>Ga0180089_1000047_pt1 | contig 11566 bp, 6 predicted proteins | sample EasRiv860_16_10D_FD_123016 | JGI IMG/M metagenome (GOLD analysis project Ga0180089, IMG submission 123016) | Soil microbial communities from meander-bound floodplain in the East River, Colorado, USA - East River metaG ERMLT860_16_10D | ecosystem: Environmental > Terrestrial > Soil > Floodplain ... | reverse complement strand
TCGAGCCAATGGCCACTGCTTTTAGACCCGCCGTCGAAAGCTTGAGGATGTAACCCACATAACTGGCCAGACCTACGGCCAGGGCGGCCGTGAGACCCGGATCCATCACCAGCAGCGCCATCCAGCCATAGAGGAAAGCGACGGGCCTTCCATATGCTTCACGGAGATAAACGTAGCCGCCTCCGGCTTCGGGAAATCTGGCTGCCAGCTCGCCGTAACAGAGAGCGCCGCACAACGCCATTCCGCCCATTAGCAGCCAGACGATGAGTAGCCATACCGGTGAGCCCAGCGATTTGGCCATGCCGGCGGGAGTGAGAAAGATCCCGACAGCGATGACTTCACCGACAATCAGGGCCGTTGCCGTACCAAGACCAATTTGCCGTTTTAGTTCGTCGGATTTGCTCAATGGCGGTAATCAGGTAGCCCAGCGTCAAGTGATGGTCTGGGACCGCGGGCGTCCCGCCCGCAAATGAGCGCAAAGCGCGAAAATGAGTTAGAAAGCGACTTCCGAAAGACTGCGCGCCTGCGGCGCGTTGCGGGCGGGACGCCCGCGGTCCCAGACAAACACTTGACGCTGGGGCTAGAAGGTAACTCGCGCTGCAAATTGAAACGCGCGTGGACCACCGGAACCAAATACTCCGCCGGCGGTGGTCACAGGCTGACCAAAACTCGATGAGCGAAGGAAGCCGGCACTGGTTGGATCGTTGCTGTCACGCACCAACACATTGGAAAATCCCGAATAGTTTGACTTCGAAAAGCCCAACACGTTGGTCACGTTGAAGAGGTTGAAAGCTTCAACCAACGGCTCAATCTTCACATGTTCACCGATCCTGAAGGTCTTCGAAAGACGCAGATCAAACGAACTGAAGTTGTCGCTAAAGCGCGCCTTGTCCGATACCAGTGGTAACGGCTGACCGCCAAATCCCCCAGCGGTGTTTAGTTGAGTGATAAAAGCGTTCAGCTCCGCGGCGTTATGAAAGAGTCTGCCGCCCGCATTGCGCTGCAGTTGCGGAATCCTCTGGCCCCCGCCGGGTACAAGAATATCCATCGGCACACCGGAGGCCAGGGTCAAGATCGGAGACAGGCGGACTCCGGCGGGCAAATCCATTACGCCGGAGAACGTGAAGCGATGCCGCTGATCGTTTGGCGTTGGGCCGTATTCCAACTGCAGATTGTTGGGGTTGAGCGGACCGTTGGAAAACGGAATCTGATCGTCGTTAGCGTAGTTGAAAGCTTTCGATAGGGTGTAAGAAGCGCGGAATTGATAACGATGCGAAAAGCGTTTCTCGAGACTAAGGAGCAAGCCGTCATACTTTGTCTTCACACTGGACTCGAGATTTGTCACCGCGTCAGGACCACCCACGACCGGGTTGAACACACTGCCAATGGTGCGGCCGATGATGAAATGCGTGCCGAAGTTATGCAGATAATCAGCGCGCAACACGTAGTTATGCGCAAACTCGCGTTGAATGCCGAGATTCATCTGTTGCACCATGGGATTCTGCATGGTGTTGTCGATGATGTTAATGCCCGCGGCGCCGGCGCCCGTCAGGATAAAACCAGTGAAGGGATTAGCCAGGGTCGGCGCGGGTGGGGGAAACTGACCGCACGCGGGGTCGAAGAGGCATGGCGGCGGAATGAAAAAGACAGGACCAGCTCTCACTTCAATTGGAAGCGCTCTTCCATCCAAGCCGCGCTCCAGTGACTGAATTTCAAGCGTGATGCGATCGTAATAAATGCCGTAGCCGCCGTGAACACTCATGCGACCGTCCTTGGTTGCATAATTGAAGCCGATGCGCGGGCCGAAATTGTTGGTATCCCTACCGCGCGTGCCATGCAGGAACGGCAGAATAATCGGATTGAGTTGGCTGACGCGGCTGACGTTCTTGACGTCGGTATCCAGTTCGTACCTGAGGCCGATATTCAAGGTGAGTTGCGGATGCACGCGCCAGTCGTCCTGAATGAAGCCTGCCAGATAAGTACTGTCGGCATTTGGAATCAGTAGTGACTCAGTAGGCTTGCCGCTGCGCAGTGTGACTGAGAAGAGGAGATCGTTATCATCGACCCGGCCGTCGCCGTTGCGATCAAAGTCCGGAAAGTCTTCGATCATTTCAATGCGTCCAGCCTGGAAAACGCGTAGATCAAAGTCGGCGTCGACGCGCTGAATCTCGCCGCCAAAGTTCAAGGTGTGATTGCCTCGAATCATCGAGATGGTGTCGGTAAACTGCAGGCGGCGTTGCTTCGTACCCTGCGGCACCCGGAACGACGCGCCGTCCTGAATACTGGGAAAGGTAAGCTGCGGACCCGGAGTCACGGGCTCGATGTCGTTAAAGAAGGTGCTGAAACCAAAGTTAAAACTATTCACGGTGCGAGAATTCAACACGCGGGTGTAGTTCGCGAGGAGGGAATGCGTGTTATTGACGCTCCCCTGACGCTGAGAAGCTGAACCGATTGCGCGATCCAGAGTGCTTGGGGCCACGTCATCTTCGCGCTGTAGGGAATAGCGAAAGAATAAGTGATCCTGAGCGCTCGCCTGCCAGTCGAGTCGCTCCGTGCTCAACAGATCATTAAGCGGTGCGGCCGCAAAGGTCCGCCTGATTGTGCGTGTCGCCAGATCTCTTGAACCCACCAGGGCCGCACCATCCTGGTTGCGGTATTCAACGGAGCCAAAGAACCATGCCCGATCTTTGCGAATAGGGCCGCCCAGGCTGAAAGCATATTGTTCCCGATCAAACGGCGGCGTTTCGCCCAGGCCGCGATCGAGCGTTGCCGGCAGACCCTGCAACGTTTTGTTGCGAAAGTAGAACGAGCCCGAGCCGTGAAATTCGTTTGAACCTGACTTAGTAACGATATTGATTACAGACGAACCAGATCGGCCCAACTGGGCTGAGAAGCGGTTGGTAGCAATCTGAAACTCCTGCACCGCTTCCTGCGAAATGTTTTGTACTTGTCCCCCCACGACATCATCATTGTCGTCAGCACCATCGACCGTAACATTGCCTCCCCGACCGAGCTGCCCCGCGGAAGAAATCACTACCGTATTGCTCTTCGTGGGATCGAAATTCGGCGCCGGCGAATTGCCGGGGACAAGCAGCGCCAGTTCAAGAAAATTGCGGCCATTCAGCGGCAGGTTTTCAATCTCGAAATCGCGTATCACGCCATCAACCACCGCGGTAGTTTTGTTTACCAATTCATAGTTGAACCTATCATCCAGAGTGACCGTTTCCTGTACCGTCACTGCCATCGGCACTTCAAGATCGAATGTCTGTCCGACTTGAAGATTGATGCTGGGAATTATCTTCTCTGTAAATCCTTTGGCGCGGACCTTCATTTCATAAATGCCCGCAGCCAGGTTGGTTATCGCAAAGAATCCGTCGCCATTACTGGTGGTCTCGCGTTTGATCCCGGTCGCTTTCTGCGTCACGGTTATCTGAGCTCCGGTCACCAGCGCACCAACTGAATCTTTGACAGTCCCACTGATGCTGGCCGTTGCGCTCTGCTGGGCGAAAGCTTTTGGAACAAAGGCGACGAGGATTGCGATGGAGATTGAAAGCAGGAGAATCCTTTTGCAAGTCAAAATCATAACTCCTCTCATGACTTCTTGATTAATGCCGGGAATCTTGACGTCTTCGGAACGTAGTACGCGTTTGGACTTTTCGAGACGCTCATTTCCGTAAAGGGAGTGGACTGTAGCGTCCAGGTCTTAATGCTTGCCCATCTGGTGGTGAGCCCAGCCCTGGGTTCAAATCTGTCGACTCAAGAATCCTTGGCTTGTGCAACAAGTTAGGAAGGTATGCAGAACTCTTGAATCAACGAACCCAGGACTGGGAATCTGATGACTAACGCCGCGGAGATTAACAGCGGGCCTTAATTGTGTCATGGCCCGGAAGATGGGGATGGGGATCAATCTAAAGTTGGAGATGGTTTTTAGCTGGAAGGCAAGGAATTATTTTCCATTTGTCATTAGACATTTCTCATTTGGTCATCTCTTGGTGGTCCGAGGATCTTTAGTTTGTCGAGTGTGACGTTGGGCTAACCAACGACAAGCTGAAGGTTGTGGGTCATCAATGACAAATGAGAAATGTCAAATGACAAATGGAAAATGATTTGCTGCCTTCAGTCTGCTTCTTAACGCAAGTGTACAAGGCCGCGCTGCAGTGCAGTGGTGGCGGCTTGCGTTCGGTCGGTCACACCGAGCTTGCTGAGAATGTTGTTGATGTGGCTCTTGACTGTTGCTTCGCTGATACTCAGGCTGGCGCCTATTTCTTTATTGCTTTGACCTCGCACAATGAGCTCGAGCACTTCCATTTCTCTACTCGTCAAATCAGAGCCGGCCATTCGCTCGACCAGACGCTCGGCGATGGCTGCCGGAATGTGGCGGGATCCGGCGTGGACGGACCTGATTGCCGTCTCGAGTTCCTCGAAGAACACATCCTTCAACAAATAGCCTCTGGCTCCTGCCTGCAATGAGCGGTAGATGTCTTCATCACCATCATAAGTCGTGAGGACTATCAGACGCGCATCCGGGAATTCGCGCCGGATAGCCGTAATGGCCTCGACTCCAGCGAGGACCGGCATACGCAGATCAATCAGCGTTACCTCTGGCTTGTGTTGGCGATATAAATCGATGGCCTGCTGTCCATTAATGCCCTCGGCGATTACTTCCATGTCTGCCACGGTATTAATTAACGCGACAAAACCCTGGCGCACGACCGCCTGGTCGTCGATTACCATGATGCTGATCTTGTTGTTCACAGTTTTGTACAGAATCCCGACGAGTCGCGGTCTTCAATGACAAATGAAAAATGTCAAATGACAAATGGAAAATCTGTTTTCAGACCGTTCCGCCAAGCTCATTGTTTTTCACCGGAACGGCCCAGGTGTTTGGTTGTCTGTTCGGTGACACTGAGAGGTGCATCGATAAATTCATTGGTGTCAGCGGAGGCAAGTTTAGGAGGATTCGCGACTCCTGCCAAACCCTCCCGCTCCGGCTTCCAGTCCCCCCTGGATAATTCCACCAGTTTCTTGCTGACGACCGTTCCGTTTATTATGAGCGCCAAGCCAACAAAAAGAGGTATCACCCCCGCTATCCAAAGTCGACTAAGGATCTCGGCAACGTCAGGCGTGACTTTTCCACTGGCGATAAGGCCCCCCATAAAGACAAACAGGAAAATTGCCAGGGCAATGCCGACGCTGCCAACAATTACGCCCGCTTTGATTTCGTTGTAACGCCTGACCTCGGGTGTAATCCCCATTTGTAGTTCAAGCTCTGCCTTGCGTCTCTTTTTTTCCTCGGCAGAGAGGAACATCTCCTGGACCCAGGTCTTGCTCCAGTCAAACTTCTCCTCTGGTTCTCGCGCCGTAACTACTTGCATAACGGCATGGAGGTTCACGCCACACACTTTACAGAACTTCAGTTCTTCACTTTGAGTAGAGCCACACTGGGGACAGAACATACAAACTCCTTAACTGCAGTGAAAAGTGAAAAGTGAAGAGTGAAAAGTCAGCACTCACTAACTCGCGATTGAGATTTACTCTTAACTTTTCACCTTTCACCTTTCACTTTTCACTAATTGGCGCGTCAGCCACCACTTCAGTCCCTGACCCTTTACTACTGTGAATCGACAAAGTTCCGCCAATCTGTTCCGCGCGCTCGCGCATGCCAATCAACCCGAAGTGACCAGCCTGTCCATTGTCCGCCGCTCGATTGTCAAAACCGCAGCCATCATCTCTTACACTGAGTTGGACTCGCCGTGCATCGAATACGAGATTGATAGAAATTAGTTTTGCCTTTGCGTGTTTCACCGCATTGTTCACGGCCTCTTGTCCAATGCGCAGCAGATTGTCTTCAACCAATCGCGGCAAGGGCCGGAAAGTACCATTGACTTCAACCTGAGCCTGGATATCCGTTTCACTCGTCAATCGACGGGCAGTCTCGCTCAGCGCAGTTGGCAGGTCGTTGTTTTCAAGAGCCGACGAACGCAAGTCCCAAACATAGCGACGAGCTTCAGCAATACCATGGCGAACCTGGCGTCGGGCACTATCCAGATGAGTCCTGGCTGCGTCAGCCCCGGGCGGCATGGTGCGCGCGACTACCTCCAGTTGCACTGATATCCCGGACATTTCCTGCGCCAGGTTGTCGTGAATCTCTCGGGCGATACGAGTTCGCTCAGCCAGCACGGCGCCAAATTGTGCTCGCATTCCGCCCACGCGCAGGCGATATAGTAGCCACGCGAGCAGAGCCAGGCCAAACAAAGAAACCGCGTAAAACCAGTAGGTTTGATAGAAATAAGGTTTCAGGTAAAGATGGAGAGCCGCCCCGGTTTGATTCCAGACGTCGTCGTTGTTACTGGCGATTACGCGAAAGGTATAAGATCCGGGACGCAGATTAGTGTAGTAAGCGATGCGGCGGTTACTGCTATCGATCCAGTCCTTGTCAAAGCCTTCCAATTTGTACTTAAACCTGACTCGCTCCGGAGCCACGAAGCTCGGCGCCGTGTAGTATAAGTCAAAGCGTGTGGTGCCCGCCGGCAACTCAAGGCGATCGCTCGGGGCTATCGATTGGTCATCGATACGTATCTGTTCGATCACTACCGGCGGCGGTTGGGAATTTGTTTTTATTCTTTCGGGGTCGATCATCGCGACCCCCTTAATAGTAGGGAACCAGAGCTTGCCGGCACTACTTTTCCATCCAGCCGGATCGCCACCCCCACTACACTCGCGCGTCATCATGCCGTCCGCCGTACCGTAAGCAACCGGGGCAATTGAGGAGGTCCGACCGTTGGCAAATTCGTCGAGTGCTTTCTTGTCGATGTGAAAGATGCCTTTGCGGCAACTCAACCACAGGTTGTTTCGGCCATCTTCCAGGATCCGGTAGACAACATCATCGAGCAGTCCGTTGCGCGTAGTGTAAGCGGTAAGCTTGCCCTCTTTCAGTCGATTCAAGCCGCCGCCATTAGTGCCAATCCACATCGTCCCATCCGAGTCCTCATAAAGGGAGATAACCGCATCGCTCGAGAGGCCATCCTTGGTTGTAAGCGTCGTAAATTCTTCATTCACGAGTTTGCTCAAGCCTCCGAACGTGCCAACCCACAGGGTTCCTTTGGCGTCTGCATAGAGTGTGGTGATGAGATCGTTGGGAAGCCCGTCCAGTTCAGTGAAGGTTCGAAAGACTCTGTCGTGAATGCGGGTCAAACCTCCGCGGGTCCCGACCCATAGATTGCCCTGATGATCTGCACAAATCGATCTGACATCGTTGTTGGCTAAACCGTCGGCGGCAGAATAAACAGTAAATTTCCCATGACTAAAACGATTCAATCCTTCAGGCGTTCCGGCCCAAAGGTTTTCTTCGCCGTCGCTGAACAGCGCTAAAACAACATTACTGGACAGTCCTTCGCGGGTGGTGTAAACGCTTATCTTGCCGTCCCGCAGCAAATTCAAGCCGCCGCCATCAGTCCCGATCCACGTATTCCCGTAGTGGTCTTCGTAGATCGACTTGATCACATCGTTTGAGAGTCCGTTTTTCACAGTGTAGGTGGTGAACTTCGTGTCCTTCAGCAGATTGATTCCTGCGGACTCAGTGCCAATCCACAGGTTGCCTTCGAGATCTTCCAGAAGAGAGAGAATGGTGCTGGTTGACAATGCTTCTCCGGTATTGAAACCAGTGAAATGGCCGCCGGTGAAGCGACAGAGTCCGCCGGCTGTTCCGACCAGAAGATCACCGTCTCGGCTCGCATGTAAGGAGATTATCCGGTCGTTTGGCAGACCGTCACGGGTTGTATACGTTGTGAAGCGGCCGCCGCTGAACGAGGTCAAGCCACCGAGAGAGCCGAACCATAGTCGGCCATCCCGGTCTTGTTGGATAGCCCTGACACTATTACTGCCGAGCCCGTCGCGGACTGTGAAGTTCGTAAAGTTGCCATCCTTAACTCTTCCTACACCGTAAGGCGTGGCCATCCAAAGCGCACCTTCGCTATCTTCGAACAAGGCCTGGATGCTACCCCCCATCAGCCGCTCTTTGGTGGTGAAGGTGGTAAGGCCGCCATTTTTGAAAAGGCCTAAACCGGTAGCAGTAGCGACCCAGAGATTGCCTTCGCGATCTTCGCAGACGGCCTGGATAGTATTACTTGGGAGTCCTTCATTAGTGGTGAAGGCGGTGAACTGCCCATTCAACATGCGCACCAGACCTTCGGCTGTTCCGATCCACAGTGCGCCTTGCCGATCAGCCAACAGAGCGCGAATGTAGTTGCTCTTGAGTTGCGCTGTGTTCTGCTTATCGAAAACCGTAAATTTTATGCCATCGAAGCGAGCCAAACCCTCTTCAGTTCCAATCCAGATGTAACCGTCGCGGGTTTGCGCGATCGCGTGGACAGTGTTTTGCGGCAAGCCGTTTTCAGTGAGCCACATTTCATGTCCATACTGGGAAAGATCTCTGCCGGAATCGAGCGCCATAACACTCCCGCTGCCGCCCAGCAGCAGCAAGAGGACAAGACTAAGGCAGGCGATAGAACTTGATCGGCGCATTGATTCGCTGGCATTGTCAGGTTAACAGGCTGAACATGCAATACTACCGAGGTCCACTTGAACAAAGGCGGTCTTGGCAGCGTATCAGTCAGTTAACAGATGCCGCTGGTGCAGTAGCCCGACAGTTATGGAGGGCTTTGAGGCTCGGTTAGGAGCCCTCCATAACTGTCGGGCTACTGCCCCGCTACGCGTTGCCCCGGCGAGGCACAATTTTTCGGTACGCCCGAGTGTCGAATGCGCGTAGAATGAGCGGCCATTAGCTTTACGATGTCGCAATTATTTGCCGCTCAAATCGGTTAGGGTAGGTGGTTTGTAACATCGTTAGCCTTATCTTCAGGTAATCTTCAAATAATTTTCCGAGGAGATGTCGATCTGAGCACTCGACGTTCGACTTAACAGTGAGGGCAGAGAAGGCTTATGAAATTTAGTAGGTTGATCTTGAAGAATATCCTGCGCAACAAGCGGCGCACGTTGCTGACGATCTCCAGCCTGGTCGTTTCTTTGTTCCTAATAATTACCCTGGCGACGATACTGACCGAGTTTACCCAGGGCCACGAAGCTGCCAATCCAATGCGTCTGATTACCAGGCACGCCGTCTCGCTGGGATTTACTTTGCCAGTGGCCCAAACGCAGCGAATTGCGACGGTGCCGGGAGTTAAGAGCGTGATGCCGTTCAGCTGGTTCGGTGGCATCTACATAGACGAGAAGAATTTCTTCGCTAACTTCGCTGTCGATGCGGCCAAATTGCGAGAAGTCATGCCGGAGCTAAAAATGTCAGAGCCGGAGTGGCAATCGTTCATCAACGATAGGCAAGGCGCGGTCGTCGGGGCGAAGCTGGTGAAATTGTATGGGTTCAGCCCCGGCCAGAGGATTACGCTGCGCAGCCCAATTTATGATCGCAGTGTCGAGTTCATGGTGCGCGGCGTTGCCACTGGCCTCGACGAGAAGACGCTCTACTTCCACCACGACTACGTGAATGAATTAGTGCCAGCATGGGCAAAGGACCAGGTGAGCACGTTCAGTATCCTGGCGAACTCGGCGGAGGATGTGCCCCGTATCTCTCAGGCAGTCGACTCGATATTTATCAATACCGATGCGCCGACAAAAACGGAAAGTGAACGCGATTTTGCCATCAGCTTTGAGACCATGTTTGGCGGCGTCAAGCAATTCATGTATGGCATCATGGGGGCCATCACCTTCTCGCTCCTGCTTGTCATGGGGAATACGATGGCAATGACGGTGCGCGAGCGTACCCGGGAGGTGGGTATGCTCAAGGCGCTCGGTTTTCAGCGAGGGACCATTGCCACACTCTTCGTGGGTGAGGCCCTGGTCGTAACTACCGTGGGAGCTTTAATCGGGATTGGTGGTGCGGCGCTAATCTTCAACTGGATCGATCTTAGTCTCTATATTCCGAACTTTCAGTCGTTTGTACCAACTTGGGTAACCTTGTTGGTCGCTTTCGTTGTCTCAATTCTTGTAGGTCTGGCTAGCGTGGTCTATTCAGCCTATCGTGTCTCGGGAATGACCATAGCGGAGGCTCTGCGCAGCACTGAATAATGCCGTTACCGTTAAAATATAACTTTCGCAACATCACGGTGCGCAAGTCCAGCACGCTGGCCACAGCCTTCACGATTGGGCTAACTGTGGGTGTCTTTTTGATGGTGATGGCGCTCGCGCGTGGTATTGATCTCACTTTAAGCACCAGCGGTGAGCCACTTAACTTGATCGTGATGCGTGAGGGCAGCACGGCTGAGCTAAATAGCAGCATCACTCGTGAAAACCTCAACGACCTGATTTACCTTGATGGAGTATCGCGGGAAGGGGACCAGCCTCTCGTTGCTCCGGAAACTCTGACCTTAATCTACAAAGCTCGAAAGGGGCTGACTCAGGGATCGAATGTCACTATTCGCGGGATCGGCGCCATGTCAAACAAACTGCGATCGGGTTTCAAAATGGTAGCCGGCCGCATGTTTCAACCGGGGTTGGCTGAAGCGGTTGTTTCCGAGCGCATTGCCCAACGCTTTCAGGGGCTGGACGTGGGAGATAAATTTCGCATTCAGACCAGCGACTATACGGTGGTGGGTTTGTTTGAAGCCGGCGGCAAGGCCTTTGAATCAGAGATCTGGGTGGACGGAAACTCTCTGGCAAGCACGACCAAACGAGACACCTTCTCATCCGTGTTGTTACGAGCTAATGACCAGACCGCCTTGCAGTCACTGGCAAAGCGAATTACCGACGATCAGCGGTTGCACCTAAAGGCTTTACCAGAGCGCACTTTTTATGAGGATCAGCAGGGCGCAGCCTCGGGCGCCTTGAAGGGCCTGGCAGTTTTTATCGGATTTATAATGGCCGTCGGTGCTGGATTCGCTGGCATGAACACGATGTATGCAGCGGTCGCCAGAAGGACGAAGGAGATTGGCACGCTGCGAGTGCTGGGCTTCCGCCGGCGTAGCATCCTGATTGCTTTCGTTTTGGAATCAGTGGCTATCGCAATCATCGGCGTTGCCATCGGCATTCTGCTGGCCCTGCCGCTAAATTTTGTTTCTACCGGCACCGCGAATTTTACTACCTTCAGTGAGATCGCTTTTAATTTTCGCGTCACTCCTGACCTGATGTTGTGGGCGTTGATTTTCGGAATGAGCATAGGCTTACTGGGCTCGTTGCTGCCATCGATTCGGGCCTCCCGATTCAAGATAGTGGACGCTCTGCGCTCGTTGTAGAAGAATTTCGATTAACTAAAAGCTACCATGGCCATGAACCCCAAAACTCAGGAAGACCAGGAGGATCTCAACAAACGACTCAGAAGTTTGAAGATCGATCGCGGGCCTACACCATCGTCTTCGTCAAACACCCGTTCGCCGAAAATTCTGTTACTGGCGCTGTCTGCGTTGGTCGCGCTCGTGGCGGTAGGCGGCTATTTCTACTTCTCATCCGGAGCAAAGCCGATTTCGGTTGCCGAGGTCAAACTGGAAGGCGGCGGCACCGGGCACGGCGATACCGTACTGTCTGCCTCCGGATATGTCGTAGCGCACCACAAGATTGC
>Ga0180089_1000046_pt1 | contig 11632 bp, 10 predicted proteins | sample EasRiv860_16_10D_FD_123016 | JGI IMG/M metagenome (GOLD analysis project Ga0180089, IMG submission 123016) | Soil microbial communities from meander-bound floodplain in the East River, Colorado, USA - East River metaG ERMLT860_16_10D | ecosystem: Environmental > Terrestrial > Soil > Floodplain ... | reverse complement strand
TAATGCGTCTAATCGGCGCCGAACTTAGTCTGCTCGAGCCGGGAATCGTGGAGATAACGCTTCCTTACCGGGCCGACCTGGCACAACAAAACGGCTACGTGCATGCAGGAATCGTGACTACCATCGCCGATTCCGCGGCGGGCTACGCGGCCTACAGTCTCATGCCCGCGGGCGCCGAGGTTTTGAGCGTTGAGTTCAAGGTCAATCTGCTGCGACCGGCCCAAGGCAAGTCGTTTCTGGCCCGCGCCGAAGTAATCAAGCCGGGCCGGACGTTGACGGTCGCGCGCGCTGATGTCTTTGGGGTCGCTGAGTCCAGCGACCGAGCGCTGGTGGCTACAATGCTGGCCACGATTATCTGTTTGCAGAAGCGACCGCTGAACAGTTCCTCCTGATGACTCGTCCCCTAAAAAAGATTGGCATCGTGCTGGTTGTCATCGTGCTACTCGGTGGCGCCGCTTTCTTTCTCATCGTGCCTGCCGTAGCAGACCGCAAACTTAATCCCGTACTCGCTCCACCACCTTACTTCTCATCATCGCGGGCGCAGTCTTTACATCAACAGTTGCTGATCGTTGACCTGCATGTTGATTCTCTGCTTTGGAAGAGAGATTTGCTCGCTCGGAACAGCAGGGGCCATGTCGACATACCTCGCCTTATTGATGGAAATGTTGCGCTGCAGGCGTTCACCATTGTTACCAAGACACCGCGCGGCCTGAATATCGAGAGCAATGATGACAAGACAGACAACATTACCCTCCTGGCCATTGCCGGGTGCTGGCCGATTTCAACCTGGAGTAGCCTCAAAGAGCGCACTCTCTATCAGGCGTCCCGACTGAGCGATGTTGCGGCACGCTCTAACGGCAAGTTTGTCTTGATAAGAACAGGTGCAGACCTGACGGCGTATCTCAAACGTCGTTCATCCGAGCCCGGAATAACGGCGGGATTTCTAGGTGTTGAAGGCGCACACGCCCTTGAAGGAGACTTAAATACCATCGACTTATTTTTCGAACACGGAATACGCATGATGTCGCCAACCCATTTCTTTGACAACGACATTGGTGGTTCGGCGCACGGCTTAGTCAAAGGAGGCCTCACCGCGAAAGGCAAGGAGATGGTGAGACGAATGCAGGCCAAGGGCATGATTGTCGATTTGGCTCACGCGTCAGTCAACGTGATCTCTGACGTCCTTGAAATTTCCACGCGACCAGTATTCGTCTCTCATACCGGTGTGAAGGGAACCTGCGATAACACCAGAAACCTCAGCGACGAGCAGATCAAAGGAATCGCCAGGACTGGTGGGCTCATCGGCATCGGCTACTGGGAGACGGCCGTCTGCGGTAAAGATGCAAAAGCGATCGCGCGTGCCATTCGTTACACAGCAAACGTTGCAGGCGTCAAACATGTTAGTTTGGGATCTGATTTTGACGGCGCCGTTACCGCACCTTTTGATACAACAGGTCTGGTGCAAATAACCGACGCTCTGATCGCGGAAGGATTCACTGACGAGGAAATCAAGCTGATCATGGGAGGCAACGCGATCAGAGTGCTACTGGCAAGCCTGCCATCCTGATGCTGCAGTTGGAAGTCTGATTATGATGAGAAAACCGAATGCAATCGTCGTCATCCTGTTGTTTCTGTCGTTCCTGCCCTGTTTGGCGCAGAAGCGACAACGCGTATCAGTTTGCAGCCAGACTACGTTTGCAGCTTTCAGGAGGTTGCCCGAACTGAGTTACAAATGTCCGCAAAGGTTTGATGAATCGGACGAGGAGATTTTGAAAGTGCCCGAGCGAATCGCGGAGCTAAACAGGCTCGCTCAGGAACTCGAGTCGTTCACGGATGCGGCTTGGTGGCAAGCCCGCGTTGAAGATTTGAATGCCTGCGAAATGCACGGTGAGGCCAGCGACTTAGACGCTGAAGAAAAAGCAAGCTTAACCCGCGGCGACTACCCTATTAGTTTATTCGGGAATCAGTCTCTGCGACTGATCATGGTGACAGATCCTTGTTATCAAACTGGCTATAACGGCTCGGTAGCGTTTTTTCTTTACCGTGAAGGCAGCCGGGTTTTTGTCACACGAATCCTCGACGGCAACTATTCGCGGGTTGATAACTCTGTCGGGTTCGACTTCGCCAACTTCAATGGCCAACAGATAATCGAAGTCTCCACCAGTAACAGCATGCCACCTTCGGTCACGGATCGTTACTTCGTCATCGATCCCAAGACCCATCGGGCAGTCCCACGGAAAATCTTCAAAGTGGGCCGGACGCTGACGAACCAGATTTCTTCGGCGATAATTTTGGGCGAACCAGCCGAACTCGGTTTGCCGCGAAACGCTCAGGACATGCAGCTCATTAGACGGCACCGCTTGTTGCCGAGCTTCAGCACATACTCAGAAGTTTTTGGTGGTGACGGCCGCAGGCTCAAACGGACTGTCTATCGCTGGAACGGTCGATTCTATAGTGAGGTTGATAGGCGTCGGAGGCCGCGAACTCCGAGCGTTCGAGCCCAGTTGTGATTGATTTACAGGAAAACCATGGCAGACGACGAATTAACTCGGCACTTGTTTAGGCTTTTGACAGTCGGCCCAGAGGCTTGGAATACGTGGAAGAAGGAAAACTCTAACGTCAAACTGGATTTTAGCGAACATAAGTTCGAAGGCCTATTGCGGGCACATCTTTATGACCTTGATCTTTCTGGGATCGACCTTACTGGTGCCAAGCTCTCAAGCGCCAATCTTAGTCGGTCGAGTTTAGTTGGAGCTAAAGCTTGGCGCACTGACTTTGGGGGTGCAACCCTAGACGATACCGACTTCACTGGTGCGCTGCTAATGCAGGCCACTTTAGGAAGGTCATCTATTCGAGGAACAAACTTTAGGTGCTGAGATAAGCCAGACAAGTTTCAACAGCGCAAAGGGCGTCGGTACGCAATTCGTCTTGGCCCGACTTAATACCGTCGATTTCCTCTCGGCAGGACTGGTTGGAGCCAATTTCCAGAATTCGGCCCTGGGGGACGTCGATTTTACACACGCATCCCTCGAAAATGCCGATTTTTCCGGAGCCACCTTGATAGGAAATGTTTTTGCCGCTACCGTTCTAACTAACACTGACTTTACGCGTTGTGAAATAGCAGACAACCTCTTTTGTGGAGTTGACGTGCGAGCAACCATAGGGCTTGAGACTGTCCTTTACAGAAGGCCTTCCACGCTAGGGATCGACACAATGATTATGTCTGAAGGAAGCCTTCCAGAGGCATTCTTGCGCGGTTGCGGTATACCAGATTCTATTTCTGTTCAAATCCCTTCACTCATCCGCGCTCTGGAACCTATTCAATACTATTCGTGCTTCATAAGCTACAGTCACGAAGACGAGATTTTTGCTCAAAGACTCTACGAAGCGCTTCAAGTAAGAGGGCTTTCGTGCTGGTTAGACCGGCACAAACTTCTTCCTGGTGACGATATTTTTGAACAGGTGGATCAAGGCATCAAGTTATGGGATAAGATCTTACTATGCTGTTCAAAGAATTCTCTAACAAGTTGGTGGGTGGACAATGAAATCAACACCGCTTTCGAAAAGGAACAGCAACTAATGAGACAGCACGGACGAAAGGTTCTCACCCTTGTTCCTCTTAATCTTGACGGCCACATGTTTTCGGGCGAGTGGGAGAGTGGTAAGAGCGCTCAGATCAAATCAAGGCTGGCGGCCCGATTTCACTGGCTGGCAAACAGATAAGGACAAATTCAGCCAACAGGTTGATAAGCTGGTTAAAGCGCTAAGAGCAGACGCCGGGGGACGTGAAAGGCCACCAAGTTCGAAACTGTAGTTCACGCAAAGTCAGCCAGCCTTCCGGACTCTCTGTGTGAGGTGGTGTTGGTCAAGCCCATGCCTGATGAACCGCTTAATAAGGGCTTGTCTGGTTAGCTTGAGTTTTTTGGCGGCAGCGTTCAATTCTTCGATCATGTCCTCTTGTAAATCAAGCCCTACGCTCTCAAGTGGCGGCATCATCTTGCCTCGATTCGTAAAGTAGGAAGATACGTCTTTTCCGCTGTCTGCGAGCCGGGCTACCGATTCAGCCGATACAGTCCGTTTGGTTTTAGAGTTCTTCTTCATAAAGCTCTTGTTCTTCCCTCGTCGCCTTCCACAAGGTCACCAGATGATAATACTCTCCTTGTGCGTCCTTCCTCGATTCATAAATCACCGAATAAAGACGACCACTGACCCAGCCAATAGCGCGATACTGCTCTGGGATATCCTTGCGGCGATCCAGATAGTATGGATGGCGAAATATCTCTTGCGCCTCTTCAAAGCCTATCTCGCGCTTCGGATTTGTTCGAAGGGCGGCGCTCTTCCTTTTGTCAAACTTGAAGCGCACCGCTGAACTCTATAACAGCTGTGACTGAGTTGCAATTCCGTTAAGGATACGTCGTCGCCGTCATAGAACGCAGCACTGGGTCAGGCTCGCTTGGAACGCCATTCCCCCTCAGCGTATTATGCTTATCAGTCAAGAACGAAAGCAGGACAGCGACTCTCAAAGACTGATTTGACAGACTTGTAGCCGATCAAGATCAGTGCCCTAATCGTGCGCGGTCATCACGAAGTCGAAGTCGCCGACTTTGCTGCCCTTCGCCCGCGAGCACGACGTGAAGACGCGGATAAAGCGACTGAAGATCTCGTCGCTCCCTGCAAATGAAAGGAGACGTGTGATGAAACTAAGCAATCTAACGATGGCCGCGTGCTTTGTGTCTCTGTTGTGTCTTCCGCCTTGCCAGGCTCAGGAGATGCACACCCATCGACACGACGCCTCCGAAAAACTCGGACAAGTTAACTTCACTGTCTCCTGCAAGCCTGCCGCGCGCCGGCAGTTCAATCGCGCGACCGCCATGCTTCACTCATTCTGGTACGCAGAATCGGAGAAGGCTTACGCCGGTGTGGCCAAGAGTGATCCTGATTGCGCGATGGCCTATTGGGGTATAGCGATGAGTCTTTTTCATCCGGTCTGGGCGCCCGGCACCGAAGCGGAGTTGCAAAGAGGTCGGGCGGCTGTTGCAAAGGCAAAATCAATAGGCGGAAAAACTCAACGCGAAAAAGACTATATCGCGGCGATAGACGCCTTCTATAAAGATTCTGACAAGCTTCCGCATCCCGCCCGCGCTCTGGCTTACGAGCAGGCTATGGAACGTGTCTACCTGGGTTATCCGAAAGACCATGAGGCGGCAATCTTTTATTCGCTTTCACTGCTTGGTACCGCCAGTGCTTCCGACAAGACATATGAAAAGCAAAAGCAGGCTGCAGCAATTCTCAACAAGATTTTGCCTGCGGAACCCCGGCATCCCGGCGTGGCTCATTATCTGATTCATAGTTTCGATTATCCGCAGCTGGCGCAACTAGCGCTTCCCGCCGCGCGCCGTTATGCGAAAATTGCGCCGTCATCCCCTCATGCGCTGCACATGCCCTCACACATTTTCACGCGCCTCGGTCTTTGGCCGGAGTCGATCCAATCAAATCTTGCCTCGGCTGAGGCGGCGCGGGAACACGTGGCGATGTCGCACCCCGGCGCTGCCGCGTTTGATCAGCTTCACGCCATGGACTACCTCGTTTACGCCTACTTGCAAGGCGCTCAGGATCGGGAAGCCAAGCGAATGCTCGATCAGGTCAGCGCCTTCACCAAGGTTGACTCAGAAATCTTCTCTGCTGCCTATGCCTTCGCTGCGATCCCGGCCCGCTACGCGCTCGAAAGACGCCGCTGGTCAGAGGCCGCGCGGATTGAGTTGCATCCAGCAAACTTTCCCTGGGGTAAGTTTCGCTATGCCGAGGCAATCATCTATTTCGCGCGCGCGCTCGGCGCTGCGCGAAGCAACAATCCCGCCGCCGCCCGCATCGACGCAGAAAAACTTACCGCCATCCAGCATGAGCTGGCTGAAGCCAAAGAGAAATACTGGGCCGATCAAGTTGAAATCCAGCGAGAGTTAGCAGTTGCCTGGATTTTGCGTGCTGAACGAAAGGACGGAGACGCACTTACACAAATGCGTTCAGCCGTCGCTCTGGAAGCCTCGACAGAGAAGCATCCGGTTACACCCGGGCCGATCATTCCCGCGCGTGAGTTGCTCGGAGAGCTGCTCATGGAACTGAATCAACCGCAACAGGCATTGCAAGAGTTTGCGGCGTCGCTGCAAGACTCTCCCAATCGCTTCAACGGCCTTTTTGGGGCGGCACGCGCGGCTGAGCTGCTGGGAGACAAAAAGATGGCAGCGGAGTATTACGCAAGGCTGGTTACTCTCACCGCTAATGCTGACAGCGACAGGCCCGAATTGCGGAAAACGAAAGAGTTCCTGGCGCAAAAATAGTTCGAGTGTTTCAGGGCGGCCGGGCCAGCCCGACCCTGCCGGGTTTTCGTTGACTTTTAGTCTCCTCCGGGACTAGGCTTTGCCCCGTTAAGTTTTACATTCTTACGAACTCACTGGGCTAATTAACATTCTGGTTTGAGGTGCCTTTACCTCAGTTGATCTCCGAGGCACTGACTCTTCACGAAACGATCTGTTTCTGTCTCCAACCGATCAACCCCGAGCCTGGCCAGTTAGTAACTGTTCCGGCGGCATTAGGCTTCTTAAACCCCTTTCCTCGCGTCTCTGAAATGGCACCGTAACTGCCGACAGACCGACCATTCGGAACCTTTGCCCGACTCTTTCAGGGAGAACTCACAACTGTCCTCGCCAACTTTTTCCAGTCAAGGAGCAAAACAATGAATGAAGAGAACCGATTTAGTAATGCTTCAAAAAACCCGGACATCAGTCAGCGGCAGCCCAGCGGTAGGGTAGGCCTGCGCGGATGCTGGGAGCTGCTTATCAAGGTGATCATCCTGCTAATTCTGATCGCTATACTGATCGCCTACTGGTTCGGCCAGCTCGGCCCGTTTGGTCAGCGCGGTCAATATGATATTTGGGCCTGGCTCATCCTGCTGTTACTGATCGCTTTGCTGATCTATTTGATCTGTCGACAGAAACATTTCGTGATGCTGAACTGCGGGGTGACCCAGCCTACCGGATGTAAACACGGCGACCCAACAATTCTTGCCGGGCGCGTGCTCGAAAGGATCACCGGCACGGCTTCGGGCATTGGTTTTAGCCGCTATACGCTCGAGGTGCTTTGGAACGGCACAACCCTCGTACCGAACGCGGTTATCTATGCCGACGGCGCCGGCAATCCCGACACGACACTAACCTTCGGCAATCACCAGGTCACGAGCAGCACGCTTGGCTTCGTGGACATTCAGCAAGCCGTGCTCGGCGCGGGCATCGGCATTCTCACCTCGACGAATTTCGAGGTGCGACTTCGCGTCATCGGTATTGACAGCAGTCACAAGGACTGCTCGAGTTCGTTCCAGATCACGGCCGCGGCAGCGTACATCAAGAAAATCGGCGGTGCCTGGGCACACGACGTGATCAATGCCAGCGAGCCGCTGCGCCTTGCGGATGACGGCGTGTCAGCGCTGACGGCCGTAGGCGGCAGCGTCAGCGTGCGTGGGGCTGCAAATCCGTATGGTTGCGGTTCGGAGAAAATTTCCGAGTATAGCTTGTGGGTGCAGCACGATCAGACGTTCAGCCTGGCGCAGCCAGCCACCGGCGCGGCGTACGATCCGCTCGCTAACGGTTGGACGAACATAACGACCGTGATCTACACAACCAATGACCAGCGCACTTACAACACGCTCGATGGCATGCCCGCGCCCGATTTCCTGACCAACCAATCGGTGTGGGGTACTCGCACTATCTGTTCCTGGATAGATTTTCTGCCACCGATCTGCTGGGCCGTACCGGACCTGACGGAGTTCTACTGGGCCAGCTCGACTGCGCCTAGCGGACCGAGCGGTAAATACTCGTTCCTGCTCAAGGTGACCGACACGGCGGGCAACACGTACTACGACGTGCAGCGTGCCTGGATTGATAACGAGAGCGTCCGCGGCAAAATCCAAATGCTGCGTTATCACGGCAGTGTGGCCGATATCCCAGCCTGCACCGACATCCTGATCAACGACGGCGCAAACGCCGCGCGCAGTTTGGACATTCGCGGTTTCGCGACTGACCCGTTGATCGTCGCCGCCGATTTGACTCAGCCTACCAGCGACAACTTTGCCGGCTACAGCGTGAACTTCCGCAAACAGGGTGCGGTCAGCGAGGTAGCGGTTAAGTCGTCTGCCACGCCGGTGCCGAATCGCGCAACGTGGAGCGGTGGTGCGGGTGATCCACCAACTGACCTCCTGGCCGTCCTGGATTTGAGTTGGGTGGACGCAGGTGTTGCAGCGCCGCCCGACAACAACGGAAACCCAGTGCCGGCCGATAATCGGCTAGCACGTGGAACCGCGTGCACGTACGACATCATTTTACGTGCGAACGATCTCACGATCGTCAGCGAGGGAACCAATCACCATATCCCAACCGGGGAGTACACTTTCCCGGTGAAGATAATTAACGATCTGCCGTAGTTCTTATTCGGCACCAATCCAGAACGGGCGAAGAGCGATCTCCGCCCGTTTTGTTGTCCACCCAACAGGAACACTCGCCAGTGAGGGCGACTAGTCCACTAGCGGACTCGTTAGCACGGCAAGGTTGGTCGATCGCAGTCAAATCCGATACTCTCTGAATGTTCCCGACGTCGTTTGCAGCCCATACAAACGGGGCGTACCATTTCACTAACAAACAACGAGTTTTGAACTGGGCGGTGGGCGAAAAACTTGAAGATGACCTCTGTGCTCAAAGATTCCTATGGCCGGGCGATACGCGACTTGCGCGTGTCCTTAACCGATCGCTGCAATTTTCGCTGCTTTTACTGCCTGCCACACGGCGAGCCGCCGATTGCGCCGAAAGAGCAGATGCTCTCCTACGAAGAAATTGAATACGTGTGTGACATTTTTGTCTCGCTCGGCATTGAAAAAATACGGCTTACTGGTGGCGAGCCGATGATGCGACGAGACATCGAAACTATCATTGAAAAACTCTCGCTGCTCAAACCAAAAGGACTGCACGACCTGGCACTCACTACCAACGGCTACTTCCTGCCCGATCGCGCCGGAGGGTTGAAAGACGCCGGACTGGATCGCATCACGATCAGCGTCGATAGTTTGAAACCTGAGATCTTCAAGCAGATGACGGGAGTCGATGTGTTGGATCGCGTGTTGGCCGGAATCGCGGCCGCGAAACAATCAGGCCTGGAGCCGATCAAGATCAACGCCGTCATCGTGCGCGGTCATAACGAAGACGAAGTTGCTGACTTTGCCGCCTTCGCGCGCGAGCACGACGTGAAGATGCGCTTCATTGAGTTTATGCCTTTGGATTCGGGCCACGACTGGTCGCGCGAGGACGTTGTGTCAGGCCGCGAGATTCACGAACGGATAAACGAAAAGTTTCCCTTAACTCCAATAGACTTCGAACGCGGTTCGGAGACTTCCTCGCGCTACCGCTTTGTTGACGGCGCGCCCGGCGAAATCGGCATCATCGCGCCGGTGACTGAGCCCTTCTGCGGTGCCTGCTCGCGGATTCGTCTCACCGCCGATGGCCAGATTCGCACCTGCCTTTTTTCCACCGTCGAACATTCATTGCGTGACGTAGTTCGCGCCGGCGCCACGCGCGGAGAGATCGTTGAGTTCATCGAATCGGTAGTAATGAAAAAAGAGCCGCGTCACTACATCACCGAGCCGCAGTTTGTGGCGCCCTCGCGCTCGATGAGTTTTATTGGTGGTTAAAGGGAAAAGGGAAAGGGGAAAGGGAGTATTCCCCTTTCCCCTGCCCCTTTTACCCATTCCCCGTCTGGAGGAACCCCTTGAAGATCCGCAAACACTTCATCGCCCTTTTCTTTTTATCGTTGTGCTTTGCACTTTCCCTGTCGCAACTTCGCGCGCAGCAAGCGCCAGCTGTATCGGCGGACGCGAAGCAACCGAAGAAATCGAATGTTCCCGATGCCCGAACAAAAGATGGTAAGCGGTTGCTCGGCGCGCTCGACCTGATGAAGGTCGCCGCTGTCGCCGCGCCACGCATTTCGCCTGACGGATCGCGTGTGGCCTACACGGTGGGCGAAGTGAAAATGGAGAAGGACAAGGAGTGGAAAACTGTCACGCAGGTCTGGGTCGTACCGATCGCGGGTGGCAAGGCGATGCAATACACTCGCGGCGACAAAAGTTCGACAGCACCTGAATGGTCGCCGGATGGCAGCATGCTGGCGTTCTTGTCGGATCGCGAAAAGGATAGCGAGCGGCAGGTGTGGATGATGATGGCTGATGGCGGCGAAGCGTGGGTAGTCACTTCTCAAAAGGGTGGCGTCACCGGGTTTCGCTGGTCGCCGGATGGCAAACAGTTACTCCTGAGCGCTACCGATCAACCAAACAAGGACGAGGAAGATCGCAAGAAGGTAAAGGACGACACCATTGTCATCGATAGAGATACTAAGATGTCGCACCTCTGGCTTTGGAACATTGAGAAGAAAGAAGCAAAGCGTCTGACGGAAGGTAACTACACCGTGAGCGATCCGAAGTGGTCGCCGGATGGAACGCGCATCACCTATACGACGCGGCCGACACCAAAAGCGGACGACGGTGACTTGAGCGATGTCTGGATCATGACAATCGCTAGTGGTGAAAAGAAGAAACTTGAAGACAACACCGGATCGAGTGACACCGCACGCTGGTCGCCGGATGGAAAGTGGATCGCTTATACGGGCAGTCCGGATACCGGCGGCGTTTCAACTTCATTTCTTTATTTGATTCCCGCCGGGGGAGGCACGCCAAAGGAACTGACGACGAAATTTGATTTGAACGTGGGAACGCCTGTCTGGGCACGCGACGGCAAGACAATTTACTTCAGTACGAACGTGCTGGAGGCAATCGAAGTTTACTCGTACGACGTAGCCGGTGGCGCGGTGAAACAACTCTCGCGACGAGGCGGATCGACTGGAGTTACTGAAGTTAGTCGCGACGGTAAGATTGTCGGCACGATGTCCACGGCCAAACAGCCTACGGAGTTGTACTCAGCAGACGCAGATTTCAAAGTGCATAAGCAGCTAACTGATCACAACTCGTGGTTGAAGGATTACCTGCTCGGCGATACGGAAATCGTCAAGTGGAAAAGCAAAGACGGCACAGACGTTGAAGGACTACTGACCAAACCCGCCGGTTATGAGGTGGGAAAGAAAGTTCCGTTTCTACTGAATCCACATGGCGGTCCCACTGGGGCCTCGCTAAATAATTTCAGCGGCACGGTACAGGTACTCGCCGCAAACGGCTTTGCAGTGCTGCAACCAAATTTTCGTGGATCGACTGGCAAGGGCTTGGCATTTGCCCAGGCAAACAAAAACACCTGGGGCAAAGGCGATTACGAAGATTGCATGTCGGGTGTGGATGCGATGATCGCGAGCGGGATCGCAGACCCGGATCGGCTGGGAGCCTTTGGGTGGTCTTATGGTGGTTATATGACCTTCTGGATCCTGACGCAGACGGATCGCTTCAAAGCCGTTTCGCCGGGAGCGGCGATCTCAAACATCTATTCGATGTACTCGCAAAACGACATCCAAAGATTCTGGCGCTGGTTTTATTCGGATAAGTCACCGTGGGAGGCAACCGATCTTTACTGGGAGCGCTCGCCAATGAAGTACGTTA
>Ga0180089_1000045_pt1 | contig 11677 bp, 8 predicted proteins | sample EasRiv860_16_10D_FD_123016 | JGI IMG/M metagenome (GOLD analysis project Ga0180089, IMG submission 123016) | Soil microbial communities from meander-bound floodplain in the East River, Colorado, USA - East River metaG ERMLT860_16_10D | ecosystem: Environmental > Terrestrial > Soil > Floodplain ... | reverse complement strand
GTGGTGCGTGACGACGTCGGTCGCCGGCATGGCTCGGCAAGCATGCATCTCAACCCAGCTCCGGCTGTGTTCATGTAACAGGGTGGCGTCCTCAGAGAGTGAAAATTATTTATCATGCCGTGCCTGCAGCATCGAAAAAACCTTGCCACTCTCTCCGAATAAGGCAAAGTCGGTCCACAGGGTACTCATACGCTGCGCGCCCTCGCTTCGCTCTCCATGGCGCGCAGCGTTTGTGACTCACCGACTATTTTCCGATGCAGAAGCTGCTGAAAATCCTCTCCAGCAGGTCCTCGTTGGTGAAGGCGCCGGTGATCTCGCCGAGATCCTGCTGCGCCTCGCGCAATTCCTCCGCCAGCAGTTCCGCAGCGTAGTGTTTCTGCAGCAGGCGCTTTCCTTCCTCGATATGGGTGCGTGCCCGTCGCAGGGCATCGAGATGCCGGCGGCGCGCACTAAACCCGCCCTCGGCCTCTTCCTGGAAACCGACGCAGTTCTTGAGATGACGCCGCAAGTCGTCCAGACCAGCGCCGGTATGGGCCGAGAGTGCGATTTCCACCGGAGCGTCGATACCGCTGATGCCGGGCAGACGGCCGGTAATATCGATCTTGCTGCGGATGCGAGTATGGGGGATGCCGGCCGGCAGCTCATCGAGGATGGCGGCATCGGCCGCGGTGTAACCCTGCTGGTCATCAACGACTAGCAGGACGCGATCGGCGCTTTCCATGGCGCGCCGTGCCCGTTGCATGCCCGCCTGTTCCATCGGATCGGTGCTATCGTGCAGGCCGGCGGTATCGATGATGTGCAGCGGCATGCCGTCGATTTGGATGTGCTCACGCAGCACATCGCGCGTGGTGCCGGGCATGTCGGTCACGATGGCGGCGTCATACCCCGCGAGTGCATTGAGCAAGCTGGACTTGCCGGCGTTTGGACGCCCGGCGATGACCAGCGTCATACCGTCGTGCAGCAGATGGCCCTGGTGCGCGCCCTCCAGTACCCGACCGATGGCATGGCTCAATGCGCTGAGTTGTTCACCAACCCGTTCATCGGAGAGCAGATCGATCTCCTCGTCCGGAAAATCCATGGCGGCCTCGACCCAGGTACGCAGCGCGATGAGTTGTTCCAGCAGGGCATGGATACGCTCTGAAAACACACCCTGCAGGGAACGCACCGCCGCCCGCGCCGCCTGGGCCGTGCCGCTGTCGATGAGATCGGCGATGGCCTCAGCCTGGGCAAGATCGAGCTTGCCGTTGAAAAAGGCGCGTTCGGTGAATTCGCCAGGGCGTGCCGAGCGCGCACCGAGCGCCAGCGCGCGCGCCAGCAGCAAATCCATGACCACCGGACCGCCGTGGCCATGCAGTTCCAACACATGTTCGCCGGTGAACGACGCGGGTGCCGGGAAATAGAGCGCCAGGCCGGCGTCGATCCGTGTCCCGTCGGCATCACGGAAATCGAGCAATTCGGCATAACGCGGCTTAGGCAGACGCCCAAGAAACTGCCGGGCGATGGTCGGTACCTCCTGTCCGGAGATGCGCACGATGCCGATACCGCCCTGGCCGTGCGGGGTCGCGATGGCGGCGATGGTGTCGGTGTTCGGGGCCACGGAACGACCGCCGCAAGTGGGCGGTTTATTTTTTAGCGCCGCGCTCGATGCGCCGCGTGATCACATACTGCTGGGCGATGGACAGGGTGTTGTTGACCACCCAGTAGAGCACCAATCCGGAGGGGAAAAAGGCGAAAAATACGGTGAACACCACCGGCAGCTCCATCATGACTTTGGCCTGGATCGGATCCATCGGGGCCGGATTGAGCTTCTGCTGGATCAGCATAGTTGCGCCCATTAGCAACGGCAGCACGTAGTAGGGGTCGGGCGAGGATAGATTGTTGATCCACAGCATGAACGGCGCCTGACGCATTTCCACGCTCTCCAGCAATACCCAGTAAAGCGCGATGAACACCGGGATCTGCACCACGATCGGTAGACAGCCGCCGAGCGGGTTGATCTTCTCCTTCTTGTAGAGTTCCATCATGGCCTGGTTGAGGCGTTGGCGGTCATCGCCATAGCGTTCCTTGAGCGATTGCAACCGCGGCGTCAGCTTGCGCATGTTGGCCATGGAGCGGTAGCTGGTTTCCGACAGCTTATAGAACGCCAGCTTGATTAGCAGCGTAAGCAGCACGATGGACCAGCCCCAGTTACCGACCAGATTATGAATCGACTTTAGCAGCCAGAACAGCGGCTGAGCCAGCACGGTCAGGAGGCCGTAATCCACCGTCAGCTCCAGTCCGGGCGCCACCTCTGCCAGGTGCTCCTGCAGCTTGGGACCCACATACAGGCGGGTGTGAAACGTAGCGGTGCTGCCGGCCGGAACCGTCTGCTCTGGGGAGATAAGGCCGATGACGTAACGCGGACCGCTCAGGGTCTTGGTGTAGTAGCGATCGTCTTCACCGCGCTCTGGAATCAGTCCCGCCAGGAAATAATGCTGGATCATGGCTGCCCAGCCATCGGTAATGTTGCGGTCCAGCACACTCTTGTCCATATCCTCGAACGAGATTTTCTGGTACTTGTCTTCCGGACTGTAGATCACGGCGCCGGTGTAAGTGCGGATAAACTTGGACTGGCTGGCGGCCGCCACCGGGCTGCGCTGCAACTGGCGATATTCGCGTCCGTGCCAGTCGGCAGCGCTGCCGTTTTTGACATGGTAGTCGATATCCACCACGTAGCCGCCACGGTGAAAGGTGTAGAGCTTGGTGACTTCAACCCCTTCCGAACTGCGCCAGTGCAGAGGGACCTGCAGGGTGACGGCAGCGACATCCAACCGATAGTAATTCTGCTCGACACGGTACTCGGCATGGTGGGTGGGTTCTGCACCGTCCGGCGTGCGCAAACCCGACTGGACCACAAACAGGTCCGGCATGGTGTCGTTCAGCAGGCGAAACGGCGGGGAATCCGGCTTCATTGTTAAGCGATAGGTAAGCAGATCGGCGCTACGCAAATCACCGCCTACCGTGTCGATCACCACGCTCAGGGTATCGGTTTCCACGTGTATCTGTTGCCCTGTATTCAGTACGATTTCTTCCGGTATGAAGCCTCCTTTAGCCGCAGGTACGGCGCCGGTTACAGGCGGCACGTCCTCACCGGACGCAGTACTGGTGACCGGCTGTTCCGTAGCATCCGGTGCAGGCTGGGTCTGCGGCACAGGACCGTAGTCCTTCACCCAGGCCTGCCACAGCAGCAGGACTACGAAGGAGAGGGTGACAAACAGGAACAGGCGCTGGTTATCCATGATGGCAGTTCACTTCCTTGTCCGGAACTTCATCGATACCGCCGGGGTGCCAGGGATGACAGCGTGACAGACGGCTTATTGCCATTCCACTCCCGCGCATGACACCGTGACGTTCGATGGCGATGATCGCATAGCAGGAGCAGGTCGGATGAAAACGGCAGTGTCCGCCAAGCCATGGGCTCAACAGAAACCGATAAGACTTGATGAGTTGTATTAAGAACCAGCGCATGAATCCATCAACTGTTTCCAGATTTTTTCGAGTGCCTGTGCAAGAACCCTGTTAGGTTGCATTGTGATGCCCGCACGACCGATGACCACGATGTCCAGACTTCCCAGTTGCACCTGCCAGTGGCGGAAACTTTCCCGTACCTGGCGTTTGATGCGGTTACGGGCTACAGCGGTACGCACTGCCTTGCGGGATATCACCATACCAAGACGTGACACTTCCCGGGAATTAGGGGTGGCCAGAACCGTTATCCAGCGATTACTTGCCTTGCAACGGCTATGGTCGAATACCCGCCGGTACTCGACGGGCTGCGTCAGTCGAACCTGCCGTGGGAAACGCGCCAGGCTGGAACGCAAGAGTAAGGGTTCAGACGGACAGCCGCGCCCGGCCCTTGGCACGACGTGCGTTGATAACTGCTCGGCCGCTTTTGGTACTCATGCGCGCACGAAACCCGTGCGTGCGTTTACGTTTCAAGTTACTGGGTTGAAAGGTTCTTTTCATGGCACGCCAGGTCCCAAATAAATTACGACGATATCATCCGCACCAAATTTGCGGCGTGAAAAGGGCGCAAAGGTTACTGTTTTAACGGACAGGCTGTCAATCTAAAAGTATTTCGCTGACGCGAACAGGGTGTGGATAACTTGTTATGACAGGTATAGACTTCCGCACTTGGCATTGCACTACTCACAACAAAAAGGGGGGCTTGTCTGGTGGAAGTGTCGCTTTGGCAAAAGTGTCTGGTTCGCCTGGAAAATGAACTTCCTGAACAACAATTCAATACCTGGATACGCCCGTTGCATGCCATCGAAACCGCGGAAAGCCTGCGCCTGCTGGCACCTAACCAGTTCGTACTCGACTGGGTCAGTAAACATCATTTCGATACCATCTCACGCACCCTCCATGACATCGACCCCAAGGCTGAAACCCAAGTACTACTCGATATCGGCAGCACCAAGCGAGGCAGTGAACCCGTAGCGGCACCACCTACACTAATGCTGCGCAGCCCGGCGACGGACAAGCCGATTCCCGGTCAGTACAAAAGCAATCTCAATCCCGATTTCTCATTCGCGACTTTCGTTGGTGGCAAATCCAACCAATTGGCACGCGCCGCTTCCATGCAGGTTGGGGAGAACCCTGGGGGCGCCTATAACCCGCTGTTCATCTATGGCGGTGTCGGACTGGGCAAAACCCACCTTATGCATGCCGTTGGCAACCTGATTCATGAGCGCAATCCGACTGCCCGCGTCATCTACCTGCATTCAGAACGCTTCGTCGCCGACATGGTCAAGGCTTTGCAGCACAATGCCATCAACGACTTTAAACGCTTCTACCGAAACGTCGATGCACTGCTCATAGACGATATCCAGTTCTTTGCCGGCAAGGAGCGGTCTCAAGAGGAATTTTTCCACACATTCAATGCTTTGTTAGAAGGCCAACAGCAGGTCATACTGACCTGTGACCGTTATCCTAAGGAGGTCCAGGGTCTGGAAGAACGCCTAAAATCACGCTTTGGCTGGGGGCTCACGGCAGCCATAGAGCCGGCTGAGCTGGAAACCCGCGTGGCGATCCTCATGAACAAGGCAACTCAGAGCAATATCATCTTACCGGACGATGTCGCGTTCTTTATCGCCAAGCGCATCCAGTCCAACATCCGTGAACTGGAAGGCGCCCTGCGTCGTGTCATCGCGAGTGCACGTTTTACTGGTCAGCCAATAACGATTGAATTTACCAAAGAAGCCTTGCGCGATCTGCTAGCTTTGCAAGACAAGCTGGTTACCACGGCAAATATCCAGAAGACGGTCGCGGAGTATTACAAGATACGGGTGGCCGACCTGCTCTCACCTCGGCGCAGTCGAACCATTACCCGTCCCCGCCAAATCGCCATGGCGTTGGCGAAGGAACTTACAACGCACAGCCTGCCCGAAATCGGGGATGCCTTCGGTGGACGTGACCACACTACGGTTTTGCATGCCTGCCGCAAGGTGATTGAACTCAGGGACTTGGATGCGCGCATCAATGAAGACTACAACAACTTGTTGAGAACTCTGACTACATGAAGTTGATAACTTGTGGACAACTATTCAGAGTGATAGTTGTCCCAGATTATCCACAGTTTATACACGCTGAGCTACGAAGTTTTAGATGGGGTTATACTTGATGTATGAAATTGAATTTCATTATTTTTTTATATTTACTAACATAAATCCATGCTTGTAATCATATAAACAATCATATTTTTAAATCTTAATTTAAACAATTATGAAACTTACCATTCAGCGTGAAACACTTCTGAAACCACTGCAGCAGGTAGCCGGTGTCGTGGAACGACGCCAGACGTTACCTATACTCGGGAATGTACTGCTCAACGCTACCAAGAAAGGCTTGAAGCTGACCGCAACTGACCTTGAAGTGGAACTGCAAACACAGGTCAGCATAACAATCACTGAAGTGGGTGAAATTACACTCTCGGCACGCAAGCTGCTAGAAATCTGCCGTGCTCTACCGGAAGGCAACGAAATCGATATAACCATCATCGAAGATCGTGCCCAGATCCGTTCGGGCAAGAGTCGCTTTACGCTGGCCACCATGCCGGCCAGTGATTTCCCAGTCGTGGAAAAGGTAAAAAGCGCACGCACATTTCAGGTACCGCAGGATGACCTGCGCCGTTTGATCGAACACACCGCATTTTCCATGGCTCAGCAGGATGTACGTTACTACTTAAACGGTCTCATGTTGGAGCCGTCCAGTGGTATATTGCGCGCTGTTGCAACTGATGGGCATCGTATGGCCCTGTGTGAATTTGCCGTGGACGTCGGCGACGGTGAAGTGCAGCAGGTGATTGTCCCACGCAAAGGGGTGCAGGAATTGCATCGCTTGCTGGAAGAAAATAAGAAACCGATACAGGTGGAAATCGGCACAAATCACATTCGTATTACAACGGATGAATTGCGTTTTACTTCAAAATTGATTGATGGACGCTTTCCCGACTACCACCGCGTCATACCCAAGAGTGCTGATAAGCGCCTATTGGTTAAACGGGAGGTTCTGCGTCAGGCCCTGACGCGCACCTCAATTCTTTCCAACGAGAAGTACCGTGGAATCCGCATGGATTTATCAAGAAATAATGTTAAAATACAAGCACATAATCCTGATCAAGAAGAGGCAATCGAGGAAATTGAGGTCGACTATGAGAATGAACCACTGTTGATTGGATTCAATGTTACCTATCTGCTAGATGTGTTGGCGGCAATTAATACCGATGATGTTGAGATTATGTTGGCAGACGCCAATAGCAGCGCGCTTATCTACAAACCAGGAATTAGTGACTGCCGCTACGTGGTCATGCCGATGCGATTGTAATTATATTCCGTCTCAGTCGTACCCGCTCCGTCCTGTTAACTAAAGAATCCTTGTCAGCGACAACCACGGGACTGCTTTCGCTAGATATTGGCAATTTTCGCAATATTGAGCGCGCGAGTCTGGCATTTTCACATGGCCTCAACCTGATTTCGGGGTCTAATGCGGCTGGTAAAACCAGCCTCCTGGAGGCGATTTATTGTTTGGGCCGTGTGCGTTCATTTCGTACCCCCGATGGAAACCACCTTGTCCGGGAAGGACAGCCTGCCTACCAACTCGTTGGCCGGATTGGTTTGGCGGGAGAGCGGGCGATCCCGATTGGAATGGAATGTTGTCATGGTCGCTACCGGATTCACATTGCTGGTCAAAACGTGCAAATGCTTTCGGAATTGGCGGGACGTTTCCCGGTCCAGATTATGGCCGGAGATACCGCAAACTTTCTGAATGGTGGACCACGTTATCGGCGCCAGTCCCTCGACTGGGCATTGTTCCACGTGGAACATGGTTACCGAAACGTCTGGCAACGTTACGCCCGTGCCCTACGGCAGCGTAATGCCGCATTGAGAGCCCATGCGCCATCAATACAGGTCATTGCTTGGGACAGGGAACTCGTGGATGCGGCTGAGAGACTCGATCAATTGCGACGGGGTTATCTCGTAGACTTGGAACCGCATATCCAGAATGAATTGGAGAGCCTATTACCCGGCAGAACGTTGACTATTCGCTATATTTCTGGATGGCCAAATGGTATCGCATTACACGCTGCAATGAAAAAAACACTTGATAAGGATCGTGCACAAGGTTATTCCCACTGTGGACCGCATCGGGCTGATATTGCATTGCTGGTAGATGACATGCCTGTAAAGGCGTATTTCTCACGTGGTCAGCAAAAGGCAATTACACTGGCTTTACTGATGGGCCAAATGAAGTTGCAATGTGCCTTGAATGCGCCGAGAGGTGCATTTTTACTCGATGATCTTGGCAGTGAATTGGATGAGGAATACCAGTTACGCATTCTTAGCTGTCTTCAGGAAATTGGAACCCAGATTTTTGTGACAGTTATTGATACGCATACTATTAACCTAGCAGCGTGGTCCGCAATAAAAAGGTTTCACGTGGAACATGGCGTGATTCATGAGGTGCTATAATTCCACGCTTAATCAAAGGATTGTTTCATGACCGAGAAAAATAGCTATACATCTTCCAATATTAAAGTGCTAAAAGGCTTGGACGCTGTCCGTAAACGCCCAGGGATGTACATTGGAGATACGGATGATGGCACAGGACTGCACCACATGGTCTTCGAAGTTGTGGATAATTCGATTGATGAAGCGCTCGCAGGATACTGTAAAGAGATTACAGTAACGTTGCACAACGACGATTCCGCGACTGTCACAGATGATGGTCGTGGGATACCTGTGGATATGCACCCGGAAGAAGGACGGTCTGCGGCAGAAGTCATCATGACGGTACTGCACTCTGGAGGTAAGTTCGATGATGATTCTTATAAGGTATCGGGTGGTTTGCATGGCGTAGGAGTTTCTGTCGTAAACGCCCTATCGGAAAATCTACGCCTGACGATTTATCGAGATGGCCACAGCTATAGCCAGGAATACGAGCTAGGGGTACCCAAGAAACCTATCGAGGCAACGGGTGACACGCAGCGCACAGGCACGGAGGTCCGCTTCAAGCCCAGTACCAGTATTTTTACAAATACTGAATTTCACTACGATATTCTTGTTAAGCGGTTGAGAGAACTGTCATTTTTGAATCCGGGTATCCGCATCAAACTTGCTGATGAGCGTAATAATAAACAAGATGTATTCGAGTATCTGGGCGGAATCAGGGCATTTGTCGAGCATTTAAATCGTAAAAAAACGCCATTGCATGCGACTGTTTTCTATTTCAACGGCGACAAGGATACCGTCGGATTGGAAGTCGCAATGCAGTGGAATGATTCCTATCAGGAAAATATCTTTTGCTTTACAAATAATATACCGCAACGCGATGGCGGTACCCACTTGGCAGGATTCCGTAGTGCCCTGACACGTACTCTTAATCTCTATATGGAACGGGAAGGCGTTTTGCGCAAAGCCAAGGTATCCGCAACCGGCGATGACGCGCGCGAAGGGTTGACCGCTGTCCTGTCTGTTAAGGTACACGATCCCAAGTTTTCTTCCCAAACAAAAGACAAGCTGGTTTCATCGGAGATTAAGGGAATAGTCGAATCAATGGTGAGTGAGCAGTTTCAGAACTACCTGATGGAAAATCCGACCGACGCAAAGGCGATTACGGCTAAAATTATCGAAGCTGCAAGGGCACGCGAGGCGGCGCGTAAAGCGCGTGAGATGACCCGGCGTAAGGGAGCACTTGATATTGCGGGACTGCCCGGCAAGCTGGCTGATTGCCAGGAGCGCGATCCGGCATTGTCTGAATTGTTTCTTGTTGAGGGCGATTCTGCGGGCGGTTCAGCCAAACAGGGACGTGACCGCAAGTCACAGGCCATTTTGCCACTGAAAGGCAAGATCCTTAACGTTGAAAAGGCGCGTTTTGACAAAATGCTGTCATCCGCAGAAGTAGGTACCCTTATTACTGCCATGGGTTGCGGAATCGGACGGGAAGAATTTGACCCCGACAAGCTTCGATACCACCGCATTATCATTATGACGGATGCTGACGTTGATGGATCTCATATTCGGACGTTGCTGCTGACGTTTTTCTACCGTCAAATGCCCGAGTTGATAGAACGTGGACATATATATATCGCCCAGCCCCCCCTGTATAAAGTAAAAAAAGGTAAGCAAGAACAATATGTTAAGGATGATCCCGCCCTAAACGCCTTGCTCTTGCGTGGTGCAAGCGACAACGCACAATTGTTCGTGAATCCCGAAGCACCGCCACTCAGTGGCCCGGCTTTGGAGAATCTTGCGACCCAGTATATGGCCGTGATGGCCGGCATTCAGCGGCTGTCGCGCCGCTATGATCCTGAAATCCTTGAAAAGATGATCTATATGCCAGTCATGCCAGTAACTAAGTGTGAAGATATCAGTGTGGTAACAGAATGGTTCAAGGAATTGGAAGAGCGTTTGAACGCCAGTTTGCCTGCTGAACGACATTATAAATGTAATGTTGTACAAGACACGGATAAAAGGAGCTTTTTCTCATATATTGGAAGATGGACTCACGGCATTATCGCAACCGAGCAAACCTTTACGGCTGATTTTTTCAGCTCTCTTGATTACGAGCGCATCACAGCCTTGGGTACTCAGCTGGATGGATTGCTCGGAGAAGGCGCCTTTGTACAGCGAGGCGACCGTCGGGAAGCCGTAAATTCCTTCAAGCAGGCACTGACATGGTTGCTTGAAGAAGCCAAGCGTGGTCAGCTCATTCAGCGCTACAAGGGGCTGGGTGAGATGAATCCCGAGCAGTTATGGGAAACCACAATGAACCCGAATACCCGACGCCTGCTGCAGGTGCAAATCGAGGATGCTGTCGGTTCCGATGAAATCTTTACCATTCTGATGGGAGATCAGGTAGAGCCCCGCAGGGATTTTATCGAGCAGAATGCGCTGGCGGTATCGAACCTAGATATCTAAAATTTTATCTTAAGGCATGACGTATGTATTGTTTTGTTGAAATATATATATGACTATACATTTATAATATCACTGTGTTGTTGTTATATTAGCCATAACGGATTCAATCCAGCTTTCTGCAACATGCATGATTTCCTGCGCCGACTTACCCACAGGTGAGATAGTGCGACCGATGTGTACCTGGATGATTCCCGACCGCTTGATAAAGCTGTGGCGAGGCCAGAATTCACCTGCATTGTGTGCCACAGGAATAACGGGGTAACCCGAGTGCTCAGCAAGTACAGCACCGCCAATCCGGTAACGTCCCTTCTGGCCCGGTGGGACCCGGGTTCCCTCGGGGAAGATTATCACCCAAAGACCTTCCTTAAGACGTTCCTTGCCTTGCCGGATCAACTGCATTACGGCTGCACGACCGGTGCCGCGTTTAATGGCGATCGGTTTCATTAGCGCCAGGCCCCAGCCAAAAAACGGTATCCAGAGCAGCTCGCGCTTGGCTACCCATATTTGTGACGGGAATATGTGTTGCAGGGCGAGTGTTTCCCAGGTGGATTGATGTTTGGCAAAGACAATGGCGGGACCGACAGGAATGTTTTCCTGGCCGCTGATCTTATATCGAAGTTGGCATGTTACCTCAAGCCACCAGAGGATAAATCCTACCCACCAGGTAACAAATCTTTGCCGTTGTCGTAGCTTCAGGGGGAACATTAGCAGGACCAGTACGGCTGCAACCACGGTGGTAGTGGCAAAGACCAGCCAGAAAGCCAGTGCGCGTAGATAGAGTACGATCCACGTGGATTGATGAGCAGATACTTGGTTCATTAGATACTCGAGTTATCCTTCGGATCGGTGACCAACAGTGCATCCACTGCGCCGGCTAGACTGCTGAATATCGGTACATCGACCGTGATTTCGGGATTGTTTAGGGTAGAGGATCCCTTGCCTGTTTTGACCAGGATGGGGGATGCGCCCGCAGCCCTGGCTGCCTGCAGATCATGTAACGAATCGCCAATTGCCGGGACACCATAAAGGTTGATGCGAAGCCGGCGGGCGATGTCCAGAAACAGGCCGGGTTTGGGTTTACGACAGTTGCAGTTGTCATTCGGGCTATGTGGACAAAAAAAAACGGCATCTATTAATCCTCCAGCTTCGGAGACGCTACGTTGCATTTTTTCATGTATGCGTACCAGTATGTCCAGATCAAAAAGTCTTCGAGCGATACC
>Ga0180089_1000043_pt1 | contig 11771 bp, 7 predicted proteins | sample EasRiv860_16_10D_FD_123016 | JGI IMG/M metagenome (GOLD analysis project Ga0180089, IMG submission 123016) | Soil microbial communities from meander-bound floodplain in the East River, Colorado, USA - East River metaG ERMLT860_16_10D | ecosystem: Environmental > Terrestrial > Soil > Floodplain ... | reverse complement strand
GTAACGTCATGGTGCCGATTCTGATGCTGACCATGAGCCGGGATGACGCCGACCTGCGCGCCGCCCTGCGCGGTGGCGCCGCCGGTTATCTGCTCAAGGACATGAATCCCGAGGACCTGGTACCGGCGCTCGAGGCGGCGCTGCGCGGCGACAACGTCGTGGCCAAGGAAATGGTGGGATCGCTTACGCGCATCGTTCAGGGCCAGAGCAATGAAGCACCACGCCGTTCCGCCGCCCCCCTTTCCGAGCTCACCCCGCGCGAAATGGAAATTTTAAGCCACGTCGCCGAAGGACAAAGCAACAAGATGATAGCGCGCGCTCTCAATATCACGGACGGAACCGTCAAGCTCCACGTCAAGGCCATCCTGCGCAAGCTGGGCGTGCATTCGCGCGTGGAAGCCGCCGTCATCGCGGTCGAACAGGGTCTGGGCAGGAAGAGAGCGCAGAATAACGACGGTTAGCACTTTGAACCGCTGGTCAAAACAAAATAGACAGGATTTACAGGGCGAGCCGGAAACAGACGAAGACACTCAATTGTGGCCCAGGGTGCAACCAAACCCGTTGCACCCGTTCGGCGGCGCCGATGCCCGTTAAGGGCATCGGCGACAACTCCGTCTCTCCCTGTAAATCCTGTCTAATTTATATTTTTGAGATCCTGGTTCTCAGCGGTGGGTTCGAACCACTTGAGCCGACCGTGCAACTCCACCACGTCGCCGACGATGATCAGGGTAGGCGCCTTGACATGCGCCCGGTCGACGATCGACGGCAGGGTTTCCAGGTCGCCGGTCAAGACGCGCTGATTACGCGTCGTGCCCTGCTGCACCAGCGCCGCCAGCGTGGACGACGGCATGCCATGCCGTATCAGCTCGCGGCAGATCGTATCGATGCCGTGCAGGCCCATGTAGAAAACGATGGTCTGGTCCGGCTGTACCAGCGCCTTCCAGTTGAGATTAACCGTCCCGTCCTGGAGATGTCCGGTGACGAAAACCACGGACTGGGCATAGTCACGATGCGTCAGCGGTATGCCGGCGTAGGCGGCGCAGCCCGCCGCCGCGGTAATGCCCGGCACCACCTGAAACGGTATGCCCTCGGCAGCGAGCGTATCGATCTCCTCGCCTCCGCGCCCAAAGATGAACGGGTCACCGCCCTTGAGACGCACCACTCGCTTCCCTTCCCTGGCCAGACGCACCAGCAGGTGGTTGATGTCCTCCTGCGGGATGGCGTGGTTGTCGCGCTCCTTGCCGGCGTAAATGCGTTCGGCGTCACGCCGTATCAAATTCAACACCGCCGGCGAAACTAATCGATCGTAAACCACGACATCAGCCTGCTGCATCAACTGCAACGCGCGGAAGGTGAGCAAATCCGGATCGCCCGGACCGCCGCCCACCAGATACACTTCCCCGACCGGCGCCCGGCTGCCATCGACGGCATCGAGGCGCTGCTGCAATGCCTTTTCCGCGGCCTGCTCCTGTCCCGAATAGACGAGATCGGCGATACGCCCCTGCAGTATCTCTTCCCAGAACTGGCGGCGCCGGGACGAATGCGTAAAGCGTTGCTTGACCTTGTCGCGAAACGACGCCACCAGCCGGGCGAGCCTTCCATACCCGGCGGGTATCAGCGTTTCGAGACGCGCACGAATCAGGCGCGCCAGCACCGGAGATGCGCCGCCGGTCGACACCGCCACGATCACCGGTGAACGGTCGACGATGGAGGGCATGATGAACGTGCACAGGTCCGGCTGGTCCACAACGTTGACCGGAATATTGCGCGCCTTGGCGGCATCCGAAACCCGACGGTTGACCGACTTGTCGTCCGTCGCCGCGATGACCAGCGCGCAGCCGTCCAGCATCTCGGGGCGGAATTCCCGTTCGACGTGCCTGACTTTGCCATCCGCCGTCCAGCGGCGGATAGTCTCGCCGACGGTGGGCGCGTATACCGTGACCTGGGCGCCGGCTTCCAGCAGTAACGTCACCTTTCGCGACGCCACCTCCCCGCCCCCGATGACCGCGCAGGAACGTTTTTTCAGATCTAGAAAAATGGGGAGGAAATTCATGGCGGAATTATACCCCGGATTGTCATTTCAACAGCGGACCGGATGGATTTCTTCGGTGATATCCATGAAGTAATGTGGAGACTCCATGAGAGGATAAACATGAAACGAAATTGGTGGGTGAGCCGGAAACAGGTGAAGACACTTTAGTTGTGGCCCAGGGTGCAACAAAAACCGTTGCACCCGTTCGGCGGCGCCGATGCACGTTAAGTGCATCGGCGACAACCCCGTCTCACCTTCACCCCGGCGAACGCCCGTACAAGGATGTACGGGCTGGGACATATCGAAGACAGAAGCGTTGCGCCATGGATGGCATGCCATCTCACGAATGGCGGAGGGGGTGAGATTCGAACTCACGAGGGGCGTAAGCCCCTGCCAGTTTTCAAGACTGGTGCCTTAAACCGCTCGGCCACCCCTCCGAATCAATCTGAAACAAATGATTACAACATGCCAATCTTCACCATCGGGACTCGCTGATCGCGGTCAACGGTTTTCACTCGGCACGTCCCTGTACCTCGCCCTTCGGGCGACGCCTACGGCGTCGTGCAAATCGGCTATCCTGCCGATTTGTCAAGACCGCCGCCTTAAACCGCTCGGCCACCTCTCCAGGAAATTCAAGAATAACTGAAATAAAGAACAACGTCCCCTCCTTCGCGCAGCAACCTCAATCTCCTCCATGATTTACAGACCGAGCCTCTCCGACGGGTATTTTCCACACATCGTTTGAGGCCATGGGCGCCTGCTATGGCGGTTTAGAATCCGTCATCATCCGGTAGGAACCGAGGTGGTGGACAGCAAAACCCGAGAACGAGGGATGCGATGAGAATTCCGTTTCCGCGATCCTGAGTTGTTCTTCCATGGCGACGTGGCTCATTCCGTAAAAAGTAACCTTGCGGGGCTCGGTTCGCAGCGTCTCGACACCGACCACGACGGTTTTTCCTATCCGATCGGCGTACTTGAGTTCGTCAGCGGCGTGGGCAATGATGCCATCGGAACCCTGAGCGAAGTTGCGGTAGTCCATGATGGCGACGTAGTCGTAGATGTCCTGTACGTGCTCGCTGAGCCGTTGGCGTTTTCCCCTCCACGCTATGTCGTCGATTCCATCGAACCAGAAAGGCATCGCCGGTCCCACAGCGAGCGTGTCGCCGAATTTGCGTTTCAGGCGCATGAATTCCGCCGCGAGATCGAGGTACTGGGTAGCGCGGAGCGTCCGGTTCTCGCTCCAGTCGTCAAGCAAGTAAGGCTCGATGTCGATGTTGACTCCGTCAAAGCGCTCGCCGACGGCGCTCCCAGCGTCATAGCGAAGAACATTTTCAAACATCCGCACCGCCGCCACGCGCCGCGCGGGCAGAATGTATTCCGGGGTCTTGAGATACCACGAGCCGAGCAAGGCATAGACCTTGCAGCCGCGGCCATGAAAGGCGGCGATGAGCCGACGGTACTTTTCGGGTTCATCCCGGATGGTGTTCCGGCCCCGATGCTCGTCGGCGTAGAGGTAGACGGTGGTGATGTTCCGTTTGGCCAGAAAAGTGAATGCCTCGTTCCATTGGTCTTCGCTGTCGAGCAATCGAAACGTATCAGCCTCCCACACCCAGACCGCCCGTGAGGCGACAGCCGCTGCCGGCGCGACCAAGCCAGCAAAGAAAACCATCAGGATGATCGGCGCGATGAGCAGGAAGGACGCCCATCGGCGCAACTTCACGCCGGCGCTACCGCAGAAAACCAAACGCCGCCCGTCAACGTTTCGGGAAATAGGCGACATACACGCTCTCCGGGATCAATTTCAATTCACGCCGAAATTGATCGTTCATCGCCTTGTACCAGCCGAATTCCACGCGAAGTTCGTTCAGTTTTTCGTCGTTCTGGATCGGCTCCAGGTCCATATTCCTGCCAATCGCGAACAGGGTGTTCTCGTTTAAGAAAAACATTCCGGAAATATAATCGATCATATTGTTGATCGTGTGTTTCATGGGATAGCGATGAATATTCCGGAACGAGGGGTCCATGTCCAGCCCCGAACCGACCCACGTGGCCTTATCGGGGGCCTTGATCCGGTAGTTGTGCTTCAGGAATGCCAGCAGCGAGGGCGCGAGGTCCAACTGCGAGGAGATGGACTTGATTTGCGCCGTGCGTTTCAGCAGCGGCGAATAGATAATCAGGGGCACGTGGTAGCGGTCAATCTTTGTCGACATGGGAATTTCCGGCAGCCGATGATCGCCGGTAATGAGAAAAATGGTGTTCGGATAAGTGGCTAGCTTCGCCTGCTCCGCAAAATAATACCGCAGGGCCGCGTCGGTGTAGAGGATGGTTGAATAGATGTTCCGGTATTGACGGTACTTTTCCTTCGCGCCCTCCGTGAAGCCCAGTTGCTCCATGCGCTCTTCGAAAAGCCGCAGATATTCCTGTTGTCCGGGAACGGTATAGGGGGTGTGCATGCTGACCGTCTGCACGTAGTCCACATACGGCGTCCGCGGGTCGCCCCGTTCCGTCGCCAGCGCTTTTCGCAACACCTCCCTGTCCGCGTAACCCCAGTAAGCGCCCGGAGGCCGATGATAACTGCCGTCATAGTCGTCAACACCGATCATCACATCGATGTTCTGGCGCTCAAGAAAGGCGCGCTGATTGTCGAAGTCGAGTCCATTTCCGCAATAGAAACGGGTTCGATAGCCGTTACGCTTCAGGATGCTCAGCAGGGTCAGATGTTTCGGCATCCGCGGGCCCAGATCGTTGAAACCCTTGTCGCCGAACGGCAGTGAACCCAAGATCGAGGGGAGCGAGGCGAACGTCCGCCCCTGGGACGCCAAGAAGTTCTCCCAGTACAAACTCTTACCGGCCAGCTCGTCGAGAAAGGGAGTGAAGCTGCCCAGGTAGGCATGCGTGCCACTGAAGGCCCGGCCCAGCCCCTCGACCGCGATGAACACGATGTTAGGCGGTGACGCGGGGTCGATTCTGAAGTAGCTTCCCAAAACATCGGGAGTATCGTCGGTCCGCAGAAACGGATACTCCGGATCGAGGTAGTGGAACTGTACAGCGGCTTTGGGCTGTAAGGTGGCCGCACCCGGTTCGGGCGGCATGAAGTAGGCATAGGAGTCCGCAATAAAAAAGGCCCCCTTATTCAAGGCTATGCCATACGCGAACTCGGTCTTGAACGCCGTCCTGGCGGGCAAGACGGAGACGCCATAGCCCGTCAGAGCGGCCCCGATAATTAGGGCGACGAAAACCACGGCTGGCTTCAGGATCGCGCGATTGATGAAGTAGTTCATGGCCATCCAGAAAACCGTGAATGGAATGATGAAGCTGGTTACCGACAGAACGGAAACCCGGTAACCGGCGCGCACGGTAGTGAGGATATCAGCCAGGGAATAGCCGAACAGGTCGGCTCCCAGCGGAACCCGTGCCACGAAGAAGTAATTGACGAGGATCAGATAGCCGGCAAGGGCCAGTGAGCCGACGATTCCATAGCCGCGGAGATCAGCGCGTTTCCCACGGACAATCAACCGTACCAGAAGAAATGAAGGCAGTAGAAACGCGAGCAGTTTCAGAAAGAACAGCAGGTCCGACCAGAACGCCTGGACGATCACGGTCCTGATATCCGGAGGAATCTCAGTGGTTAGGACAACGCCGGACAATTCCACGAGCCGCACCGCCAGGAAGGCGAGCAGCAGAGCCAGCGACAGGTTGCCGAATTTGACCAACAGTTCGCGAAGCCGGACCGGCCACGGTGCGATGGGTTCTACAGGGGTGAGATTATTCATCCGGGCGCCGAAACTGCTGTGGACCTGCCTCACCAGCGGAAAAGCAGACTGATCGAAACGCTCCTCTCGACAAAGGAATTGGTGGTTTGCTCGTCGCTGTAGTCGGCAGCAAGCTTAACGCCCCACCGCGGGGAAAAATATTTCCGGACCGCCGCGCCGACCGTCCAGCTTTTCGTGATATCGACGATCTGGCTCTGAGAACGAAGTTCCCCGCCGCGGCTGAAGCCGCCGTTCAGCTCGACGTAATCATCCGCATCCCCCGAAAAATAATAGCGGGCAATCGCGCGGTGCGACACGCCCGACTTGGCGGTTGACGGAATAAAGAGCGTCCGCCAGCGGTAGTACCAGTTGCCGGTATATTTGCCGAGTCCAATGCCGTACATATTGACGTTGGTGTTAGTGAAATTCATGCGATCATAACTGCCGGAGAGTTCCCATCCCTGCCCGACCCCCTGGAAGACCTCCACGCGATACGCGTGATCGGGATAGAGTACGGCGTCGGAGGAGTATTGGTACCGCACATTGGCATACGCCCGGGACCAGAGATCGAGGTAAGCGTCGAGCGCGACGGCGGTGTCGGTCAGTGCAAAACGATTTGCCTTGAGATACTCGGCCGCGAGCGAACCTCGCTCCCAATAGCGGCGGACGGAGGTGCTGTACTCATTCCATTTGTCCCGGTCCGGCGAGAAATGGCTGAAACTGTAACCCAGGCTCGCGGACCACAGGAAACCTTCCGGCTTGGCCGCCTCCGGTTCAGCCCGCCGTTCCAGCGCAGCCAGGAGCCGGTCAAGCTCCGCGGCAGAGGCGCCGTGCGCACGGGCCGTCTCCAAATCTGTACGGGCGGCCTTGAGGTCACCTACTGACCGATAAGCCCTGGCTCGGGCCAGGTACGCACGGGGTTCGGCGGGTTGCGCCGCAATCCATCGGTCATACGATTTGATGGCGAGGTCCGGACGGTTGCTCCAGAGGTACATGTCCCCCAGCGCCGACCAGGCATCGCCATAGTTCGGCAAGCGGGCGGTGACCGCGGTCAGGTCGGCCTCGGCCTCGACCCAACGGCCCTGCCAGGCGTAGGTTCGCCCCCTGGCGAGCAGAAGATCGGAATTATTCGGGCGCGTGGCCAACAGCCCGGTGTAAAGCTGAATCGCCTCCGCATGCTGGTTCGTATACGAGAGCATGCGCGCCAGTTGGAACCTGGCCTCGTACGATTTTGGCGCCGCGGCAACCGCCGCGCGATAGTGCTTGATCGCGGCAGTGTAATCACCCCGCTCCCGCGCCACATCGCCGGCCGCCATCGCCGTGGCCGCGGTCGTATCCGCCGCCCACACGGGGCTGAACGCGACGAGTCCGACGAACAGGATCCACGCTCTTACGGCCAAAATCGTTCTTTGCTTCACTATGGTTTATCCCTGAATGAATAATATGAAATATCCATACGGCGATCAGGCCCGGCTCTTCTGTTTCCGGCTGACCAGCTTATCGCGCGCCTTGTCGCGCAGGTAATAATAAACAGCGATTACCCTCCATACCGTGTTCAGTTGCCGGTAGCCGAAATTTTCTATCAGCGCCGTAGTAAAAAGCACAATGACATGCCAGGGCTTCTTATAGAGATGAAATGACATTTCCTCCAGGAGCAGCGCCGAGGTGGACAGCAGTACGCCAAATCCCACGGCCAGGATCAAAAAGGTTATGAATGCCTGAATGGAGATAAATCCAAGCATAAAACCAGCAATAATAATAATGTACCCGAGGGTTTCAACAAACGGGCCGAACCATTCGAAAAAGAGCACAAAAGGAAAAGCAAGCCATCCGGCAAAAGTGCCGCTGTCATGAAACAACAAACCGCGGTTCATCATGAGCGATTCAACAAGGCCGATTTGCCAGCGTATACGCTGTTTCTTCAGTTGCTTGAGATTGTCGGGAACCTCGGCCCAGCAGATGGGTTCAGGCACGAATGTGATGCGATAGCGTTTCCGCTGTTCGGACAGCATGCGGTGGAGCCGGACAATCAACTCCATGTCTTCGCCAACGGTGTCGGATCGATATCCGCCCACCGCCACCACCGTTTCTTTGCGGTAAATGCCGAAAGCCCCCGAGATGATCAAATGCGCGTTCATGGGTGACCACCCCATCCTCCCATACAGGAATGCGCGCAGATACTCCACGATCTGAAACAATACAAGCGGCTTCCTGGAAAGATCGGCCTCGACAAAAAGACCGTCTTTCGCTTTGCATCCGTTGGCGACGCGAACGGTTCCACCGCAGGCCACGACGGTGGGATCCTCGATAAGCGGCTGCACGATCAGCATCAGGCTGTCCTTCTGCAGGATGGAATCGGCATCCACGCGGCAAAACCACGGATAACGCGCGATATTGATGCCGGCGTTGACGGCATCGCCTCTGCCGCCGTTCTCCTTGTCGACAACACGCAGACGTGGATCGACGGTGGAGTGATAGACCGCGTGCACGTGCTTTGTGCGAATACGGTTGCGATAGGCCTCCGGAAATGGCACCAGGGAATATTCTTTCTTCATGATATCGAGGGTGCGGTCTTTCGAGCCATCATTTACCACAACGATCTCGCATTCAGGGTAGTTGAGTTGAAATAGCGAGCGTAGCGTGTCCAAAATATGATCTTCTTCGTTATAAGCAGGAACAATAATCGTGACAGGCGGCGCAAATCCTGAAAATAAATGCGGCAGGCCGGCGACGTCGCGGCTTTGCATATAGCGTGCGACGCCACCGAGCGAGAGAATATTCAGCGTCAAATAGACGCCATTGAGCCCGATAAAATAGAGCAGAATAAACGATTCAACGACGGGTAAATATTCGATCATTGCCGAATCAACCGTTTTTCAACTATTACCTGTTCCAGGATATCCCTGGCATAACGATCATTCCGATATTCCTTGAGTTGTCTGATCCGCTCGAGACTGGAAAAAGGCAAATCCATGATCGCCTGGGCGGCGCGGTAACGTACCCACCACTCCGAGTCGGCGAGTAGCGCCGCTAGTTTCGCCTCGTCCTCTTTTGTACCAATCCTGCCAAGGCAGGTAGCGGCATGGGCACGCACATGCCAGCGCGGGTGCGTCAGATATTGACGCACGAGTTTGAGATCATTCTTGTCGCGGAATTTCCCAATCACGTACAGACAAGGTCCGATCACCTTATCGTGTGGGGGGTCCTTCAGAATCCTGTGCACCACGGGCAAGGCGATGGCGTCATGACAAGTCTCGAGATAGGGGATCAATCTCTGCATTTCCTCAGCCGGCGCTTCCATGACCGCATCCGCCAGGGGCTGGGCGACAAGCTCGGGGCCAATTTCCTCAAGAATGCTGGCGACCTTCGCTGCCGGCCAGTCCACGCGGCGCACGATCAACGGGACAATGATCGGCACGGCCGCCTTACGATCGATGCGTGACAGTGCCTGCGCCGCGGCCAACGACAGAAGCGCATGATCGGATAATGCCATCCGGCATAATTTTTCCCATTGGCTTTTGTCGCGCAACTGGCCAAGCGTCACTATTGCAAGGAGTTTCTTCCGAATACTGCGCTTTTTCAGGAACCGTCTCGCTACGCGGTCAATCCCCGCCTCAACGGCAACTTTGTTCATCCAATCCCGTATTTTCACATCCCCGTCTATTGTCTCGCGCAACGTATTCCATAAGATCAGAAATGAAAACCGGTCCGCAAAATTGATGGGTGGCAGCCAATCCCGTTTGTTTCCCTTACCGTTCAGCAGGATTGGAGTCCACATCGTGGAGAAATCGCGGTACCGCCGTTCCTTCAGAAGCAACAAGGCACGCAGGAACAGGATATAGGCCATCAGAAATAGCACCAACGCCACGACGGCGATAGAGACCCAGTGCGCGATGGTGAGAATCAGATCAGAATGCATACCAGAACCCGATGTTTACTCCACTTCTTGTATATGCAATTCCCTGCTGATGATCAGAAGCACTGTAGCTGACAGTCCGATTGTATAGTTTGCTCAGTGACAGCCAATGACCGGTGGCGAGCATCGGCCCGTTTTGCGAAAGACTTCTTGCAATATCAGCGCGCGAGCGAAGAAATCAGGCAACACTGCTACGCCGCGAGTAACATCGCACTTTTCAACTTCGGCAGCGGAAGAAACAGCGACGAGAAATACTGTCAGGAAAAAAACACAATATTTTCCTATTATTCTTCCCATTGCCCCCTATGTGACCTACCGCTCATCTCGAGTCCCGTTAAATCTGAGATAGCGAAAACTGCGTTATTTTTACTATTTAGTAGGTTATATATAGTATGCCATATTATCGGCTAATCCGCTCATATCCCTGCATATAGCGGTGCAGAGCAGATGGAATAACAATATCGCCATTACCATCCTGATAGTTCTCCATAATCGCCACCAGGGTGCGCCCGACGGCCAGGGCCGAGCCGTTGAGCGTATGCGCCAGTTCCGGCTTGCCGGTTTGGGGATTGCGCCAGCGCGCCTGCATGCGCCGCGCCTGGAAATCCTCGAAGTTGCTGCACGAGGAAATCTCGCGATATGTGTTCTGGCCTGGCAGCCAGACTTCGATGTCATAGGTTTTGGCGGCTGAAAAACCCATGTCGCCGCAGCACAACGACACTACGCGGTACGGCAGCTCCAGCTTCTGCAAAATCATTTCCGCGTGGCCGGTCAGTTCTTCGAGCGCCTGATACGAATCCTGGGGGCGGACGACCTGCACCAGTTCAACCTTTTCAAACTGATGCTGACGGATCATGCCACGCGTGTCCTTGCCGTAGGAACCTGCCTCGCTGCGGAAGCACGGGGTATGGCACACAAACTTGCGCGGCAAGGTGTTCGCTTCGACGATGACATCGCGCAAAATATTCGTGACCGGCACCTCGGCGGTGGGAATTAAATACCAATATTCTTCCTTTGCTTTGAACGAGCCCCGCTGATAGACCTCTCCTTGCATAGCACGGTTTACGGCTCCAGGCTCCATCTCGAATTTTGTTCGCGGAATTCTAAACAGGTCCTGTTCGAATTTTGGCAACTGTCCGGTACCACGCAGGCTTTCTGCATTTACCAAATACGGCACATAGGTCTCGGTATAGCCATGCTCCTGAGTGTGCAGATCGAGCATGAACTGGATCAGCGCCCGGTGCAGGCGTGCCAACGGTCCGTTCATGACCACGAAACGGGAGCCGGTGATCTTGGCGGCGGTATCGAAATCCATCATGCCGAGCCCGGCGCCGATGTCCACGTGATCCTTGGGCGTGAAACTGAACTGGCGCGGTTCGCCCCAGCGTCGGATCTCTTTATTGTCATTTTCGTCCTTGCCGTCGGGGACGCTGGCGTGCGGGATATTGGGAATCCCAAGCGCCATTTCAATGAGTTCGTTCTGGATCTGCTCCAGCTCGCCCTCCGCCTGCTTGAGCGCCGCGCCGGTATCGGTTACTTCCTGCATCAGTCGCGTGGTGTCCTCGCCCTTCGATTTGGCGATACCAATTGCTTTCGACTTGGCGTTGCGATCCTGCTGGAACTGTTGAGCAATCACCTGTACGCGTTTGCGTTTTTCCTCGATCGTCGCGAGTGCCTGCGTGTCCAGACGGTAACCGCGGCGGGCGAGCTGGCGCGCCACTTCTTCGAGGTTGGCGCGGAGTAGTTTAGGGTCGAGCATATCGGGAGCTAACGGGTTGGGAGTTGTGAATCAGTCTTCATTCACGCGCGCCGGCCACGAGACGACATGGCCGGGCGGAAGAATGGTCTTGAGGTGCACGAGGATGCGTTTCACTTTGGCCGGCTCATCGAAGAACTCGATCACCACCGGCAGGTCGAGCGACAGATCAAGCAGCGTGGACGAATGCACCACGCCTGAGCGACCGAAGCCGGAGACGCCCCGGAACACCGTCACGCCGCGCACCTTCTCTTCGTCGTGCAGCTTCGCGAGCAGCTTTTTCAACAGCTTCTCCGCCTCGGTGAGATAGATACG
>Ga0180089_1000042_pt1 | contig 11818 bp, 9 predicted proteins | sample EasRiv860_16_10D_FD_123016 | JGI IMG/M metagenome (GOLD analysis project Ga0180089, IMG submission 123016) | Soil microbial communities from meander-bound floodplain in the East River, Colorado, USA - East River metaG ERMLT860_16_10D | ecosystem: Environmental > Terrestrial > Soil > Floodplain ... | reverse complement strand
CACACGCTTCGGGTACGGTTGTCGTCCAGGTGACAATTGACGAGAACGGCAGCGTGATCTCGGCACATGCGGTGTCTGGGCATCCGTTGCTGCAGGCAGTAGCGGTTGCGGCCGCGCGTGGAGCGAGGTTCTCGCCGACGAAGTTATCGGGACAGCCAGTAAAGGTGACAGGCGTCATCACGTACAATTTTGTGGCTCAGTAAACCGTGGAGGTTCAGCGCCGTGCGAGCCTCTGTGGGCTCACTCTGCGGGTTCCCTGCGCGCTATCAATGTTAGAAAAACCTTTTGGAGGGTTAACGTGACTATTCTAACCAGTCTTCTAGGAACGAAAGCATTTGGCTTGATCGTGTACATGTGGCAGGCAGCTGAGGCAACACCGGCCCCAACGCCGGGCGTGAATCACTTTTCGCCCATTGTAATGATTAAGAGTATGGGCGCCGTCGCAATTTGCGTGGTCATCGTTCTCTTGATCATGTCAGTCTATTCAATTGCCATCATGGTCGAACGCTACCTGACGTATACGGCCGCCAAGAAGCAGTCGCGCGAGTTTGCGCCGCGCGTTGCTCAGGCGCTCAAGAATGATCGCATCGAGGAAGCGATCAATATCAGCGACAAACACCGCAAGTCGCACCTGGCCATGGTTGTGAGCAGTGGTTTGCAGGAGTTTCGCGCTCATGAAGGAGCTTCGGAAATCTCGGGCGATGAGATCGAAGCCTCGAAGCGCGCGCTGCAGCGAGCTATTGCCATCAAGACAGCCGAATTCAAACGCGGCCTGTCGGGTTTGGCGACGATCGGTTCGACCGCTCCCTTCGTGGGATTGTTCGGCACGGTGTTTGGAATCATTAACGCGTTCAGCGCCATGGGTGACGCCGGACAGGCAGGTATCGGCGCGGTAGCGAGCGGTATCTCCGAAGCGCTATTTACCACAGCGCTCGGCTTGCTCGTAGCCGTTCCGGCCGTATGGCTGTTCAATTACTTCACCGGTAAAGTCGATGGCTTCATTGTCGAAATGGATAATTCGGCATCTGAGTTGGTCGATTACTTTATCAAGAACCGTACGAAGCAACTGAAAGCTTAAGGGGCAATCAAGCGTGAAACTGGTGGGGGCGAGGCGTCCCACCAAGGTCGCGGGTTTTTTAGTGAGTTGTTAGTGGCTCAAAAGGAGATTTAGCTATGTCAATGGGTGCCGGTACAGACAACAGCGGCTTTAACTCAGAGATTAATGTCACACCCATGGTAGACATCATGTTGGTGCTCCTGATCATCTTCATGGTTGTTACTCCCATGTTGCAGCACGGCGTCACGGTAAACCTGCCGAAGGATCTTAATAATCCGGAAGAAGATCAGCGGATCATTAAGGACAATTCAATTGTCATTGCCATTCCTAATGATGGCGAGTACTACCTTGGCAAAGACCGGGTGGCCAAAGAGCAGCTCAAAGACAAGATTGAGAAGATGCTCGAGAACATCAAGAAGGAAGAAGATAAGGTCGTTTACATCAAGAGCGGCGTGGGCGTCAGTTACGGAGATGTAGTCAACGCCATCAACGAAGTCAGAGCTCTGGGTGTGGACAAAATAGGGCTGGTGGCAGATAAGAAAAAGGGCGGCGAAACAGCACCGCCGGCCAAGCCCGCCTAACGGTTTTTTGAAGTGAGTTGGAGTTTCTTCAAAGGAGTAGACTGATGGAGCAGGGAAGTAAAAAACCTAAGACGTCGAAGGCGGTGCCCTATATTAATGTGACGCCCCTCATTGACGTCCTGCTGGTGATGTTAATCATCTTTATGGTGATTACGCCGCTTAAGCCCAGCCGCTTCGAAGCAGACATCCCAACGCAAAGGGATCCGGATGAAGATTTAAGTCAGTTGAAACCCAACCCCTTGACACTCGTCGTTTCAATTTCCAACGACCTTCAGTTAAAGCTCAACGCAGACAGTATGGGCTCTGTTAACGACACAGCTCAATTGAGTCAGAAGCTGCTGCAGCTGTTTCGTCAGCGGGCCGATACGCACGCCTATAGGACTGGGATGGAGACGCGCACCGACCTACCCGAGAGCCAGCGAATCGAAAAGACAGTTTTCGTGAAGGCTCCGCGGTCGGTTAAATATGGTGACGTCGTTAAGGTCATCGATGCAATCAAAGGCGCTGGCGCAAATCCTGTTGGGCTGCAGGTAGATGATCTTCCGCAATAGGATTACTACCGTTCGGCGAACGGTGCAGAGCACTTTAGCCCCAGTTGGTGTTGGGCCCAATCACTTAAAATGGAGCTACTGATAAATGAAACTCTCTCAAACTAGAGTCGTCATCGCGTTGGCGATTCTTGTTGTCTCGACCTCGGGTTGTGGTCTGGTCAATCGTATTCGGGCAAAGAACGAGCTGAATGAGGCCGCTCGCGCTTATCGCGATGGGCAGTTTGAAGAAGCCGAGCGGTACTCAAGAAGGGCTCTCGAGCTTGATCCAGACAGCAAGACCGCACCGTTGTTCATCGCCCGCACCATTCACGCGCAATACAAGCCTGGTGTTCAAGCTCCCGAAAATCTAGCCAAAGCGAATGAGGCTATTAAGGCTTATCAGATGGTCCTTGAGAGAAATCCCAAGAGCGACGAAGCTTATAAAGCGATAGCCTATCTTTACGGGGCGACCAAAGACACTGAAAAATTACGGGCCTGGATTTCTGCGCGAGCCAACGATGCCAGTCTAGCTCCTGAGAAACGCGCCGAAGGGTTCATTGTTTTGGCAAGCCAGGATTGGGATTGTTCCTTCAAAATTACGGAACTACCCAGCAATCAAACGAAGACCCTGATAAACAATAAGATGACAATCGCCTACAAGAAACCGGCGAACCAAAAGGATTTTGATACGGCACAGGCATGCATGAAGCGCGGCTTGGAAGAGGTCGAAAACGCGATTAAGCTTGATCCGAATAGCGAGCCTGCCTGGTCCTACAAGACCAACTTGCTCATCGAAGCTGTGAGACTGGCCGAGATGGACGGCAAGACGGATCAAAAGGCGCAACTTGAAAAGCAGCGGGAAGAGGCGCAAAAGCGCACCACTCAGCTCAATCAAATAAACCAGAAGAAGAAAGAAGAAGAGGAAGCCAAAAAGGCAGCCTCGCCCGCAAAGAGCTAGACAAGCCTTCAGACTATTTACCGGGTGGTGCTCGACTTTCGAGTCGGGCATCACCTTTTTGTTATACTCACTGTCTGATGTTCTGATTTCTCCCGGTAAGAGATTACGGCTGGAAAATAGATGATTCGCATTGAAGAAATTGTCGAAAACGTAGCGCGTAACCACCCGCAGGCGAATCTGGATTTGTTGCGCCGCGCTTACCTTTTTTCGGCCCGGGAACATAAAGGCCAGAAGCGCGCTTCCGGCGAGTCGTACCTGGTTCACCCGCTCGAAGTGGCAAATATCCTCGCCAGTATGAAACTTGATGAAGTCTCGGTTGCCACTGGCCTGCTGCACGATGTAGTAGAAGACACGCTGGTTGACCTTGATACCATCCGCCAATACTTCGGCGAAGAGATCGCCCACCTCGTTGACGGCCTTACGAAGATCGCGCAAATAAGCAATATCTCCCGTGAAGAACAGCAGGCGGAAAATGTGCGCAAGATGCTGCTGGCAATGGTTGACGATGTTCGCATCGTGCTCATCAAGCTGGCCGATCGTCTTCACAACATGCGTACGCTTCAGTACCTCAATCCGGAGAAACGGAAACGTATCGCCGAAGAGACGATGGAAATTTTCGCGCCCATCGCTCATCGCCTCGGTATGGGCAAACTCCGCGGCGAGCTTGAAGATCTTGCCTTTCGTCATCTGCACCCGGAAGACTACCGCGAGTTGGCGGAGCAATTGGAAAAACGCCGGGCGGAGAATGAGGCTTTTCTCGGCGGCATTACCGAGCGAATTGAAGCGAAGATGAACGAAGCCGAGGTGCCGTTTGTCCGGGTTGAAGGTCGAGTGAAGCGCTTGTATTCCATTTGGAAAAAACTCAAGATCCAAAAAATAGAGTTGGATCAGGTTTACGACCTGGTTGCGGCGCGAGTGATCACGCCAAACGAAGTGCGGCATTGCTATGCAGCCCTGGGGGTGATCCATAACACCTGGCGGCCGGTGCCTGGCCGTATAAAAGACTGGATCGCAACTCCGCGAGACAATCTGTATCAGTCGCTTCATACCTCGGTGATCGGTGCTGATGCACAATCGTTTGAAGTACAAATTCGCACTGAGGAAATGCACCAGATTGCTGAGGAAGGCGTTGCTGCCCACTGGAAATACAAGGAGGGCAAACGCGGCGCGCGCGATGATGACAACGCCTTCCAGGCATTGCGCTCACTAGTTGAGTGGACCCAGGAAGTCAAAGACTCCCGCGACTTTCTCGATTCGTTGAAGTTGGATCTCTATCCCAAAGACGTTTACGCCTTCACTCCGATGGGTAAAGTTATTCAATTGCCCAGGGGCGCAACGCCGGTCGACTTTGCTTACATGATCCACTCCGAAGTCGGAAACACCTGCACCGGCGCACGCGTCAATGGCCGAATCGTTCCGCTGCGCAATCAAATACAGAATGGTGACGTAGTTGAAATTCTGACTTCGGCGAACTCTCATCCTTCACGCGATTGGCTCAACTTCATCGTCACCTCTCGGGCCCGTAATCGAGTGCGTCACTGGGTGGCGGAGCAGCAACGCGCGGAGTCGATCGACATCGGCCGCAAGCTCTTTGAGAAAGAGGCAGCGAGGTTCCAGTTATCGGCGAAGAAACTCTTTTCGGACAGCGACGGGGATATGAAGCGCGTGGCCGGCGAATACGGCTATGGACGCGTGGAAGATCTTCTTGCAGGCATCGGCTACGGGAAGCTGATTCCGCGTAACGTGATCGCTAAGTATCTCGGTGCCGAGCAGTTTGAGCACCTCGATAAACAAAAAGAGTCGCGGCTCAGAAGTGGCGTCCGCGCCGTCAAGCGACTGATCCGGCTGGGTGACGATTCAATCGTAGTGCGCGGCGTCGACGACTTGATGGTCATCCGCGCGCGCTGTTGCAACCCGCTTCATGGCGAAGAAATCGTTGGTTACGTCACGCGTGGCAAAGGCGTGGCCGTTCATGAAAAACGCTGTAAGAATGTAGCCTCGCTGATGATTAATCGGGAGCGAATAGTTGAGGTGGAGTGGGCCGGACGACCGGAAAAAACAGCTTACGCCGTCAAATTGCTTGCCGTTACCGAGAACCGCACGGGCATGATCGCCGGAATCACCGGCGCGATTTCCGATTTGAAGACGGGCATTCGCGACGCGCGCGCCTCGGTGGCTTCTGACGATAGAGGACATGTCGAGGTGACCGTTGAGGTCTTCGACGTCAAGCATTTGGATAAGGTTATCAACTCCATTAAAGGCGTTCCTGGTGTTTTGGACGTCGAGCGAATGCAGGGCGCGGTCTAGAAGACAACAAACCGTGGCGTACATTGGTCGGCATCTTCACTGATGCCAAACTCAACCAGTGCCCCCTTTGCTCCGACTTTGGCCTTCGCTGAGCGTTTCTGATAGAATCCCGCCTTTGTTTAGCACAACCAAAAAAGAGGCAATCGCAACTGTGAAGGAGATCATCCAAACGGAGCTTGCTCCAAATGCAATTGGGCCGTATTCGCAGGCCGTGAAAGCTAATGGACTGATTTTCGCCTCGGGTCAAATACCGATCGATCCCCAGACCGGTCAATTTGTGGCGGGCGGAATAGCGGAGCAAACTGAGCAGGTCTTAAAGAACCTTGGCGCAGTGCTGGAGGCGGCGGGCAGTGGCCTGAACCGCATCGTAAAGACCACGGTGTTTTTGGCTGACATGCAGGAGTTTGCGGCGATGAACGAGGTTTACGGCAGGTTTTTCACGGAACTGCCGCCGGCGCGCGCCACTGTAGAGGCGGCCCGGCTACCAAGGGATGCGCGGGTCGAGATCGAGGCGATAGCCTTAGTTTCCTGAGAGACAGGCAAGAAGAAACCGGCGCTCGGTCGACTGACCAGGCACCGGTCGCTTTACCAGAAAGATACGAGATTTACGCGGCTTTAGCTATTTTTCCGGCTTTGATACAACTCGTACAAACTTTCTTTCGTTTAGCGCCGCCTTGCGGTAGTTGCACACGAATGGATTGCAGGTTCGGGTTAAATCGCCGCGGCGTTCGATTGTTTGCGTGTGATACGTTGTTCCCGAATTGAGGACCTTTACCGCAGACTTCGCAACGTTTAGCCATAATTTTTATGATACCTCCAAAGCTTGTAACTGCCGCAGGCTCAATAGGACTGAGTAAGAGGCAATAATTGAAACGCAATTTATAACAAACGGTTTTCCAGATCGTCAAGCTGGCACGACTGGGCCAAGCTAAAGCAATCTTCTAAAGGAGCAACAATCCAAAGTGCATAGAACGGTAAAACAAACTATTACAGCCGCTTTTCTGGCGGCGACTCTCCTCTCCCTTGGTGCCTGTAGCAATAGCGGCGGCGCCGACAGCAAGGACAACACGGTTGCAGCTACTGTTAATGGGAAAAACATCCTGCTGAAAGAGGTTGAGCAAGGCGTGAGCACTCAGTCTGGAGGCAAACAGGCGCAGCTCTCACAACTCGAACTGGCCCAGGCGCGTTTGCAAGTACTCGGCGGCCTGATCCAACAGGAAGTGCTGTTTCAGCGCGCCGAGCGGGAAAAAATGTTGCCGACAGAAGATGAAATCACCGCCTTCATCAACCAGCAGAAGCTGCAGTCCGGCATGACTGACGACGACCTCCAGAAGAGCCTGGCCTCCCAGAACATGACCATGGAATCTTACCGCGAGGTCGCGCGAAAGAATATCGCGATTCAGAAACTGCAGGAGAAGTACAATTCCAAGATCACTGTCAGCGATAAAGAGGTTGAAGACTTTTACAACGGCAATCGCGAACGATTTGTCAGTGCGCGTGGGGTTGCCCTCGCGATGATCATGGTCGATCCCGCTGATAATAGTAGCCAGGGCATTACACGGAACGATGCGAAAAGCGATGCCGAAGCTAAGTTGAAAATCGACAACATCAATCAACAGTTAAAAGGTAATGCAGACTTCGCGACTGTCGCTAGAGCACAAAGCGAGGATTCCACGAGTGTACCGCGTGGCGGGGACATCGGCTTTGCTACCGAAGACGATCTGAAACAAAACGGATTTCCCGCTACCTTGATCACCAAATTCTTTGATATGCGGGCTGGTGACAAAACGGAGCCGGTTCAATTCGTTAACGGAAAATGGTATATCTTCAAACTTGAAGAGAAGCGTTTGCAGACTGAGAATCTTACGCTTGAAAGTCCTGGTGTTCGGCCGCAGATTACTCAGGCGCTGACAAAACAGCGCTCGGACATCTTGAACGGGGCCCTGCTTGAGGCCTCCATGAACGAGTCAAAGATAGTCAACAACATGGCGGCCACCATGATTAATAACCCAAGCAATCTTGGGCTAAGGCCGGCCTCGACTGGCGCAGTCGCATCACCACCAGTCAGCACTGCGACCACGACTCCGCAGTCAGCCAGTCCAGCCACAGCTTCTCCGGCAGCGGCCGCTCCCAGTCCAAAGACGAGCGCCTCGGTGAAGCCCTAACGTTTTGTTAACAGGTTTGCGCGGGTGCAGGAGGCTTGTCAGCTCCGCACCCGCTTTTTTTGAAGGGGCGACTTGTCCCGCTATCACCACTAGATAAGAAGCTGCGACGGGTCGCAGAACGCAAAGATGTTGTTTCGTCTCTCAGAAGTTCATAAGTCTTACGGCACGCAGGATGTTTTGCGCGGCGTTTCGCTGCAGGTAAACCCTGGCGAACATGTCGGGCTGGTGGGCCGAAACGGATCTGGTAAGACAACAATTTTTCGGCTCATCAATGATGAAGAACCACCAGATCGCGGCGAGGTCATACGGGCCCGAGGAATGCGTCTCGGTCTACTGGCGCAACACATTCACTTTGAACCCGGCTCGACGGTTCATGAGTCTGCGCTGGCGGCGTTTGGGCATCTCCAGCAGATTGAACACGAGATGCACGAACTTGAGCATCGCATGGGAGAAAATCCGGACGACCTGGAAAAAGTTCTCGAGCGCTACAGCGATTTACAACATCAGTTTGAGCGCGAAGGTGGATTTGAGTACACCGCCAAGGCCGAATCAATCCTGCAGGGCCTCGGCTTTGATCGCACCACCTGGTCCCTGGAGACAGAGAAGCTCTCAGGCGGTCAGCAAAATCGTCTTGGCCTCGTTCGCCTTCTGCTTGCTGAGCCTGACGTCCTTTTGCTGGACGAGCCAACCAACCATCTGGATGTCACGGGAGTGGAATGGCTCGAAGAGTTTTTGCAAAGTTATCCTTCGGGGTTCGTCATAATCTCGCATGATCGATATTTTCTGGATCGCGCCTGCCGACGCATTATCGAACTGGAAAATGGACACGCCTCCAGTTACACCGGCAACTATTCCGACTACCTGGTTGAGCGCGAAGAACGTCGTGAAGCGCAGCAGCGCGCTTACGACAATCAGCAACAACTGATTGCCAAGACCGAAGAATTCATCCGCCGCAATCTTGCCGGACAGAAAACCAAACAGGCGAAGTCGCGTCGCACGATGCTGGCTAAGCTGGAGCGCGTTGACGCGGTGCGTGCAGATCAGTCATCTGGCGATTTTCGCCTGCGGTCGATCGAGCGAGCGGGGAATCATGTGTTGACGGTTGACCAGACGACCATCGGCTATCCTGACAAGGTTCTCGCGCGCGATATTTCGTTTGTCCTTCGTCGCGCTGAGTGCCTTGGCATTATCGGGCCTAACGGATCCGGCAAGACCACTTTTCTAAGGACGATACTGAAGCAGATTCCGCCGCTTGCCGGTGAAGTCCGTTGGGGCACAAAAGTTGAAGTCGGTTACTACGCTCAGCAACTTGACGATCTAGATGATAGAAATGAAATCATCATGGAGTTGCGCAGAGTTGCTTCCCCGGGAGCCACTGCGGGAGAGTTGCGTTCGTTCCTGGCCAAGTTTCTTTTCAGAGGCGACGATGTTTACAAACATGTTCGCGACCTGTCCGGAGGCGAGAAGGGAAGGCTGGCGCTGGCGAAGTTGATCTACTCGCGCGTGAATGTGTTAGTGCTCGATGAGCCGACGAACCACCTGGACATCCCTTCGCGCGAAGCTCTTGAAGAAGCACTCGATGCATACGAGGGAACCATACTGACCATCAGCCACGATCGTTATTTCCTCGATCGCATTGCCACACAGATCCTGGCGCTCGATGGTGAAGGAGTTGCCGAACACTATGACGGCGACTATACCGAGTATCACGATTGGAAGGCCGGGGGAGGAATCGCGACCAGCCAGCCAATATTCGAACAGCGCGATCCGGGCGTTGAAAACCTGGTCGACTTCGCTGTTGCCAGTCAAACGTCGGGAGATCAGTCGAAGTCTGCATCGGGTAAATCGAAACCGAGCGGTAAAGGGAAGTCGGCTGCAACGAAGCCACCCGCAATTAAGGTTATCAAAAAGAACAAAGGCGAGGTTCAGTCGCCTGTGCGGTTGGAAGCAGAAATTGCAGAAGCCGAGAAGAAGTTGAACGAGATCTCTGAGAAGATGTCGCGGCCTGAAGTAGCGCGCGACGCCACAGAACTGATCAAGCTCGACGAAGATTACAAACAAACCGAGAGTCGTCTCAGCGTTCTTTACAGCCGCTGGGAAGAAGCGGCAGCGAAAAGCTAGCAGCCACGAATCGGCTTTTGGGGGTACTAATGCAGTTTAGAATTCAAACTTTAGTTTGTGCCTTCGATGGCCAGGGAAACCCGCAGCCTAAAGGCTGAACTCTGAACTGCTTGCCTCAAACTGCATCAGTACCGCTTCTGGGGCCTCGCTTGACAGCCATTAGGTGCTTTGTTACTTTCGGGGCCTCGTTTTGCCCGCTCTTTATCAGATAGTGGTTTAGACCTTTAGGCGCGTAGCTCAGTTGGTAGAGCGCTGCCTCGACACGGCAGAGGTCTGGGGTTCAAGTCCCCACGCGCCTACCATTTTTATTGAGTTATTTCGTTGCTTTTGTCCTCCCTTCATCGTTCACGGCACAGTTTGGCAGACTTTTGGCAGACTCTCAAAAATTTGAGTTGATGTTGTGAGTCTTAGTGGTCGTTTCGCAGCTAACTAACCAATCTTTCGTACCTGGTGCACCTTCGGCATACTTCCAGCCACGGCGAAGCTGATGTGCTTGGGCGGTAAAGGCTGTTCGAGCGTTGCAACGGCCGTCACCATCGTGTCCCAAGTAGCGTGAGCGTAGCCGGGTGTCATGCGTGACGCCGCGCCGAATCCCATCAATGGCGTCGCATGTCCGAGCAAGGCGGAAATCACAAAGTGATGAACCCCTCGTTCGAGTAAGCGAGTCGCGAATGTGTGACGCAGATCATATGGCCGCAGATTTTCGATGCCGGCCCTGGCGCAGGCGGCGGCAAAGCCTTTCTTGATCGCCTTAATCGGCTCATCTTTGCGATTGGTAAACAGCCACTCGCCGGTTGTTGCGTCCTCAAGCAAGATCCTGAAGACGTTCTGTGCAGCGTGGTTTAACGGCAAAACGCGAGGCTTGCCATCCTTCCCCTTAGCAATCAGAACCGCATAGGGTGGAACGAGCACATCTCCTTGTTCTACTCTGCAGTAACGCGCTTCAGCACCCAGATTGACGTGCTCTTTCCTTATGGCAAGTACCTCTTTGGGAGGCCGGATCCCCGTGTTAAGTACAATGCGACTGATCGCTGCCAAATGTTGGCCGTGCTCATTGAAGGCCGCAAACAACCGATCTTCCTCGTCGTCGTCATACTTATTTAGCCACCGCTCACGATTTTGCCATGTTGGAAGTTGCTTCAAAACAGTCCGACTCACCTGTCCACAGGGATTGTCGTTAATGAGACGCTCTCGATTTGCCATGTTGAAGAGTTGATTCAGCATGTTGTAGTGGCGCCGCACAGTCACTGGAGAATGCGGACGGTCAAACCGCGTATTGGTCTTGAGCAGTGTTACCAGGTAATTCTCAATCATGCGTGGTGTAATTTGATTTAAGGTCTTGTTTCCAAATTCCTCGACCAACCGCTTTCCGAACTGCTCGTCAAAAGCGGTAGAGACTGCCGTTTTGTGTTTCCGCGAATAATCCATATAGATCTGGTCGAAAAATTTGGCGAAGTTTTTCAACTCAGAATCTTTCAAAATTGTTCCCATTCTGATTTCGCGTTTCAGCTCATACTCTTGCTCCTTTGCTTTCTTCTTGGACGTGATTAAGGGCCTGTCGTCCTTCCCGTTAAAAGTGAATTGATAGAACGTACCGTCAATCCAAAATTGGGATTCGCAGATGCCCTCTTTTCCACGTTGTCTAATTGTCATAGCTGCTTCCCCCTTCCGGTAGAAAGCGGCTAGAAAAGTCAAGGAAGCTAAAGGCGGCTTTAGGATCGGTACAAGACTTAGGCTGCTTCATATTTGACTACCTGGATTTGCCATTTGGCGCTCGCCCAGTCCAAAAGAATTTCGCGGGGAAATATGATCACGCCTTCCAGATCAATATAAGGAACGGGCCGACGAGTCTTGCCCTTGCGAGCCAGCATCACCAGCTTGCGGATATGACTTTCGGAGCAGGACAAAAGCAACGCTGCTTCCTTCACGGTCACATGCTCCTTCGCTTTTATGAACGCCAGCTGTTCGCGGAGTTTTGCGGATCTGTCATCGGGAAGCTGAACTGCGGCAATGTCATTGGCAATCGCCTCTTGAACGATCCCTCGAGCAATCTCAGTCATTCGCTCGTCTAATATCACGAGGATGTCCTGGTTCTTCAT
>Ga0180089_1000041_pt1 | contig 11937 bp, 10 predicted proteins | sample EasRiv860_16_10D_FD_123016 | JGI IMG/M metagenome (GOLD analysis project Ga0180089, IMG submission 123016) | Soil microbial communities from meander-bound floodplain in the East River, Colorado, USA - East River metaG ERMLT860_16_10D | ecosystem: Environmental > Terrestrial > Soil > Floodplain ... | reverse complement strand
GACGCATTCGAGGATGATATCTCCCGCGGATCATTCGCCCAATACCGCAGCCACCCGGATGTTGAGGCTGTCACCGGACATGATGGAGGCAGCCGCGTCATCGATACGCCGCAGGGAGACGGCGGGCCAGGAACGGTTGACACGCGCCTTCCACTGCGCGAGTTCGCTGGCGCCCTTGTAATTGTCGGCGCCGTAGAGCCGGCTCTGACGGCTGGCGGGCGCGTAGTACTTGTGTATGTAGTCGCGCACCATGCGTTGTGCGTTGAACCTGGGAATGCACGATTTCATCGATGCCTTGGACATCCTGACCCAGTTTTCCGAGTAGCCCTGGCTGTTACGGTCGTAGTACATCGGTATGACCTGTTTCTCGAGCAGATCCAGCAGGTCGTTTGCCTCCTCGTGGTTGCGATAGACGGCGTCGAAATTGGGGGCGTGCGGCGTGATGGCCCAGCCGTTTTCACCGTTGTAGCCCTCGGCCCACCAGCCATCCAGCACACTGAGGTTGATGACGCCATTCATCGCCGCCTTCTGTCCCGACGTGCCGCTGGCTTCCAGCGGATATTCCGGCGTGTTCAGCCAGACATCGACGCCCGTGACGAGCTTGCGCGCCAGCGCCATGTCATAGCCTTCCAGCAGGATGATCCTGCCGATGAAGTCGGGGTCGAGTGAAAACTCGTGTATCTTGCGTATCAGTTCCTGTCCGGGCACGTCATGCGGGTGTGCCTTGCCGGCGAACAGCAGCAGTACCGGCTTTTCCGGGTTGTTGAGCAGCCGTTTCAGCCGGGGGGGATCCGAAAACAGCAGGGTTGCCCGCTTGTAGGTGGCAAAGCGCCTGGCAAATCCGATCGTCAGGATATCGGATTCCCCCGGGAGCAGGTTACGCGTCAGGCGTTCCATCAGCGCCTCACTGCAGCCATTGCGCCTGAATTGCCGCAGGGCGCGCCGCAGAATGTTCTCGTGCAGGTCGGTTTTCAGCGACTGGCGCAGGCTCCAGTAGCTGTGGTCGGGAATTTCATCGACCAGATCCCAGTACTCGCCGTTGAGCAGTTCATCACGCCAGGCACGCCCGAAGCGCATGTCGTAGAGGTTGGACCATTCGTGCGACAGAAACGTGGGCAGGTGAACGCCGTTGGTGACATAACCGATCGGGTTCTCCGCATGCGGCACCTGCGGCCAGATGTAGCCCTCCATCTCGGAGGCGACGCCGCCATGGACGCGGCTTACCCCGTTATGGTACCTGGAACCGCGCAGCGCGAAGGCGGTCTGGTTGAAACTGCCCGGGTTGCCGGGGGTGGCGCCCAGCTCCAGCAGTCGATGCATCTCGACACCCAGTTCCGGGATGTAATCCCTGAAATAATGGCTTACCAGGCCGTGATCGAAGATATCGTGGCCGGCGGCGACGGGCGTGTGCGTGGTGAATACCGTGCCGGCGGCGACGACTTCAATCGCCGTGGAAAAATCCTGTCCCTGCTGTACGTACTCGCGGCAGCGCTCGAGTATCTGGAAGGCGGAGTGACCCTCGTTGATGTGCCAGACCGTCGGTTGCACGCCGATCGCCCGCAATGCCCGCACGCCACCGATACCCAGGACGATTTCCTGTTGTATGCGCGTGTTCTTGTCGCCACCGTAGAGCTGGTGGGTGATGATGCGGTCATGCTCGTGGTTTTCCTCCAGATCGCTGTCGAGCAGGTACAGGATGATATGACCGGCCCTTGCCTGCCAAACATTCAGATACACCTTGCGCCCGCTCAGATCGACGGCCACGCGCAGGGGCTTGCCGCTGCCATCGTGGACCTGGGTAAGCGGGAGTGCGCTGAAGTCGGTGGGCTGATAATGGGCGAGCTGATTGCCATGCGCATCGATGGTCTGGGTGAAATAACCCTGCCGGTAAAGAATGCCAACCGCGACAAACGGAATGCCGAGATCACTGGCGGCCTTGCAATAATCGCCTGCCAGGATGCCCAGACCGCCGGAATAGATGGGCAGGCTTTCATGAAAGCCGAATTCGGCGCAAAAATAGGCGATCAGGTCCTGCTCGGCATCGAGGTAGCCCTGGATGAGGGGATGGGTTCCCTGCGCCAGGTAGCTGTCGTAGGCGGAAAGGACGCGGTTGAAATCCTCCATGAATACCCGGTCATCGGCGGCTTCTTCCAGGCGTTGCTGGGAGACGCGGCGCAGGAATGTCTTCGGGTTATGGCCGCAGGAACCCCACAAATCCTGGTCGAGCCGCGTGAACAGCCTGCGTACCTGCCGGTCCCAGCTATACAGAAGGTCACTGGCAAGTTCATCCAGACGTCTCATTGGTTTCGGGATACGGGGCTGAACTTCCAGAGTGAAGCGTGTTCCTGACATGGATGATCCTTGCTAGTAAATCGTGCCAGAGGTGCGGCAATGTGTACCGGGAATAAAGGCCGGCGATGGAGTGGTACCTGTCATTGTTGTTCTCGAACCGCTTGTCAATGAAGAAATATTCCCGTCAGACCCGATCGTGGTGCCGAGAGCGAGAATCGAACTCGCACGAGGTTACCCCCACCAGATTTTGAGTCTGGCGCGTCTACCAGTTCCGCCATCCCGGCATGAAGACGCTAGTATATGCAATCCCCGCTTGCGGGCAAGCCGTCTGTTTTGCCCGTGTGGTAACATCACGCGCCATGCAACGCTGCGATTTTCACTATGATCTGCCCGGGGAACTCATCGCCTCGCACCCCTGCGCGATCCGCAGCGCCAGTCGTCTGCTGTGTCTTGATCCCGGCGCCGCCTCCCTTCATGACCGCCAGTTTGCCTGTCTGCCCGAACTGCTCGCGCCGGGTGACCTGCTGGTATTCAACGATACCCGGGTGATACCGGCGCGCCTGTTTGGCAGCAAGCCGACCGGCGGCAGGGTGGAGGTGCTGGTGGAACGCATCACCGGGCCACACAGCGCCCTGGCGCATCTGCGCTCCGGCAAGACGCCCCGAACCGGCGCCTTCCTGTCGCTTGAGGGTCACATCAAGGCACAAATCACCGGCAGGGACGGGGACCTGTTCCTGCTGGAATTTTCCGGCGCCTCCAGCGTACTGAGTCTGTTGGAGAGGTTTGGACACATGCCATTGCCGCCGTATATAAAAAGGGCGGACGAACCGGCTGACCGGGAACGTTACCAGACCATCTATGCGCGTGTTCCGGGGGCGGTGGCGGCGCCCACGGCCGGCCTGCACTTCGATGCCGACACGCTGCGGCGACTGGAGACGCGCGGGGTCGAGCGCGCCCATGTGACCCTGCATGTCGGCGCCGGCACTTTTCAGCCGGTGCGTGTCGAGGACATCGGCAGGCACGTCATGCATCATGAATATTGCGAGGTCGGTGCGGTCACCTGCCGGAGAATAGCGGAAACCCGTCAACGCGGCGGGCGGGTCGTGGCGGTAGGCACGACCGTCGTGCGCGCGCTCGAGTCGGCATCACGGGATGGCGATATCTCGCCCTACCGCGGCGATACCAACCTTTTCATCACGCCGGGTTACCATTTCAGGATCATCGATGCGCTGCTGACGAACTTTCACCTGCCGGAGTCAACCCTGCTGATGCTAGTCTGCGCCTTCGCCGGTTACGAGGCCGTGATGAAGGCCTACCGGCATGCGGTCGGAGCGGGCTACCGGTTCTTCAGCTACGGCGATGCGATGTTTATCAACAACCGGGTTGCGGCATGACGGTGCGGCATGCCCGATGAAATTCGTACTGGACAGCGCGGATGGGCAGGCGCGCCGCGGCCGCCTGATTTGCGAACGCGGCGTCGTGGATACCCCGGCTTTCATGCCGGTCGGCACCTATGGCACGGTCAAGGCCATGACACCGGAGGAGGTGCGCGCGACCGGCGCGCAGATCATCCTCGGCAATAGTTTTCACCTGATGCTGCGCCCGGGGATCGAGGTCATCAACCGGCAGGGCACATTGCATGATTTCATGCACTGGGAAGCTCCGATACTGACGGATTCCGGAGGATTCCAGGTCTATAGTCTCGATACCCTGCGCAAGATTACCGAACGGGGCGTGACCTTCCGTTCCCCGGTGAATGGCGACAGGGTGTACCTGGGGCCGGAAGAATCCATGCGGGTACAACGCGCACTCGGAGCCGATATCGTCATGGTGTTCGACGAGTGCACGCCCTATCCCGCGACTGAACATGAGGCGCGCGTATCCATGGAGCTTTCACTGCGCTGGGCGACGCGCAGCCGTATCGCTCATGGGGATAACCCGGCAGCCTTGTTCGGCATCGTCCAGGGGGGAATGTACGGGGGATTGCGTGAGGAGTCCCTGGCGGGGCTCATGGAAACCGGCTTCGATGGCTATGCCGTCGGCGGCTTGTCCGTCGGTGAGACTCTTGAGGAACGCAATGCCGTGCTGGCGGGTATCATGCCGCGCCTGCCGGTCACCGCGCCGCGTTACCTGATGGGTGTCGGCAAGCCGGAGGATATCGTCACCGCCGTCCGTTTCGGATTCGATATGTTCGACTGCGTGCTGCCCACCCGCAATGCCCGCAATGGCCACCTGTTCGCGCGATCGGGCGTCATTCGTATCCGCAACAGCCGCTATCGCACCGATATCCGGCCGCTGGATGCGGATTGCCGGTGTTACACCTGCCGCCACTACAGCCGGGCCTATTTGCACCATCTGGACAGGTGCAGCGAGATCCTCGGCGCCCGCCTGAATACGCTGCATAACCTGACCTATTACCAGGATCTCATGGCCGGAATTCGCCGCGCCATCGAGACGCAGGCGCTGGACGCCTTCGTCCGGTATTTTTATGCCGAACGGGGCGAATCGCCACCGGCTGTGCCATAATAACCGGCCGCTGGCCATGGGCCGGCCGGTGTTACTGTCCGGCAGGCTGTTTCCAAAAACCCAATCAAGACTATTCACGGGAGTTAAACAACGGTCATGAGTTTCTTCATTGCTGATGCCTGGGCACAAGCTGCTTCCCAGGGACAGATGGATACGCTGGTCAGTTTCTTACCGCTGATCTTCATCTTCGGGGTGTTTTATTTCCTGCTGATCCGGCCGCAGAGCAAAAAGGCCAAGGAACATAAAAAGATGGTCGAGACGCTGGCCAAGGGTGATGAAGTCGTTACCAATGGCGGCCTCCTCGGGCGCATCACCGGCGTCGGTGATAATTTCGTGGAGCTGGAACTCGGCGAAGGTATGAAAGTCAAGGTACAGCGCCAGGCCATCGCCAATCTGATGCCCAAGGGTACGATCAAGGAATCGTAATATCCCGTAACAAGGAAATCACAACATGATTAATCAGTACCCTCTGTGGAAGAACCTCCTGATCATCGCCATTCTTCTCGTCAGCATCGTTTATGCACTGCCCAATCTGTACGGCGAGGATCCGTCGTTGCAGATAACCAATGCGCGCGCCGGCAAGCTGGAGGCGGGAGTCCCTGAGCGGGTGGTGAATACGCTGAAAGCGGCCGGAATCGCCTACAAGAGTATCGAATCGGACGACCAGCAGATGCTGGTGCGCTTTAACTCCACCGAGGTGCAACTGAAGGCGGTGGATTTCATCAAGGCCGACCTGGGTACGCAGTTCGTGGTGGCGCTGAACCTCGCGCCCGCTACGCCGCAATGGCTGCAGTCGCTGAACGTCCTGCCCATGTATCTCGGTCTGGATCTGCGCGGTGGCGTGTATTTCCTGCTGGAAGTGGATATGGACGCCGCGGTCAAACAGGCCATCGAGCGCTACGCCGGGGATTTGCGCTCGCTGCTGCGCGAGCAAAAGATACGCTATACCCAGATCCGCACGGAGAACGCTGGCGTGCGCGTCATGTTCCGCAGCGCCGAAGACCGGGATAGCGTCGTATCACTGATCCGCAAGGAATTCCCGGACCTGGTGCGTGAGGAACTGGCGGTGGAAGACGGCAACTACGGCTTGTTCGTCAAGCCGGGTGAACGCGAGATCAAGGAGATCCGCACGTTCGCCCTGCAGCAGAACATCCTGACACTGCGTAACCGCGTCAACGAACTGGGTGTGGCCGAACCCGTCATCCAGCAGCAGGGGGTTTCGCGTGTGGTGGTTCAACTGCCCGGCGTGCAGGATACCGCCCGGGCCAAACGCATACTTGGCGCCACGGCGACGCTCGAATATCGCGCCGTCGACGTCGAGCATGATCTGGAGGGAGCATTGTCCGGGAAGGTGCCGGCGGGATCGCAGATTTATCATCAACGGGACGGGAGGCCGGTCCTGCTGAAAAAGTCGGTGATCGTGACCGGCGACCAGATCGTCAACGCCAGCTCCGGATTTGACTCGCAATCCGGCACCCCGAATGTCACCGTCATGCTCGATGCCAAGGGCGCGCGCAAGATGCTGGCGTTTACCAAGGAAAGTGTCGGCAAGCCCATGGCGGTGGTGTTCATCGAAAACAAGACGGAAACCAAGCTGGTCGACGGGCAGCCGGTCAGGTCCACTAAGAAGGTGGAGGAGGTGGTCAGTGTGGCCACCATCAGAGACGTCTTCAGCAAGCGCTTCCAGACCACCGGCCTCGACAGCCCGCAGGAGGCGCATGAGTTGGCGCTGATCCTGCGCTCCGGCGCCCTGGCGGCCCCGATCCAGATTATCGAAGAGCGCACCGTCGGACCGAGCCTCGGCGCCGAGAACATCCAGCGCGGCTTTCATTCCACATGGATCGGTTTCGCGGCGATCGCCGTGTTCATGATCATTTACTATCTGGTCTTCGGTGTGACTGCGGTTATCGCGCTGGGCATCAACGTGGTTCTGCTGATCGCGCTGCTGTCGATGCTGCAGGCGACCCTGACGCTGCCCGGCATGGCCGCCATCGCGCTTACCGTGGGCATGGCGATCGATGCCAACGTGCTGATCAACGAGCGTATCCGCGAGGAACTGCGCAACGGCAACACGCCGCAGGCGAGCATCCAGGCCGGGTATGAACGCGCCTTCGGCACCATTCTCGATTCGAACATCACCACGCTGATCGCGGGACTCGCGCTGCTCATGTTCGGCAGCGGGTCGGTGCGCGGTTTTGCCGTCGTGCTGTGCCTGGGCATCGTTACCTCCATGTTCAGCGGGGTCATGGTGTCGCGCGCCATGGTGAATCTGATCTACGGCGGCCGGCGCAAGCTCGAGCGGCTTGCCATCGGCAACACCCAATGGCATTCGAGCCGCAGTGCGGCATGAACTTAAAAATCCGACGCTGAGACAAGCACGCCATGGAATTCTTCAAGATACGCAAAGACATCCCGTTCATGCGCCACGCGCTGGTGTTCAACGTGATCTCCATGATCACGTTTCTGCTCGCGGTATTTTTTCTGGTGACCAAGGGGCTCAACTTCGGCGTGGACTTCACCGGCGGGACGGTGATGGAGGTGAGTTACCCGCAGGCCGCCGATCTGCAGAAGATCCGCTCGCTGGTGGAGCAGAGCGGCTACGCCGACGTCACGGTGCAGAACTTCGGCGGCTCGCGCGACGTGCTGATCCGCCTGCCGGCCAAGGCGGAAGCGGGCGGCGCCAAGCTGGCCGAAGCGGTGATGGAGATCCTGCACGGCGCCGACCCCGCGGCGCAGTTGCGGCGTACCGAGTTTATCGGGCCGCAGGTCGGCCGCGAGCTGGTCGAGAATGGCGGCCTGGCGCTGCTGTTCGTGTCTATCGGCATCGTGGTGTATCTCTGGTTCCGCTTCGAGTGGAAATTCGGTATTGCGGCGATCATTGCCAACCTGCATGACGTGGTCATCATCCTCGGTTTCTTCGCGTTTTTTCAGTGGGATTTCTCGCTCACGGTGCTGGCGGCGGTACTCGCCATTCTCGGCTACTCGGTGAACGAATCGGTGGTGGTGTTCGACCGGATCCGGGAGAACTTCCGCAAGATGCGTGCGGCCAGCATACCGCAGATCATCGATAACGCGATAACCCGAACGATGTCACGCACCATTATTACGCACGGCTGCACGCAGTTTGCCGTGTTATCCATGCTGGTCTTCGGTGGCGAGACGCTGCACTACTTTGCGCTGGCACTGACCATCGGCATTCTGTTCGGCATTTATTCCTCGGTGCTGGTGGCAAGCCCGATAGTCATGTGGCTCGGCATATCGCGCAAAGACATGATGCCGGCTAAAAAGGAAGGCGCCGGGCGCGGGGGGGAGGATCTGCCCTAGCCGGTTGACGGGGTTTCCCGATTCAATTCCTGGTGTTCCGGCGCGGCTATCGATTGACAGGGCGGTGGGGGGCCGAGTGCTGTCCTGCCGCCCTGGTTGATTATTCCGTACGTGAATTGCCGGCAAGTGTGCCGCTTACGTAGGGGCGTATCGCTTTGAGGATAAGCGGGAAAAGCTTTGGATTCGCGGCGACGATATTACCGTTGTTGAGATGCTCGTGCCCGCCGGACAAATCACCCGATAGGCCGCCGGCCTCCTGTATCAGCAGCACACCGGCCGCCGTGTCCCAGATGCGCAGGCCGATTTCCCAGAAACCATCCAGGCGGCCGCACGCTACATAGGCAAGATCCAGTGCGGCCGATCCGGCCCTGCGGATCCCCGCCGTCTGCGGGAACAATGCCCTGAACATGCCCAGGTAAGCATCCAGATGCTGCTGTTGCTTGATGGGAAAACCGGTCCCCAGCAATGCGCCATCGAGCGTACGCCGTGAGGCGACACGAATGCGCCGGTCATTCAGATGTGAGCCGGCGCCGCGCGAGGCGGTAAACAGTTCCTGCCTGAGCGGGTCGTAGATCACGGCCTGTTCGAGACGGCCCTTGTGTCGCAAGGCGATGGAAACCGCGAACTGCGGGAAGCCGTGCAGGTAGTTGGTGGTGCCATCCAGCGGATCGATGAGCCATTCATACCCGTCGCCTGGCCGTGCACCGCTTTCTTCGGCGAGGATCCCGTGGCCAGGGTAAGCCTTGCGCAGGATATGGATAATTTCCTGCTCGGCCTGGCGGTCGACCTCGCTGACGAAGTCATTGCACTCCTTGACCTGGACCGAAAGCTGATCCACCCGGTCCAGGTTCCGGATGATGATATTGCCGGCGCTGCGGGCCGCGCGGACCGCGATATTCAGCATGGGCTGCATGGTGTACTGACCCGATGAAGGCGAGCCTGCTAATAAAAGGCCGCAAAGAATAGCAGAGTAGCCACCCTTGCGGTATGCACCGGTGGCCGGACAACCCGGAAGCGTATCCGTATCAGTCCCGTTGCTTGCGGTATTTCTCGCGCAACTGCTGGCGTTCCTGGGGAGACATGTTCTGGTACTGTTGCTGCTTGCGTTTGACGGCGTCGCGTTCCCCGGGGGGAAGATCGAGGTAGCGGCGGGCGCCCTGGCGCAGTTTTTTCTGCTCCGCCGGCGAATAACCCGTCCAGTTGCGGCGATGATCCTTCAATGTCGCCTGTTCATCACCGGACAGGGCGCCCCAGGGTACACCCCCCTCACGGGTCGACTGTGCCTGTTGATCATGGCCATTGTCGCGATCCCTGGACAGCGCCGTGGTCGGAACCAACACGGTGGTCAAGACCCCGAACAGCAGTATGGCTAGGGCGGAAAATTTCGGTTTCATGGCTCAGGTTCTGTTCGCCTTGGAATCGCCGTTGCCGTTCTCTTCATGCATCTTGCCGTCGCCTTGGTTGGCCATCCACAGATAGAAATCGAGGTCTTCATAGAGATCCGGGACCTCCTCGGTGGTCCGGGCCGCCATTTGCGGCGTGTCCATGAACTCATGCCGCAGCGTCCAGAGTCCGGCCGACACGGCGATGAGCAGCATGGCGGCAGTCGCGAGCACCGGATATCCGAGGATACGGCGATGCCGGCCGGCTGCCATGGCGCGTTGACGGGCCTGTTTCAGGCCGGCGGAGACTTTGCCCTCCGGTACCGGCCATGCTCCCAGCGCATCCAGGCTCAGGTGCTCCCAAGCGTGCAACTGGCCGCGGCATCGCGGACAGGCGGCAAGGTGGTTTTCCAGCCGCGCCTTGGCGTCGATGTTGTCATCCAGCAGGCCGGCACGCAAGCGGTCAAGCAATTCTGTATCAGGATGTGCTTGTTCATGCATAGTCCCATACCTCCGCCAGAAGTTTGCGTAGTTCACGCAGTGCGCGAAAGTGATGCTGCTTCACGCTGTTTTCCGAGCAGCCGAGCGTCATAGCGGTTTCCTGGGTCGTCATGCCGCGCCATTCCCTGAGCACGAAGACCTGCCGTTGCCGCTCCGACACATATTGCAAGGCCTCGGAAACCTTTTGCCGCAGTTGGGCGGCGACCATCTCGACTTCGGGCGCCGTTATGTCATCGTCCCGGGCGTCGGCCGGAAAATCGGCTTCTTCCATGCTGTTACGGTCTTCATGGTCCTTGCGAAACAGGCCGGTGAACGAAACCAGCTTGTGTTTTCCCTGTTCGATGAGGCGCCTGCGCCTGACGTCGTTTATCCGGCTGTTCAGGATGGTTCGGAACAGCGCGGGCCATTCTCCGGGGGGTTTGTTCCGGTAATATTCGACCAGCCGAAGCATGCTGTCCTGTACCACATCCATGGCGGTTTCATGGTGCCACAACGCCGCATAGGCAACATAGTAGGCATTATCCCCGTGACTGGCGAAGAATTTATCCAATTCCTGATTGCTCTGACTGTTGGCCTGCAAGGCGAATCCCGTGTTCGTTATGGCATCCATTACGTCAATGACTGACACGGCAAGCATCGTAGAGACGCTGCCCGTCAGCGCGCCGCGGGCAAATCCCGCCAGGGCGATCTGCCCTGCAGATTGGCGAGCCGAGGCATTACCGATGCCCAGTATAACCAATTCCGTTAGGGGATTTTGCCTGATACTCATCATGATGCCTGCCATAGTCATGTCTGTTTCTGTCAGAGGGTGTCGGATAACCGTACTGACCCCCCTGTTTGTCATGGCCGTAATCATGCCCGTTAGGATGCCGGTAGTACGGGTAATGGCCGTCAGGGTAGTGACGGCAACTTGGCCATGCGTAGTAATGCCCGCGGTGGTATTCGTGTCCCCAGTCTCTTCCCTGGTAGGAGTACGGGAAGTGGTCATAGCCGGCGGCGGCCGGGGAGGAATGTAGGAACGCGAAGCCTGAGGCCAGCAGGGCGGTGAGCATTGCGCTTCGAACAATCATGGTCGCGGTCCTTAATGATTGATGCATATATTGCTAACGCGGAACCGGAAAAAAGGTTAACAGGAAAGACGGAGGGTCAGGGACCCGAAGAGAAACGCCCCAGGGTCTGGCCAATGCGTATCGACTGGTCGGCTGAAAGGTCCGGGTTCCATTGCGCCTGGTCCGGTCCGTACAGCAGAATGACGGTCGAGCCCATGTTGAACCGGCCGATCTCATCGCCGCGGGTGAACCGCCGCTGCAGGCCGCCCTCGCCGGGAAATCTCCGGACCCGGATGCCTCTGCCGGCAGGTCGAATGACGCCTTCCCAGACGGTTTCCATGCAAGCCACGAAAATGGCCCCGACCAGCACCATGGCCATCGGCCCCGCAGGGGTTTCGAACAGCGCGGCCAGGCGTTCATTCCGGGTGAAAAGTCCGGGAATGGCCCGTGTGGTATGGGGCGCGACGCTGAAGAGGCGGCCGGGAATATAGACGGTCTCGGTCAGCCGCGCATCGCACGGCATGTGGACGCGATGGTAATCGCGAGGTGCAAGGTACAGCGTCGCGAATCCCCCCTCCTGAAAGCCGGCAGACCGGCCGGTGTCTCCACCCAGCAGATCAACCAGGGAAAAGTCCCGACCCTTCGCCTGAAACAGGCGCCCGTCTGAGATGCGCCCGATCTGGCTGATACGGCCATCCACCGGGCTGGCGATAGCCCGGGGTTGCCCGGGTTGCGGACGGACGCCGGATTTCAGGGCCCGCGTAAAGAAGCTGTTGAAATCCGGATAGTGCGCGGGGGATGGTTCCGCCGCCTCCGACATATCCACGTTGAAATGCCGGATGAACCGTTTAATCAGCAGATTT
>Ga0180089_1000040_pt1 | contig 11978 bp, 24 predicted proteins | sample EasRiv860_16_10D_FD_123016 | JGI IMG/M metagenome (GOLD analysis project Ga0180089, IMG submission 123016) | Soil microbial communities from meander-bound floodplain in the East River, Colorado, USA - East River metaG ERMLT860_16_10D | ecosystem: Environmental > Terrestrial > Soil > Floodplain ... | reverse complement strand
TTACTTTGGGTGCCATCCCTCCTCGCTTGTATTTTACTTGCATGCGATTCATACAAGACGTTTTTGGACGGCTGCCAATCCTTGCAGATCAAACTGTAAAATCTCTGTTAACTACGACCGGGCAATCCCAGTCCAACAGCCAGTTAAAACAAGGGGTTACGATATGGCTCGTGCCCCAACCCTTTTCTGCACATGGCAGACAGGAGAATACTAGTAGCGGTTACCAGGAATAATCTGGTGACCTTCAGCCTTGTTGATGCCGCGATTTTGGTCTCTCAAAACATCCTCTGTAGTATCAGGATACTTTGCATCCAGATATCCAGCGCCAACAGCAGATTTCTCGTGAGTAACCTTGTTTGTGGACTTCATGGACATATCGGAGGTATGGGGATAGCTTCCGTAGTCATCAATTCTTCTGCCTGACATTTTGACCTCGTGGGTTGATTTAAATTTTATTTTAGTGGAGTGGAGATATCGGGCGCAACCCGAAGCCAAAATATTTTAACAACGTCTGATAGTATCTATTATGTTGCTAGGGGAAACCCATCAACTTGTTCTTTAACACTTAAGAATGAATCATTTGCCTTACGTCACGAAAATGATCAGGCAATATCGAGAATTCCTGGCACTCATCTCGTAATAATATTTCGCTAAATAATAATAAAAACTTGTTGAGTGCCAGTTTTTTGTAAAGAATTAAATTTAAATTCTCTTCATTCTTCAGCGTCATACAGAGCTCTAGTAAATCTTTTCTTTAACATCATGAGAATGTCATCGTATCCGCATTTGTCAAGTTCTTTGTCTATCACCGTCAAAATCTCAAGAATTTCTTCCTTTTCAAAGCAGACCATCATCTTGCTCCTGGATATTTGAAGATCGGGGTAAGGGTATTCTGTGGGCTTTGGGTGTCATCAATGACATCATTTGCCTGTCCGTTGGTATGCGCCATGGAGATGTTATATGTACAGCTGCAAAAAGAAAAAAGGAAGAGAATCCCCAAGGCCATCAGAAATCCTGCCATGCTCGACAGAAGAGTTAAAAAAAATAGTTTCATTGCTGGCCTCCCATTTGTTGCATTTGTTGGCCTTGGTTTGACTGCATGTCAGCGAGGATCTGGGCAGCAAACTGTGCTCTCATCGAGCTGCGCTTCGCTTCTTCCCTTTGCATGGATTCTCTGTTGACCTCTGACTGCTCAAGCTGGTTGACTTCACCCATTGCCATGTCTGTCTCTAGCTGGCCATAAAGTTGAGCAGTTTCGACCAGAGTTTTAATAGCTTCGGCTTTCGATTTTGCTGAGAGAGAGTTGTTTTTGCCGATTTCTGACAGTCTTTCTTCGAGCAAGCCGAGGTCTGCTTCATATCTTCCGTGTCTTTCCCTTGCTGTGGCGATGGATGCTGCTGACTTTGCATAAAGCTCCTTGAGTTTGGCCTCTTCAAAGGCATGTTGGATATTCGTTGCTTCGGACTGTACAGCTTGCGCCATTTGCTCCTGCTGTTGCAGGAACTGGATGGCTTCTGCTTTGCCAGTGATGTTAAGATGTGGCACGATCATCGATGGCGGGAAGACCTCACGACCAAATGCAGAGTTGATATCCATCAGAGACTGTGCCTGCATATTCTGCTGTGTTGGGGTAAGCTCACCTTCCTCAACGACCACCTGGAATCTTGAGAATACTTTTGAATAGAAATAGGGAGAGGGCTCTTCACCAATCATAAGGCCCACTTTCGGAGCATTCCAGTTGTTCAGGACTATCTGTAGCAATCTCTCTCCAAGGCATTTCTTTGCATAGTCCCACTGGTCAAAGTACTTCTGCAATACCATCAGGTTCGCAGCCGTTTTGAGCATTGTAGTCAGCGTGGAAGCCTGTTTGTCATTTTGCGCAGACCAATTCTCAAGATCGACACCAGACGTACCAAAGATAAGAGAGCGCAGCTGGTCAGCGAGAGCCATATCAGATGCAGGAACTTCGGAAGGGAGAATCTTTTCGCAGTCAGTAAGTTCATAGCCTTCGTTGATGATGACATCCCAGCCCTGACCAGAGCGTTTAAGATTGTCCTCATTGGCTACTGCCCCGACTTTTCTTTTCCATCCCTGGTTGATCGTCGCTTCCGAAATATCATGATTAATGATAATACGACGATTGAGAAGAAAGTTACTGTCACGCATAGTACGCACCAGGCCGCGACAGCGAAGATCATAGTAATTAATGTGAGGCTCATAGTTCCAAAATACAGGAACAAACGGACAATCGTCAAAACCGAGCGGATTGTCTCCCTGAAACATGAGCTGATCATTGAGGACAACTGCCAGTTTCCAGCAAGGAACTTCAACCGTGACCTGTTCCATGTCGGGTATTGCATAGAGAATTTGTTCAAGATTGGTGTCTCCGCCTGCAAAATCAAAGAACTGGTTGCGACTCCTTGAGTACAGCCTTTTCTTTTTTCGCTTCCACTTGTACCAGACATAGGACAAGACCATCAAATCATTTCTTGCCATGTTGTAGTTCTCGGGAAGGAAGTAGAAGCTCCCATAGCGCTGTGGAGTACCGGCCATTGGAGCAATCGATTCTATGCGGTCTGGAAAGCGAAATTCAGCCTCTTTCTTGCTGATATACTCCTGACACCAGACGAACTGCGCATCTGACATGTCTGGATTTCTAAAATAGGGATCTACAAGAAAGGAATTGTATTCCCAAACCTTGGTCTTCAATTCCCCCTGGGCAGGATCATTCCCATTGAAATCAAGGTAGGGTTGTAGTAAAACCATTCCCGTTATGCAGGATTGTTCTGCTGCTCTTGAAAACTGTTCGTGAATCCCCTGGGTATTTGCAACATGAGTGATGAGACGTGTGTACTGATCGGTAGTCTGAGTATCTGCACCCTCGCAGGGGATGTAGTTGAAGCCTTTTCTATGCTGCCTCTCGTAACCAGTTACCATGTTGACGGGCTGCTGGAGAAGGTTAAAGTAGAAATTCTGGTAAGAGCTGGAGGGAGTGAAATTGAAATAACGGTTTATAAACGTTTGTGAACCGGCATAGAATAAAGTATCAATATTACTTTGATTCCAACGACTTTGTTCTATAGGTTGAAATTTACTATATAAATTATCGAGCCATTGACGTATATTACCTTGATTAGGTTCTAGTGCATTATTCCAAGGAGGATAATAAAAACTCATAATTAATGTAAACTAACCTCTCTGAATGGATGCGAGGAAACGGCTTGACCTTTATCCATATAATCCTGTACGCTCATAAGCCAAGTACTCACAAGGGAATTTTTATGAGCAGTTCTGAAAAACGTAAATATTTTGGTAAAACATTCTGGAAACAGAAGGATGGATATTGGGTAAACAACATGCCCATCCATGCTCAACGCTGGGTGTGGATCAATAATCACGGGGCTATTCCCGAAGGAATGGATATTCATCACAAGGACGGTGACAAGAACAACAATGAAATATCCAATCTTGAGATGCTGGACAGGTCTGAACATCTTAAAAGACACTGGCAGGAAGGAAGATTTGATCTTAAAAAAAGGAGAATCCAGCTTGCGGAGGCCAGGAAATGGCTTAAGACTCCTGAAGGAAGAAAAAAACAGAGTGACGATGCCGCAGAAGCGTGGAAAAACAGAGAGGAGGTTATTATCACCTGCCAAAACTGTGGGAAACAGGGAAAAAGCTTTTTTAGAAGAACAAAATTTTGTTCTGATCCATGCGCATATCAGTTCCGCAGGAAAACGAAGGGCAATCCTGTTACGTCTCCCCGACAACAAACAGAAAAGACCTGTCGCCAATGCTCCAAAACATTCATGGCAGCAATGCCATATGCAATCTACTGCTCTGCAAGATGCAGGAAGAGAATGAGGAAATGACAAAACGGCCTCAAAAATATTATACTATTTCTTGAGGCCAATCTATCATTAAATATTTTATTTGGGCTACCTAGGGAGAAGCACAGGTTTCACCGGGATAAAGTTGCTTAAAAACTCTTTCAGCTCTTAAAGCGATCCTTGGGTAAATATTTTTTTGATTTGCAAGAAAGACCATGAATGGTTTCTGGTCCACATACCACCTTCTCATGACTCTTACAAGACAGGGACCAGTAACCTTTCTTGGGAACTTCAGAAGCTCTGATCCCAAATGATTTTCTTCAGCGATATATCCCAAAGCAAGGAAATCGCGAAGAGAAATGAACCCCTCAGGGACAAGATTCAAAGTTTCTTTTTCAGAGGGTTCTTTGTCTTCCGCCTGTTCCTTGTGAACATCCGGACAGTTTTTTGCCAAAGCGAGGATAGATCTGTATTTACTTAAAATCTCCTGGAATTGCTCCAGGATGGATTGAAAAATGTTGTGCTGAAGAGAATTCTTTGGGAAAGCTCTTTCATAAACTTCAATATCACTTGCAAGTTGCTGCAAAGACATAAATCACCTGATGTAAAAATTAATCCGCCATTCAAAACGCACGCACGATACGCAAGCCAGATGTCGTTATAAACTTTTTTAATGCCGATTGGATTTATGTTCAATAGATTTTTCTAAAAAATTTAGGTATTACAGTATTACCCGAACAGGCGCGTTAGACGGCTCATATCGTTCATTGACATGCAGCAGTTTTAAGAATGTTTTTTTAGATATTCGATGCACTTTAAGAGAATTTTAGGATCTTCCATAGACTGCCCTATCACTGAATTGCAGTTCGCACACAATAATTCTCTTATTTTTTTTGTTTTATGGCAATGATCGACACACAATCTCCTAGATCCATTTTGCTGATGACAAATTGCGCATACAAAATTTTGCTCATTTTCCATTTTCTTGAAAACTTCTATTGTAATCCCATATTTTCTTTTGTATTCTCCATTTAGGTATCTCTCTTTATTTTTCTCGTACTCCTTTTTTTTAATTTTCTTTATCTTTTCTTTGTTATTTTTTTTATATTCATTATTTATCACAACAAAACATGATTTGCAATATGAAGACCGATGGAATTTTGCTGAAGTCCGAGAAAAAAAATCATCAAGATGCTTTAAATCTTTGCATTTTTGGCATCTGCGCATCAAAGATAATTTTTCTTGATCTGTTAATTTCTCTATACTTTTCATCAACGATACTCCCGTTGACGTAAAGAATTCCCTTTTTCGTGACATATTGCCCACCGCACTCATGAATATGACCAAATATTACTAATTCGGGCATTTTCATGTCAATGGTCCATCGAAGGGAGTCGCTTCCAACATGATCACCTTTTGCTGTCTTATCTAATATGCCAAGGGGTGGCCCATGAGTGATCAAAATATCTATATCGGGCGGAATGAGCTCGAACTTTTTCGACAGGTCCCATTCAGTTCCTGTAAATGCAGTACATTGTGGATTAATGCCTTTGAAAGTTAGTGTCCAGGGAGATCCCCAGATCTTCATTCCGTCAAATTCGATTCCTTCATCAGTAAGGAAATCCGCCCCAAACCACTCTGAATTGAAATAAAAACTTCCATCATACGAAGCCATGTCATGGTTTCCAAAAACCACAATCTTTTTTTTATAATCCTGTGATTTTATCCACTCCCGAAATTCAAGGTACTGATATGTCCTATCATTGGCAGTCAGATCTCCAGCAACGATCAGGAGATCCCCTCCCTTCATCTGTGGATAAAATCCATGAAGATCTGCAACACAATCTATAATCATTTCTTTACCATCCAGTAAAGATATATAAAGAATATCGCGATGCACCCAGTAAACAATACACAAAGCGGCCAATCAACCGTCGAGATCATATGGCCTCAAGAAATCGTTAATATTTTTTTGACACTGTGATACACGATTTGTGCTGCGAACTGGAGGCTCGCACTCGTGCACCATCGTCTCAGATGTTTCACGCACCTCTACATCAGCAATGAATCTGACTTCTGGAACATGCTCCCAATCGCCATCTTCAATATATATAGTAATTTCTTTATTTCCTCTCTGGATAATGATCTTGGCGTTTGTTTTCATCTGAATCCATAGTGGTTTGGGTGGTTCCAGCCTGTCATGTTATTCCTGATTTCCTGGTCTCTCTTGGATTTTTCTGCTTCAGAGTTGTATGTGACTGGCTTGTGAGTGTGTATTGCATATCTGAACGCATCAATGGCGTGATCATTAATCTTCAGGGGCTGATCCTCTCCCTTCTCTTTGCATTTGGGATGCCAGACATATCCCTCAATTTCTCTGATCAGATTGTGGCAATCTTCGCAGATAAACAGCTTTCCGGCCTTCATTTCACTAGTGACTTTAATAATTCCATTATTGACATCGTTATCAGCATTGACAGGATGAATGCCCAGTCTCTGCAAATCGAGTCTAAAGTGGGCTGCTGATGGGTCGATGTACACTGATCTGACGGAATAGGGATCGATAAATCGTTTGATATCCTGGGCGAATTCCGAGCTGGTTTTTTGGCGTTTCGTGACATCTGAATCCCAGTAGTATTCTTTTTCTGCCCACATCATTGGCTTCGTCTGCGTCTGGATCCCGCAATTGACGCCAATCAATATGGCAGCAAAGGCATTTGATGTCCCGTAGTCAATGCCCAAAATCCAGTAGTCAGCAGCTCTTGGAGGGCGTTTGACCACATATACAGAGCGCTCAAAGAAATCAAATATTGATCCTTCGGCGAGACACCATTCACCAAGGTAGTTCCTCTTGTAGAATACACCACTCAGGCTATTCTTGATCCTGTCTTTGTATGCCTGGTCAAGGTATGGGTTGTCATCGAGCATGAAATGCAGCTGATAATAGTTTGGATCTCCCGCAATCGATTTGTCTATCCATCCCTTGATCTTGTGGGTGGGATACGATGGGTTCATGGTTGCAAATCCCATTGACCATGGGTTTCTGAGACGTGTGTCGATCATGTCTATGATGTTTTCAGGATAGAGAGTCATCTCATCACAATAGGCGAGAGACATTGTCTTCCCCTGAATCGCTCCAATTGCTCCAGAATCCTTGGCGCCGACAGTGGAAATTGTCTTGTTCTTGTAAAGAAGCTCCCGGTCTCCCTTTTTCCACGTGCAAAAGGGCCTGAAAATGCTGAGAGGATCTGGAGCATCATCATGTTTTGGTTCGAGGATCAGCCTGACAACATTGTCATAAATAGTTGACGAAGTATGGCCGATCATCCATATTTGCGAGTCTGGGCAGTTGTCAACCGCCTGCATGAAGCGAAAAGTTGCTGCCATAGTCTTTCCAGAGGACACTGATCCATGGAATATGTTCCAGCGCGCCGTGCTCTTTACAATGGACTCTGCCTGTTTTTTGGAGAGAAGGTCTGTCATTTCAAATTCCTTTTAACATATTCATAATGATACTGGAGAAAAAATGGAAGAGATTATCAAGTTTGATGAGATAAAAAACACCATGGACTTGATGTGGGATCTTTTCGAGATGAATTCAGTAGCTCGCAGCGCAGCGCTGGCTGCATGTTTTAACATTGTTTGCATAATCCTCCAAAGGAGGGGATTGCCTGAAGAAGCCATACTGGAACTTGCCAACAAATTTGAGGCTTGCGTAGAACAGTTGTCTGGCAAAGTTTTCGCTGACAGAAACACGATGGAGGGAAAATGATAAACAGGGCGAAATGCAAGCTGTGCAACGACATTATTGAAAGCTGGCTACCTGACGAGATCGTCCCATGTAAATGTGGGGCCATTGCTGTGTGTGATGGAGCCGCCATGCGCATGTATCCAGCAGGCAGCCCCCATTTTGTAAGAGTCGATGACAGGGGGAATGAAATAGTTGTAGAATACGTAACCACAAAAGACAATGAAGAAGATCATCAATCCCCACAGGACAAGGAGAGCAAAATCTCGACAGATGAAGCCATATACGCTCTTGAGCGCAGCATCGAGTATAACGACAGCCTTCCTTATCATGAGAGGTATATCCCCATCACCACAGACGAAGTGAACACATATTTAAAATCAATTTTGAACATCATCCGCCTGATGAGACAATGACTTTTCCTGCATCTCTTTCAACTGTCGCATGACCATTTCCTGTGCAGCTTGGAAGCTGTTGTCTTCATTTTGCTGGTGAGGGTCCTTGGCATCCCATGCGTGCATGTTGCGCAGGATGATCTGAAGGGAAGCGACATTCGCCTTTTGATTGTCACCTTTTGCCGAGTCTGCCAGGAAGGAAAACCAGTATTGTAAAGAGTCAGCGGCAGCCTCTTCTTTTTTAATGGAGTCAAATACCTCCGGCTCTTCTTTGATGTATTTCTCTATGGTATTCCATGTGATGGAGATCTCTGGATGATGGAATCTCCACGCTTTCCTGGGGAATCCTTTTGAGATATGGGCACAGTACTGTTTATATGCGTCCCTTTTTAAATCATCGGTAACTAGTTTCTTTGCTACCTGATTTCCTGGTTTAAAATGATGCTCTGGAGCTGATGCCATTCAAGTAAATCCTTTAAGATTCTTTATGCTAGATTAACATAAAAATCTATTCTTGCCAACGGATGACAGATTTGACAGTGATCTTTGGACTTTCTTCTTCTATACCAACCGAGATGCGGTCGAAGACGCGTTTCACCCTTTCTATTAGAAACGGATTGTCTTTGGACATAGTGAGAGGATCATAGACGAGTTCTTTTTCTGTCAGTTTCTGGTGCGCTGTTCTGACAGTAATGGAAAGTTCCTGCATGAGTCCCTAGATTGTGTAGTATTCGTAGTTGATGATTCTCTTCCAGGCGGTGACGTCTGCATTTTTCTTCACACGCAAACCAACCCATTTTTTCCCGTTCCACCATCCTGTAAGGATTTTGTGGATTCCTATGATATCAAGCTGTACGAGATCAAATGATATGGGGAAATATTTTGGATCTGTAACCCATCCTTTATCGTTGACTGGGACGTCCGAATATTTGCAAAAGAATTTTTTACCATCCTTCTCAATTTCGGTAGCTTCCACCTGGATCTTCGTCGAGATGACAGGTTGTGTCAACCTTTTTTTTTAAGTCTTTTAATGAGCGGATCACGAACTTTTTCATCGTAATCCGCAAGACGCACATTTTCCTTCTCTGCCTTTTTGAGGACAGATTCGGCTTTCCTGATCTTTTTTGTGACCTTGCGCATCTTTTTATCCATTCGGATTACTTGCCCCGAGCGGATTTTTTGTGTGCAGCTTTTTTGGGGATGCTTGCCATTTTTTCTTTATGGGCCATTCCCGCTGATCTTTTGCTGGGACCATCGTGATGTTCTTCGTGATGCTTGCTGTGGTGTGCTTTGTGTTTTGCCATGACTGGACTTCCTTTGGTAAAGTTTTTTGTCTAATTTTATTTTTACCAATTTCCGCCCAATCTTTCCATTCTTTTTTTGAAAATAGGTCTCTTTTTTAGAAACTCCAAAGTCCTTTCCTCATGCACATACCATCTTTTTCCAACCAGCAGCCCACAGTTGTTTGAGAAAAGTGCATTATCCCGGCAGTAGTCCACCAAAGTTTCCGCAGAGATAAACTTGTAGTCCTTCTCGAATTTCACAACAGGAATAAATCCTGGAGGCACCCCGGGGGGTTTCGTGTCTTCCCTTCCTATAAGATGCTCGGCGATTTTAATCAGGAGGTCAGAAAATTCTTCATCAACCCAACTGAATCCATCACAACTTTCTTTCGCTTTTTGAAGAGCTATATTTATTTCTTTAATAGTCATTTTTTGTCTTCTTTTTTGGTACGTAAGCCCCAGATTTTCTTGCTTCAGACAAGGCAATTGCTACTGCCTGTTTTGGGTTTGTCACTTCAGGTCCTTTTTTTGATCCGCTGTGCAATTTTCCTTCTTTGAATTCATCCATCACTTTCTCAACTTTTTTCTTACCTTTACTCATCTCTTTCTTCATTGTCCCATTCTCCATGCAGGCGTATGCCTGCGTAACATTTTCTTCTTTTGAATGTCACATCTGCTGTGACCATTTCTCCTTCTCGGATTTTTGTGATCTCGTGCATTGTCAGAATCGCATCTGCGTAGTACGATCCATCGACCTCTTCAACTGTCAGGCGCATTTAATGATCCTTTCGAGGTCTTTTGAAAAAGATCCTTCCTGTCTTTCTTTCTTTGTCCATATCAGGGCCATCATGAACGGTTTTGGGGCATAAATTTTCTTGGTGCTGATCGTCTCAACAAGACGGTCGTCCTTGAAAACAATTCCCTTAAGACAATCCTCAAATAATTTTTGCAAGTTTGTGCAGTCGCATCTGGTAGGGATTATTTCCTGGGCCAACATCTTTGCCGCATTCTTCTTCGATGTGCTCTTTGGGATTGAAAATCCGAACATGAAGACGATGTTCACATAGCCTTCGATCATGGGATCCTTGTATTGCTCTTTGACCAGATATCGGATTGCCCGTTTGTCTTTTTCCCTGGGGTCATAGCAGCGAAATTTGCTGAGTCTGGGTGCAGACCATGGAACAGGTTCGTATGGAATTTCTATGAGATGCACGAAAAAAACCCCCACTAGTTACCTTCGTGATAATACTAGTAGGGATTTTTGGAAAGAATTATTTTAACATGAGATCTTCGAGAGTAACTTTTCCAGATGGATCATTCTCTTCTCTTGACGCTTAGAAGATCGTCTATCCTTACTTCCCCCTGAGTCAATATCTCAATCCTTCTTCCGATCTCCAAGCTTGGTCGGCGGGTACCACTCAAATAATTTGACAGGGTTGTCTCTCCCATCTCCAGGAACTTTGCCAATTGTCTTTTACTCATTCTTCGGGATTTCCTGAATGTTTCAAGGTCCATATTTTCTCCTTCTATTTTCACAGATGCGCAACATCCTATCACGTGTATTTTTTCTCGTCAACTTCACATTTAGGTTGATCGTAAATCGGGGGAAATGCTAGGATATTGGCATCGAAAGAAGAATTCTCCCTGGTGACTGAGCCAACAAACTCAGCAGGTCGCAGATGACCTCTAGTAGATGACAATCCAAAAGGAGTAAATATATGGAATGGTTACAAGCATTTATGATAGCAGGATCCACCATCGGTGGCTGTTATTGGATGCACAAAGAAAACAAAGAATTGCAAAAAGACTTTAACAAAGAGAGCAAAGATTTCCATGCAAGGCTGTGCACTCTCGAAGAGAGATATCACCAAATGATGCAAAGAATACTTGAAAAAAAATAGAAAAACCCTTCCTGTTATAGCAGGAAGGGAAAATCAAACAACAATGACTAACACGAGGTTAACATGTCAATCGCGAAAGACTTTAACGCACACCATGAATTAGAGGAAGAATTTAGTTACCACTCAGAGGAAGCAGAGTACCATCTCGAGCAGTATCTCAGGTCTATGGAAGAAGTGGAATCCCACTACGCAAAATACAGGCAACACTCCAGGTCCAGAGATTCTTACTCAAAAGCTCTCAAGGAGGTGCTTCATGTTGCATCATGACTCCGATGCCTTACAGGAAATCCTTGGTGAAGAGTATGAGCAGTGGTTGGCAGAAAATTACACTGTTCTTGAGATTGAAGATGAAGAGTACACGAGTTTCGAAAAATGGTTTGACAACAAAAAAAATGAACATTACGAAAATTTATTTGAAGAAAACTTTGCATAACACAAGAGGTCAATTTTATGAGCTTTTTTCCAGCTGAAAACAAATACATGGGCAACACTGACTATTTTAAACCTTCCAACATTCTCGAAGGTGATGAAGTGAGAATCAGGATTCTGGGCACTCCAATCGTTGGGTGGGAGAACTGGACAGAGGACAACAAACCTGTCAGATTTTTCCCTACCCAGAAGCCAAGAGCCCTCCCAAATCCCAACAAGCCACTGAGGGATTTCACGGCGATGGTGATCTGGAATTATGACCTTGGACTGCTTCAGATCTGGTCTTTCACCCAGAAAAATCTGAAGAAGTCCCTCCTGTCCCTGTCGCAAAACAAAGGTACTCCTTTGAACTATGACATTTTCGTATCCCGTCATGGAGAGGGAACTGACAC
>Ga0180089_1000039_pt1 | contig 12006 bp, 7 predicted proteins | sample EasRiv860_16_10D_FD_123016 | JGI IMG/M metagenome (GOLD analysis project Ga0180089, IMG submission 123016) | Soil microbial communities from meander-bound floodplain in the East River, Colorado, USA - East River metaG ERMLT860_16_10D | ecosystem: Environmental > Terrestrial > Soil > Floodplain ... | reverse complement strand
TTTCATCTTCGTATCGGGATCGCTCGGCGAAGAAGTAGCGATTGAAAGCTTGAAAAGCGGCGCGACGGATTATGTTCTCAAGCATCGTTTACAACGACTGTCGCATGCTGTTTACCGGGCAATAGAAGAACGAAGCGAGCGCGAGAAAAGAAAGCTGGCAACCGAAGCCTTGCAAGCCTCAGAGGCGCGGTATCGAGAATTGTTCGAAAGTAATCCCTTGCCCATGTGGGTTTATGACCTCGGGACCCTCGCCTTTCTGGAGGTTAACGCGGCTGCCATAGACCACTACGGTTACAGTCACGAAGAGTTTCTCGGGATGACCATCAAAGATATCCGACCGCCCGAGGATGTTCCGGCGCTGCTTAACTCAATCGCGAGTCCACCTTCCGGACTGGATCGGGCAGGCACCTGGAGGCACAGAAAGCGCGATGGAACGATCATCTACGTCGAAATAACTACTCACGCGATCAACTCTACTGAAAGTCCCTCCGAGATTGTGCTCGCAAACGACGTTACCGAACGCATACAAACTGAGGAGCAACTGCGTCTTCAAGGTGCAGCCCTGGAAGCTGCGGCGAATGCCATCCTGATCACGAATTCTCAGGGAGTGATCATTTGGGTCAACCCGGCCTTTACTCAAACTACCGGCTACAATCAGGAAGAAGTCCTTGGAAAAACCCCAAGACTGCTCAAATCTGGAAAGCAGGATCGGGAATTCTACCGGAATATGTGGGACACAATTCTCTCCGGTAGGGTCTGGCGCGACACAATAGTAAATCAACGCAAGGATGGCAGTCTAAATCACGAGGACATGACCATCACGCCCATCCTGGACAATACCGGGATTGTCACGCACTTCATTGCAATCAAACAGGACATCACCGAGCTTCAGCAGGCCCTGGCTGACATTCAAGAGAAGAACGAGCAGTTGGCGGCAACCACGCAACAACTCTGGCAAGCGTCGAAACTCGCCACCATGGGTGAACTGGCAGCCAGCATTGCTCACGAGTTGAACAATCCGCTGGCAACGATTGCGCTGCGTACCGAGGCGGTGATCGGACAACTGTGGCAGGACGCAGACAAACGTCGCGCGCTTGAAGTCGTTCTCAAAGAAGTGGATCGCATGGCGACCCTGGTGAATAACCTGCTCCAGTTTAGCCGTCGCAGCCACCGCCAAGTGTCAACAGTAGACTTGCGTGAAGAAGTAATAACTTCTCTCGATTTTCTTAGTTACCACCTTCGTAATCACAAGATCGAAGCAGTTTGCGAGTTCGCTGCCGAATTGCCGACCGTGCAGGCGGATCGACAGCAGTTGCGGCAGTTGTTCTTGAATCTGCTTACCAATGCCTGCGACGCGATGCCAGACGGCGGCAAACTAATTGTGCGCGCAACGCCAGAGTTTTTGGAGAATGCGGAGGCCGTGGGCGTCGAATTCGCTGACAACGGGGAAGGCATCCCACCAAAGAACCTCGAAAAAATTTGGGAGCCATTCTTTACTACAAAGCCTGAAGGCAAAGGAACTGGCCTTGGTCTGGCTATCTGTCGCCGTATTGTCGAAGAACCTGGCGGCACGATTGAGATCGAAAGCCCGGCCGGAGGTGGAACTACCGTGCGTATGGTGTTCCCGGCTACTGCAGAGTTTCCGTCGACCAATTTCGAATAATGGATCCGACTATCGGAAAAATTTTAATCGTCGACGACGAGGTCGAACTCAAGAACGTTCTCGTCGAGGCATTGACCGCGCAGGGCTATGAAGCCGTCGGCTTCACCGTGGGCGCACAGGCACTCGCAGCTTTGCAGGAAGAATCATTCGACATTCTGCTCACCGATTTGATGATGACGGAGATGGATGGCATCACTTTGATGCGCGCTGGTCTCGAAATCGACCCTAACCTGGTCTGCATCATGATGACTGGCCACGGCACAATTCAAACGGCCGTCGATGCGATGAAAGTCGGAGCGTTCGATTATGTGCTGAAGCCTTTTCGGCTGCAGACAATGTTACCAGTGCTAACGCGAGCAATGATTACGCGCCATCTCCGTCTGGAGAATGTGCAACTCCGGGAGGCGGTGGCTATCCATGAACTCAGTGAAACGATCGCCTTCACGCTCGATCCCAAAACGGTTCTGAGTAAGCTTGCCGATGGAGCGTTGCAGCAAAGCCAGGCGGACGAAGTGTCAGTTTTGTTGCCCACCCCCGATGGCAAGGAGTTTTATGTCGCCGCTGTGCGCGGCGAGGGACGGCAACGGCTACTTGGCGAGCGCGTGCCGTTTGGGGAGAGCATTTCGAGCTGGGTGGCGCGGCAACATGAACCACTAATTCTGAACGGAGAAGTTGACGACGAGCGTTTTGTAGCCGAGTGGCCTCGCCCGGAGATTCGTTCCGCCGTTTCCATTCCGATGCTGGTGGCCAAAAGGCTGATTGGCGTGCTCAATCTGAATGCGGTGGGCCGGCCTCGACCATTCACCCTGGGACAGATGAAGGCCTTGACGATTCTCGCCGGCACGGCGGCGGCAGCCCTGGAAAGCGGCTCGCTTTACACTCAGGTACGGCAAGCCGAAGCTGATTATCGCTCGATCTTTGAAAACGCCGGCGAAGGAATCTTTCGGCGGACGTCTGATGGGAAGTTCATCACCGCGAATCCGACGATGGCTGAGATCCTTGGTTACCAATCGCCGGACGAACTGATGAGCGAGGTCAACGAGGTCGCCTCGCGGCTATACGTGGATCCCAACCGCCAGATCGAGTGGGAGCGCCGGTTGCATGAGGACGAAAGACTAGTTGGTTTTGAATCTCAGTATCGCCGCAAAGACGGCAGCTTTGTCTGGCTGTCGGAAAGCGCCCGCGCGGTTCGCAATGAAGAAGGCGCAATATTGTATTTTGAAGGGATCGCCGAGGACGTCACGGAGCGTAAACGCGCCGAGTATGAATTGAGCGAGAGCGAGGAACGCTATCGCGAACTCGTAGAGAATGCTCTCGACATCATTTACCAACACGACCTTAAAGGCAATTACACCTCGATTAACAAGGCGGGCCAGCAACTTACTGGCTACTCTCGGGCGGAAGCCCTCGAACTAAATCTAATGGAGACGGTGGCGCCGGAATATCTGGAAAAAGCGCGCGAGATGCTCCGCCTGAAGCTCGCCGGTGAAACCGTGACAGCCTATGAGCTGGAAATTTTGACGAAAGACGGGGGCCGCATCCCGGTCGAGGCAAACACACGCCTTGTCTATCAGAACGGTGTCCCGGTGGGGGTGCAAGGCATCGCCCGCGATATTACGGAGCGCAAGCGGCTGGAAGAAGCGCTACGCGAGAGCGAAGAGCAACTGCGACAGTCTCAAAAACTGGAAGCGATCGGGCAGCTAGCCGGTGGGGTTGCTCACGACTTTAATAACCTGCTCACGGCAATCAATGGCTACAGCGCACTGGCGCTGCGACGCGTCGGCGACGATCACTCGATTTCGCCTTACCTGGAAGAGATCAAAAAGGCCGGCGATCGCGCCGCAAATCTCACGCGGCAACTGCTGGCGTTTGGGCGTAAACAACTTCTCCAGCCGCTGGCACTTAATCTCAACGACATAGTCAGCGACATGATCAAGCTGCTGAAGCGACTCATCGGAGAAGATATTCAATTGATAACAAAGCCCGGCGCCAACTTGAAACAGATCAAGGCCGACCCCGGTCAGCTCGAGCAGGTGCTGGTGAACCTGGTTGTAAACGCGCGCGACGCCATGCCTCGCGGTGGCATTGTGACCATCGAAACTGCCAACACAACGCTGGACGGCGACTATGCGACCAGACATCTGGATGCGATGCCGGGCGAATACGTCATGCTGGCAATCAGCGACACCGGAACGGGAATGGATCAGAACACCCAATCGCGAATCTTTGAACCGTTCTTTACCACCAAGGCAAAGGACAAAGGCACTGGCCTCGGTCTCTCAACCGTGTACGGAATTATCAGGCAGAGCGGTGGCAGCATCTGGGTTTACAGCGAACTCGGAAAAGGCACAACGTTCAAAGTCTATCTGCCGTTGGTTGAAGAAGAGCCCCAGCAGGTGGTTGCAACGGTTAGTGCCGCCTCAATAAAACACGGATCGGAAACAGTTTTATTAGTGGAAGATGAAGAGATGGTTCGGAAGTTAGCCAGCGAGTTGTTGTCAGAAGGTGGTTACACCGTGCTGGAGGCAAACGGAGGCGAGGCGGCAATTCACCTTGGCCAAGAACACAAGGCGCGCATCGACCTCCTGATCACTGACGTGGTGATGCCGAAACTCAGCGGCAAGGAAGTCGCCGAGCAGTTACGAGCAATTCATCCGGAAACCAGAGTCTTGTTCATGTCGGGGTATACCGACGAAGCGATCGTGCACCACGGCATAGTGGATTCAGACATTGCTTTTATTCAAAAGCCGTTTTCCGAACGGGCCCTGGCACAAAAGATTCGTGACGTGTTGGACGCTACCAACGATCACGTCTAATTGGCCTGGCGATGCGCCTCAGTCGTTACTTGCTGAATGGGTGATCGTTTCCCGGGACAGGTCAGCAAGAACGAGAAAGATTCAAGCGCGCTCAAAACATAGATGTCAGCAGCAGATACAAAACGGCCAGGCATTCTTATCGTCGACGACGATGAGCAGATAAGAAGTTTGCTCTGTTCAATATTGGAAGTCGATTACGACTGCGTCACGGTGGGCTCTGCTGAGGAGGCTATCAACCTGCTCAAGGTCATCAAGTTTGAGCTGGTAATCAGCGACATAAACATGGGCGCTATCAGCGGCCTGGATTTGGTGCCATACGTTGTTAAGGAAACTCCCGAAACCGTGGTGGTGATGATTAGTGGCCAGCACACAATTGAAGCCGCCATTCAAGCTATGCGCGCGGGCGCCTTCGATTACATTACAAAACCATTCGATATCCACCAGGTTGAGGCTGCGATCCAGCGCGCCCTTGGTCAGCAAAGTCTTCTCGAAAATAAGAAGTACTTCGAACGCGGCCTACAGGAGTTGGTGCATCACCGCAGTGCAGAAATTGAACGACTCGCATATTTCGATACGCTGACCGACCTGCCAAACCGGCTGCTGTTTGAGGACCGACTAACTCAAGCTATTAAGCGTGCTCAAAAAGACAACCAACCGGTTGGCGTTCTGCTACTGCGGATCGATCGATTCAAGGAGATTGACGACACCCTGGGGCACTCCGTCGGTGATCGCTTGCTGCGCGCGATCGCGGGGCGCATCCGGAAGACCATTGACGAGCGAGGCACGCTGGCGAGATTTGAAGGTGACGACTTTGCGCTACTAATTACAGACATCCACGGTTCCGAAGATGTGCTAGAGGTGCTGAAGGATCTCATTGAACCGCTAAAGGCGCCGTTTGTTCTCGATACACATCAACTCCATATAACTACCAGCATTGGGGTGAGTCTCTTTCCAGTTGACGGCGGCGCTTCGGAGGAACTCTTAAAGAGCGCGGGCGTCGCTCTGAATCGGGCGCAGAGTCTGGGGGGAAATAATTATCAATTCTACCAGGCTGAGATGAACGCGAGGGCGCTTGAACGATTGACGATGGAGGCCGACTTACGCCGCGCTATCGAAAATGGCGAGCTTAGACTTCATTACCAGCCCCAGATCGATCTGAGTACCTTTCAAATTCTTGGCGCCGAGGCTCTGATTCGCTGGCAGCATCCTAAACTCGGTTTGTTATCACCGGCGAAGTTCATCCCGATGGCTGAAGAGACCGATTTGATATTTCCGCTCGGTGAATGGTGCTTGAGAGAAGCCTGCCGGCAACTTATGTCATGGCAGCAAACGGGACTCACCGGGCTTCGAGTTTCAGTTAATGTTTCGCCGAACCAGTTTCACCAGAAAAACTTTGTCGAAACAGTCGCTCAGATTGTGGCCGAAACAGAAATCGATCCCCAGACCCTGCAGTTGGAAATTACCGAGACCTCACTGATCCGGAATGCTGACCACGTCGTCACTCGCCTTACGGAATTGAAGGAAATGGGTTTGCTGGTGGCCATTGACGATTTCGGCGTCGGCTATTCGTCGCTCGGCTATTTGAAACAGTTGCCAATCGACATGCTGAAGATCGATCGCAGTTTCGTCAGCGATGCCACTACTGACCCTGACGATGCCGCTCTGGTTATGGCAATCATCACACTCGCTCACAATCTCAGGCTCAAGGTTCTGGCCGAGGGTGTTGAAAATGAAGATCAATTGAGATTTCTGCGCTTGCTTAGGTGCGATGAGGGTCAGGGATACCTGTTTGGCAAGGCCGCGCCTTCGGACGTCTTCCGGGCCAAAACACTTCAGGTCGCGGGCAATCAAGCCTCGCTGCCAACCTCCCTTTTTGCAAAAACCAACAATGAGAGAAAACTATTTCGGGTGATGAAATGAACGAAAAAAATTCACAGGTATTGGTAATTGATGATGAACCAGCGATCACCGCACTCGTAGGCGCGGTTTTGCGTGAAGATGGTTGGCAGGTGACAGAAGTTGGGTCTGCCGAACAGGCCTTTGAGGTATTGCGCGATCACGATTGGGCGGCGGTCTTTTGCGATGTGCAACTCGGAGGGGCCGACGGCTTCAGCGTGTTACGCCGATTCAAAGCCGAGTTGCCATCGGCCAAGGTGGTTTTAATGACCGGGCACGGCACGGCTGAGGGCGCCCTTGATGCGACATCGTTTGGCGCTTACGACTATCTGCTCAAGCCGTTCGGCGCGGATGATCTGCAATCGCTTTCGCTTGCCCTGCGCGAACAACTGCAGGGTTCCAAATCGCGCCGTATGCGCTTGTCTGGCGGCGTCTCGCCCTATCAGACCGACATCGGAGTGCTCGGTCGCAGCGAAGCTTTCATTACGGTAATGAAACAGGTGGGCAGAGTGGCGGGCACAAATCTGCCTGTGCTGTTGACTGGCGAGTCGGGCACCGGCAAGGAAGTTGTTGCCTCGTCGTTGCACAGCCGCAGCAGCCGGGCTGACCAACCCTTTGTGGCAGTTAACTGTGGCGCAATATCCGCGGAGTTGATCGAGTCTGAACTGTTTGGACACACAAAGGGTTCGTTTACCGGAGCCGACAGAGATCGTCGCGGGCTCTGGGAAGAAGCGGACCATGGAACAGTGTTTCTCGATGAGATTACCGAAACCACGCCCGCATTTCAGGTCAAACTCCTGCGCGCATTGCAGCAGGGGGAAATCCGTCGAGTTGGTTCTAATATCACCCAACGAGTTGATGTGCGCGTTATTGCGGCGAGCAATCGTGACGTCGAGCAAGAAGTGGAAGCCGGCCGGTTCCGGGAGGATCTGTTTTATCGTTTGAACGCCGTCTCAATAACTCTACCTCCGCTACGCCAGCGCCGGGAAGACATACTGCTATTGGCAAACAGTTTTGCAGAACGCGTTTATTCGTTGAGCCCGCAAGTGAAGTTTTCGATGGAAGCATTGCAATTCCTGGAGCAGTATCCCTGGCCCGGCAACGTTCGCGAATTGGAAAATGCGGTGGTGCGGGCGACCGCGATATGCGATGGCACTATCCGGGTTAAAGATTTGCCGGAACGTATCCAGAACTATTTCCAAACGAAAACCGAAGCTTCGAAAACGGCCACCGGGACCTCTAAACAGGAAGCTGCGGAGGAGTGGGTTCCACTCTCGGAAGTGGAAGCCCGTTACGTGGCGAAGGTGCTGTCGCATACTCGCGGTAATAAACAAGCTGCGGCGCGCCTGCTTGAAGTCGACCGCAAAACATTAGACCGCATGATCAAGCGACATAATATTCCCATGAACCTGGCGAACTTTCCTTCCCGAGCGGCGTAGGAACCATTGGACGAGCCGTCTGCGCCGGGGCGGGCGAGCTGTCTGCGCCGGGGCAGTAGCCCGACCGTGAAGGAGGGCTCCGTCACGATCGCTTAACGAGCGCCAGAACCAAGCCCTCCTTCACAGTCGGGCTACTGCCCCGGCGCAGACGGCTCGTCCATTCAAGAGACGCTCGATTAGGAAGCCGATGGCTCGCAAGGGGCGTGCGCCTCTTCCGCGCTATCAAGATAATTAACGATGCAGTCGCGAATCAGATCGTAGGATTCCTGGTAGACGGCATTGCTCTGGCCAAACGGATCCTCGATCTCTCGTCCGCGATTGTGGGGATCAAATTCGCCGAGCAGACGAATGCGATTTAGCGAAACACCATGTTCGTATCTTAGTACGTCCGCATGAAGTTGTTCCATGACCAGAAAACGACTTATCGACTTGAGCGGCAAGTCGCCCACCCAGGTGGCGATTTCTTCGGGCGCAGGTGTGTTATTAAGTTCGCAGGTAAAAGTGGTTTCCCGAATTGGAGGCGCATCCCTGAAGTCAAAAACTCCGGCAGAATAAACATCATATGAGAGTTGGCGCTGCTTTGCCTCAGCCACAAAAATGGCGTGGGCCATTACGCTGCGACATCTGTTTGCGGTGCATATGAGTGCAACTGAAACCATCGTCGCCGGATTTGGATAATAGTTCGCTAATTCTTGTCGGTTTCTAGCGGGACAGGATTAGTAAGATCAAAAAGAACCTTCCAGGCCCCTTTTTCCTTTTTCCAAATTCGGAAGTAGTTACCGGATTCGATGACTTTCGCTCCCAGCTCATCACCGGAGATTTGATAACTGCCATAGGTGTAACCCAGGTCATCTGAGGCTGACACGTCGCCGGCAGCCGGCTCCCAGGTCCATACACTTGAACTTGCAGGCAGAACCGCGGGCGCCAGATCCTGTCCCACTAAGGGAAACTTCCCATCTCGATAGACGCGAACTTCCCGCATTGCATAATCGGCGAAAGCTGCGCGGGCGCCGCGCTTCGTTGCTGCTTGCGAAAACTCACGATCAAGCGCGAGCAGCGCGGTGGCGCTCGAGGTTAGGTTGCCTTTCCTGGCTTTCGGCGTTTTGTAACCCGTTTTGTAACCCTGGGGTAATTCCCAGGGCGCTTCGGCCTGCGCCGGCTGCGGATTCGAGATTCCCAGGTCAATCGCAAACTTCCATGACCCATCCGGTTGGCGCTTCCACACCGTGAGGAAATGGCCCCAGGCTACCGACTTGGCGTCGTGAATGTCGGCCTTAAATTCCCAGGGACCAGTCGTGTATCCCAGGTCGCCCGCGCGGGCTATGCCGGCAACCGCCGGATACCAGCTGAGCAACGGCCGCTTATCAGATTGCGGCAGGGGATGTTCCGCGAACCACTGCTTTCCCTTGACCGCCCGGGGGCGAAAAAGAATTCCATCATCGGCAATGAAAGTCACAAACGCCTGGCGTGTGCCCTCGTCTTCCGACAATTTGGCGAAGGCGCGCTCAGTGTCGACCATCGCTTGAAAGGCTGACTTTTCCTCCACTCGTTTTGCAAACGCGAGCGAAACAAACCCGAGCAGCAGAGTCAGGCAAATGAACTTTTTCATATCAGATTCCCGGTGGCTATCAACAGTTCCGCGTTAAGAATTGCGGCGCCGGCGGCGCCTCTAATAGTGTTGTGACTGAGAGCCACAAATCGATAATCGAGCACCTTGTCTGGTTGAATACGGCCTATCGTTATGCTCATGCCATTTCCAGCATCGCGGTCCAGCCGCGGCTGCGGGCGATCTGGTTCGTCGCGCACAATGATCGGATTTTTCGGCGCCGAGTACAGGCCAAGCTCCTGTGGCAGCGCGGTAAACGAAGCGAAAGCTTCCTTTAACTCTTCAAGTGCGGCAGTCCGCGCCAATTTCACGCGCACCGCCGCGAGGTGTCCGTCGCTGACCGCAACGCGGTGGCACTGCGCGCTTACCGCCATCTTCGCCTCATCGATTTCTGCGCCCTTAAACTCGCCTAGAATTTTCAGTGTCTCCTGCTCAATCTTTTCTTCTTCCCCTTCGATGAAGGGCAACACGTTATCGCTAATCGCGAGCGACGGAACACCGGGAAAGCCCGCGCCTGAAAGTGCCTGCATCGTGGTAGCAACTACACTTTCCACTCCAAATTTTCGTTGCAGCGGGGCCAGCGCCAGGGCCAGCATGATTGTCGAGCAATTTGGATTCGTAACTATGTATCCTTGTTGCCCGCGCTGCTTCCGTTGTACTTCAATTAACGCAAGATGCTCATGATTTATTTCCGGAATCAACAGCGGCACATCGCGGTCCATCCGAAAAGCTGAAGAATTACTAATTACTGGAAAACCTGCGCGCGCAAACGCGCCTTCACTCTCGCGCGCGATGTCACCCGGCAAACTCGAGAAGATCAATTCGCAGTCGAGCGGCGGCTCGGGCGCAGCCACGGTCATCTCTTTCGCGAATGCCGGCATCTCGCCGGACATTCGCCACGTGCAAGCCTCTTGAAACTTTTTCCCCTGCGAGCGATCCGACGCCGCCAGCGCCGTTATCTCAAACTGCGGATGGTTTTCCAGCAATTGAATGAAGCGCTGCCCGACCATGCCCGTAGCGCCAAGTATTCCTACGCGAAATTTCTTTTTCATGTTCATCGCCACTCTGCCATTGACATGCAGCCCGGACGCTCTGTGGTGCGGCTCCGCCGCCTTCCGTGCGGAAAGGCTATGCCTTTCCGGTAACCAATGAGAGTTTCCGAGGCTGCGCCTCCGATCCGCAGGCGAAGCCTGCATCAAAGAAATCAGCTCGGAAAGGCAGAGCCTTTCCGCACGGAAGGCAGCCAAGCTGCATTCAAGATTAGTTTTTCAAATTCTTCAACGCTGCGGTCATGCGCGCCACACCCTCTGAGAGCACGGGCAAATCCGCGCAAAACGAAACGCGCAGGAAGCCTTCGCCTTCGCTACCAAACGCATTACCCGGCACCGTGACCACCCCCGCTTCCAGCATCGCCTCTGCAACTTCCATCGACGAGCCATAGCTTCCGATATCAACCATCGTGTAAAAAGCGCCCTCAGGCGTAACGCAACGCAAGCCGCACTCATTTCGAATCAACCCGACCAGATGATCGCGTCGTCTCTGGAACGTACTGCGATGATGCCGGCGCGCTTCGATTGCTTCCTGACTCCACGCCGCCAGCGCCGCCTTCTGCGAGACTGTCGATGCGCAAGTTGTTACGTAGCCATGCAACAGATGGGCAGCGGCAATCACCCCCGGGTCGCCGAGTATCCAGCCCAGCCGCCAACCGGTCATGCTCATCGACTTTGAAAGGCCGGAGATCACAACCGTGCGTGGATAAAACTCCGAGATTGAAGCGGGGCGCTCCCTGGTGTAGTAAAGATCGCGATAGATTTCGTCGCTGATGATGAAGGCGCCTGATCCACTTTCCTCGACCGCCCGGGCCATCCCGCTCAGTTCATCACGCGACAAGGTGCGACCGGTTGGGTTTGAAGGGCTGGTGCAGACGACGACTTTTGTCTTTGCACTGAGACGAAGTTTGAACTCATCCAAATCAAAACTGAAATCACTGGCGGCCGGCAGTTGATAGTATGTCGGAAGTCCGCCCGTCATGCGTGTAATTGTTGGATAAGCGACAAAGCCGGGATTGGGAATCAACACCTCATCGCCCGCTTCAACCAGCGTCATCAACGCCAGATACATCGCTTCCTGGGAACCGGCAGTAATGATCACTTGATCGGTTGAGAGATTCAGGTGTGAATAATCCTGAGCTACAAGTTCACGCAGCAGTGGAAGTCCTGCTTGCAAGGTGTACCCGTTCTGCTCTTCCTGAATCACGCGCAGCGCTTCTCTGCGAATCACATCGGGAGTTGGCAGATCGGGTTCTCCCAGTCCGAAACTGATGTCGCCTGGCTTCGCTCGATCCGTGATCTGACGAATCGGGCTCCTTTCGATTCCGCGCAGAAACGCAGGTGGCTGAAACTCTTTTTGAGACTTCATAGACATGATTCGCACTCACGTCACTTCAAATCCGAATTCAGGCGACCGCCGAACTTACACGAAACGACCTGAAGCTAGCTTAGCCTTGCACAAAAAGTCTCTTGCGAGATTTCTGAAGCGATGTGTACCACAAAATCAGAACCGGGAGCGGTAGCGACCGGATTACGG
>Ga0180089_1000037_pt1 | contig 12018 bp, 11 predicted proteins | sample EasRiv860_16_10D_FD_123016 | JGI IMG/M metagenome (GOLD analysis project Ga0180089, IMG submission 123016) | Soil microbial communities from meander-bound floodplain in the East River, Colorado, USA - East River metaG ERMLT860_16_10D | ecosystem: Environmental > Terrestrial > Soil > Floodplain ... | reverse complement strand
TGTTTGAGCGATCGCTTCCGACTCAAGACGCAGAAAGCCCTGAACTTCGGCAAAATAGTTTTTGTCAGTCATTCGCTACCTTTGATATACGACCACCTGCGGCTTTTGCAAGTCTATTCCAGTCATGAGCGAACCCCCAACCGTGCCACTACCCGCAAGGTGGCCGAAGTAGAACACCACTCGCTGCTGTGCTATCTTTTCACGTAAACCAGTATTGCCCGCGTAGCTCAGTGGATTAGAGCGTTCGCCTACGGAGCGAAAGGTCGCAGGTTCGACCCCTGCCGCGGGTACCACTTTTTGAGTCTCATCTCCGCTTTCATCTCCGCTATAACGGACGCCAGGAGTAAAGAATGGAAACTATTCGATGGATCATTGTGGCGCTTGTTACGATCTCTCAAATTGCCGCGATCATTCGCTCCGAGCGTGCTCTGGCTCGAGAGATCGCTGCGAAGGATGCTGCCCTCGAGGCAAAGGACGCTGCGCTTGCTTCTAAAGATGCGGCGCTTGCCGCCAAGGATGAAGCACTTCGAGCGAGAGACGCTCAGATTGAAGCGCTGCGCGAGCTGACCTCAGTGAAGGTGCGAGAGCACTACCAGGCAACTAAAGCTCAGCTGGAAGAGTATATCGACCAACTAAAGTCGAGGATCCAGGAATTTGAGAGCACTAGCCACCACGATACCGAAGGCATTGCCGGCGTTGACCGCGCTGAGCTTGCCCTAGTACTCCAAGACGCCTTGGACGCGACCCTAGAAAAAATCGAAGTGCGCCTCGAACAAGATCTCAAGGCGACTAAAAAGAAACTAGGCCGCCGCGGCGTCACGGGTGATCAGGCAACAATTGACGCTCTAGACCTGCTGGCGAAAGGTCCTAAAGGGGAGCTCGAAATCATATACGAACGAGACGATCCGGAAGCGTTCCACTTCGCGCAAGATCTCTACTCGTTATTGAGGGCCACCGGATGGGAAGCGAACAGGCCAACTCCCATCCCAGCAGAAAGTGCCGACTCGCGACCCTCATCCATTGTGGCCGGTGCTACGAATAGTGACTTAACGATCGTGGCGGGCGTGCTCGAGGATTGCGGGACTCGCATAGACACGCCTTATTGCGCTCTCGTTGCAGGGCTGCAGGGTTTTGGCCTTGGTTTACACATGACGCGCCGTGATGAATTGCCGCCGAATTCCTTTCGGATAGTGATTGGTCCGAAGTGGTGATAAAGAAGTGCCCGCCGCTGTCGGTTGGATCCCATGGGTCTTTTAACCCCAGCGATGGTCACAGCCGGTGCTTAGCATTCCCTCGCAGAATGTCAAGCGTGAGCTTGCCAAGTGTTGGCTTACACTCGCCGCACTTGATTGCCGCTCGGTTTCATTTAGTAACACAGTTCAAGGTGAACTGAGAAAGGTTTCGATGCAGTTGACTGTAACGATTCAAATTGCCGACAAGCAGGCAATACTAGCTGATGGCCAATGGCGTTCAGATGATGAGGCGCTCGGCGAGCTGCTCGAGCTGCACCTAGCAACGCTCAAGGTGCCCGCGCACTGGCCACCAAGCGATCGCCAGCTCGCAGCCGCTCGAGCTGCTGTCGAAGCTTTCGGCGGCAACGTAATTTCGACGCGCAGAATGTCACAGGGTCCATCCCGCCGGCGTGATGGCCGGCAGATTGTGTTCTCAGGTCCTGTGAAAGAATGAATCCTCAGTTTGACGACCCCGAAGATCAAGCGTTGTTTGAGCATCTTCTCTCAAGTGGCTATATCGATGCGGTCCGCCTCACCGCGATGAATTGCTGCGCCCCTTTGTTTTGGCGCCAAGCGGATCTGGGCTTACGGAATGGGTCAATCTGTTTTGTCGGCACGGGTCACGAAATACTCGGCGTGACAGCAGGGCACGTTGCCGACGCCTGCATTCAGCAACAAGAACGGTTGCCAGATCACACACTTCAAATTGGTGGAGCGCGGTTTGATCCAGCTCGAACGCTAATTGAGCGAAGCGATCAATGGGACCTAGCTACTTTTCGACTTTCTGAGGTGTTCGTGAATACTGCCGGCCGAAACATTGCTACGGTCTCAGAGTGGCCTCCACCCGCACCTCGGATGAAGGACACTTTACTTTTGGGCGGATTTCCTAAGGTGTATCGCCACGATTTGCGAAGCGAAATGCAGATCGATTTTGCATCCTTCATTGGTCCCCCTCAGTCTGTCAGCGATGAGAGATTTGGGATGGTTTTAGACCTAGCCAACTCGGTCCCAACCACGTCGAAAGTCATGCCGCCTCAAGTTGATTTAGGCGGTTGCAGCGGAGGTCCAGCTTTCCGCCTAGTTGAGAGTCCCTTTGCGTATTTAGAATTGGTTGGAGTCGTCTATGAGGGACTATCGGAACTCGAAATTCTTCGGGGTCACCCCTTGTCTTTGATCGATGAGCATGGTCACTTTGTTTGAAGAGCGGAGAGCAAAGCGGAAAGTCTAACCAAGTCTTTCTTGATCACTTAACAGGTGTTTGCAAGCTCTCGACTGCCCGGCGGGCAACATAACTCGGCATGAAGGATTTATAGAAAGCAAAGCCCACACACGCACCTAGCGTATTCAGAATTACGTCATCGATATCGACCGCCCGCGGATTTCCGAAAAACCGCAATAGGAATTGAATCGACTCAACACTTAAAGACAGAAATACCGCAAACAGCAGCACGCGCTTGAACCTCAGGAAGCGGTTGCTGACCAGCGGCAACAAAATGCCCAAAGGCACAAAGAGGGCGAGGTTGCCGAGCGTGTTCCGCAGGCAGAACGTAGTTATGTGTGGATGCTGGTTCGGATCCTGAAGGAAGCACGTGAACGAATAGCCAAGCGGAATTACGTTTACGTGATACGAACGAGGGTTCCTAAAACCGGTGATGCGAGTGGGAAAAATGGTAAAGGCAAAGATGACGCCGATGTAGACGACAAGCGTTGCGACGAGAAGCTTCGTTTTGTTGGAAGTAGGCAAGCATCCGACAGAATACAGTAGTAGTAGGCAGAGAGTAAGGAACGCAGGGAAGAGCCATTTTCCATTTGTCATTTGACATTTTTCATTTGTCATTGAACCCAAGCTTGTGCCGGCAGAGGTCGCTGGACTCTTCCGGTATTAGATGACAGTTCCTGGGAGTACACCTCCTTTAAATGACAAATGGAAAATGTCAAATGACAAATGGAAAATCGTCTTCTGGACTTCTCGCTGCAGCGCCCCCTCCCATCACCGGAGTCGCATCGCCGGGTCGCCAAACAGCGTCCAGGTGCGGCGCACGTCGCGGTCGGTTGTAACTGCCTTAGCCGCGCGGGCCACGTCGCCCAAAGTTGCCGGCTGCGCTTCGAAGAGGAGCCGGTAAAACTCCTGATCGATGGCGTTTTGTCCCGTGGGTTCCGTCAGCGTAGTCGAGGCCCAAACCGCCACTGCTCCTCCCGGAGCCTTCAGTAACGCTTCCGACAAACTGTCGTTGTAGGCATCCTGAAAGTAGCCATTGAAGCAGGTCATCATGGTGAACACTGACAAGCGATTCGTGTTCGTCAGGGCCGGCGCATCAAAACTCGACAGCACAGAGCCGCCGGTCCAGACGCCATTCGATCCGTGGCCCACGAAATTCGTCACTCGCGGTCCCTGGTTAATGGCGCTGACGATCTGATCGTGAATGGTCGCATCGTCCGCACTGCGGCGGTTGATCGTCGCGACCGTCATCCCGAACGGCAAAAGTCTCTTCACCGCACTGCTCTGTCGTTCAAAGCCTGTGTCAGCCACCAGCAACGCGCCGCGTGATGGATCCGGCGCCGCATGATCGTAGCCCACAATCTTTGCGACCAGCGCATTCATAGCGGCGACGGTCCTTAACGGCAAGCGGCCCACGGCAATATCAGCTATGCCGTCGTTATTGAAGTCGGCCAGCCAATCGTCACTCGCAGCTTCCATCAGGTTTGTATCGAGTAGTTTCGTCGGCACGAGATCGTTTAGCCCCTGGCCAAGGTAGTTCTTGGGATCGTAACTGGCGTCACCCGCCAGCAACACGTAACGCGGCTTTCGCGTCCAGTTATTCATCGCGTGCGCCAGATAGTCGTGAATTGCCTGCGGCGAATGCCGGCCAAAGCTGAATTCATCGTAGAGGTCTTCGACGTCAACAACTTGAACTACCATGCCACGATTGCGGCGCAGTGCGGCCAAAGGTTCAAGTGCCGCCTTCCGTCCGCCGCTCGTGATAATCACATAATCCGCACCTGCAGTTTGCGACCCCCAGGTAGATGGCTGGTTCTGCCTCACAGCGTCAGCGCTCGAAACGGAATTATCAGTAAACACCAGCAGTTTATGCACTTGACGGAAGCTCGCGCCCGGAACCTGCACGTCTACAGAATATGTGCCATCGATCTCGCTGTTCACTTTCACCGTCTGAGTGATCTCGAACACGTCACCGGGTCTGGTGATGTCAACCACACGAATGTTATTGCTGGTAAAGCCGGTGACTCGTCTGGTCGATCCGTTATCGATACTCATCACGAGTGCGTTCGCGTCAGCTGCGTAGCTATGCGCATAGGTAAGGCGAAGCGTGTCAACCAGGCTTACGTCCGCGGCACTGTTGAGCGAAGTAAACTCCACGATGTTATCGCCGTTATGCAAAGCGGCGGCAGAAACTGCAAACGCTTCCGTCGCATGGTCGGTATTGGCGAAGGTCATGGTCCCCAGATCCGTGCCGTTCAAGACGACGCGCACCAGGTGGGCCTGGTTCGTTACACCTTGCAACGAAACTTCCAATTGCGCCTGCGTGCCGGCTGCCACTGACGCTGCATCAAGATTGAAGACCGGCATGCTCGATGTCACTGGTGTGTTAGTGATGACCTGGCCGTAGAAGTTCTCCGTGTCTCCATTGCGCAAGCCGGAGAAGTAGATCATTCGCTCGCGGCGCTCGACCGTGTATTCAAAGCCGGTTGGCCCGGAAGGCGTAGGCAGGGGTGTTGGATTGCGATAGACAAGATCGCGAATGCGCGAGCCAAAGTGATGCGGCTCAATGACGAGATAGTAGGTTTGGGTCGCGTCGGTGGGCGAGTCAACTCCCTGGCCGTAGAACTCGATGTAATCCGAGGACGTCAGGTGTACTTTGTCACCCGACTGCTTAATGGGCACGCTGCGGCCGTTTGCATAGAGCTGTAGCCGCGGCGCGTTCACGTTCGGATCGAGACCGGCCGCTACCAAATCCGGCTGCGTAATGCGATACCAACCCATTTTACTGACGGCGATCTTGATGCCGGGCCGGGATTCGATCTGTTGCTGCAGGGCGATAGCATCAGGCTTAGACACTAGCGGACTGGCAACGTCCGCGCGCTGTTCGGCGAATGCCGACGGATAGGCATAAAACCGAAGACCTCCAGCCTGCGTTCGCCGCGTTACTTCGTTAAGTAATGCCGCACGCGGTCCGTCTTGCCTGGGTTTTTCGTATTGCACAAAAGGCGCGATCGGTCCATGCAGCGTGCGCGTGCCGTCGACGTCAACGTCTTCGAGCCAGTATGTGACGGCCGGCGGTTGACCGACCGCTGACCGCGGGTCTTTGCTTTCTGCCGCCGGCTGTCTACCGTCATCGGCCGGCTTAAGGTCGTCGTACCACGTATAGTTCAACCCAGACGTCAACGTAGTCTGTCTTCCTGCTATGAGTGCCGAGCCGGCAACGAGCGATGGTGTAATAGCCACACGCTTGCCGTTTTGCTCGCGATAGATGTTGTAGCCGAGGTTGCGTGCTTCGTAGCCAGTCTGCCATCGCAACACTACTTCATCGCCGTCTTGAACGGCTGTAAAACCAGTTAGCCTCACCGCCGTCGGCTGATCTACCGTTACGGTCGTGTTATCAAAAACTGCGGGCTGAGTCATTCCGGTTGATCCCTGCCACCAGGCACCCATCAAAGGAAGCGATGTGCCCGTACCAGTGTTGTCTACAAGCATTCCCTGAGACGTCAGGCTTCCGGCTGCGGGATCCACAAATGCAACGGCCCCGTCATTCCTCAGGAATAGTTCCCATGTTTCTGTCACAGGTGCGTAGGTTACTTTGATACTAAGATACTCCGCGCCAAAGTCTGTTAATCCGACGGTGTTCGAAGCAATAATGTTCGTTAAGGTTCCCTGAATACCGCCGCTATACCTTGCTAATCTAACAGGATCTGTTGCGCCCGATTGGCCCAGCACGACAGCGTAGCCGCTCCCGGTATTGTTATTCGTGTTCGACGTGCCAGCCAGAATGAAGGCCACGCCATAGGAACCAGCAGCGAAGCCGGCAGGGTCGGGCCTAACCTGCTGCATATTGAAGGTCCAGGTAACAACGCCCGGGTTTGAATTCAGGATTGTGTTGTAAGGACTAGTGAATGAAGAGGAAGGTGTGCTCACTAAGAGCCATCCATTTGCATTTGCAGTGGCGCCAACGTCATTCGTCAATTCCAGTTGTGCAGGACTTGTATTTCTGCGTGCTCCAAAATCCGCACCAGATCTCGTGACGCTCCATGCGCTCGCGCCAATCGCTCCGGTAGTGGTGTAGGTTGCGCTTTGGTCGGTACTGAAGTCGTCGCCGAAGACAGTTGTTTGCGCCTCGACTGTGCCACTCAACACCAACAACCAAAAAAGCGCCAACAAAAGGGCGGTCCGTCGCATCGTCTGTTTCGTGGTCATTTGAAGATCCTCATTAGCTAGTGCTTCCCATCGCTGCCGCATCGAAAAATCCTAGAAACACTTGGGTCCGCCGGGAGCTGCGGGGTTGCAACTCGTGCAGCAAAGCTGTACGGGACTGCATGGCTGGCCCGGAGCTATACAGGTCGCAGCCTGCGCGGGCATGGGCGCCAAAACTGAAGTTATTAACGGCAAAGCTACCGCCGCCGTCAGACCTAGGGATCGAGCCATTTGCCGCCGTGACATTCCGTCAAACGACGTAGGTACAGTTTCCCGTTGTTCGAGGAGATGGATCTCTTCGAGTTGGGCCAGGGCGAGCAAGACCACATCTTCGGGGACGGCGACAGCCAATTGCGTAGTGAGCTTGCGTGCAATTTCCTCCGGTGTGCGTTGGCCATCACAAGCGCGCCACACAAAGGCGGCAGTCTGATTGAGGCAGTGGGCCAGATCGCTCACTTGGTCGTAGACCAGGAGCTCATCCGGCAGTTCGTGAATTACCAAGCCATCCGCGCGGAGACGCGGAGGCTGCGAAGGGGGCGTTCGCTTCATAGATTCTCCAGTTATGAAAATAGCGGGACAGAGAGGGGCTCAAGAGGCTTTCTCAATCCCTCAATGCACTTAACTAATGAAGCGGCCTACGGAAGGGTGTCCGGACCAGCGGCGCAGCGGGTGTACTGCATTTTTATTGGCGGCGATTCTACGCGAGCATTGGCGTGTCACCTACATGCCGGCGTGAACGTGAGTATTTCGTCTTTTACAAGGTTCCTTTCAATCACGCACTTTGCGAAAGTTGCTTCGCCAAATTCGCATTTCTTTGAGACGCGAAGCGGGGCAGTAGCCCGACCGTTAGGGAGGGCTCGCCACTTTATCGAGAGCCCTCCCTGACGGTCGGGCTACTGCCCCGATCTCGGCAACGCATCTTTAGCACACCACCCGCCTTCGCATCGCGTTGGCATGGCTGTGCGAAAGTGGTAGGCTCACGCCATGGCCGCTGAGTTGAAAAATTCAAACGAGAGCCGGGGCACGATTCTGGTCGTCGATGACTTTGAAGACACGCGACTTCTGCTCCGAACCTGGTTGCAGAAAAAGGGCTTCCGCGTAGTTGAAGCTGAAAACGGAAATCGCGCGATCGCAGCCGCAGAGTCCAGCCGTCCTGATTTGATCATCATGGACGTTGAGATGCCCGAGTTGGACGGACTGGCGGCGACGCGGAAGATTCGCGAGCTGAAAGATTTTGCCGCCGTGCCAATCGTCGCCGTCTCCGCGTATGGCGCCGATCAGTATCGCGACCACGCACTCGCCGCCGGCTGCAATGAATATGTCTCAACTCCTTTTGAGCCTGATGAGTTGGAACGGCTCATTCGAACGCTGCTAAATCGTTAGTAATGAGTGATGAGCAATGAGTGATGAGTTATGAGTGATGAGTTATGAGTGATGAGTGATGAGTGATGAGTGATGAGTGATGAGTAATGAGTCATGAGTGATGAGTAAGGAGCTTCACCACTAATCACCGCTTAGGGTCTTACTCATCACTCATAACTCATTACTCATAACTCATCACTCATAACTCATTATAACTCATCACTCATTACTCATTACTCATTACTGTTTTTTTCCAACGACATGCGACTTACCTTCGCCCCTTTTCTAATTCTGTTCTTCACCATCAGCTGCTTCGCGCAGGAAAACAAATGTACGTTGAAACTCGCTGACCTTCCGGCCTCGCCTGAGTTGTTTGGGTTTAATCTCGGTATGACAACCGAGCAGGCGAAGACCCGCGTGCCACAAGTGGAATTCGGACGTGTCGACCCCTTCGGTGTGTTGAAAACAAGCATTAACCCCGATTTCGACCCGCGCATCGACAAAGCCAGTCTGAACGGACTCAGAACTGTTTCACTCGACTTCCTCGATGGTCGACTGACTTCGCTTTGGTTTGGTTACGACAACACCTTCAAATGGACGACCGTGCGTGATTTCGTCACTGGCATCTCACAATCCCTGCATCTGCCTGATGCCTGGAGGCCCTGGAAAATCCGCGGACAACAACTGAACTGCGCAGACTTTGCAATGACCGTGACCATAGTCGCGGAAGGTCCAAGCTTTCACATCATCGACGAGACGGCCGAAGAAACCATTGCCGAGCGCCGAGCGGCCAAAGAGGAGCAGGACGCTGCCGCGGAAGAAGCAGCAGTTGAAATTGTTGCCGACAAAAAAGCGAAGCTTTACTACCTGGACGGCTGTCTACCGGCCCAGGAGATCAAGGAAGCAGATCGGGTAGCATTTAACTCCAGGGAAGAAGCTGAAAAGGCGGGATATAAACTGGCGAAGAATTGCCAGTGAGTCGGTGCATCGTGGGACGACGAATACGGAACCGGGAGCGGTAGCGACCGGGGGCCCGATTCGTTGAACTCAAGTATCCTTTAAATCGAAAATAGCAGTTCCGCAGCCGATACCCGGTCGCTTACCGCTCCCGGTTCCGTATTCGTCGTCCCACAAGCAGTAACTTTGAACTGAAAGGAACCCAAGATGCTGAAAGAATTTCGTGACTTCATTGCCCGGGGTAATGTGCTCGACCTCGCCGTGGCGGTGATTATCGGCGCCGCATTTGGCAAAATTATCACCTCGTTGGTCGAAGGTGTGATCATGCCGCCCATTGGCTTGCTGCTGGGCAAGGTGGATTTCTCCAACCTCATTATTGATCTCTCCGGTCAGCATCCAGCTTCGCTCGCCGATGCCAAAGCGAAGGGACTACCGATAATTGCTTACGGCGCCTTCCTCAACGACGTCATTATATTTCTCATTGTTGCGTTCGTGGTCTTTATGGTTGTAAAAGCCGTGAACAAGGCAAAGCGCGAAGAACCTGCTGCGGCCACAACCAGGGATTGCCCGTATTGCTTGTCGTCGATTCCGCTCGCCGCGACGCGTTGTTCGGGATGCACTTCGGAACTGCAAACGACTTAATCCTGGCCGAAGTCCAAAGTCCAATGTCCAAAGTCCAATGTCTAGATTCCCAATGTTGGACTATTCGACTTTGGACTTTGGACTTTGGACCTTAGACTGCTTATCCATGCGCGAGTGTCCACGTTGCGAAAATTGTTATGAAGACGACGTAGTTGTTTGTCCGTTGGATCAGGCAAACACCAAGCACACGCTGCCTGGTCCGACTCTTCTGTCGTCACGTTATCTGCTGGAGAAGCGCCTGGGCCGGGGCGCAATGGGCCAGGTTTACCTGGCGCGCGATCAGAATCTCGTTACTCGCCGCGTCGCCATCAAGACTGTTCGCCCGGACATCCTCAGCGACGAGATGCTGCAGGAGGGTGAAGCAATCGCGCGGTTTGAGCGCGAGGTTCGTGCGGCCGCTTCTATCCGTCATCCCAATGTGGTGGACGTTACGGATTTCGGCAAGAGTCCCGAGGGCGTGTTTTTCCTGGTGATGGAATATGTCGACGGCGAAAGCCTCTATCAGCTTTTGCGGCGCGAGGGCACCCTCGACGTTCAGCGCACCGTGACGATTCTTGGCCAAGTGGTCGCCGGCGTTGAAGCGGCCCATGATGCCGGCATACTTCATCGCGACCTCAAGCCCGCCAACATTTTCATCATGCAAAGGCTGCGCAAAACCGGCAGCGGCACCACTCACGACGGCTTTGTAAAAGTCGGCGACTTCGGCCTGGCCAAGATAATCCACGCCGATCAGACGGGAACAACTTCTGAGAGCGGACCTGAATCCCGCGGGATCATTGGCACGCCTGAATACATGTCGCCTGAGCAAATGCAGACTGGCGCGCAATTGGACGCGCGGTCAGATATTTACGCCCTGGGAGCCATTGCTTACCACATGCTGGGCGGTCGTCCACCGTTCATAGGCGATCTGCCGCAGCTGGTGGCGCAGAAACTGATGCAGTCGCCGCCGTCGCTGCTAAGTTTGCGTTCTGATATTTCCCAGGAAGTAGACAAAGTGATTCTTCGGGCATTAGCGCGCGACCCGGCGGAGCGACCGAAGGATGCCAGCGATTGGTTTGATCAGGTCGAGACGGCCGCCGGAAAACAATTTGAAGCTCCGCCGCAAACCGAGTCGCGTTTAGTGGTAATGGCGCCGCAAGGTTCGGAAGTTTATGTCGACGATGAGCGACATGGGAGCATCGGACGCTCAGGTCGTGTGATTCTGAATTCAATTCCTCCTGGTCAGCATCTGCTGCGCGTGGCGCGAAGCGGCGAGGTTGACGACGAACGCGTCATAGAGATTCGCCCGGACGGCATTGAACAAATTATTCAGGCGCAGTTTAAGAGCGCGCCGACGAGCGCGCAGTTGACGCCTTCGCGTGGAGGAAGTCTTGACAGCCGGACAGGGACAGACGCGAGCTCGCCGCGCATCGTCGCTTGTGCAAGTTGCGGCTCACGCTTCGCCGAAGGGATAAAATTTTGTGGTCGCTGCGGCAACTCAAGATTCAGATTTGTAACGGCCGAAGCTCCTGGCGTTCAGAATATTGGTATTACTCCAGCCACTGCGGCGCCGTCTGTAGTCGCGTGCCCGCGCTGTAAACAGCAATATCCTGCCACAATCAAATTCTGCGGGAAGTGCGGCATTCCCATTGGCGCGCCGTCGTCGCTCGATTGGAGTCAGCCGCGGCCGGTAGAAGTGGTTTGCAAGTCCTGCGGCAGTAGCTATTCGGGCGGCACGAAATTCTGTGGCCGCTGCGGTAAACCTATCGCCCCTTGAGCCTGCAAAAACATACTTGACTCACCAACGTGAATCTCAGTTCAGTTTTTGAAACCTTCATAGATGCGTGAGCACAAGAAAGGCCGCCAAAGCGAGATTGACCAGACTAAGATTCAACGTGGCCCACGCAAAGTCAGAAGTGGGAGCATAGCGACCAGCCAAAAGCGCTACTGACGAAGAACTCTTGCCTAAGCCGTTTCAACCCCAACTTTTTGAACTGAATCCCTTGGCTGGTCGCTACCACCACCCCACGCGGGTGCCCGCGCGGGGACCCCGGTGCGCTCCCAGTTCTGATTTTGTCCGACCATTGTTGGGCGTTCAATTGCCCAGTTAAGTCTTCAGTCCGCTAATCCGCTGGGCATTTAAATTCACTTGGAGTACCCACGTTGATGAGTCAAGCATGTTGTTGCCCTTGAGCCTCACTCGGGTTTCCCTAATAATAGTGCTCAGGCCAAAGTCCAAAGTCCAAAGTCTGGTTCGCCGAGCCGGCACTCAGCTTTGGGCGTTTAGCTGAACGAGAGCCAGAAATCGCTGCCAGGATCTTGGTTTCGACTTTGGACGTTGGACTTTGGACATTAGACTTTGAGCCAGAATGAAAACCTGCCCAACTTGTAATCGTACTTACACGGATGCCTCGCTCAACT
>Ga0180089_1000036_pt1 | contig 12100 bp, 14 predicted proteins | sample EasRiv860_16_10D_FD_123016 | JGI IMG/M metagenome (GOLD analysis project Ga0180089, IMG submission 123016) | Soil microbial communities from meander-bound floodplain in the East River, Colorado, USA - East River metaG ERMLT860_16_10D | ecosystem: Environmental > Terrestrial > Soil > Floodplain ... | reverse complement strand
TAATAGATGCGGCCGTCCATGGCGTTGCCGCCGTCGACATACTCGTAAGAGAAGAGTGTTCCACTCAGATGGCCGGTAAAATCGGTTCCCTTGCCGCTGCTGCAGGCTACGTAACCAGGCAGTTTGCGTAATTCCCACTTTTCATCTTCAGCAAAAATGTTCTCGGTGCTGGTATCTGGCGCTACGAGTTTCTTACGCAGGCGAAGGTATCCATTGCTGTAATCATCGCCGTTTATGAATTCAAAATGCTGATGCACATCGACACGTGCGACTGCCCTCCATAGGGGTGAAGGAAGGTCTAATGCATACTCTAGACCGTCTCGAGTAAACGTCTTGTTTTGAGCGGCCGCGCTTGTGCCTAAGACAATCAGAGCGAGTAGCGTCAATAGAACTTTTCGCATTGGAGCCTGCACCTTCCAGTCACTTCATCAAGGGCGAAGATCCTGGTTAATGACTTCAGTTTCAAAACGCATGATGGTGATAGCGCCTTCTCCGTCCTCGATTTCCAGGCCTTCATCTCGGCCATCGGTCGTTTCCAACTCAACACGTTTCACGCCGGCTACGGTGTGAGTCATGTGGTTTTTGGTTGTTCCGACTGGAGCTTGCAGCATGATCTCAATGCTGGGGCTGCCATCTCCATCCATATCTAGATCTATCCCCGAGAGTAGCAACCCATCTTCAAGCCAGAAGTCTGAATCTATTTCCCTGCTTGGTCCAAGAACCTCAAGTCTTGTTGGGCGCATATTGTTGCGCTCGCCAAAGGCCATCAGATTCGTTTGCCAGCGAGTAGGTTCGATTCTGTTTCGCATAGTCATTCCTCATTTCATCGATAAAAGACCGGATACTTACACATCCAAACGGGGACTCAGGTCACCTAAGCGCAATCCCCTTCCCGCTCTGGTAAACAATCACTTCTGTTCCAATAGGCGTCATCTCACTTAGCTCTTTTGAGGCGAACATTGGTATCCGTATACAGCCATGACTAGCAGGATAGGCAGCCATCGCCAGGCTTCCATGAATCGCAATTCCTTCATGGATGTAGTTAGGATAGTAGAGAAGACCGAGAGAACTGCGTCGCCACCCGTTTAGCTTCCGCAATACTGTGAACTTCCCTCTCGGCGTGTGAGCCCTATGAGTTTGTCCGTGGTCTACATAAGATTTTTCATTGCCTGTGCAGACAGGAAGGATATGTGTGATTGAGCCACTCGCATCGACCATGAATAGAACCTGGCGATCGAGATCAATTTCAATATGTGCGTCGCCCGTCTGCCGAGGTAGTGGTTTTTTGGCGGTGCGTATGGCCTCAAGGTCATCCTTCGTCAAGACGCCGGTTCGTCGCCGCCCTTCTATCTTTTGAAACGCGATCAGAGCATGCCGGAATGCGGGGTCAAGCGTGCCATCAATCGAACCAGTCCAATATCCAAGATCCGACAAGCGTTGTTCGGCTTCGAATCGATCTTCGAGCGAGAGTTCCTGGCACTGTGCGCGCTTTGTAACCCGTTTGTCCGGCATAGCCGCACTTGCACTAACCGTAAAGGCCAGGAGCACACACCAGATGAACAGTTGGCTACACCGGCGTTTCCTAACGTCTTCTCTTATTTTGAACAGCATTGACGACCTTCTTGCCTAAAGCGATGGTCGTGCCCTCTGGCCCACAACCCCATCAACCATTTCCGGCAACATCGCAGAACGAAAACGCAATAGAGCCACGGCTCCACCTTCAGACGTGATCGCCAGCGCGACATCCGCGCCTTCATCTGTTTGTTCCAGGCTGACGTTGGTAGGGCGGCCAATCGTGTGGGTTATGTGATCGTCGGGCTTCGCACCCATCATGATAATAATTTGGTTGCCCAGGGCTTCGTCCCACTCATCGACAATGCCTTCGAAGGCGAGCTCACGCTCTTCCACTTGCGCCCCGATGTCGGTTGCGAAAATCTCGAGTGTGGCCAGCCAGCTTTCGTGCTGACGACTAAAGCTGTCAAAGAACTTCGGCCATTCGCTTCTGGGAATTCTCTTCGTTTTCATTGTTAACTCTCCTTCTAGATTCCTGTGGGAAATGTTTCAGGCACTTCGCCGGCTTCCCAATCCGAGGTTCGTTCCAAAGGCTCGACCGCACGCGTTTCGTCGAAGTGCAGTACTGCGTCGAATTGCGCCGATAGGTGAGCTTGAAAGTAGTGGCTGGCGCGCTCAGTTTCCGGGCGATAGATCACGCCGATAGCCCGCTCAAGCAGTGGCTCGCGAAGAGCCGCAGTAGCATGATCTGTTCCGCCAAATGTGAGCAGGAACCGCGGGACGTCCACGTCGTGGAAGAGCGCTTCGTAACTGCCTTCCAGCGCAGGTCGAACTAGCTTGCGTTCAGCCGGCGCATCCCAGTTGGAAGCTGCGGTGACGGTTCCTTTATAAGTTGTAAATCCGATGAGTTTCGCATCACCCGGATGCCGTTCACGCACAAGTTGTCCGACGTTCCACTCTCCTTCCTGGCCCATGCGAGTGGCACGGGCGTCCCCGAGGTGGGAGTTGTGTTCCCAGACCACAATCTTTGAGTGAGAATTTTGAGTTCGGAGAAATGCGTGCAACGCTTCGAGTGTCTCAACCATATGAGCATCTCGCAGATTCCATGATGAAACTCGTCCGCGAAACATTGATCGGTAATACCGTTCAGCGTTCATCACCAGGCGAGCGTTCTGCGTAGCATAGAAATGTTCGTCGGGAGCGAAGCGACCATCGCGCCAGGCGTATTCCGCTGAGTTCTGGTAAATCTCGAGGAGCTGACTGACAACTTCGTCTTCGCAGGAATCGGAAATGCCCAGGCCTGTGGCGTACCCGTAGGCTTGCTCGTCTTTGCCGAAATGATCGAAGCAAGCATATCGAGCTCGGGCACGATGAGCAGCTTCGGGATCTATTCGGTCAAGGTAATCAAGCACAGCTTCAATCGACGTGTGGAGGCTGTAGAGATCAAGACCGTAAAATCCAATCTTGTTCGCAGTTTCCGGAAGGTCGTCGTTGTAGGTTCGCAGCCAGCCGACAAAGTCCAGTACGTCGGCGTTGCGCCACATCCAGGAAGGAAAACGTTTGAAACCAGATAAGGCCTCAACCGCATCCGCGTCTGTGCTCATGCCGCGAACATAGCGATTGACTCGATAGGCATCGGGCCAGTCGGCTTCAACGGCAACCGCGGTAAAACCTTTTTCCTTTATTAATCTCTTTGTGATTTGAGCGCGCTCTCGGTAAAACTCGTGTGTGCCGTGCGATGCTTCGCCTATCAGAACTAGCGGCGCATCACCGACTAGCTGCAGCAGTGGGTCGTAATCGCTGACCTCACCGACCAGTGGATACGCGGCGTCGCGTACGACCTCTGTCAGTAGAATCGTGGTTTCATTTATCATGACGAATCCATAACCGCGTCAGTTATCTAAGCGACCCGTTTGTGCGAAGGCTGCCGGGCGTGTTTCAGCAAATAACAAACCTCTAGATCTGTGGTTTGGGGAAAATCCCTATACCATCGCCCAACCCCATAAAATGGCTCCGGGCTGATGACGCAAACACAGGTTGCATCTCCGTCAGTCTCGAACGGCTCGCAAGCTTCTCGTGCCGCCACTGGCGCCGCCACGATAATCTTGGCCGGTAAGAGATTCTTAAGTGCGGTCACTGCAGCACGCATAGTTGATCCTGTTGCCAGCCCGTCATCAACGAGGATTACGGTGCGGCCGCTCACATTCAGCGGTGGAGACTCTCCGCGATAAACTTGCTCCCGCCGTTCAAGCTCTCCTTGCTCGCGCGCAGCGATGAGATCTATCCATTGGTGACGGATTCCTAGATCAGCTATCAAAGGTTCATTCAGCACGCGCACGCCCCCGGTGGCGATAGCGCCCATGGCAAGCTCCTCAAGTCCTGGAACTCCAAGCTTGCGAACCAGGAACACGTCCAGCGGAGCATTGAGAGCACGCGCCACTTCATAAGCAACCGGCACACCGCCGCGTGGTAGGGCAAGCACAATCACGTCCGAGCGGTTAGCGTAATCGTGCAGCTTCCTGGCCAGTGCGCGTCCGGCACTGATTCTGTTTGCAAATTGCATGGTCACCTCCTTGTTATCATTGCAAATGCTTCAAAAACCATTTCGCAGCGAGATTGGCGACCTCTTCCAACTTGCCCGGCTCCTCAAAGAGATGCGTGGCGCCTGGTATGATCTTCAACTCCTTCATGCATCGAAGTTGGGCGTAAGCATCTTCATTCATGCGAATGACTGGTCCATCAAGACCACCAACTATCAACAGAGTCGGAGCTGTGACATGACCTAAGGCTGGTCCCGCCAGATCGGGGCGACCGCCTCGAGAGACGACAGCCCCGACCTTTCCCCTCATCTCAGCAGCGGCCACCAGAGCCGCGGCGCCTCCAGTGCTCGCTCCGAAATAACCAGGGCGCAGATGACTGGTTTCGTCCTTTCTGGCAAGCCAGTTAGTTGCGGCGACGAGCCGGTGGGCAAGTAAATTTATGTCAAAACGAAATTCGCGCGTGTAATTGTCGATTGCTTCCTCTTGACGTGTCAGCAGATCGAAAAGCAGTGTGGCTACTCCGCCTTCGCGAATCACGCGGGCCACATATTGATTGCGAGGGCTATGACGACTACTACCACTGCCGTGCGCGAACAAGACGATTCCAGTTGCCTCCTCTGGCACCTTCAATTCGCCGGTAAGCAAAGCTGAGCCGGCCCTGATTTGGACCTCGCCTGTCTTTACCACCCTGCTTGCCGCTGGTGTTGATATCATCGCCTTCACCTCAAGGCTGCGATTGGAATTTCCTAATTCACTCCCGCAACCAGTTCACCCGCGCCAGTTTGTTCTCGTGGGAAAAATCGTAACGAATGTTGCCCCCAAATGCTTTTTCGAGAGCATGGCCCAAGCGCTGGGCCAGGTGCTCAGTTGTTGTAGTCACCGTAAAGTTGTGGCCGTCACCACGCTTGCATTCCATAATGCGCGCGAGTGGATTATCTTCTGCAGCTCTCTGTGCTTCGTTTCGGAGCAGTTGTTCAATTTCGTCATGGTGCGTGACAGAAAAAGAGCCATCCAGGTAAACAAATCCCCGTGGTTCGCCCGAGCGTATCTGCATACATGTCGGGCAGACGGTAACCTGTGATGGGCGCGAATACTTGCGCTTATCGCTCACGGCTTCTTTGCTTGCGGCGTTCCAGCGGCGATTGGCATAGACGGCCCCGCAGTCTTGACATGTCTGGGGTTCGCTTGCCGCTCGTAATGTGCGGTGCCGTCCTGCTTCATGATCGACTCGTTTGGTAAACGTCGCGTTTGTATATTTCTTTTTGTTCGGCATAGGAGTTTTCGCCTTTCTAAAGCCTTCAAACAGCAACGGCTGTGCCTGCGAGCCCTGCCGCTTTGAAACTGAAAATGACGCAAAACGCTCAAGAAATCCCTGGTTCTTGAGGCAACTTTTTCGGAGGTCTAAATTGTGGTACGAAGGGCAGCGAGCTTTAACGCACTACCTTGCGCGAGTTTCCGCACCAGCGAATCAACTACGACGGCGTACACCCTGTAAATCACGGAAGAAAGTGCTCGCGCTCGACGGAACGCTGATTGCCGATTTAGCAGGACAACGATGAAATGCGTTCGAATGATCGAGGTTGGTTGTAATGTTTATTCATGAGATGACATTTAATGAATGTCGCACCGCTCTAGAAAAGGCAAACGTCGGAAGACTTGCGTGTGAGCACGACGGGCAGCCTTATGCGGTTCCAATCAACTTCGCATTTGATGGTACTTACCTTTACGGATTCACTACCCTTGGACAAAAGGTGGAATGGATGCGTGCAAATCCGTTAGTGTGCCTTGAGGTTGATGAAGTAGTCGGTGAGAGCCAATGGATGAGTATTGTTGTGTTCGGACGATACGAAGAACTACCTGATCTACCGAAATATGAGCACGCCCGTACGCGTGCGCTCTCGTTTCTACAGAAGCGTGCAATATGGTGGGAGCCGGCCTATATTTCACAGGAGCGCCGCGACCAAACTCACTCGTTGACACCGATCTTTTATCGGATACACATCAAGAAAATCACGGGGCACCGCGCAACCCCTGACGAACCTGCACCTCGTCATGATGGGGAAAGCCTCGCATCTGGCTGCGAGAAAAGCCACAGAACACGGACTTAGGTTTGAGGAGTGATCGAAGATCTTGCCGTCCATCTTGTAGGCACGAATCTTGCTGTGTGTTGTAGCGCACATACGCTTTAGAGGCGTCCGCGCGAAAAAGACCACGAACGAACTGACCTAAATCTCAGGGGGAGGGAGACGAATCGTAACCAGCGACCATTCTTTCCACGAATTAGGAGGCAATCATGCTATCCGACCCCCAGCCCCGAGTTCTCTGCGTAGACGACGATGAAGACGCTCGCGAGATGTTAAGCGCGCTGTTGAAGTTCTCGCTGAGCGAAACCAGAGCCGTCGGGACTGCAACCCAGGCCTTGTCGTTAATTCAAGCTTAACGCTTCGACCTATATTTGCTGGACGCGTGGCTGCCTGATCTTGATGGTGTTGAATTGTGCCGGCGAATGCGCATTCTGGATCCGCACACGCCGATTCTTTTCTATTCGGGCGCGGCTTACGATGACGATAAGAAGAGAGCCATTGAAGCAGGAGCAAATGCCTACGTGACTAAGCCCGACGTCGATGGGTTGCTCGGAAGTGTCACAGAGCTTGTTTCTCTGGCCACGTGCGTCGCCGCCTAGATAATCAATGCGGGCCAATAGTGAATGTGCTATGGACCACACGCTCGATCAGTCCCGGAAAATCTGACGACGGGCTTGTCTAACCTCGCAAGGACAGTCTGACTGCGGAATGACGGAACCTACGGAGGAAGAAAGATGAGAGTAACAAAGTTAATGCTAGCGGTGGCCTTGGCCGCTTTCCTGATGAGTTCCGGGCCCTGGGTGAACGCGTCAACCGCTCGTACAAAAGGTGACAATGACACCACGAAGCGGCTTAACGCCGCGGCTGATGTACTGAGGGAAGTCATGGCGGCGCCCGACAAAGGTATCCCGAAAGATCTCCTGGACAAGGCAGCCTGCGCCGTGATCGTGCCTAACGTGAAGAAAGGCGCCTTCATCGTAGGGGCGAAATACGGCCGAGGCTTTATCTTGTGCAGAAACAAGAACGGGCGCGGCTGGTCGGCACCCGGCGGAGTGAAAGTCGAAGGCGGCAGTGTTGGGTTCCAAATTGGCGGATCTGAAACTGATGTCGTAATGCTGCTGATGAACCAGGGTGCCATCGATAAGCTTCTGTCCAGCAAATTCACCATCGGGGGCGATGCTTCGGTGGCGGCTGGGCCAGTGGGTCGCACCTCTTCGGCTAAGACGGATGCGCAGCTTCACGCCGAGCTTCTCAGCTATTCGCGAGCGCGCGGACTATTCGCCGGTGTTTCACTCGACGGTGCGACTTTGCGACCCGACGATGATGCAAATAAGGACATGTACGGCAGGAAAATGTCGAACCAGGAGGTGGTGCTGGGAAACGTCAAGCCACCGCGAACTGCAGCCAGTTTGATTGCGGAGTTGAATAGACACTCGAGCCGTAGAGCTGGTGGTTAACCCACCGAAACCGGCGAGCGCGACTGAATTAGGCTCATTCGTTTTATTGGTCGCCTCAATCTGTAGGATGTCAACGGGTAATCGCAAGCGGGAACTGGCTGCCACATTACATAGATATGGGAAACAAAAAAGGAGTCTGATATGAAGAAAAGACACATAGAGAAGAAGATTACGGGGGTTATCCTGGGGTTCACGTTACTGTTTGGCGTCGGCCTCGGCTCGATTGCAACAAGCCATGCGCGTACGCAAGTCCGCAACACTCAGGAGCGCCGCAACTGGGATAGTTACCCGAACTGGGGTGGCTCTTTCAACCTGCGGCAAACCGCTCTGAACGCTGGCTACAACGAAGGCACTAAGGAAGGCCGCAATGACCGCGCGAATGGCAGGCACTCTAACTTCCAGGAGTTCAGTGCCTACCAGAAAGCCACGAAAGACTACAGCACGCGTCTCGGCGATCGCGAACTGTATCGCCGCTACTTCCGTGAAGCGTTCCAGCGCGGATACAACGCCGAATTGCAAAACACGTACAACTCAACGTACTCCTCAAGTAGTCGCTTGACCGGAACTTTTCGGTTGGATTCGTCGCGCAGCGACAATCCCCGCGATGTTGCGGACCGAGCTAGTCGGAGACTTTCCAACAACGAACGACAAGCTGTTTCGGATCGCATGCTGGCGCGGCTCCAATCACCTGAGATGCTGGCAATTGAACGCCGTGGATCAACCATAACGATGGCATCCTCGCGCGGTCCGCAGTCGACCTTTGAAGCAGATGGGGTCGAACGTCAGGAGCAACTCAATGGTCGAACGAGTCGGGTAACCGCGAGGTTGAGCGGCGATCAGTTAGTCGTAAAAACTACCGGATACCGAAACAATGATTTCACCATCACTTTCCAACCCATCGAAAACGGCAATCGACTCCGCGTGAGGCGCGAGATCTACTCAGATCGGCTGACACAAGCCATCGTTGTCAATAGCATCTACAACCGCTCGTCGGATGTGGCGCAGTGGAATGTCTATAACGGCTCGCAGCCGGTTCTGGGCGGCACAGGTATAACGAGCGGTGAATTCATCGTTCGCGACGGTGAGACAGTAGTGGCCGTTTTGAACAATAACCTGACCACAAAGCAGGCAAAGCAGGGCGACCGGTTCACGATAACCGTGCGCGATCCGGGTCAATACGAAGGTGCAGTTATTGAGGGTACGGTGAGCAGCGTTGACCAGAGTGGACGCCTGACGGGCCGGTCTGGGATGTCGCTCAACTTCGACACGATCCGGTTGCGCAACGGCCGAACTTACAGATTCGCCGGAGTTCTCGGAAGCGTCCGAACGCCAAATGGCGACACCGTGAATGTAGACAACGAAGGCACCGCACAAGGCGAGAACCAGACCACGCAAACCGTCCAGCGAACGGCTATTGGCACGGCGATCGGCGCCATCATTGGCGCAATTGCGGGCGGTGGAAAGGGCGCGGCGATCGGCGGAATCATTGGCGCCGCAGGCGGAGCCGGCTCAGTTTATGTTCAGGGCAAAGATAACCTTGATCTTCCCAGCGGTACTGAACTAACGATTCGAGCCAGCGCGCCAGGCAGATAGCTGGCGAGGGCGTATCGGTCGGATGATCACGGTGATGTTGCTTCGTAATACTTACCATGGCCGATCTGGGAGGGTTGCGCGGTTGAGCACGATCCGTGGAACCCTCCTCACTTTCGTCCGGTTCTCATTTTTCCCACCCGGAAGCTGGCTTCCATAACCTATGAAGCTTAGAGAGAGATGAACAACCCCAGCGATCGCAAGCACGGAAGGGAATAGCAGACGGCGTACGCGCTAGCATTAGATCTCGAGTTTGGATTATTGGCAGGGTCCGGCAGGCGTCAACAAAGGTTGTGAGAGCAACGCCACCGTGGCCGACATTCCTTCGTCAACGCATCCGCTCCTTGTTAAAGGGGCGGCGCGTTTTGAGGATCAGCTACAAGGTGCGCCTTAGACCGTGCGCCGGCCTGAGACCAGGTTGACTATCAATACGATGACAGCTATGACCAGCAAGATATGAATCAGGTTGCCACCGACGTGACCGATGAACCCCAGTATTCACAAGGTCAGCAGTATTAGCAAGATTGTCCACAGCATATTTCACTCTCCTTTGTTAGGTCTGAGCCATATGACGGCGCAGAATTAACCTGCTGGCTCCATGGCGATGTTTACTCTTCCGGATGAGCGAGAGCATCCGCTTTTGTGACATGGACCACCCCGTCCGGATGTTCGGGCGGCGAGTAAACAGTAAACAGTTTTAGAGCTTCGTCTCCAGTATTAATGAAATCATGTTCCGTTCCGGCTGCCACAGCAAACATATCGCCGGCGCGAATATCGTGCGTTTTGCCCGCCACTACGGCCCGGCCCGCGCCTTTCACAAAAACGAGGACTTGGTCACCGTCTTCATGGACTTCACGGCCAATGTCCTCACCTGGAGGAAGGCTCATCAAGACCACCTGGGAATATTTGTTCGTGAACAGGACTTTCCGAAAGTTATCGTTCTCTAACGCCGACTGTTCGACATTTTGGTATTGCATAAAGACTCGTGCGCCTCCTCCTCAATTGATTCTTGCCAGCCTTCAAATCCTCCACTTGGCTCCCGGAAGGTGATGAATAGGACTTGGGGCTGTATGCTTCTCGGAACGAGCCGAGTGCTTCTATCTACACGGAGCCGCAATAGCGCGCCTGAGTGCTTTTGTCCGGGCGCCTGTGCATTCGGAACTACGACGAGCCTTAGGTCGATCGAGGACTCCGGACAATCTCCACCGAACACTTCGCGTGGTGGACCACGGCGCTGGACACTGAGCCCAACAGCAGTCGATTCCAGGCTCCAAGACCGCGCGAACCCATTATGATGAGGTCCGCGCCCCATCGTTCCGCTGCTTCTACGATCACTTGCCCCGCGGAACCCTGGATAGTCTCGCTGCTGATTCTTAGTGTGGCATCTTCCATAGTTTTCAGTTTCTCCAAAGCACGATCAATAACGGCTTTTGCGCCGTCGCGAACGGCTGCGTCCAGTTGGTCAAAGTAGGAAGGCGTGGCAGCCCAAGGTTCAATACCGACCATAAGTGGTGTCTCGAAAGCTGAAATTACTCTGACTTCACTTTGTGGCGGCCAAGGACGGCGCAGGACTTCCTCGATTGCCGCGTCGCTGCAAGCTGAACCGTCAACTGCTAGTAAGATTTTCATTGCGCACTCCAGTTCGTTAGCGGTCCGCGGATAGGCACGCCAGGGTTTCTCGTTACGCTCACCAGGCAGATTTTCACCGCTCATAATTGCAGGACGCATGCCAACTCTTTCCACCCACTTTTCTTGGCACCTTTGCCCGGATTCTGTTCAAAAGCTGCGAACTTTCCCGCACTCGTGCGAGTTTTTTAGAGGAGCGCACATGAACCTCGCCCGTCCCGCGGCGAATTTAGTGGGGTTAAGAGTCCTCTGTTAAAGGCATACGCGTTGCTCCTTGGAAGTACCGACACACAACAAAGATTTTGCACTCAGAGGGGAAAGGCCAAGTTATGAAAAGCCAATTGATATACACGCTCGACTTCTCTCAGATCACTTTGAAGAACCTCCCGCAAGTCGGCGGCAAGAACGCTTCTTTAGGTGAACTCTTCAATATCTTGAGGCCCAAGGGCATTGGCGTGCTTGACGGCTTTGCCACAACGGCGGATGCGTATCGCACGCTGCTCGCGCAAGGCAACCTTGAATATGAACTGAGGACTCTGCTTTCGGACTTTGATTCGGAAGACGTTCACGAACTCAGTACGCGTGGACATGCTGCACGTGTGGCCGTCCTTGACATGCCATTACCGAAGGAATTGCGGGACGCAATCAATGGGGCCTACGACAAACTATGTGCGCGCCTGGGGCGAGAACCTGAGTTAGCTGTTCGTTCTTCAGCCACGGCGGAAGACTTGCCGGAAGCCTCCTTCGCAGGCGCTGCTGAGACATTCCTTAACGTTCGTGGGCACGCGGCCCTACTGCGTGCGGTCCACCAATGCTTCGCGTCTCTGTTTACTGATCGTGCGATCAGCTATCGCGCCAGGCTTGGATATGATCAATTGAAGGTAGCCATCTCGGTCGGTGTGCAACCAATGGTGCGCTCCGACAAAGCGAGTTCCGGTGTCATTTTTACTCTGGACACCGAGTCGGGTTTTCGTGACGTAGTACTAGTCAGCAGTTCCTATGGATTGGGTGAATTTGTGGTTCAAGGCGTTGTTACACCCGATGAGTGGACCGTCTTCAAACCAACCTTGAAAGGGGGCCTGCGACCAATCATAGGGCGGCAACTTGGCAGCAAGGAAGTTCGTCTTGTCTTTGGTGACGGAAGCCGTACAACTAAGAGCGAGGCCACGCCATTAGCAGAGCGTTGCAAGTTTTCGCTTAGCGACGACGAAGTCCTGGAACTGGCAAGATGGGCCTGCCTGATTGAGGATCATTATTCGCAACGCGCCGGCCACCCGCAGCCGATGGACAT
>Ga0180089_1000035_pt1 | contig 12113 bp, 4 predicted proteins | sample EasRiv860_16_10D_FD_123016 | JGI IMG/M metagenome (GOLD analysis project Ga0180089, IMG submission 123016) | Soil microbial communities from meander-bound floodplain in the East River, Colorado, USA - East River metaG ERMLT860_16_10D | ecosystem: Environmental > Terrestrial > Soil > Floodplain ... | reverse complement strand
GCTTTCGTCTACAACGAGGAACTAAAGAATTGGACGATCCTCGATGTGAATTTTACCTGCCACGCGGATTTTGACACCACAGCGGTCCCGGCCGAAATCGTGGGAAACGCGAACGGCGATCTCCTGCGACTCGACTACGGCGACAATGATTTTTCCTCATCGGCGTCTCAGGCGATCGATGGCCGAATCGAGTCCGGAGATATGCATTTCGACCAGCCGAACCGGATGAAGCACGTTGCGGAGATCATACCGGACCTGAAAGAGCAGACCACGGCTTGCGAATTGCTCATACAGGTGGGGGTCCGGAACCGGCTGGCCGACGATATTAAATGGTCGGATCCGATGGCCTTCACGATCGGATCTTCCGAAAAAGCCGATTTTGACGGTTTCAGGAAGGAGGGGAAATTCGTGCGCGTGAGGTTTTACTCGAGCCAGAAAGACACGCCTTGGGCATTGTCGGGGTACACCATAAAATACGAGCTCGGAGGGACAAGATGAACAGCGCCAACGTGATTGGAAGAATCCCGAAATCGGAACCGGACGCAGGGAGAGCACAGCTAATCTTGGGGTTGCTGCCATCCCTGAATCAATTTCTTCTGAACGCGATTTCTCCCGTCATACTCCCGGGGCTCAAAGAGCTGGCAAAAGCGTCGATGGGGGAATTCGAGCCTGGGCAAATCATGTTCGATATCCTCTACGGACAAAAGCAGCTCCATATGGGGTATGCCGACCGGACGGGGATACAGCCGGAACAGTTCCAGGAGACGTTCGCCAGGAAGCTGCAGGAGCCGGCGAAGGATTTCGTGGGCTTCTCCATCATCGAGCCGCTTCGGAACGCCGGATTCCATATCTTCGCGGTCTACATCATGCCCGAATTCAGGGGATCGAACATGATGAAAAACGGCCTCGAATACCTCGAGGCAGAGGCGAAGAAGATGGGATCCCCGTATATTTCCCTTTCCACGGCGCACGGCAACGGGATTGCCTTTTCTACCCTCGGGTACGTCGAAACGACCTCGAATTACAGAAAGAAGCTGACGAAGGAGTAGGCCATGTTCCTTTGCGAATCGCATCGTAAGCTGTTCGCGTTTCTCGAGGAATCTCCCTCGAGGCGGGATCGGTTTGAGGATCGGTTCGCTTGCGAGGGCGGCGGCGGCGGCGGTTCGCAAGACATGGTGACGATGACGAACCTCCTGCCAACGTACATCCCGAACATTCAGTCCTGGGCGACGGCTTACATCCAATCGGCTATGGACATGGCGGGATCCCCGGGGAATTTCACGGAGTACACCGATCCGACCTATGCGGAGCAGAACGCGAACGAGCTTGCCGGGATCGCGGCGCTTGCCCTCCGCGGGACCACGGGGGCGGCGGTCGAAGCCTACGGGAAGGATTATCTCCGGGACCTGTACGACGGCTTGAAGCTCAACACGAATTCCAAGATCGCGGCGCATTATGGGAAAAGGATCGAGGCGCTTCTTGAGGAATTCGATGATTCGGTCATGCCGATCATTCAGCACCAGCACGTTTTTTCCTTCGGGGGGAGCGATCACAACATCGCGGAAGCCAGGGCGGCGAAACTGATGATGGCGAAGATCAACGAAATCGCCAAGATGTTCTACGAGGACTATATTCAGGAACGCCAGCTCATGCACCAGGGGATGGCCCACGCGACCCCGTACGGGCTCCAATGCATCCGGGATGGGGAGATGCTGCGTCAAGCCGGCGCCTACGAGCGGGAATACAACCAGGGATCCCTGCAGGACGTTTGGGACCACTACAACGAAGTGCAGATCCTCCCGATCCGGAACCTCGACATTCTCGGGAACGCGGTCAAGTCAATCCTTTCGACCTCAAGGACGCAGACCGTTCAATACCACAAGCCGTCCGCTATCTCGCAGATTGCCGGCTTTGCGATCGCGGGGCTCTCCCTCTATTCGATGTACTCCGGGACTTCGCGCAACCCGTACAGCAACCCCACGGCGGCGGGGGCTCAAGCAGCGGTGAAGGCATATTCGGCCGAAAACATGGGCTTTGATCGGAACAATCCCGAAATGATAGGACAATAGAATGTCCACCAACACCGTTGTAGCCGTCCCGACCTGGGCCCAAGATTATGTGAAGCAGTACGGGCAGATGGCCTACGACCTCTGGAATCAGCCGGCGCTTGTGGCCTATGGCGGGTCGATCGTCGCGGCGCAGCCACAGAATGAGGCTGACGGGATCCAGGCGCTTGCGATCCGGGGCGCCGGGGGCGATGAAGTGATCTCGAAGGCGACGGCTTTCATCCTCGATGTGATTCAAGGGAACCGACTCGCCGGCACGAAGCAGGAATTCATCGACGCCCTCGCGCTTGTCACGGGGAATTCCACAACCGACTTCGCATCGGTGAGCTCGAGGATCGGGAAGAAAGCACGGTACGTCGGGGATCCGGATGGGACCTTTCTCGCGCAAGCTCTCGCCGCAGCGTACCCCGCCCTGTTCAACGCCAGGGTCAGCGCGGCGATTTATGCCGACAATTATGCGAAGGAGCGGGTGTTCCTCGATCACGCCCTCGCGTACGGGGTGGAAATGGGAAAGCATCCCGTCATCGACGCGGAGACGCTTCGGAAGGCGGGGCTTGCGAACCGGGAATATCTCCAAAACTCCTACGTCTTGGATCACAAGCTTTTTATCGAGCAGCAGGAAATGTCTGTGGCGAACCTTGAGATTTTCGGGAATATGCTCCGGGCTCTCACGGGAAGCCAGCAGACCACGACCTCGACCGATCCGAAATCCAACAAGGTGATGGGTGCGGTCGGAGGGGCGATGACGGGCGCGATGATCGGGTCCTATTTTGGACCGTGGGGAACAGCGATCGGGTTTGTCGTGGGTGGGATCGCCGGCGCATTATTCGGATAGGGGGAGGGCGGCATGGAAACAATTCAGGGGTCAAACATCTTCCAGGAGTGGGCGAAAAGATTTGCGCCGGGGCTGTATCGCATTGAGGGCCCCACGAAATTCAACGTGGATCCCTCGCTGTCCATGCCGGCGTCTCCGACACCGACCCCCCCGGCACCCGCCATATCTCCGGCAGCGGATCCACAGTTTCAAGAGGAACACGCCCTCGATGTGGCCGAAGGCAATCAAGACCAATGGACCGGCCCCACCCCCGGGGCGTCTCCCTCGCTGACCGACCGATTCAACGCGGGGCTGTCTCGAGTAGGAGAGGGGTTGAAGGACCCCGCGAAGATGGGACTCCTGACGGCGGGGCTTTCGATGATGGCGACTCCCCCTCGTCGGGTCCCGTATAGCAACACGGAAATCCTCGGGCAAGCGGGACTTGCCGGGGTGGGAGCGTACGAGAAGGCCCTCGAGGCAAAGCGGAAGGATACCCTCCTTTCACAGACGGCCGAAGAACACGCCCTCGCCCGGGAGGACCGGAGGACCGCCGCGGAGCAGCGGAACGAGTATTACATGGGCTCCCTCGAGGAACGGAAGGCGGCGCAACGGTCCAGGGACGCGATCGCGGCAGACACAGCATTGAAGAACAAGCGAGAGACGGAGCCCATCGGGGAAAATCAGTACGGACTCGACCCGAATATGCCGATGTGGAAGGTGAAGGACCTGACGGGGCTACAGAAACAGTTGAACGCTCCGGACAAGGGCGCGTCTATCGTCGAGCTGACGATCGACGGGGAAACGAAGGCGTACGACAAGAACAATCTTCCGGATGATGTTGCCGACGCCCTCTACAACGGGCAAGCGAAGCTTCCCCCGAAAACGCAGCTCGTCACGGACGCGAACGGGACTGTCCGGATCGTGGAGAAGGTTCCGGGCTCGATCATCAGGGGCGCAGGGAAGCCAATGGCCGGCGCGGGGGGGCCCGGGGGGAAGGGCGGGGGGCCCCGTCCAGGCGAGAAGCAATTCGAGTTTCAGGAGCGCCGCGCCAAGGAATCCCTCGGGGAGAAGGGGAACAAGGCTCCGACGATCGAACAGGTTTCCGCAGAACGGCAAAAGCTGTTCCCGAAGGGAGTCACCAAGAGCGCCAGGAATCCCCGTGCGGCGTTGGCTGGTGCGACGAGAAAGGTGAAGATGCCTGACGGCACGGTGCAGGAATTCGACGCCGCGGGGAACAGGGTGAAATGAGCGCCTACGATGACGCCCTGAAAGCAGGGGGAGTCCCTGTAGACGCTCCTGCCGTCACTCCGTACGATCAAGCCCTCAAGGCCGGTGGAGTCCCGTACGACCCGGGGATCCTCGACCGCGCCGGCGAAGCGGCGATGAACGTATGGGATCTCGTCACGGGGAAGAAAGCCGGCACGGCGACCACCCCGGGGGCGATCATGGAGCCGGACGCCTTCGGCATGGTGCCCCTCGAGGACCCGGGCGCAGCCTTCACGGGAGCCGCGGCTTCGGCGGTCGATCTCTCCAAGGGTATCGTTCAGGGGATTGCAGCGGGTGGTGCGGCAGCTCTCGCCGCGCCGGCCGCTGTCATCGGCGGCAAACCGGAACTCATCCCGGAAGCGTACAGGGCCGTCGCGGAAGCGGCTCCCATGGAGCCTGTCTGGAAGGCGGTTCTTCCGAAGGGCGCGGAAAAGTACCGGGAGGGCATCAACCAAGTCCTTTCGGCCCCGAAAATCGCCGGGGATATCGCCGCGGAAGCGGTATTCGAGAAAACCGGATCTCCTATATGGGCCGCGGCGACGGCAACGGCTTTCGAGGGCGCACCGATTCTCGCGGGGATGGGGAAGGCTTTCGGCCGGATCCCGAAGCCCGTCCTCGAGTCCACCTGGTATCGCAAACTGACGATCCCGGAGCGGGGGCTCGTCCTGTCCTCCGTCGATCAGATGAAGGCTTCCGGGATGAGCGAAGCCGATATCATCCGGATCCGACCGGAGGAATGGAAAAAGGCATACGAGGCTCGAGGGGGAGGGAAATACGCGACTCCACCGGCAGAAACGCCCGTGCCGGTCGAAACACCCCCGCCCGAAGCCCCTGTAGCCCCTCCTGCTACGATCGCGCCCAAGGTCGAGCCCCAGGCTCCCCCCGCCCCTGCGTCCGTTGTAACGCCTCCACGGGGCGAAAGAAGGGCCGCGGATCGCCCGATGCGGTCCTCTTTCCGCGAGGATCAGGTCCCGGACCTCGAGACGGTGGACAAGGATCTCGCCGCGGTCCAGGCGAACCTCGACGATTTAGCCAAGGATTACAAGGTGAAAGAGTCGATCACCGGGGCCGAAGGGACCATGGCGCGGCTCGAAGTTACCGACCGGATGAACCGTTGGCACGATTCTTTCGATGCGCTCGAGAAGCGGAAGCAGGAGATCATCGAGGGCGCGCCCCCGGCTCCGGTCGTGATCGAGCCTCCGAAGGCGATCGCCCCGAAGCCGGCATCGGTTGTCTCCTTCGAGAAGGCCCGGGCCGAACGCCCCCCGGAACCGCGGAAGCCCGGGGCGATCGTCACCGAAGCGGCGGGTCTGACGAAACCGGAGCCCCCTCCCGCCCCCGCGGCCCCCGACTACGCGGCCGAAGCCTCGAAGCTCGGCCCGAACGTGGTATTCAGCGGGATCCAGGAAAGCCCCTTGGGACCCATCCCCATGTTCAACGAGGACCCCGGAGTGGGCTCTTTCGTCATCGACCCCCGGAAGGGGGAAAAGACCGCAGCCGAAGCCTACGCCCGGAAGGTTGCGGAAACGAAAGCCGCGGAGCCCCCTGCCGTCACCTGGAAGAAGGCGGCGATCATCCCGACCCGCGCCGGCGTGAAGGCGGTCCCGATCGAGGAAGCCTCCCCCGCGGCAAAGAACCGCGAGGACGGGCTGAATTCGCTCCTATTTCAGTTGATGAAGAACGCCGAACCGGCCCGGAAGGCACTTTGGGACGAATACCTCGGGAAGTACGGGCCCACCAATCGGACGCCGGAAGCCCTCGATGCCAAGTCCGAATTGATCGCAAAGCTGCGCGAAATGGACGTTGTTCCGTTCCCGAAGAAGGCGACGAGCGAGGCAATTATCCCAGAAGTGCTTCCTCCGGATGAGGAACAGGCGGCAACCCCCGCAGCACTTACGGCCGCGGCGAAGATCGCCGGCAGGGTGAAGGCGCATATCCAATCGGGGATCACCCTTGAATCGAAAGACTTGTTCCGGATGGCCGACGAGGCGCACGGCGGGACGCAAGCGGAGGGGAAGTACACCGTCAAGGACGCCTATGACGCGATGGAGCTCGGCGTCAACAAGGCGATCGAGGGGTCCATGGTCACGGATCCCCGGATCGGCGCGCCGGAAGCCGTGAAGCAGATCGGGGCCCTCCGGGATCTCGTCGCAAAGCTCCCGACGCAGACCAAGCGCACGGGAGAAATGGACGCCTTCCAGCAGTTCTCGACCCCTCCCGCCCTCGGATTCGCGGCGAATTGGGTTGCGAACATCCGGCCCGGGGAAACCTACCTCGAGCCCTCGGCCGGGATCGGGGGCCTCGCTATATTCGGGAAGAACGCCGGCGCGAAGGTGATCGTGAACGAGCTCTCCCCGCGCCGCGCGGAGATGCTGAAAGAACTCGGATTCGAGAAGGTGTTCACGGAGAACGCGGAGCAGCTCAATAACGTGCTCCCGAAGGATGTGGTCCCGACCGTCGTGGTAATGAATCCCCCCTTCTCGGCCACGGCCGGCAGGATGGGCGACAAGATGGAGACGATGACGGGGGCGCGGCACGTTGAGCAAGCCTTGAAGCGCCTCGCCCCTGGGGGGCGCCTTGTGGCGATCGTAGGCCGCGGGATGGCCCCGGGGGCTCCCACCTTCGGCCAATGGTGGAAGAAGATCAGCGACGAATACACCGTGAAGGCGAATGTCGGGGTCAGCGGAAAAGAATATACAAAGTACGGAACTTCGTTCGATAATAGAGTCCTGGTCATTGATAAAATCGGGGCCGGCATCGTGAAGGCGGGGGGCCCCATCACCGGAGACGTTGATCGGATCGAGGATCTGATCGGCTTGCTCCAGGGGGTGCGAAATGGCCGACCAAGCGTTGCAACAGGAGAAGTTGCCACAGAACCGAAGCCTCCTGAATCGCCGGTGCAAGCTGGCGCTGGCGTCCCTCAAGGAAGTCCCGGACCCGAAGTACCTGTACTCCCTGCAGTTAGCAAGCCTCGCCCTGGAACGGGGCCTGTACCCGTCGAGGGGCCCGGAGCTGCAGCTCACGGTGGACGGGATGCTGTCGTGGAGCCCGGAGAACGCGCAGAAGTTCCTCGAGGAAAACGCGCAGGGGGAACCGAACGAGCTGGCGCCGAAGCCCCGGCAGAGCCCGGAGCAGTTGGCGGCGTCGATCTTGGGGGAAGTGGAGCACAAGTTGAGCCTCCCGTCAGCGTCGAATTACCCGTCGATGCCCCGGAAGGGCTCGATGTAAAAAAAGCAGCGACGAAGCTTGCCGGGGAGGATTTTTCCGACTCGGTATTCGAGAACTACCGCCCACAGAAGGCCCTCGTCCCGGGGGCGAAAACTCATCCAGGAAAGCTCGTCGAATCCGCGGCCATGTCGATTGTAGAGCCCCCGGACGCGACCTACAGCCCGAAACTACCGAAGGAGCTCATCACTTCCGGGAAGTTGAGCGAGGCGCAGCTCGAGTCCATCATCTACGCCGGCCAATCCCACAGCGAGATGCTCCCCGGGACCCGGGCTCTCAACGGCGTCGAAGTGCCATACCGGAAGGGGTACTTCATCGGAGACGGAACCGGCGTAGGCAAGGGCCGGGAAATCGCCGGCGTCCTTCTCGATAATTGGAACCAGGGACGAAAACGGGCTCTGTGGATCTCGCAGAACTCCCCCCTCATCGACGATGCCAAGCGGGATGTGAACGGAATCGGGTGGGACCCCAAGCTGATATTCGACTTCTCGAAAACCAAGCTTGGGGCCCCGATCCAGGCAAAGGAAGGGATCGCCTTCCTCGGATACGACCTCCTGAAAACGAAACCTCGCACGAAGATCGCCGGCGCCGTCGCGGGGAAATCCCGCCTCGAGCAAATCGTCGATTGGCTTGGACCGGACTATGACGGCGTGATCGTGTTCGACGAAGCGCACAACATGGGGAACGCCCTCGCCATGAAGGGCAAGATGGGTATGTCCAAGCCCTCGGAGAAGGCCCTCGCCGGCGTGGATCTCCAAGCGAAGCTCCCAAACGCCCGTGTCCTGTACGTCTCCGCGACCGGCGCGACGGAAGTGACGAACCTCTCCTACGCCGATCGCCTCGGGCTGTGGGGCGAGGGAACTCCGTTCGCCAACAAGCGGGATTTCATCGAGAAGATCAGCGCCGGGGGCATCGCGGCCATGGAGATGGTCGCCCGGGACATGAAGGCCATGGGGAACTATCTCGCGCGGTCCCTGTCCTACGACGATGTTTCGTACGAGAAGCTCGAGCATCCCCTCACCCCGGAGCAGAAAAACGCCTACGACGAGCTTGCGACGGCATGGCAGGGGGTCCTGCAGAACGTCCATGCAGCCCTGAAAATTACCTCGGGGAACGATCGGGGGAAGCCGAATTCCCGGGCAAAATCAGCGGCCATGTCAGCGTTTTGGGGTGCGCATCAGCGGTTTTTCAATCAGGTGATTACCTCGATGCAGACCCCCTCGGTAATCGCGTCGATCGAGAAGGACTTGAAGGCCGGCCATTCTGCCGTCGTGCAGCTCGTCAACACGAACGCCGCCGCCCAGGAACGAGCTCTCGCGCGCCTCGAGGAAGATATGGAGCTCGAGGATCTCGACATGACGCCCCGGGAGCAGCTCATGGAGTACGTCAAGAACTCCTTCCCGGTCGCGCAGTACGAGCAGTATCTCGACGAAAACGGGAACGTACAATCGCAAATCGCTCTCGACTCGAAGGGCGCCCCTGTGGAGAACGCCGAAGCGGTAGCCCTCCGGGAGATGCTTCTCGACAAGCTCGGGTCGATCAAGGTGTCCGACGGGCCCCTCGAGATGCTTCTGAACCATTTCGGCACGGATCTCGTCGCGGAAGTTACCGGCCGGCAGCGGCGGGTTGTCATGGGGAAGGACGAAACCGGGACGCACAAGATTGTGGAGAAGTGGTCTACCTCGAAATCGACGCAGGACGCCGACCTGTTCGCCAAGGGGAAGAAGCAGATCCTCATTTTCTCCTACGCGGGGGGCACGGGGCGCAGCTACCACGCCGACCTTGGGATCAAGAACCAGGCGCTTCGACGCCACTACCTCCTGCAAGCCGGATGGAGGGCCGATCGAGCCATACAAGGATTCGGCCGGACCCACCGATCGAGCCAGAAACAAGCTCCGGAGTATGTCCTCGTCACGACGGATATCAAGGGGCAGAAGCGGTTCATTTCCTCGATCGCCCGTCGCCTCGATCAGCTCGGGGCCCTCACCCGGGGCCAGCGGCAATCCGGAGGGCAGGGCTTCTTTGCGCAGCGGGATAACCTCGAGAGTCAGTACGCGACCGCGGCGCTCCGGAACTTGATCGAGGATCTTTCCCGTCGAAACGTGGCGGGGATGGACATTCACGATTTCCAGAACGCGACCGGCTTGAAGATCCTCGATGACAAGGGGAACCTGTCAGCGACCATGCCGGAAATTACCTCGTTCCTCAACCGGCTCCTTTCCATGACGGTCGATATGCAGGACAAGGTTTTCGACCTGTTCTCGGAACGGATGGACAAGCAGATTCAGAGGGCGGTCGAGGACGGGACCTTGGATCAGGGGCTCGAGACGCTCCGGGCGAAGAAGGTCGAGAAACTGCAGGAGCAGACCGTTTATACCGACAAGTCCGGCGCGGAAACGAAGCATATTGAGCTCGAAGTCACCCAGGACGCCTACATCCTGAAATTCGATCAGACGAAGAAACACGCGGGGGGCGGGTACGTCCAGAACATCAAGAGCGGGAGGATATACGCATCCTCCGTTTCAAGGACGTACACCGACAAGCATGGAGACGTTCGCAACGTCCACGGCCTGACGGCGATCGACTACAGCCGGCACAACATCCCCGTGGAGGATATGACTCCGGAGAAGTACAAGAAGCTGACGGGCGAGGAAGCGAAAGCCCTGTGGGACAAGGAAATCGCGGCAACGCCCCCGGAGATCAAGCATCGGGAACACCTGATTACCGGCGCCATGCTTCCGGTTTGGGATCGGCTCGTCGGACACCCACGGATCATGCGGGTCCAGACCTCGGAGGGGGAGCGGTTCATCGGAAGGCTCCTGAACGATTCCGATGTGAACGAGACGCTCCGGAACCTCGGGGCCTCGCAAACTGCCGTGAAGATGACGCCGCAGGAGCTCCACGCGAACGTCCTGAAACACGGGTACACCGTCGAGCTGGCAAACGGGTGGGAGATCAAGCGCCGGAAGGTTGCCGGGGATTACCGGATTGAAGTTGTGGGCCCGGACTACGAATACATCCCCGAATTGAAAAAGCATGGAGCCTTCACGGAGCGGATCGCCTATGAAACGCGGGTGTTCGTTCCGACGGGCCCGGAGGGGATCAAAACCCTCGAGGCGATCACGGCAAATCGTCCGGTCGTTTCGGCCAATCCTCCCGCGGCGACGAAGGCGGGGCTTCCCGGGCGCCTCGGGGATGAGGCTGGATTCCTCAATGTGTCAGCCCTGCGGCCCGTCGCTGACGCGGTGCGTGAGCTCTCGGAATGGTACATGAAGCCCACCGAATTCGGAACGATGAAGAAGATCATCGGGAAGTACACGGGCTCCCTGCAGGAAATCGACTTCAAGCTCACCGAAGCGGCCCGGGAGATCAACGAGAGGATCCCGAAGAAAGAAACGCAAGTGGCGATCACGAACTATATGCAAGCCGGGGGCGACATGGAGCTCCTGCGGCGGCGCGCGGCAGCATCCCCCCCGCAGTTCCGGCAAGGGTACGAGGATGCCATGTCCCTCACCCCGGAGGAACAGGGGTGGGCCGACGGATTCCGGCAGCGGTACGACGATATTTGGGAAATGGCCGCGGACGCGGGGATCCTCGAGGCGTACGTCGAGAACTACGTCCGGGGGGAATGGGTCCGTCCGGACCGCGCCGGACGGAAGCTCATGGCCCAGGTCAACGCGGGAGTCCTCAACACGAAGCCCCGCGAGGCAATGAAGAAGGTTTTCCAGACCTATTTCGACGGCGAGGCGGCGGGGTTCACTCCGAAGGACAAGCGGATCGGCTACCAGGTGATCGCCGCGGAGCGGTCGATCCAACACGCGATCGCCTCGAGGAAGGCCCTCAAGGCCATGATGGGGTCCAAGGAAGCAGATGGGCGACCCTCCGTGGTCGTGGGGGGCTCCGGGCACTACATCAACCGGGCGACCCTCGAGGACGAGAAGCGGCCTTTCCTCATCAAGCCGAATACTAAGCCCAACGGGACGGACACCACGGGGTACAAGTTCCTCGACCACCCCGCCCTGCGCAAGTGGAAATGGATCGGGAAGGACACGGAGGGGAATCCCATCCTTCTCGAAGGCAATATGTGGATCCACCCGGAAGCGTACGGACGGATCAATGCCCTCGTCGGACGGTCCAAGATCGCGTCCTTCACTATCCCGGAGAAGGTCCCGGTGATCGGTGGGACGCAGCCCGGGAGAGCCGCACTACGGGCCGGGGCTTTCATCAAGGGCACCATCCTCATCGGACCGTTCCATCAGTTCCATGTCGGGGAACACGCCTTGTTCCACAAGGTAAACCCCTTCCGGGCCCCAAAGATCAATTTCGACCGGCGCCCCCTTCTCCGCGAAGGGGTGGAGCACGGGCTCATGCTCTATAACCACAACGCCCTGCACGAATTCGGGGAGGGGCTTGCCTCGGGGGGGCTGTGGCACAAGGTCCCTATCCTGGGCGACGGGCTCCGCTGGTATCAGGAATGGCTGTTCCAAGACTACATCCCACGGTTGAAGGCGGCGATGTACGAACACGCGGTAGAACGCGCGGAAAAGTATTTCGAGAAGGAGCTTGCCAACGGGACCCTGACCCGGGATCAGCTTCTCGAGAACGTGGCGATGCAATCCAACGCGGCTTTCGGGGAGCAGAATTACAAGTATCTCGGCCGGAACCCGACGGTTCAGGATGCCCTGCGGATCGGACTCCTGGCTCCGGACTTCCTCGAGGCGCGGCTCCGGTTCGCCGGACAG
>Ga0180089_1000032_pt1 | contig 12409 bp, 10 predicted proteins | sample EasRiv860_16_10D_FD_123016 | JGI IMG/M metagenome (GOLD analysis project Ga0180089, IMG submission 123016) | Soil microbial communities from meander-bound floodplain in the East River, Colorado, USA - East River metaG ERMLT860_16_10D | ecosystem: Environmental > Terrestrial > Soil > Floodplain ... | reverse complement strand
TTCGCGCGCTACAAGCACGACATCGACCCCGACGGCCGCTTCAACCGCGGCAAGCTGCTGCCGGGCGCAACCCTGGACGGCGCCTACACGCCATCGCTGCGACTGGTGGAGCAGGAGGCGCTGATCCTCGAGGCGAGCGAACTGGGCGCGCTCAACGACGAGATCAAACACTGCCTGCGCTGCGGCAAGTGCAAACCGGTGTGCAACACGCACGTGCCGCGCGCCAACTTGCTGTACTCGCCGCGCAACAAGATTCTCGCCGCCGGTCTCATCATCGAGGCGTTCCTGTACGAGGAACAGACGCGCCGCGGAATCTCGATCCGCCACTTCGATGAGTTGAACGACGTGGCCGACCACTGCACCGTGTGTCACAAGTGCGAAAAGCCATGCCCGGTGGACATCGACTTCGGCGACGTCACGATCCACATGCGCAACCTGTTGCGCGCCCGCGGCAAAAAACGCCTGAGCCTCGGCACCAAGGCATCGCTCGCGTTCCTCAACGTCACCGATCCCACGACCATCAAGTTGATGCGCCGCTTCCTGATCGGCTGGGGCTATAAGGCGCAGCGCCTTGGCTACGCCTTGCTGAGCAAGCCGTTCGCGCGCCGCGAGTCGCACCCGGCTCCCACCGTCGGCACCGCATCGGTCGTTTCGCAGGTCGTGCATTTCGTGAAGCGCCCGTTGCCGCCGGGTCTGCCGTCGCAGACCATGCGCGCGTTCCTCGGCGTCGAGGACAGCAAGCATGTTGCCATCGTGCGCGACCCGCGCAAGGTCAACGACGAATCGGAGGCGGTGTTCTATTTTCCCGGCTGCGGCTCGGAGCGGCTGTTCAGCCAGATCGGCCTGGCCACGCTCGCCATGCTCTACGAAGTCGGCGCACAGACGGTGCTGCCGCCGGGCTATCTCTGCTGCGGCTTCCCGCAGACCGCGAGCGGCGATGCGAAAAAGGGCGACCAGATTTCGACCGACAACCAGGTGCTGTTCCACCGCGTCGCCAACACGCTCAACTATCTCGACATCAAGACCGTGCTGGTGTCCTGCGGCACCTGCATGGATCAGCTGCTGCGCTACCAGTTCGGCAAGATCTTTCCCGGCTGCCGGCTGCTCGACATCCACGAATACCTGATGGAAAAAGGCGTGAAACTCGAGGGCGTGCCGGGCGTGAAATACCTGTACCACGATCCTTGTCACACACCGATGAAAACCCACGCGCCGATCAAGGTGGCCTCGGCGTTAATGGGGCAAGAGGTGCTGCTCTCCGACCGCTGCTGCGGCGAGGCCGGCACCTTTGCGGTGTCGCGCCCGGATATCGCCACGCAGGTGCGCTTCCGCAAGGAAGAGGAGCTGCACCGGGGCATCGCGCAACTGACCGGCGAAGCACGCGCCCACGATGGTAACGTGAAAATGCTCACCTCCTGTCCAGCCTGCCAGCAGGGATTGGCGCGCTACGCCGACAGCACCGGGCTCGACACCGACTACATCGTGGTCGAACTGGCGCGGTTGAAAATGGGCGAAACCTGGGCACAGGATTTCATCGCCCGGGCGAAGCAAGGTGGGATCGAACACGTGCTGTTGTGAGCGGCGTAAATCGTTCCCCGCCTAAAACGGCAGCTGGATGCGCAAGAGCTCCGCGCTGCCGCCGTTGTGGATCGCCGAGATGCCGGCGAGCACGTTGATCCAGTAATGCAGCGCCGCACCCTCGCCCGCCTCGAAACCGTTTTTCTGGTGCACCCAGCCGAGATACGCGCCGGCCAATGTCGCCTCCAGGACATTGGCGGTTTGCCCCTGTCCGGTGTGAGCCAGCCCGAAGATCACCGAGGACGTCGCTAGGCCGGCGTTGTCGCCGTAGCGGCTGCTGAACTCGTTGTTCAGAAATCCGCGGAAGAACGCCTCCTCGCCCACCGCGGTCCATTCGTTGGCGATGAGATTGAAGGTATGCAGATCGCCCGTGCTCACGTCGCGATGCCGGTAGATGCCGTAGGCATCCTTGCTGTCTTTGTAGCGATAGAGCGCCGCGGCCTGGATCGCGAGCGGGATGAAGGTGGTGGGGCGCGCGAGGTACTTGAACGAGAACGGCGACACGGCGAGATCGCCGAGCGACTCGCGCGGCGCCGGCGTACGAAAACCGGAATTATCACGGGCGCGCGCGTCGCGATAAGCCGCGTAGCCGGAATAAAGCGTCATGTCGGTCGCGAGCCGTACCGCGTAGTCGTAACGCAGCGTCGTCTTGTTGATGAACTCGCGATGGTTGTCTTCGTCGTAGCGCTGGTCCGCGTCCAGGTAGTCGCTCTTGTCCTTGTAACGGATCGCGCCATAGACCGACACCGCGAAGACGCCGAAGTGCAACGCCGCGTCGCCGTAGTCGCCGTTGGCCGCCTGCCCCGCACCCGGAACGATCGCGCTCGCCACACCCTTGAGCCACGGCTCGGCCGTGTCGGCCCGCGCCGCGGCTGCGCCCAACAGCGGCACGATCGCCAGCATCGCCCGGAATGTCCGGTTTTTGACGGCACAGAACATCGAGTTCACCCTCATCCCTGATGCAACTGGATTTGCCATGGTCCGAGACGTCTGCACAACACTTTATCATCCATGACAGCGACGTGGATAGACAGCCCGAAGTCGTGCTGAATAAATTGAGCGGCCGCTCATACGGATTTTTAAAACCGAAACCGTCTACTTGCCTTATCTCTGCCGAAGCAGATAATTTGACACAGGTCGCCGCGCGCGACATGGACATAAAAACATGATTCCGTTTACAGGAGGTTGCCCACCGTGGATACCAGCACCATCGCTGTCACCGTAGAAAGCGTTTCCGGAAAAATTCTCGACTACGCCCTGCTGCTCGCCGCCATCGGCACCATCGCCATGGCGCTGCTGGAACTCATCAAGAGCGTGACGTACTGGCGGCGGCATTTTCACCGCCGCCGCCTCGAGCGCTGGCTGGCGACCGCGCCTGATTCGAAAGCCGCGCATCAGCAGCTCATGCTGCTGGCGGCGGGCGGACCCCGGAACGCCCATGTGCTTTACGACCAGCCGACCGCGAAACTCATGGGCCAGGTCCAGGCGGCCGCGAACGTGGCACTGGATTTTCCCTCGAAGTATCCCGCGTTCTACGAATTCATTGCCGCCATGCCCCAGGTACGAGAACTGCGGGACGGGGGTGACGACGCCAAAGTGTGGAGCCGCTTCAGCACGGAACGCATGGAAGGCCGTCCACGCAAGGCGAGTGTCGCTGACGACACGCAGGCCCGCGGCGCGGCGCAGGCGCGCGCCCGGCTCGGTAACCTGGTGAGCCGCAAGCTCGACGTGTTGCAGAACGAAATAGAATTCGCCTGGGCGCGCCTCAACCAGCTGTGGTCGGTGGCCGGCGGAGGCGCGCTGCTCGCCTGGGTGCTGCTGAACCAGAAACCCCATCCGAGCCCGGAACTGGTCGTGCTGCTGTCGCTGCTGGGTGGTCTGGTCGCGCCCTTCGCCAAGGACGTGGTCAGCGCGCTCACCAGTCTGCGCGCGCGGCGATAAACGCGTGGCGCTCGAACCGACCGCCAGGTTGTCGTTCCGCCAACGTCCCCAAGGCGGCGAGGTCAAACCCGAGCCATCCGAACCGGAGTACCGCGCGCTCACCGGCCGGCGCCATCTGCTGCTTCTGATCCACGGCTACAACAATGATCTCAAAGCCAGCGAGGGCGCCTACCGCGGATTCGAGGCGCTGCAGCGTGAACTGGCCAAGCTCGACGACGACACGCCCGTGGCAAGCGGACGCCTGGTTCAGATTTACTGGCCGGGAGACGCCGACTGGGGCGTGGTCTCGCCGCTGTTCTACCCGTGGAGCATCGAGCGCGCGCGCCGGACCGCCGCGGCGCTGGCCGACACGCTCGCGCGCGCGGCGCGTGAAAGCGGCCACAAGCAGGTGGACATCGTCGCCCACTCCATGGGCTGCCGCCTGACGCTCGAACTGCTCAAGGAGTTGCGCAGCAAGAACGACATCAGCGTCGGCCGCGTGGTGCTGATGGCCGGGGCCGTGCCCACCTTCATGCTCGAACCGCGACCCGACAAGCAGAAGCTGCGCGACGCCATCGACACGGTATTGACCGACGCGGGCCTGAGCCTGTACTCGTCCAACGACAAGGTGCTCGCCTACGCGTTTCCGCTCGGTCAGACCGCGGCGCCGGGCAGCGAGGGTTTTTTCCCGACGGCGCTCGGCCATGAGTTCTGGGCCGACGCCGTCGCGCCCGTCAAACTCACGCAGCAGGAAAACCCCGGCGCGGACCATTCCGATTACTGGGGCTGGAATCAAAAACCACCATCTCTGGCCTACGCCCGCGCCGCAAACACCAAATTGAAGGAGTTCCTGCGCTTCGAGCAAGCGGGTGAACGCGCCATCGCGGAGCGGGGAACGGTCGAGCGCGAAACGCGGGATGATCGCGCCACCGGCGCGGCACGCGAGACCGTCGAGCGAAATACGTAAATAGCGGAACCGTCCCGCTGGGCATGTGTCCGTGGCTCAGTTCTCCCCTTTTTCTTACTTTTCCGATGTCAGGCACCCGCCCGGATCCAACCACGTCCCGAGCGCGACGATAAGTTGACTTAATACATCTACTTTACGAAACCAGTCATTGATCTATGTTTTCACAGCAATGCGCGACTATCAGCACTACCAGAGTACTTAAACCCCCTCCCCCCCAGAATTGGGAACGCTATTGTCGGGTATGGAAATTGCACCCTTATAGATACTAATTTAGGTGCCTGCATGCCGGCCGGCATTTCGGGCACGGTTAGCTCGGGAGTCTATGTTGGATTTATAGGCAATATCCGATCGTCAGCGTACCGGTACCCCGGAGGAAATTTATGCGCATGCAAATAACTATTCTGCTTGGCCTTGCCCTGTTTGCCCACACAACGGCGCAAGCCGCGCCACTGCCGCGCTGCCTGTACGTGTCCTCGTACCACGCCGGTTACGAATGGAACGACGGCATCGAACGGGGAATGGACGCCGTGCTTCAAGGCAAGTGCGAAGTCAAGAAATTCTATATGGACGGCAAGCACCATCTCGACGAGGCATTTGCCAAGGCCAAGGCACGCGAGGCCAAGGAACTCATCGACACCTGGAAACCGGACGTCGTCATCGCCGCCGACGATAACGCTTCCAAGTATCTGATCATGCCGTATTTCAAGGACGCGGCCGTGCCGGTCGTCTTCTGCGGCCTGAACTGGACCGCCGAGCCGTACGGTTATCCGTATCGCAACGCCACCGGCATGATCGAAGTCGGGCCGATCGAACCCCTGGCGGCCGAGGTGCAGGCGGTCGTGAAGAACGCGCGGCGCGGGGTGTTCCTGTCGGCCGACGAGATCACCCAGCACAAGGAGTTCGCCATGGCCCGCGAGATATACAAACGCCGTGGTATCGAGTTCACCCATAAGGCCGTGCGTAGCATGGCCGATTGGGAGGCGGGCTTCGCGGCGGCACAGACGCAAGTTGACTTCCTGGTGATCGCCAACAACGCCGGGATCAACGACTGGGACGATAAACGCGCGCGCCGTTACGCCTATGAACACGGCCGGCGGTTCACCATTGCCTACCTAGAGTGGATGGCGCCTTACGCGATGCTGACCATGGCCAAGATCGCCGACGAGCAGGGAGAATGGGCTGGCAAAGTGGCGTTGCTCATTCTCAACGGCACGCCCCCCTCCAAAATTCCCATCGTGGCAAATCGGCGCTGGACCATGTACGTCAACAACAAGCTGCTCGACAAGGCCGGCTACCGGCTGTCCCCCGAAATTCTGCGCAAGGCCGTGAAGGTGGAATAATGTCACTCCTCTCGCGCTGGCAACGACCGTCGCTCGCGATACTGGTCGCGTTGCTAGGCGTGACGCTCACGATCGTGCTTGTCCTCGCCTCGTGGAAAAATGCGCTGCGCGAGCACGAGAAGGTCTTTACCGCGCAGTCCGAAGCCGTGCGCGAGCAGGTGCTCGAGCGCATCAATGCCACCGACGAAATGGTCACCGGCCTGGCGACGTTCGTGAACTCGGCGGCCCACGTGGACGCCGATCAGTTCCGGTTGTTCTCCGAAGAACTGCTGCGTCGTCACCCGTATCTGTTGTCGACATCCTATCTGCCCCGCGTGGCCGACAACGAGCGGCGTGATTTCGAGCACTCACGCCATGAGGCCGGTTTTCCCGGATTTTCCGTCAACGATCGTTCGGGTAACGACTATTCTGCGGCGCCATCGCGTGCGCAGTACTTCCCGTTGTTGTTCGTCGAACCGTTCGAGCCCGTCGCGGTCGTGATGATCGGTTTGGACGTCCTGTCTGAGCCGTCATTGGCGCATGCGGCGCAAACGGCGATCGATACAGCCCAGCCGAACGCGGCGCCCCCACGTTTGATCGAAGGACGCGTCTGGGGGTACTGGTTGATCACGGCGATCTACGCCGGCAAGACCGCGCCGGCGACGACCGCCGAGCGGCGCACCGCCGTGAATGGGCTCGTGGCGCTGCGTATCAACGGCGAGCAGTTGCTCGCCGAGTCCGTGGCAGCGCGACCGCTGTCGGCATACCTGCGTATGATACCGGCCAGCGGTGCGGCACCGCTTGACCTCGCCACGAGCATACCCGCCGACGAACACGCCATGCGCTGGGTGGCCACGGTGTTCACCCGCAGCGCCGAAATCGGTTCGGGCGGACAACGCTTCAAGCTCGATCTACAACATGCGATATCCTGGCGAGATGTGAACTACCTCCCGGTCGCGGCGGTGCTCGTAACGGGCCTGCTTACAACGGCACTCCTGGTTCTGGCAACGCAACGCGCCACCCGGCGAACCCAGGAGCTGGAACAGAAAAACATCGAGATCGAACGGATTGTGACTGAAAAAACCGCCGAGCTTGCGCTTGAAAAGGAGCGGGCGCAGGTGACACTGGCGTCGATTGGCGATGCGGTGATCACCACCGACGCCGCGGGACACATCGAGTACCTCAATACGGCGGCAGAAACTCTGACCGGTTGGAGCCATGCCGAGGCGCACGGCCGGGAACTGGCCAAGATATTCCGGGTGCGTCCGGCGGAAGACCCGGCGGTGGTGGCGGGTTCACCGGAGGCGCCGGTGCGTGACAGCCTGCTCGTCAACCACTCGCAACAGGAAATCGCCATCGACCAGTCGGTCGCTCCGATTTACGGTCGCGACGGCGAAGTACTCGGCTCGGTGGTCGTGTTCCACGACGTAAGTCAACAGCGGCAACTCGCCCAGGAAATGTCTCACCAGGCCAGCCACGATGCGCTGACTGGACTTTATAATCGGCGAGCCTTTGAAGAGCGACTGAGCCTGCTTCTCACGAGCACCAAATCGGATGGATCGCAGCACGCGCTGCTGTATCTCGACCTCGATCAGTTCAAGATCGTCAACGATGCCTGCGGCCACTCGGCCGGCGACCAGCTGTTGCGGCAGATCTCGGCGTTGCTGCACAAGGAATTGCGGCAGAACGATACCCTGGCGCGTCTCGGTGGCGACGAGTTCGGCATTCTGTTGCACAACTGCCATGAGAACGAGGCCGGAAGGGTCGCGCTAAATCTGCTTCAACACATCAATGACTTCAGGTTTACGTCGAAGGAGCGCGCCTTTACTATTGGCGCGAGCATCGGTCTCGTGTCATTCGGCAGCGAATCGGAAAGCGTCGCGAGCATCCTGAGTGCCGCCGACGCCGCCTGTTACGCCGCCAAGGACAAGGGACGCAACCGGGTGCTGGTCTATCAGGCCGACGACGTCGAGCTCAGCCAGCGCCGCACCCAGATGCAGTGGGTGACGCGTCTGAAGCACGCCTTGGACGAAAATCGCTTCGTGCTGCATAGCCAGCCCATCGTGCCCATTGCCTCGGGAACAACGGCTCCCGTGTACCACGAAGTGCTCCTGCGCTTGCGCGAAGCGGACGGCACGCTGGTCCTGCCCGGGGCGTTCCTGCCGGCAGCCGAACGCTACGGGCTGATGCCGGAGATCGACCGCTGGGTCGTGCGCACCACCTTGCAATGGCTCATCGAGCATGCCGACGATCCGAATCTGGCAGCCAGCTATAGCATCAACCTCTCCGGACATTCCTTGAGCGATGTGCCGTTCCTCGGGTTCGTGCTACACGAGATCGAGCACAGTGGTGTCGCACCCACGCGCGTGCACTTCGAGATCACTGAAACCGCCGCGATCACCGCCAGCCACGGCGCGCGCGAGATGATGCAGACGCTCAAGGATAGGGGTTGCCGGTTTTTGCTCGATGACTTTGGCAGCGGCTGGTCGTCGTTCGCCTATCTCAAGAGCCTGCCGGTCGACTTCCTCAAAATCGACGGCAGCCTGGTGCGCGACATGGCCCACGATCCACTCGACGAAGCCATGGTGCGTGCCATCAACGAGATCGGTCATGTGCTGGGCATTGCCACGATCGCCGAGTTTGTCGAGAGCGAAGCGATACTCGAGAAGTTGAAAGCCTTGGGCGTTGACTATGCCCAGGGCTACCTGATCGCCCGGCCGGCGCCAATCGACGCGCACCTGAGCACATACCAGGTAGTGCGTTCACAACGAACCGCCTGACAGAGCGGTCGATACCGCGGCACAACCCGAATGGGCGCGCGCAGGTGTCCTGCAAAACCGGCCCTCGTAGCTTATCCCGGCGCCTGATTCTGGGTTTCGGCCATGATCGGTTCGACGACGATCTCCACGCGCCGATTCAGGCGGCGCCCTTCCTCCGTGGCGTTGGCGGCGCGTGGCGCAGTTTCGCCGCGGCCGAGGAACTCGAGACGTTGCACCAGCACGCCCTTGTTGCGCAGGTAGTCATTAACCGCCTGGGCGCGATGCTCGGAGAGCGTCTGGTTGTACTGATTGGTGCCGACGTTGTCCGTGTGTCCAACGACAGTAAGGTGTGTCTTCCCGTAACGAACCAGCACGTTCGCGATCTTGTCCATGGTGGTGTAGAAACCCGGCTTGATCGCCGTGGAATCGAAATCAAACGATGTCTGCGAGGTCATGGTGATCAGCAGGTTATGCTGGTCCAGTTTCCGGATCTCGATTGCTCCCGCCTGGACCTCGGAGGCGAGAACCTTCTCCAGGTCCTGTTTCTGTGAATCCATGTAGGTGCCCACGGCCGCGCCGGCGAGGCCGCCGCCGACCGCGCCGATCAGCGCGCCCCGGTTACGGTTGCTTTTATTGCCGATCGCGCCCACGGCAGCGCCGCTGACCGCGCCAATGATCGCGCCCTTCTGGGCGTCGGTCATGGGCTGGCGGTTGCCGTACTCATCGGTCGCGCAACCGGTGGTAACAGCCGCGAATGCAGCGATAAGGGTAATAATCGATAAACGCTTCATGTGTCGAAACCTCCAGATCATTGAGAAAAGAATTTTATTACAATCGCACTTCCACTGCGGCCCCGCCCAGGTCGCTGCGGGAAATCACCAGTTCGCCACCATAGAGCTCAGCCATTTCCTGCACCACGGCGATGCCCAAGCCGTACCCCGGCGTTGACGCATCGGCACGCACGCCACGCAGACGCACACGCTCGACCTGATCCGGGGCGATGCCGGGACCGTCGTCCTCGACGCGCAAGATGAATTCCCGTCCCGATTGGCCAGCCGGTTGGTTGCGGGCATGCACCTGCACGCGCGTGCGTGCCCACTTGTAAGCATTGTCCGCCAGATTGCCCACGACCTCGAGCAGGTCGCCTTCATCGCCACGAAAAACCACCTCGGACGCGATGTCGATCTCGGCACGCACCGATTTACCGGCATAGGCCTTGTCGAGTGCGCCGAGGATTTTCCGCACCGCTGGAGCGACCGGCAGCGGTGTGTCCATGGCATTGCGGCCGGCGGCAGCCGCGCGCTGCAGTCGATACTCGACAATCTCATTCATGCGCTGTAACTGTTCCTGTACCGCCGCGCGCAGTTCCTCCGCCGGCACCCTGGCATCAACGCTCGAGCGCAGAACCGCCAGCGGCGTCTTCAGACTGTGCGCCAGGTTGCCGAGCGCGTCGCGGTAACGCTGAAGATGCGCGCGTGCGTTCGCCAGCATGGTATTGAGGTTATTAGCCAGCGGCTGAATTTCAGCCGGGTACCGGCCGTGCAAGGTCTGGGCGCGGCCAGCCTCCATTTCCAACAGGTTCTGCGCCAACTGCCGCAGCGGCGACATGACCCAGCGCAAGATCAACGCCTGGATCGCCAGCAGCAACAGCGTGGCTGCGGCGAGCCAGACGAAAAGGCTGTGGCGGAACTGCTGGATCTGCGCCGCGTACACATCCAGTCGCTCGGCCACGTGAAACACGTACAACCGCGGCTGACGGTCGCTGCCTTCCCAGCGGGTGGTGAAGCTCAGCGTCAATCGGGCCGGGGTCTGTCCATTGGCATCCTGCGTATACACACGCTCGCCGAGAGCCGGCAATACCGCGTCGTTGAATGTCACGCCGAGCGCCGAACGCGAACGCCATACCGTCTTTCCCCGATCATCGCTGACCTCCGCGACCAGACCGGATCCGACGAGGTTGAAGCGCGGCTCGGGCAGCTCCGCCGGCAATTCGAGTTTATTGTTCGCATTGAGGTCGGAAGCGGCAAGCAAGGCATAGAGATGGCCTTGCAGCCGTTCGCGCAGCGTGCTCTCGGCACTGCGTCGAAACGCCTGATCCAGGGCCACCCCGGTCAAAGCGAAAAACCCCGCCAGCACCAGCGCCGAGACCAGCAGCAGACGCGCGCGCAACGAACGCATCACGAACCCCCGCAGGGAAGCGTGAAGCGATAGCCGCGGCCACGCAGGGTTTCGATCGGATTGAGACGCTCGTCGGGATCGAGTTTCTTGCGCAAACGGCCGATGAAGACCTCGATCACGTTGCTGTCGCGGTCGAAATCCTGATCGTAGATATGTTCGGTGAGCGTCGTCTTCGACACTACGTCGCCGGCGTGCAACATAAGGTATTCCAGCACCTTGTATTCATAGGCGGTGAGTTCCAGCGCCTGCTTGCCCACGCGCACCTGCTGCGCGGCGGTGTCGAGCACGATCGGTCCGCAGCTGACGATAGCTTGCGCCTGACCGGCGGCACGCCGCAGCATGGCTTTGGTGCGCGCCAGCAATTCCTCGAACTGAAACGGCTTGACCAGATAGTCGTCCGCGCCCGCCTCGAGACCCTCCACCTTGTCCTGCCAGCGCCCGCGCGCGGTCAGGATCAGCACCGGAAAGCGCCGGTCGTTCTTGCGCCAGGCGCGGATGACCTCCATGCCGCTGATATCGGGCAAACCGAGATCGACGACGGCGAGGTCGATGGGGTATTCGCGCCCGTGCACCAGGCCGTCCCTGCCATTGGCGGCGCTGTCCACGGCATAGCCCGCGGCGCGCAACTGGCCGCATAAGTACTCACGCAGGGAGGTTTCGTCTTCAATGACAAGGAGACGCATGGGAATAGGCGGCTAGCGAATCTCGCCGCTCTGTGCATCCACGTTGACGACGCGCACCGATCCATCGCGCAACAGGACCTTGATGCGGTAGGTGGTGCGGCCGCGATTCTCGCGCGCCTCCGCCGAAAGCACGCGCCCGCCGGTATCGCGCCGGACGCGCGCCACCGCCTCATCGAGCGAGAGACCGTCCTGGCGTGTGGCCTCGCGGCGCGACGAACGCTCGTCACGCCGCGCTTCCACCGGGAGCACCGCGGCCCACACCAGCAGGCCGGCGAGCAGGCACGTCATGATCTTTACGCGTCTCATCGCCGGTCGCCCCCGTCACGTGGCTGGATCGTCGCCATCGGCTGCACATCTTATCCGACCGGCGTGGTTGAAGCATCTGCGCACTTTGACCACGCCAGGCACGCGCCAGCGTGCGCTCAGCGATTACGGACGATCTCGTAGCCGATAATGGTACCGATCACCGCGCCGACCGCGGTGTCGCCGGGATTGCCGCGGCCCAGCTCATGCCCCACCACCCCGCCGATCACGCTGCCGGCAATGATGGGCATGGGCGACGAGGCGCGCCGATCCGGATAAGATTCCCGGTACCCGCGCGGTGCGGGTTCGTAGTAATCGCGATCACTGTGGTGCTCGTGGTGCTTGTGCTTGTACCATCCGCGGTGCGCCCCGCGGTCATGACGATAATCATCATCGCGGGAATAATATCTCTCCACGCGCTGCACCCGGACCTCACGGTAAGAATCGCGGTCATCGCCGCGATTGCCGCGATCCGCCTGAGCCAGCGGGGCGGAGAGCGCGGCGGCCAGTGCCAGGACAGCTGCACTTAGTATCTTGCGGTTCATGATTTTCTCCTTGTCTTGCGTTTATGGGTTTACCGCTTACTTCTGAGGCAAGCTTACCTATCCGAGGCTGAACCCTGACTGAACAGAAATCATTTGTAACTTATTAATTTAAATATGATTATTTAGATCGAGGAAGGAAACGACAGGGATTCCGGGC
>Ga0180089_1000031_pt1 | contig 12413 bp, 10 predicted proteins | sample EasRiv860_16_10D_FD_123016 | JGI IMG/M metagenome (GOLD analysis project Ga0180089, IMG submission 123016) | Soil microbial communities from meander-bound floodplain in the East River, Colorado, USA - East River metaG ERMLT860_16_10D | ecosystem: Environmental > Terrestrial > Soil > Floodplain ... | reverse complement strand
GCTAGCACGTTTGCCGCGCCGCCAAGGTGAACTGACTCGCGACGAACATCCACCACCGGCACGGGCGCTTCAGGCGATATGCGCGTCACGTCACCCCAGACAAATTCATCCAGCATCACATCGCCGAGCACGACGATTTTCCGATCGCGCATCGCGTTAATTAGTTCCGCGGCGCGTTGTTTGGTTAGTTGGGGCATCATGAAAATTTAGAGTCATCCAAGAGCGGGGGCAAGCCCGCCTTCCCAACCTGAGAGCTTCCCATAGTGGCTTCCAGCTTTGGCCTTGTCAGCCTTTCAATCAGGAATCAACAACTCAAGTCTGATCAGCTCGAGGTTGGGAAGGCGGGCTTGCCCCCGCTCTTGGTCGAATGCATCTCTCTCAACACTCGTTCGGTCGCAGCGATCACACGTTCAACCGGCACGCGCTTAATACATTCCGGCTCGTCAAACTTTTCGCAAAAGTAACCGTGACAAGGTTGGCAGTCCATCTCTTCCATGACAACTTCAGCCGCCGACGATGAGACACCTGGAGTCCAGGGACGCCAGTGGGCCGTGTTCGACGAACCAAAGATGACAACGGATGGAGTTTTGACCGCTGCGGCAATGTGTGCGATGCCGCTGTCGTTTCCGACGAACACGCGAGCGCGAGCAAGTAGCGCCGTTATCTCCGGCAAAGTTAAATCAGTGAAAGCCGCCACCGGGGTCGCGGTGTTTTTGTTCATCTCATCGATAACCTGTTTCTCGTTCGCCGTAGTTATCGCAACCACTGCAAGGCCCTTGCTCCTGATGTCCTCAGCCAAATGTCCAAACTTGTCCGCCGACCACTGCTTTGTTGCGAACGCCGCTGCTGGGTGAATCACTGCAAACGGCGCATCTGCCAAACCCGCAACCTGAAGGCGCTCCGCAATGGCAGCTGATGCTTCCGGAGTTACGGCCAGTTGGGTTGGCGGTCGATCGCTGACCGGGACGCCTGTCCATCCGAGCAACGCCAGTTGTTGCTCGACAGAATGCGTCTTGTCTCGTCCCCAAAGCAATGACGAGGATGGCGACAGGTGGTTATGCAAGCGCGCGTATTGATAAGTCTTGTAACCGACGCGATGCTTTGCGCCAGTAGCACGTGTCAGCAACGTCGCGGTGGTGCCGCCGTGCAGGTTGTAAACGACGTCGTAGTTGTTGGCGCGCAGTTGACGGGCAACGCGCGCGCGCGCAGAAGTGCTCCTGCGCTCGAGAGTGATGACCTTATCCGCATAGGCAAATCCGTTGAGCACGGGCGCCACCCAGTCTTCGAGCAAAATGTCGACGCTCGCGTGCGGCAGGAATCTCTTTAGCGCGAAGAGGGACGGAGTTGTCAGCACCGTGTCGCCGATGGAACGCAAACGCACGAGGAGAACTCGCTTGACGGTGTCCCAGTTCCAGATTGCTGCGGCAAGCGGCTGTGGCTCCTGGTCTTCACCGCGCAAGCCTTGCTGCAGTCCGCGCAGCTGCGGCGATGATTCAACTATGTGCTTTAAACTATGCAAAGGCTGTTCAAGCTCGTTCTGGTGGTTCGTTTGCTGTGTCGTTCTCTATCGTTGCTTCGTCGACAAGCATGACTGGAATGTCGTCGCGGATGGGATAAACGCGCCGGCATTTCACACATTTTAGGCCGCTGCCATCGGCCTTCAATTCAACCCTCGCCTTGCAGGCAGGGCAGGCGAGTATTTCCAACAAATCCTCACTAATTGCCATTCGCATTGGACCTCACATTGCGGTTATCCGGGAGAGCAAAGCTTACCATAACGAGAGGAACAGGAGGCAGGAGGCAGGAGCAGGAGGCAGGAGCAGGAAGCAGGAGCAGGAGGCAGGAGCAGGAAGCAGGAGCAGGAAGCAGGAGCAGGAGGCAGGAGCACGTTGCTTACCGCTCACTGCCTCCTGCCTCCTGCACCTGCCTCCTGATGACAGTCATCCGCATACCATGTTTCGGCCGCAGGGTGATCACAGGCTTAAGTACAACTGGATGATTCGGAACTAATCGCATTTGCCAATGCCGCGCGATGGTCGCGATCAGAAGAATGCCTTCCATCCAGGCGAAGCCTTCGCCGATGCAGCGACGCGGTCCGCCGCCAAAAGGAAAGTAAGAGAACTGCGGTCGCGATTCGCGCGCCTCCGGAGTCCAACGATCGGGGTCAAATTTTAGCGGCTCCGCGAAGTAGCGCGGATCGCGGTGCATGACATACTGGCTCATCAGCACCAGTGATTTCCGCGGTACGACATAACCGCCGATCTCAAAATCCTGCATCGCGAGCCGGCCGAGGGCCCACGCCGGCGGATACAGCCGCATCGATTCCGCCAGCACCATTTCGGTGTATTTCAGTTTCGCTACGTCATCGAAGTCGGGCAGCCTTCCGGCAAGCACGCGATCAATCTCTTCATGCAGGCGCGCCTCCGCCTCAGGATTCTGTGACAGCAAATACCAGGTCCAGGTCAACGCGTTGGCTGTGGTTTCATGGCCCGCGAGAAAGATCGTCATCAGCTCATCGCGCAATTGCTCGTCAGTCATGGCCCCGCCGTCGACTTCAGTGTCCTGAGCCAGCAACAACATCGAGAGCAGATCGCCACGGTCTTCGCCAGCGAGTCTGCGCTGTTCAATCAGGCGATAGATGATTGCGTCCAGCTTGGCCCTGGCCGTATCGAAGCGCCGCAATTGAGGCAGCGGAAGTTTCTGTAGTAACTCAAAGAAAGGAATAGTGATGGTGTTGAAGAGATCCATCACTACGGTCATTGCTTCACCGACTTCCTGCGCGTCTGAAACAACATCCGCGTCGAAGAGCGTTTTGCCCACTATTCCCAGAGTGAGTTGCATCATCTCTGCAGACATGTCGAGCGTGTCGCCATCACACCAGCGCGCGCTTGTTTGTAATCCGTAGTCAGTCATCACGCTGGAGTAAGAAGCAATCCGCGAGCGATGAAACGCCGGCTGTGCCAATCGCCTCTGCCGCCGGTGAACTTCATCTTCGCTCGTCAACAATCCTTCACCCAACAAACGCTTGGCGCGTTGCAGCACGAGGCCTTTATGGAAGCTGGGGTGATTGGTGACCAGAACGTCCTTGATGTAATCAGGATGATTCAGGAAAAACGCTTCTTGCGGACCAAGGCGAAAATAGGAAATGTCGCCATACTGCGCAGCGAGATTTTGAAAAAACGGGAGAGGACCTTTGCGGTAGGCGAGCAAACCTGACAACGGAATAATTTGGCGCGGACCTGGGGGATGCAAACCCGACTTCATCAACCCATTCTAACAGCCCTGGAGTAGCAGGAGGCAGGAGCAGGAGGCAGGAGCAGGAAGCAGGAGGCAGGAATGAGGCGGAGCACAGGATGGAGGAGGACGTGTTCCTGCTTCCTGCTCCTGCCTCCTGCCTCCTGCTCCTCTTGCTCCGTGGCTTCGCTTTGGTTCGCAATGGTAGGATTTGCGGTAGTAGCTTTCGGAGAAAAATTCTTGTCACTCGAATTCGCCGTTCAGTATCCCTGCGCCCTGCGCGCTCGCTATACGGAAAAGCATTTGCGCGAGTGGGGCCGTCTCAGCAACCTTCACGCGCAGCTTACCACCGGCGATACAGGCGCGCCCTCGCAGGAAAAACTCGACTGGGTGGAAAACGCACGCGAAGAAGTTGAAAAAATGCAGGTGGAGACCGCGATCTGTTTGACCTGCCCGGCATGTTTGCCTGAGGGTGCCGACGGCTCTGCCGGCGAAGGTGAAGCAGTAGGATGTCTCGGCCGGATTACTTATCCAATCGAAGCACAGTTTGAAAAATTTCTTGCCGACCGAGTCCAACTTGCGCTCGACACGATGGACGACGAAGATCAACCCCGGCTCTTGCGCATACTCATCGATGCCGAGTCGCCCTTTGACGGCGAGGCGACGAAGGAATTACGGCGCGTCACCACTCCGGAAGGCTTACGTTTCTTTGAACTGCGTGTGCCAATTCGTTTGTCGCGAGAAGCTGCGCGACTAACGACCGACAATGTGTTCGATGTGTTGGCCGGATTTCGTTCCGAGGATAATGAGCAGACGACGTATGTTCGCGAGCTGCCGTTTCAGGCTACTGCTGACTACTACGACTTTCTCGACCTGCTGCTGCGCAACGACCTAAGCCAGTCGGAGATTGCGCGCCTCACTTCGCGAGGAAAAAACTATTCGCAGTTTCTGCGTTTGCTGGCTGCAATCGAACGTGCGGAAGCATTGTCGACGCGAGTGCTGCTCGATTAAGCGGTGCTGTAACGCAAACTGTTAGTTTGCGATTCGCGAACGCCGACTTCAGGCCAACCAGCCGCAAACTAACAGTTTGCGTTACAAACTCTAGTTAACATCGATTTAAGGCCACGTTCACTTGAGCTTAAGACGATAGTTTCATTCTTCAGAGTTCCCGGTGCGATTTCTTCAGGCAGTCTCATTACAAGAAAAAGGACGATGAATCATGTTGAAGACATTGAGTCCGCAAAACAGTCGACCCTATCTCATGGGCTTCATGCTGGTCATTTCGCTTTTTGCTCTCAGCGCTGCCGGCGTTAAAGCGCAAAGCGTCGCCCAATCAAATTCCGCTGAAGGCCACAGCTTACCGCTCAAGGCAAGCGAAACAGCGAAGAAGGCGCCGAAAACTGTGCCAAACGTGAAGAAGCCGGTGACCACTGAAGAAAAGCTGGACGCCCTGGCACAAATGGTGGAGCAACAGAACGAGCGTCTGAATCAATTGCAGCAAACCATCAGCGAGCAACAGGCAACGATTCGTTTGCTGGTGGGCATGGCGAATGACAAGCCGGCCTCGCCTGTAACGTCGACTGCAATAATGAGCGCAGTTGCGGCAGCGCCAATCGAAGCCGGGACCTCTCCTCAATCCGCCTCGGTCGAAGATCGGCTGAAGAAGGTAGAGACGCGCGTGTCGGAAATTGGCGCGATCAAATTCAGCGGCGACATCCGACTGCGATCAGAATCAATCTTCGGACAGCAAAACATTCTGGCAAACGGCGACAATCCAGCGTTGCTTGGCAATGAATTGAGTCCTCGTCACCGTATGCGGATGCGCGCGCGGCTGCAAATGCGCGGCAGCGTTAACGACGAATTCGACTGGGGATTGCGCTTCGCTACCGGAAGCTTCGCTGACAATATTTCGACTAACCAAACGCTTACAGACTTTTTCAATCGCAAGCCTTTTGGACTCGATCAGGCCTTCGTCACCTATAAGCCGAAACGCGTTGCCGGCTTGCGTCTTCAAGGGGGGAGATTCGAGCCGCCGTGGACGTTCACTGAAATGACCATCGACAACGACTTGATGGTAGAGGGCTTTAACGAGTCGTACACGCGCACCTTCAAGAAGTCGACCTTAAAGGACCTGACTTTTGTCGCCTGGCAATTGCCTTTCCTCGAACGAAACTCCGCGTTTGTTCGCAATGCGAATGGCACGGTTAACATTGATCAGTCGCGCCTCGGCGGACGTGACCTCGCGCTCTATGGCGGGCAGGTGCGCGCGCGATTCGAGCCAAGCTCTAAAGTAGCGCTCAGTCTTTCGGTGTCAGATCTCTTCTTTTCAGGGACGCAGTTCATTTCGCCGGTGCAGGTTTTCGGCAGTCAGTTGCTGCTCCCTTTGACGTTCACTATCCCAGCTTCCGGTGTGACACCGGCACAAACCATCACTACTCAGGTTGCGATATCGCGTGATCTTCTGGTTGCGGGCAACACGGGTCTCGGGCTTACCAACGCCAGCAATAACGCGACGAATCGCGACGGGCGCCTGGCCTCAGGCTACAACCTCGTTGATATGCTCGCCCGTCTCGAGTTGAAGCACAGCAAGCGCTGGCCCGTTACCCTGCTTATGAATTTCGTCGCCAATACGCAGGCGCACGACGTGGTGACTGCCGGACCTGGAGGCACTGACCTGCTTCTTCCTAACAATGAGAATCACGGTTTCTGGGGTGAAATTCAGGTTGGCTCTTCGAAAGCGCGCGGCGACACACAGTTTGGCTACACCTTCCTGCGCGTCGAAAAGGATGCCGTGCTCACCCCCTTCAATTTTTCTGACGTGACTCAGCAGTCAGACATGCGCGGGCATCGCTTCCTGTTCGCCTATACCGCTGATCCGCGGGTGACTTTTAATGTGATCGGGATCGTTACTCAACGTCTCAACGGACTACTGGGTCCATTTGTCGCGACTCCGCCGGGATCGTTGAATCGTTCGACGTTCAGGTTGCAATTCGACACCGTGCTGAAGTTCTGATCGCCGGACGATTCGAACAAGAATAAGCCGCGGATTTACGCAGATAAACGCGGATCAGATTAAGATTCAGGACATACGGGCCTGATAAGTCCTTTTCTGATTCGCGTGGATCCGCGTAATTCCGCGGCTGAGAAAACTTGACAGCAATGCCGACTTTCTTGCGATCGTCGCCCCGACTTTACATCAAACGATCTTCGTCAACTTCGCCGGTGTCTTGAACTCTCCTGGGTATTGGTTCCGGCCTTCGGTGTTCATCGCTCACAATATTTGAGACCAGCAGTTCCGTCGTTCCCTCTGTGATCGAGGCACGTGCAACCGGCGTCGGCAATGCCTGTGTGACTGGTGCGTTTAAGGCTGGCGCGCCTGGCACTACTCCTTGCTTCGCTATGCCAGGGTTGAGCACAAAATGTAGCTGCCAGATTCCCTGAAGCAGCGCAAACAGACCGAAGGCGCCGAACGCCGAAACAAACAGCACCAACACCTTGAAGGCCTTGGGATCAACCCGGAATAAAGGCAGCAGGAGAAGGCTCGTCACAAACAGAATCACCACTCCCATCACCAGATTGTGGTAGGCCGTCCGTGATTTCCTCGTTAGCCGCAAAACCTCCAGTTCAGAAACATCAATCACGAGCGGCGCACCACATCGCCGGCAGAAGTGGGAATCATCCGTGACTGGTGTGGCGCACGAAGGACAGGCTGAAACGGAAGAGCGTCCACTTGCGAGCGCAACCATGGCCTCTGCTTCACGCAGCAGCGTTTGCCGATCGCCCTTTGTCATGCGCATGTAGCTTTTCACTTCATAGTTGAACGTAGCAACGACGGCAATGGCATTCACCTGTTTCAGTTGGATGGTGAGCTGCGTAGGATAATCCTAAGACTCAAACGAACATCCGGAACGTGCGCCGCACTGGGCGCTCCGCTTCGCGTAGATTGGCTGTTCGCCGAGCACTTTGTAGCCGAGTTTTTGTACCGCCTCGATTAATCGCGGACGCAACGAGTCAATGTCGCCAGTAATAGTCAGCGTGACGTCGTGATCGCTAATCGTAGTATTAGTTCCCAGGAATTCTGCACTCATTTTGTTGTCCTCGGAATTGGTCTTGACTCTGGTAAACGATCCGAGCGGGTCCCAGGTTTCAACTTCCAACGCCTGGGTTGGCGTCAGAAAAAGAATCCGCGCTGATTTCTTACATACAAAGCTGAACCCCGCGTTGTGTTAGTCTTGTCGCCCAAGTGGTGACTCAGGGCGACAAGCGGGCTAGCAGAATACGCAACCGCGCACGCAAGGTGCGTACGCGCGTGCGCGATACTCGCCGCGAAATCGAACGCATCGCCAAGACGCCAACACTCGGTGGACTCTTCCTTTCCTTTCTAAAAATCGGCACGGTTGGATTCGGCGGCGGACTGGCTGTTATCGCACAAATCAGAACGCTCGCAGTGCAGCAGCGCCGCTGGCTTACGGAGCAGGAGTTTGCGTCCGGCTTTGCGCTTGCACAAACTTTGCCCGGTACGGCCGCAGGCAATTTGGCTACGTATGTTGGACTCAGAATTCGCGGCTGGCGTGGCGCCACCGTATCGATCGCAGGATTCATCTTGCCTTCGATGCTGATGATGATCGTGCTGGCAATTCTTTACCGGCATCTGCGTTACCTGCCCGATACCGATCGCCTCTTTCACGGCCTGAACGCAGCTGTAGTCGCCCTGATAATCGTGACGGCGTGGCGCGTGGGCCGCAACACGCTGGGAAAGCCCTGGCAGTGGTTCCTGGCGGTTTTCGCTTGCATCGTGGTCGCGTTTTTCAGCGTCACGGTAATCGAGGTGGTGCTGGCCGCTGGTCTCATCGGCATCTTTATCGATTCATATGCTGAGAAACAACTGCGCAGGCTGGGACAACTTCGCGGGGTAGCCTCTCGTCGGAAACGAATTTCGGCACGGGTGACCTTGCAAAGAAGGCGACGTCGAATTCGCGCGACGCATTTCGTTGGCGGTTATCTAACACGCGCAATGGCGGAGGAACGCGTAAGACAGGCGGCGTTGTCGGCTCAAGGTGAAATTGCAGAAGGCGAAAGCCAAACGACTGAGAGCACTCCGGCTGACGAGAATCCTGATCGAGATCAAGCTGCTCCCAACTCTAACGGCAAGAAGTTTAGATCCCTTGCGCTGTTTGGCGTAGCGATGCCGATCCTTGCCAAGTTTGCATTGTTGCTGACGCTTTCAACTCTTTTCCTGCGCATTGGCACGGTCACGTTTGGTGGAGGCTTCGTCATGATTCCGTTGATCGAGGCGGAAGTGGTTGACTCTCATCGTTGGCTTACTCATCAGGAGTTCGTTGATGCAACCGCTCTCGGCCAGGTGACGCCAGGGCCCGTGCTGATCACAGCCACCTTTATTGGCTATCGCGTAGCCGGAACACTCGGCGCACTCGTAGCGACCATCAGCATTTTTTTGCCGTCGTTCCTTATGACGGTGGTGGCCGGGTCATCGCTCGCACGTTTTCACACCAACAAGATCGTGCAATCGTTTTTGAAAGGCGTTACGCCTGCTGTGGTTGGCCTGCTGGTCGCTGCCGGCATTAGTATCGGACGCGCCGGTATTCACAGCTGGGTGGGCATGTTGATCGCGGTGATAGCCGGCGTGGTGTTGATTCGCTATCGGCCTAACGCCGTCTGGGTGATCCTGGGTGCCGGTTTGGTTCGTTTTGTTCTCGGTTTCTTTATTGCCTGAGAATTAGCCGCAGAAATGATTAGCCGCGGATTTCGCGGATGAACGCGGATCAGATCAGGAATTAGGACATACCACCTAATACTTTTTCCGATCCGCGTCTATCTGCGTAAATCCGCGGCTGAGTTTTTGGCCACTCCGCGAATCCGCGGCTGATTCATCTACCAAACCTGACAACGCTTCTCCGGCGGGCGCACCATCGCAGCGCCGACATTGCAGTGGAACGCTGCCGCAAACTGCGGCATGTTTGAGAGAGGCCCGTTGACGCGGAAACGACCGAGCGGGTGCGGATCGGTAAGAATCTGTTGCCGCATCGCTTCCGGAGTTTGTTTTCTGCCCCACACCTGCGCCCAGCCAAGGAAGAAACGCTGTTCGGGTGTGAAGCCGTCGATGTCCGCGGGGCGTGGTTTGCCCTGGAGGGCTTTCTGGAAAGCGAGCCACGCTATTTTCAAACCACCGAGATCACCGATGGACTCACCGAGCACCAATTTGCCGTTCTGGTTCATGCTAATTTCTTCCACGCGGAAGTTGGAGAACTGTTGCTCAACGCAGTTAGCACGCTCCATGTAGTTCTTCGCGTCCGCTTCCGTCCACCAATCTTTAAGGTTGCCCTCCAGATCAAATTTGCGCCCTTGATCGTCGAACCCGTGTGACATCTCATGACCAATGACGGCGCCAATCGCTCCGTAGTTAAGTGCGTCATCGGCGGTCAAATCGAAGTAAGGCGGTTGCAAAATCCCCGCCGGGAAAACTATTTCGTTCATTACCGAGTTGTTGTAGGCGTTGACGGTGGGAGGAGTCATGGCCCACTCCGTGCGATCGACCGGCCGTCCCAACTTCGCCAGGTTTCGCCGCCGCGCAAATTCGCTTGCGCGAAGCAGGTTATCGATGTATGAGGTGCGCTCGATCTTCAAAGTTGAATAGTCGCGCCACTTGTCCGGGTAACCGATCTTTACTCCAAATGCGTTTAGTTTAGCGATGGCGGCCTGTCGTGTCGGCTCGCTCATCCAATCGAGGGTCGGGATATCTTCGCGCAAAGCGACGATCAGATTATTCACCAATTCCTTCATGCGTGCTTTGGCTTCCGGTGGGAAAGCTTTCTTCACGTAGACTTCGCCGAGCGCTTCGCCAAGATTCTGATCGGTGGCAACTACACAGCGGCGCCAACGCGGCTGATTTTCTTTTGTTCCATTCAACGTCCTGCTGTAAAAATCAAAATTCTCATTTACAAAGGGCGTTGCAAGCGCCTCTGCGGCATCGTGAACCAGATGCCAGCGCAAGTAGGTTTTCCAATCGTTGATTGGGACGGTGATGAGCATCTGATCGACCGTTTTGAAAAAGTCAGGATGGGCCACGTTGATTTCGGTAAACTTCGGTGCACCGAGCCTGGTTGTATAAGTCGCCCAGTCGAAGTTTGTCATCACCGTTTTCAAGTCTGCGGCGGGCATCTTGTGATATTGCTTCGAAGCGTCGCGGCGCGAAACACGATCCAGTGAGGCTTGCGCGAGCTGGGTTTCAATCTTCATAACCGTCTGCGCTTCAGCGGCAGCTTTGTCGGCATCATCACCCAACAGTTTGAACATGTTCGTCACGTGCCGCACGTAAGCCTCGCGGGTGCTTCTGGATTTTTCGTCATCCTTGAGGTAGAAATCCCGGTCTGGAAGGCTCAGGCCACCCTGACCGGTAATGGCGATAATGGTGTCGCTTTTCTTCAAGTCCTGACCGGCGCCGAAATTGAATATCGAAGCCACACCCATGCGGTGCAGGTGGGCGAGCATTGCCGGGAGGTCGCGCGAACTCTTGAGGTTATTGATGCCTGCCATTTCCTTAGCGAGCGGGGTAGAACCGGCCGCTTCGATCTTTGCTTCGTCCATGCAGGTGGCATAAAACGCGCCGATCTTTTGTTCATTGCTGCCCTTCGGAGCAGCTGTATTCTTTGCGGCAGCTTCGAGGATCTGGTGCAGCGTGGCTATATTCTTTTCACGTAGCGGACTGGTGATGCCCCAGGTCGAAAAAGCGGGTGGGATTTCGTTTTTCGCAATCCAGCCGCCGTTGGCATACTGGTAAAAATCCTCGCACGCTTTACACGTGGTGGTACACATGTTGGCCGGATCGAAGCCGCGCGGCGCCGTTTGCGCGAAAGCCGCCAGCCCGAATGACACCGCAACGACCAGCGCAATCAGGGGGCGCACATTGAGATGACGCATATAGATACTCCTTCAGCAAAGTTGGATTGCGTTTACGATGGCTACGAATCAAAGATACCAGACCTGCGAATGCGGCACTAAATACGCACGTTCAGCCCAAAGGTTTCGATCACAGTCAAATGGGGCTATTCTTACGGCGCTCGAGTTTCTCCCATGACAAAATACCTTGATCTAAAAAAATGGATCCGCAAGGACGTGTTTGAGTTCTTCCTCGCGTTCGACAAGCCTTACTTCAATATTTGTACTAACCTTGACATCACGCCGCTACTGACGGCGCTCGGTGATCGCAAGGTCAGTGTGTCTCTGGCCTATCATTACTTCGCGCTTCGAGCAGCAAACGAGATCGAGCCCTTTCGTTATCGACTCAAAGACGGCCAGGTGATTGTTTACGACGTGATCCACGGCGGCACCACAGTTCTGCTGCCTAATGAAATCTTTACGCTCGCATACTTTGAATATGAGCCCAGCTTTAAGAAGTTCATGGCCGGGGCTGAAGTAGCGATGAAGCAAGCGGTGTCAGGAGACGGCGCTTTCAGGCCGAACCCCAGGGATGACATGATTCACTTCACAACGTTGCCGTGGGTTTCCTTCACGAGCTTTTCTCATGCGCGGAATTGGGGACGCGAGGATTCAGTGCCGAAGATCGCCTTCGGGAAATTCATGAAAGTGAATGAGCGCACGCTGCTGCCATTCTCGGTGGAGGTTCATCATGCGTTGATGGACGGTCTGCATGTCGGTCGATACGTGGCCCGGTTGGAAGAGGCGCTGCGTGATCCGGAAACATTTCTATCCGAAACATAGTAGCCGTTTGCGCCGCAAAGTTAGTGGTTTTGGTTAGTTAATGCAGCACAGTATGCACCCGCCTCTCATTGGAAAACTAATCATTGACATGTTTGAGAGGCGTTAACTAAGATGAGGCGCCTCGCTAGTTGTCTCCACGAGTTCTAAACGCGATCTGAATGTAAAATCAGATCAACACTAACAGGAGAAGATCATGCGCAACCCCCTTCTTTACTCCTTTGCCCGATGGGCCAAAGGATTGAGTGTCTGTCTGTTCGTCACCCTCTTGTTTGCCGCGGTTGTGGTCGCCCAGACACAAATTACAACCGGCACTATTCAAGGCACTGTCCTGGACGCAAATGGAGCAGCCGTGCCTGGCGCCGAAGTCGAAGTCAAGAATGTCGACACCAACTTCATCAGGACAAGTACAACGGATGAGGAGGGAAGATTTGTGGCGCTGC
>Ga0180089_1000030_pt1 | contig 12452 bp, 8 predicted proteins | sample EasRiv860_16_10D_FD_123016 | JGI IMG/M metagenome (GOLD analysis project Ga0180089, IMG submission 123016) | Soil microbial communities from meander-bound floodplain in the East River, Colorado, USA - East River metaG ERMLT860_16_10D | ecosystem: Environmental > Terrestrial > Soil > Floodplain ... | reverse complement strand
GGATCAGCAGCCGATGACGGTTGGCCTGCGGGCAGCAGTTTGACTGAAACGTGGTCCGTCGTTAGTGGTCCGGCCGCTGCCGGCATAGTAAATCCAAATACGACGGTAACTGAGGCCACGTTTAGCGCGGCGGGTACATACGTCTTGCGCCTGACGGCGAGCGATGGCGAGCTGAGCAATAGCGACGAACTTATCATCATTGTCGACCCGCAGAATCAACCTCCGGCCGTTGACGCTGGTCCAGATCAAACCATTACGCTCTTCGGCCAAATAAATCTTAATGGGGTGGTTAGCGATGACGGCTGGCCCCGGAACAGCAATCTAACAGTTGGTTGGTCACAGATGAGCGGGCCGGGCACTGCGACGTTCGCGCCTTCCGAGGCTACCGGAACTGCCGTTTCATTCCGTGCCGCGGTGGCTTATGTGCTGCGGCTCACGGCCAGCGACTCGCAACTTAACGCCTACGACGACATGAGCGTCACCGTGATTGATCCACGAGCGCCACCGGTTGCCGACTTCGTCGTTCCTGAATCGAGCGGGACTGCCGGATCATTCGTAATTGCTTCGTCGGGCCCTACGTCCGGCACTTTTTCCCCAGACAAGATCCTGGACAATAACATCAACACCTTCTGGACCACGCCGGGGGTTAATAACCAGTTCGCGAAGCTTCAGTTCTTCGATCAGGAATCGGTCTTTATTGATCGGGTTCGCCTGCAACCGGCAAACGGAGTTGCCGCCACTACCTCGGTGCGCGACTTCGATGTCCAGGTCTCGTCCACAGACTCCAACGACGCGAGCTTTGTAACTGTCTTGAGCGCCACCTTACTTAACAACGGCCTGTTGCAGGAATTCGTGTTGCCCGGTGGGCCGGCCCGCGCGCGCTACCTTAAGTTTGTGCCGAAAAACAACTACGGCAGTACGAGCAGTATTCAGCTCGGCACTTTCAACGCGGTGGCGGTTGGTAGTGCCGACAGCATCATTTCACTGCCGGGACAGACAAACGTTGCCCTCTCCCAATCTCCCGGGCTGATAGCGAATGGCGGCACAATCTATTCTTCAAGTGACCCCTTCGGCAGCCTGTCGCCCAACGGCATGCTCGGCTATCGCAACGGCGGCTGGTTTCCGAGTGTGAACACGAATCCATTTGCCATTATCCAACTTGCCGGAGGCGGGCTCTATTCGCTTAGTGGAATCAAATTGGCGACCGGCTGGAATAACGGTTCGGCTCAGGCAACGGCTGTCAGGAATTTTGAAGTGTGGGTGTCGGCAACTACGCCCGACGAATGTGCGGGAGCTAATCTGAGTCTGCGTCTTGCTTAGAAAAGTTTCCGCATCCTTCTTGTTCCCGCGAACTGTCTTATTCATGTATCGACGCTTACCCGAACCATCGCGGCCCATGAAGATTCGCACAATCCCCGTCTTATCGATTATCTGCCCTGCCATTGCTGAGTAACCTGAATAGACTGAGTGCTATCCTTTCCCTATTCGTTGGGCTTGCTCGGCAGTTTGTGGGTGCCCCATATCTCAGAAGCGAATGCTGAGGTTGCTACGCCTAACTCTCGTAAGGTTGCGATTCGTAGTTCGTGCTCAAAGCGTGTTCCTAATGCGGAAGTATTCACCCCTTGTTGGATCTCTTTTTCTAACCTTGTAAGCCATGGCAACACTTGATTAAGTGCCGCTGATATCGCTGAATTTTCCGTAGGTATTAAGAATGTACGTCGTCCCAACAGGAGAGCACGCGCAATCACTTCAATTACATTAGCGGTGTTCGTGATTTCAAGGATTACTCGCCCACCATCTTCTTCAAGTTTCAAATGGCCATGAGATAGGAATCGCTCAGCTATTAATGTAAGGTTTCCTGATGGAACCTCAACAACTTGCTGCTTGCCGTTCGCGGAGCAAAAATCCTCAGGGAATCGATGTGTCTCCACGAAGGGCTGAACAACAATTGCAATTGCCTGCGCTACCTCCTGGACGTTCGCGACTTCTCGCACCTTGGATCTACTTTTGCGCGACTTGGCTTTTTCTATTCTCGTCTTTACGGTTGAATGCAGGTCTAAGTACAGGTCCTCAATACTTACAGGCCGTCCAATTAGCGAGATTACATAATTGTCCAGCGCCAAGGTAGCCTTGTCTGAGGGGATGCGCTTTGACAGGTCAACTGGCTTGCTTGTTTGCCAGACGGTTCGAGCTAAGGTAACGATGCGACTTCGTTCATCATCGCTACATAGCCTAGGGTCGATTATTCTTGCATTGCGGAGCGACTTTGTTTTCCACTCAAGCGCTCCTCCTCCCATCGAGCATGCGCCGTCGCCTTCTAGTGCCAAAGAAAACAGTGTTGTCGTCATCAAAGCCGCCAATTCGTCCCATTGAACGTTCTCCTTTGGCGCAAGACTATTGCATCGCTGATCTACGGTGACGGGGCTTTCGAAAAGAAATGGTGCAAAGATTCCAGCAAAGGCCTTTCTTAACCAAATATGCGAAGAATGAGGCACTGCTTTAGGCGCATACCAAAGATCTCCACTCTGTTCCTCAAGAGCCGCTTGGATTGTCTGATGTTTGCCGCTCCCCTGTTTCTTAACAGTGGCGGGTCGTTTAGCCATAGTACGGATATAACGAAGTGCGCCCGTCCCTCTAAGGTCCGACTCTCTGTCCCTGCACTGGAATAACCAAATCGATTGCCTTGGCGACTGGAGATATTTTTGACTATCGAAGTCCGGTAATAAATATACCTCCCTTAAATACTCTTTTTCGATTTTGAACTGTCCGATTGTCTCTGCCGAAAGATAGAAGAATTCATTCTGCAAGGACTTATAGCCCAAGTGCACATCGGCAATCTCTTTTAGTTGACACCAATATCGGGTCATGCGTCTTCCGAAAAAATCTTGAAATAAGTTAGAGGGGCTCTAAGAAGTCGAAGCCAGTTTTCGTCAAAGCTGTCTTGCGCTCCCCTAACGTTTGAACCTCGCTCGATGTGAACACGAAAATTTCCATCTTGCCAAGACTCTTTCGAAGTTTCCATCAAGTCAACGAAGTTCTGGAGAGAGGGCCAATAGTTCGAGGTGCTATCGAATATCTCCTCGACAGGGCTTTTTAGCGTTACAAAAGCTATTTGCGATTGCCTAGGTGTGCGATGGTCATCAGACATTCGTTCCACGACCAGCAATACGGTGTTGATTTCCGCATGAGCAAAGAAAGGTTCGACATCAGACGTGATTATTGCTATGGGCCGAAAGCGCTCAAGCAAAACTCTCTGCATCGTGGCTCCTGATTCAGAGGTTAACCAACTTGCGGAAGTCACAAAACCCAATCTTCCTCCCGGTTTCAAAAACTCCAACGCCTTATACACAAAAAAGGCGAAGAGATCAGTCTTACTCGGTGCCGTCACACGATTTCGTGCCGCTGCGTCAAACAAGTCCTTTTTTGCTCGCCGTGAGAGGTCATCTTGGTTCTGTGATCTTAGATAAGGCGGATTTCCGATAACGGCATCAAACTGGGGGATGGGCTCATCCACCTTTGCATCAAATGTCACTGCTTGTGCAGGAGGAAACTGCACTCGGTCGCCAGGGTGCAGTTGAAAAAAGCTTTTGCAAACAACACGGGGGAAATTATCGAACTCAGTAAAGTCTTGGCGAAACAGATTTATGACTGATAGCTCGGTTGCAAAAGCACTGATATCAAATCCCCAAATTCGGCGAAGCGTATCAGAATGAGAGGAACCGCTCATCCATCGCAAATAATCATAGGCTCTCATCAAGAAAGTTCCGCTGCCACATCCGGGATCTAGAAGAACTGTTCCCGGCTCACGTATACAAAATGCAACTAACAAGTCTGCTACTGGACTAGGTGTATAGAATTGGCCGAGCAGCATTCGTTCGTTCCGAGGGATGAATCTTTCAAAAATGCCCCCGAGAACATCATCTCTAACTGATGACCAGTCGTATCCCCTTAGCGTTTGAGCAAGCGCTATTACCGTTAATCGAGCCTGTTCGGATATCGGTATTATTTGATCTAAATCACTGGCTGCAAAAATCGCTTCATAGTCATACTGTCTTACCCTATTCCAGTAAGGCCTAAAGGCTTCGGGTATCTTGCTCTTTGCGGTAAGTTCCAAGTTTGGCAAATTGGTAAGCTTCCGTTTTAAGGCAAAGTAAAACAGCAATTGTCCGACCAAACGGTAAGCGTACTGACCAGCGATCGCGCGTTCGATATCTTCGACAAATCCAGCGAAGCCTTGTTCGGCCGCAATCTCCTTCAATCGTCTCCGTACAGTTGCATCCGTTTTAGATTTGAGACGTAGCTCACGATGAAGTTCTTCCTTCAGTTTTGGAATAGATTGACCAAGACGGTCTACAAATACCGATGCTTCTAGAGGCGTTACGAATCCCTCGCCCCGACTTTCGATCTCCCAAGCCTTATCCAGCAGATTAACCATCTGAGTCTTCAAAAGCTGTTGCTTGGCAGGCTCAAGCCAATCATCAACTGACGTAATTCCATCAATCATCGGCCATTGGAAAAGCAGGTCGGTGGGATTCGCTGCGCGATTTTCAGGAGGCGTTCTGTAGAGTTCGACAGACTTCATATTCGAGATTGCGAAGTATGGCGCTTCCCAGCGCCTCGCTTTCTCAGAAGCGTCTCTGAAAAGCACAGGGTCAGTAATTCCAACAGTCGGAGGCTTAAGTTCAATTTCTAGAAAAGCGTTGTCAGAAGCTCGATTCTTCCAAACAATCAAGTCACTTCGCTTGGGCGTAATCTTGGATGTCTCTTGAGTAGCGCGATCAAGTCCTAAAGCGCGACGGTGAGCTATGTCTTCATTCAGCCACGTCACCACTTGACCTTGATACTCCCACTCATTTGATCGATTGCGAGCCATAATGTATTCGTCGCATCTTAACCTAAGAAAACTTGACATTCGGACAAAAAACGCGCGTGTGTGTGAGTAAATGAGAAAAGTTTGTGCATTTCTGAAAGGTAACAGATGGAAGGTTAGATTGGACAGGCGCAATGTCGGGAACGGACTACTGTTTGCCGGGCCGACCGCTGAGAATCCCCGGCGCGTTTGAACCTGGAGTCGCGACGATCATTCGACTACACTGCTAGCAATTTTCTTCACCCAATCCCCGATGACCTCGTTAAGCTCCAGATTGTCATCGTAGGTAACGTAAAGCTCTTTCACAAGGTCAAATGGCACTTCGCTAAGCTGCGAGTGACGTAGGATCAAGCATTCCTTCCCTTGCTCCTGCATCATGCCGAGTTCGTATGCTACGTTCGGGCTGTACTCATTGGCTGGCTCGGAAAGGTCGAACAATGCGATGCCAAATCTGCAACAGTACAGTACTGCGATGGGATTGTAAGTGTTTCGGGTAATGTCCCAGTACGGTTCGTCAGATCGGACGCAGTTAAGGCCATATGATGAAAGAGTGTGTTGAATGAACTCATACACTCTACGGTTCCTCTCGCCGCGAAACTTCATCATAAGGAAAACGTTGCGATGATACGGATGCTCACGCAGACGACGCTCCAATTGTGCGCGGAACCCGATCAGTGGCGGGGGTAGGATAAAGACCTCTTGGCCGGAAACCAGCAGTTCGTCAGGCTTGTGTTCGGTATGCCGATGGATAAGAGACTCAATCAGCAGTTCAAAGTCCTTTCGCTCGGAGGTATTAATTAGTTTTTCATCGTATCTCTCTGAGTACTTCAAGTAGTCGGCCCACGCTATTGGCTGCCTACTAAGCCGGAACTTAATAGCTGCTTCGTCATAACCATCGCGAGTCAATCTTTGGATAACTAGGTCCCGGTCGGTGTAGACGAATACCGAAACGCAGCGAACCTGGGGTAAATCGTTCCGTAGTCGCGTGATGGTTTCGCAGTCACGCACGATAATCAGCACAACGTCATGGCGGTCCAACGCCCCAACAACATCGGACCTGTAGAAACCGTACAGATCCTCGCTTGTGCCGGATTCGCCGTAGGAGTACCAATAAAATTCGGGATCTTGAGTCCGTACCATGAACTCAGAATGGCTATCTTGCGGAAAGCGAAGATCGAGGGGCGCACGTCTTTTCTCCTCCTCCGCTCGCTTTGCGCGAGTCGTATACTTAGGAACGAAGGTAGCCTTGGGCTTCTTCTTTTGTGCGAGGTATTTCAGAAGGTCAGACTTGCCGGTACCGGCCGCCCCATCAACAAGAAACAGTGTCTTCATCCCTCATTTACCTCGGGTGGAGTGTGGGCGCTCGTGCCTTCCAAAGCGGCCTAACTTCGGAGCTGACGAATCGGGAGACGCGAGGCCAAGAGCGGTGAGTCTCACGTGAACGAATAGTCACGAGAATTGCAGAATGAATCTAATAGACCCATACCGATCCGTCAAGACGATTATTTCCATGTTAAGTCATTGTGCTTCAACCCAAACGCTTGCTTCTCAAGACGGGCGTGAGTGAGGAATGGTTCGCTCAGAAGAGCCAGAAACCAGACCAAACCAAAAAGGTCTCAGCGGAACACGTTGTTATTTCTGAGCATCTTATGCTTTACGCGCTTCCAGAAGTCCTATACTTTGGCAATTGAGCGCAAAAGACTGTGGGCGTCGAGCGTGAGCCCAATAAGAAATGAATCAGAACCTGACAACGTTGTGAAAGGTAAGGAGATGTCCAACAGAATCTCGCTCCAACTTGAGCCAGTAATCGGCATGTCCACAAGCAAAGGTGGACGCCCAAGAAAGGAACTAGACCAGCGATGTGCTACTTACCAGTAAGCCAGTTAATAGGTGCCAAGGCTACCGGACTAATAACTAACGAAAGTCTGACGCTCTTATCAAGCTGTTCAAGGAGGCTTGTACGCGGCCGGACATCATGCAAGTATTCAAGGCGCTCGAGAGTTTCAACTGTGGAAAGTTCATAAAAGAGAAATCCATCGTTTCCCGCGCCGATCAAGCGTCGAGATTTGAATGGAGGGTTAGCCTAGTGAGCGTTGGGAGAAGAGCGGCGGATAAGAAGATAAGGTAGGTTCATCATTACCACTGAGCCCAATGCGCTATTAGCGAAAATCCACGATCGAATGCCCGTGATCCTACCTCCCGAAGCTCAAGACGCTTGGCTTCACAACCATTCTGAGCCCTCAGAGTTGAAGAGGCTGCTTTTGCCGTTTCCTGCCTCGGCGATGAAGAGCTATCCCGTAAGCCAAAAGGTCAACCATGCGCAGGCCGAAGATCAGCAGCTAGTTGAGCCCATAGCAATCAGCCTAGCAGGAACGAACTTAACTCTCTTCTGAATGCTAGACCAAAACCGAAAGGCCGGATTTGGTCCGGCCTCTCAAGGTTGGGCGGAAGCTTTCAGCTTCCAGTTGGTCACTGTCCTCACACCAGCAACCGATTCCCGATTGCGATGCATTTTACCCCTCCCTCAACTGCTGTCAATAAAAGTGATCTTGCAAGAGACGCCCTTTGGGGAACACAAAATGGCGGCGAGTTTCAGGACTCGTCGCCTTTTTTGAGTTACCTAGCGTCTACTCCGTTTAAGCTCGGAGTATCTTTCCGAAAGTTCTAGTAGTATTTCTACATTCTTAGAAATGCGGGTTCTGGGATTCCAAGGGTTCAGGGCTTTGAGACTAGCATTTTGGTTACCATATTCCTCGTGCGTTAGACCTAATCGTTGTCCCTCGTACTCTCCTACGTGAAGCCCAACAAAGGAACGGCTCTCTTTAATCCATTCATTAATCTCATCTAGCTTCCCTGTTGCATTCATCTCAACACCCTTACGCGCAAACTCAAGTAAATGCTTTCTGTGCCATTCGTTTGCCAGGGTGACATCCACCGCGCAATTCTGCCGCGAAATTTCTAAGATAAAGTCCGCCTTATGAATCGTCTTGCCGCGTTCCTCGTCTAACAACACGACTGACGCCCTGATTAGATTGCCAAGCAATTTTGCTGGCCGCGTCTCGCTTCCTCGTCGCCCTGTCGGGTCGCGCTTAATCGCGTACGCTTCCCATTTCTTTCCACTCGCCTCTTCAAGAGTTACGGCTACCAAATGATGGGTGTCATTAAGTCCGAAGAAAACACTCTTCTTAACATGGGCGAGCCAAGGCACGCGGTTCACTTCCAGAATTTGATCTGCATCTATACTTCGATACATGATTCGGGCCGTTACATTGTCGGCAACTCCAATTTCGTGCCCACTCTCCGGCATGCGATTGCAGAAGGGAATCGCGGTCGCAAAAAAGAGATCGATGACGCCCGATAAATCCGACTCTACAATCATTCCGTCTCGCCTCTCCGCGGCATATTGCTCTGCCCTCAACGAAATAATGTTAGGCGCAAGCTCAACAACTTTCGTGCGAGGAGACGCGTCAGAACCGGAAGCGGAAACGGCAGCGGGTGAGTATGCAAATCCCTGCGCCTCTCTGCGATACTGGATCACAAAGAACGACAGGAAAAATAAGATGAGACCAACCAAAGTAACCACGTTGCCACCCTGCGGCGATATAGCAGATCGCAAAAAGGTTATGACAGCCGGAAAATGATCGCGCACAAACTCTAACCTCGACATCCAATCGATAACACTCGTACCGAACTGAAAGAACCGCGAGCCATAGCCCACAACGCTGACAATAGCACCCAGAATTGGCAAAAAATATCGCTTGATGAATTGTCGAGAGGGAGAAGGCTCGGACATGAGGAAAGACTACCTCGCAGGGAGAATGTAAGATCAAGACATAGTCTATCGCGTACCACCTCTGCGAATCACGCTTTTGCGCGAGATTAGTTGGTAGTGTCCTAATCTAAGAGCTCGCGAGGGGGCGTCAATCTCGTTAGTCTGCGTACACTTGTGCGAATGCTGAGGTTTACACCCTCAACAATGCTCGTGCATATTCTTCTAGGATCAGCATGTCCAATGATGTACTTCGTTACTGTTTCAACTACTGAGGGTGGCGAGTATTTCCGCTCGTCTTTCACGTCAATGAAGTTCCATTTCATTGACATGTACTGGAGGTTGTCAGAAGTAACGCCTTCAGCCTCTCCTTAGTCACCTTTTCCTTGGGACTCCTGCATGCACCATCCCCTAACCACTGCTGAACCCTGCTTAGGGTTAATGTGTGAGTAATTGATTTCCTCATCTCAACATCGATGGGCCTTACTTCTCCTGGGTCGCAGTCATGCTCCCTGAAAGCCTGAACGCCTAAGACAACGGCTTCATACAGAGTTTCGGCTTCGACCTCTACTGTGTGCCGGATTCCGGAAGTATCGAGATAAGAAACCGAGCATGACGCCATGCGCGGATTCTAGCGTTTCATCGATGAAACATCAATCGCCGTTCAGTTTTGTGAGTCCTAGAACACCGCAAAGAATCCTGTCGCGCTCCTCACTTAATCGGTTTTCCATTGTGGTTTCCTTTTTATGCTAAAATTCGGAAACCACGTTCACCCTAACTAGGCGGCGAGTTTCATCAGGACTCGTCGCCTTTTTGTTCATTCGATAATTTCGCAATGTTCCAGAAGGATGCTCATATCTGAGACGCCTCGAATCTTACCTAAAACGGTCACTTTTTCTCCTTTACTAAGAACGACTGCGCGATCCTTCCACCTCTGCTCATCAAACGCTGCTGCAATCGCGTAGAGAGTCCATCCGTCTACTCGCTTGACCATCAATACCACACTTACATCATCGCCATCTCGACGCACGTCGCTAACAACGCCTGACGCTTTCAACGGCTGGCCAATATAGGTCTTTACCACTTGATCTGCCTGTGCGCTGTTGTATTTTTGATAGAGGCCAACAAGGTACTCAGGCTTAACGTCCGTGAATACTTTTTCTTTAGTAGGCGGCACACTTTCCGTTTGGGATGAGGGCGTCGTTGGCGTTAAGCCAGGCGGCGCGATAGTCTGCGCGGCTTTCAAAGAAACCATCCAGCGATCCATCGCAAGCATAAATACCCCTGACAACAGGGCCGCGAAAATCGTTAGCTTGATCATTCGTCGCAACGGCAGCGAAACGAAATGCTCCAATAGCAGGAACGACGCGACAAAGCCGAGCCACCCAAAGATAAGGATAAGGTGCGCCAAAAACACGTTTATGATTCCCGCTTGTTGAAAAGCTGTGGCGATAGCGCCAATAAGCGCAGCGAAAGCCAAGATGCAGGCACCAAAAATCTTGAGCCAGCCAACCGGTGCTGTCGGCGGCTTTTCTCTCTTTTCTCTTTCGTAGATTGTTGCCAATTCACCCAATCCCGACCGTATCGCGTCAAAGTCTTCGTGAATGCGTTGGTCAGTTTCGCGGTGCCGCGCCGCAGTTCTTTCCCTTTGTTCAGCCCATTCGCGAAGCTGCTTGTCAACGGTCGCTCTCTCAGCCCCCATAGCCTCCATACCACGTACATAAGACTGCAGCATTTTTTCCAAGTCTTGTACTTCAGCTGAACGAGGTTTCGGAGGTCTCGGCGCAAGGCTTCGCCAACGCCCTTGAAGCATTCGCAAAAAATCCTCACGCCATTGGAAAGTTTGACCGCCGCGCTTCCACTCAGCTTGTTCTTTGGGTAAAGCAAGCCGCAAAAGGTCGTCAAGTTCTGGGTCTTGAGACCATGGAGGATGGGTGTGCCACCACTCCGGCCAGTCACTCTGATCGAGCAGAGAAATGTCGAAAGGAGCCTCGGGAGGATCAGCCATGTGGCCGATTCTACGGTGTTAATACCCTGCGTCAAGTAGTCAATCCCCGAATTTCTTGCATAGTTTCCAATGATAGGTGTATAAGCCAGCCGTACCTCGCGTTCTCTAAACCCTCAACCCGCGGAGGCTCACACTATGCAACGAATTATCCTCTCAGCTCTAGCAGTATTGATTTTTATATTAGTCGGAATGGCGCAGCCGGCATGGCCTGATCTCACGACGATCAGGGTTGGCGTAAACAAGACATGCACCGTTGACGGAGCAGCAGTGCCGGGAAGTGAAAAGGCAAGATTGAACCGTCTTAAGAACCGTTTTCGACTTCCCGAAGGAACTGCTACGTCAATCACGTTGAATCAATTACTGACACTGAATCAAGGCCATATTCAAGGTCAGCACATTATCGATTTCCCAGACAGCTCAGACCCCGACAATCAGCGCGCCGTCAGCTTTATAGGTTACGTACTTAAGGTTTCGACCGGCGGCTGTTCTGAGGGTGAATCCTGCAACTGCAAAACGCAAGAGACTCGGTATTGTGATACGCACATAGACGTGATTCCAACGAAAAATACTAACCATGCTGACGGTCGAAATCTGTACGTGGTTGAGATAACTCAGCGCATGCGGATACTGGCAAAGCAGGGTTTGGTTAGCTCCAATATCGGAAGCAACACCTGGTCAACGAGTGTCTTGAAGTCGAAACTTGAAGGCCGCAGAGTACGCTTTTCAGGGTTCCTTTACTTTGATACTGATCACGCTACTGAGGCTTGGGTAAGTGATCCCGAAGATATAATTGGCGGCGATAACTGGCGCCAGACCGCATGGGAAATTCATCCCGTCATGAGAATACAAGTTCTCAATTGACTTCGTGAAAACGGCGAGGACGGTAGCGCCTTTGGGCACCGCGAATACCCGTACGTCCGCTTTCTCATAAGGTTCGTGCTTCCTTGTATTTTGTCAGACCTCAAACCCCCGGGAGGTTTCAAATGAAACGAATCACTCTGCTTTCCCTGTTAATAGTCCTTTTGTGTTTGACATTAAACTCGTGGAGAGGCGCAGCTCGTAATGCTCCTTCCACTCGCCCTCAAAACGCATTCGTGCCTGACTGCACACCGCCATTTCCCTCCGCCAGTCCTAGGCCAGTAGACGTCTCTTGCGGCAACGAGGGCACCTTCGAAGGTAATCCTACTGATGCCCATCGTGCACAGAATCGAGCAAAGAATAGCTTCTGTGGTAAAGGCGCGAGTGGTACGGTCGGCAGCGACGCCATTCTGACAACAGTCACGACTTTTGACATACTGCAAGAAAAGGTGGTTGAAAACGGCATCACGTTCGGTAGCAGTGCAAGCCTACCTGAGGATCGCGAGGCCTTGAAGAATATTGCGACCAACGCGAGCGGCGTCTCGATCGGAGAAGGTAGCTACGTCGTCTTTGTTGGATTCATGCTTGATGCACACACCACGAGCAAAGAAAGCGTGAGTTGTCAGAAAGGCACGGTCGGCTTTGTGGACATTCACATATCACTTGCAAGAACTAAGAATGCCGATCTCTGCAGGAGCATCGGCGCAGAGATTATTCCACACTTCCGGCCCTCCTCTTGGCCCAGGCTCTACTACGCTGAACATTACGAAGAAATCAAACGGCACCCGTTAAGGCTGAAAGGTCATCTGTTCTTTGACGCGAGTCATCATCCTTGCGGGGACCCAAATATGACTGGTAACGATCCCTTACGCCGCTCAGACTGGGAGATTCATCCGGTGTACTCGATAGATGTTTGCACCAACACAACTCTTGCCAGCTGCGGCGCT
>Ga0180089_1000029_pt1 | contig 12584 bp, 6 predicted proteins | sample EasRiv860_16_10D_FD_123016 | JGI IMG/M metagenome (GOLD analysis project Ga0180089, IMG submission 123016) | Soil microbial communities from meander-bound floodplain in the East River, Colorado, USA - East River metaG ERMLT860_16_10D | ecosystem: Environmental > Terrestrial > Soil > Floodplain ... | reverse complement strand
TGTTACTTAGCTGAACGGTCAGGACGTTGCCGACCAGCGTGAACGTCGCGGTTGCGTGACTGGCTGGAAAGCCCGTTGCTTGATAAACGAAGGTCAGCGAAGGTCCTCCATCTACCAGAACTACGGGGTCCGCTTTCGCAACCGAGGCTGTTAACGCAAAGACAGCGACTGCGATGAGAGACAGCGTGGTTCTGCGCAGGCTAATTTTATTAAATACGCTAGACATGCCTTGATCTCCTACTCTCTTTCGTGAGGACTCCATCTTGAAAATTCTTTATCGCCGAGCCTGCATTGTTATATTGCTATCGCGGCCCGCACATTGGACCGATGCTGAATCGGCAAGCCTTTTCCTGAAACTCTGGCGGACGCAGGTTTGGTTATTAGGTACAAAAGGATTTCGCACACTTCGCGCGTGCCAGTTCCTATTATGTTGCCCTTGTCATCTTGAATGGCGTAGATATTTTCATTCGCATCCAGGGGATGAATCATTGTTGGTGCGTTCAATGTAACTCCTCAGCCGCAACCTGTACCGACGTGCGGCGCAATCGTATCGCGAGGCCCACCGGGTCTCAGTTAACTTGTGTGTTGCATTCCTTACCGTACAGGCGTCTGCACCTCGACCCCTCGGCCCAAACACTGCCGTCATTTGACGGTCAGAGGTCGTAGGGCCCGCACCCTCAATTAACGTAGAGGCAAGGGGACGCCAGCTATCTCTTAAAACGCCGTCTTGCTAGACCCGCAACTCCGAGCAATCCTGTGCCCAACAGCAACATACTGGTTGGTTCAGGCACCGGTGCATTCGGCCCGTTTGCAGCATAACCTGTAGATTGGGCATCGGTGCACGTGGGACAGCTAACGAAAATGTGTGCCGCTGCCACGTTGCCTGAGGCGTTCTGCGTGAGCACATCGTTGGCGGTCGCCCAAGACCCGGAGTCCAGCGTTACGCTGAAGGTAAAGGTCGACACCGCAGCGGTGAACCCGTCAAAGTTGTCAAGAGTGAAGTTGAAGGCTCCAAACCCATCTTCATTATTCGCGCCTCCTAAGGTGAGCAACCCTGGTAGAGCACCTGCGGTTACCGCGCCATTGAAGTTGAGTCCGACAATCCCTTGACCACCCAGCAGGAAGATATTGCCGCCAACCGTCAGACCGGTCACTGTAATAGTGGCATGGGTGGCGTCCGTTCGGTCTACCTTCACAGTTGCGTATGGTCCTGTGAACCCCGAAACGCCGGGATTACCGTTTGAGAGAGTAAAAGTCACGTCGTCCGCCTTTGCGCTAATGGCTGAACCAAGAGCCACAAGCGCAAACATCGCGAGCGAGATGGCAAACTTTCGTAAGCCTCTTATCTGGGGCATTTCAAATCTCCTTTTCCTTTTGTGAGGACTCCATCTTAAAAAACTCTAACTTGGGAGTCTCAGACATAGATCTATCTTGGGGGGTAGTTGGGTGGGAGAGCGGGGCAGGGGCAATTGCCACCTCAGACACAACCAGTCAAAGGTCTCTTGATTGGCACATCAAGAGACACGCGTTTAAATTGGCACGTGCCCGCAGACTAGCAATATCGAGGCCGAAGTTCTCAAACTAGGACTCGCGAAAAACGCCTGCCATTTTGGGCTGAATCTAACTTTAGGGGACTAGAGGAGAAGCAAAAATGTCTAGTATTCAGACTCCGATTCTAGACTTTGGACAGATTGAGGTGGGCTAAGGTTTCGGCGGAGCAGTCGGAGGACAGCTACCGGTGCAGCTAAGCCTTAGGCAGGGTGATCTGATGCTTCTTGATTTTCTGATAGAGAGAACTACGTGGAATACCTAAGCGATTTGCCGCCTTCTCTACTCGTCCACGCTCTTCCTCCAGCACTCTTTGGATGTGCTGCTTCTCGAGCTCAAGAAGAGTCAGCTGAGAGTCAATAGGGGAGGCTCCAACATTGGCATGACCCTCGAAATTAAGGTCTTTGAGAGAAATACTCTTTCCCTCACTCAGCAACACGGCTCGCTCAATCACATTGCGCAGCTCTCGGATATTCCCAGGCCATGCGTATGCTTGCAGGGCCTTAAGACAATCCTCTTCAAGTTCGATTTGACCACGTCCCAAATCGGTTGAGACTTTATCCAGGAGGTATTGCGCCACGACCGGAATATCTTCAATTCTATTACGAAGCGGCGGAAACGAAAGCGGGATGGTGCTAATACGAAAATAGAGATCGTCCCTAAACTTCTTCTGACGTACAAGCTGGCCGAGATCCTGATGCGTGGCGGCTATTAAACGCACGTCAACTTGCTGATCCCGCACGCCTCCTACGCGCCTGAACCGATTATCTTCGAGCACCTTGAGAAGTTTTGGCTGAATTTGAAGGTCGACATCACCAACCTCGTCAAGAAAAACAGTACCCCGATGGGCAACTTCAAAAAGTCCTTGCTTGGAGGAAGTAGCGCTGGTAAAGGCGCCTTTCTGATGGCCAAAAAGCTCCGTTTCAAGTAGTTCTCGGGAAAGGCCCGCGCAATTAAGGTCGACGAAAGCTTCCTCGGCCCTGGGACTGTTCTCATGCAGCCAACGCGCAAGGACGCCTTTGCCTGATCCTGTCTCACCAAGAATCAAGATCGGACTCTCGGTCGTCAGTATCTTTCTGGCCTGATCCGCGAGCGAACGTATTGCGGCACTGGTTCCGATGAATGGATTTATCGCCTTTCGCACGCGCCGGGACCTACTGGCCAAATGCTTGTGGTGTTTTCTCTGCGTTTCGAGCAGTCGCTTCAGAATCACCTGAAGCGCAGACATCTCGATAGGTTTGGTGAGGAACTGTTCTGCTCCCTCTTTAATGGCTTTTACTGCCAGGTCAATCGAGCCGTGGCCCGTCAAAACCAGCAAGGGAATTTCGGAGTCAATCTCTTTCAAACGAGAAAGCAGATCCAACGCGGTGCCGTCCGGCAACATGTAATCAGCGATGACTACATCCGGTCTTGAATTGCCGAAAAGATGACGCGCGTCCTGACAGGTTTCCGCTTCGTCGACTTCGTAGCCCTGAAGCTCCAGAAAATCACGGATCCCGAAGCGCACTGCGGGCTCGTCGTCGACGACCAAGATCCGGTTCTTAGCCACCACCGTTCACCTCGGTCGACACTGGGAATCTTGCGACCATACTAGCTCCGCCCTCAGGATTATTCTCGGCGAATAGTTTTCCTCCGTGCTCTTCCATGGTTTTCTGAGCTATCGCGAGTCCCAGGCCTGTGCCACCGCGACGCGTGGAAAAGAACGGCTCAAAGATTTTGGGTAAGGTTTCCTGCTGAAAGCCCGGTCCGAGATCTTTGACGACACACTCAATCCAATCTCCGGTGCCTTCAGTGAGCTTGCTGGCTTCAATCGTGACGACATCGCCAGACGCAGAATGCTGAATTGCGTTCTCGATGAGATTAATGAACACTGTCGAAAGTCTGCGCCTATCCACCATAATTCGCGGCAAAGAATCGGGGACGTTATTTACGAGCGTTACGTGGGCTGCGCTAGCGGCCGGAAGGCACGCACGAATGGATCTGGTTACCATCTCCTCCAGTGAAACAGGGTAGACATCTCCACGAAATGGCTTGCCATATTCAAGCAATTCTTCCATGAGCGACGTCAGTCGTCCAATCTCGTCCCGGAGGACGTTTGTGTAGCGAGAATACTCGGTGCGATCGCTAAACCTCGTCTCAAAGGCATCCAGAATAGAAGAAATTCCGAAAAGCGGATTTCTTACTTCGTGAGCCACGCCGGCCACCACCGATCCGAGCAGTGACATCATTTTGCTTTGCCGTAGCGAAGCTTCAAGTTCGGTTCGCTTGGTGATGTCCTGAGCAATCAGTATCGCCCGTTCATCGACGGACCCAAATTCACTAACCAAAAAAGGTGTGACTACCCACGTCTTGCCGGTTGTTTCGTCTCTTGTCTCTTCTGAAACAGGAAAACCGGTCTCGCGAATCCTTGTTATCAGTTCGGCTGCTTTCTTCCAGGGTTGACCTTCTCCCAGGCCCGCAACACTTTGCCCAACCAGTTGTTCTGCGTGGGCGCCTGCTACTTGTTCAGCCGCTGCGTTGGAGCGTTTGATGGTTCCTTCAAGATCGACAATCAAGACCGGGAAATCGATTGCGTCAAAGGTCTGCCGCCATTCGATTGCTGATTGTTGCAGCGAAGCGAGCAGGAGTTGTTGATGTTCATCCAATATCTTTCTTTCAGTAACGTTATTAATGATAACGAGCTCACTGAGTTTGCCGTCAAAGGTCAGCGGGTGTGAGTTCATCTCAACATGGATGGTCTTCTTGCTCTTGGTTTGATGCCGGCAGGGACTGGAGAGGCTGTTCTCAACCGTCAGGCTAATATCGTCGATGGTCAGCGAAAGAAACTCATCTCTCGTGTAGCCATACGCTCGAATCGCCGCCTCGTTTACGGTTAGAAATCTTAAAGTCTCGACATCATAGACACAGATTGGTTGAGGTGTTGATTCGAACAGCAATCGATAACGTTCTTCCGAATCACGCAGTGCTAATTCCGCCAGCTTACGTTCGGTGACATCCCGTGCTATCCCGCGAAATCCCGTGGTTTCGTCGAGTCTGTTCCGAATCGGCGATATGGTGAGGTCGAGCCACCGTTCTTCCCCTGACGCTCGCCTGGCAACAAACTGATGTCGGAATTCCTGAACGGTGTCAATGTCGTCAAGGCTGTTTTCGGACCCACTACCATTGAGGTCAGCACCTACCAAACCAAAAACCGAGGAGAACGAATTTCCGAGAAGTTCTTCCGAATTACGCCCGAGAAAGTTCAGACCCGCAGCATTAATACTTGTTAATCTTCCGGTCAGGTCCTGAGTGAAGATCAAGTCGCTGGCCTGTTCGACCAAATCTCGATAATTAGCCTCAAGCCGCGAGCGCTCAAGAAGCCTGGCCACCTTTGCGACGAGACGAGCTCCGTCAAAGGGAATCTCCAGATAATCATCGGCACCAGCCCGAAGACCCGCCACGACGTTGGCCGTATCCGTTTCTTGTGCACTGACAAGCAGAATCGGCACCGAGCGAAGCTGATAGTCCGAGCGAAGTAGGCGACAAAACTCCAAGCCACCAACTCCAGGCATGCAAACGTCGCTGATGACGAGATCAGGGTGTTCTTGTTTAGCCAGGTTAAAAGCTTCGAGGCCATCTTCTGCCGTGAGGACGCTATAACCAGCTTTACGCAGCAACCCCTGCATGAGCATCAGCTGTTCGGATAAATCGTTGACGATCAAGACAGAATTGTCGTCGTGTCCGTCCGAAAATTTTGCGCCGCGCATTTGCGACTGTATCTCAATCTGCTGCATGTTTTAGGTTTGGAAATAGTTGCATATATTTGGCTTAGACTGCCATCACAGTGCGGAAAGCGTGAGAGTATGGTTGGTGCATCGCTAAGAAGCAGGACTTATTCCGGCGGTATGGTATCGGGAATTTAGTCCAGCCTGCTTGAGTGCCTCAGACGCTACCGCCTCAGCACTAGCTTTTGCCTGTAAGACGTCACGAAGGTATGCTGTCAACATTAGTATGGAATCAGGATCAAAATAGGAAGCCCACGCCTTGCGCGGTCTTCAATTTGTTCGAGTTCCTGAATGGTCACAACGCAATTATGACGATCACACTGTGTTTTCGAGAGTAGGGAGCAGAGAAACACGTTACGACGCAAACTTTATGTATGTAGCAAATCTTGATCCGCTTGGAAAATCAAGCATTTACGGGCCGCATTTCTAAAATTGCTCACTCACGAGCGCCCAGCTGCTCGCAGGCGCGCAATCCTTCAAGTTGTTAAGCTCTCGTCTCGTCGCTTTGCGGGGCTTGCCCAAGGCCCGGACCTGCCGCCTGACACCGTTTGGGGCGTGAAACTTTCTTTCTTCTTTTTCCAATCACCTTTAGAATGTTGACCGCCTTCCCTGACAGTCGAGATAGAAATGAATCCTCGCAATCTTTCGTTGATCCGTGCGGTGACTGACGACGACACAGCGGCCGTGCGGGCCTTGCTGGCTGCCGGTTCGGACGTCAACAGACCCACAAGCGGGGGTCAAACTCCACTCATTATAGCTGTAGTCTTCAGGCGCATTAAAATATTGAGTTTGTTGCTGGAGGCAGGCGCCGACCCTCAATTGCGCGATGACCTCGGGCTGAACGCAGTAGATTGGGCAGAGAGGAAAGGCTTCGTGGAGGGAGTGAAGCTACTCACCCAGAGACAAGGTGCAAAGCACGAAACTCCGCTCGACACATCCCGCCAGGAGGCCACTCTTCCAGGTAAGTCGGTGCCCCGCCAAATTGAGAAGCAGAACCCACCCGCCTCGAGAAAGTCAGAGCAATTCGGGAATTCCGACGAGAAGAGTCGCCGGTGGATTGCCGGGTTGAAACAGAGAATCGACGAGGAATCAAGTCACAAAGTCAAACAAGTTCAACCGGCGCCACTGCCGACCACCAGTGAAATAGAAACCGCGCCAGAAAAAGAACCGCCTCGGGTTGTTGTAAACGAGACCTCGGTTCAAGCTTCTACAACCGTCGCCGCGCCGGCGGTTATTGCGTCTCGACCTGAGATGAACGTCGCGCCGGATACCTCACAACTCGAGAACGAAACCGACGAGGAAGCAGATCACAAAATCAAAGAAGTGCAGCCGGCGCCCTTGCCGCCGACAGAAATAGAAACCGCACGGGAAAAAGATTCACCTCACATCGTTGTCAACGACAGTCCTCCAGCATCGCCAACCGTCCCCGAGCCAGCGGTTATTGCCTCTCCACCCGAGCGATTGACGAACGTCGCGCCGGACACCTCAAAACTCAAAGACCAATCACATGCCGCGCAAGCAAAGACGCCGCTGGTTCCGTCAGACGACGTCGCAAGGTCGCAACCCTCCAAGTCAACGGTCAGGACGCCACCCACCTCTAGCAGTCGTAAGCGATGCCCAAAATGCAATGCCGTGTACGATAGCGAACTGCTTGCCTACTGCGCGATCGACATGACTCCTTTAGTTGATGCTGATGAGCCCGTGGTCACCACCTCTCCTCCGGAAACAGCGAGGATGTCCTCAGTTTGGTTTTTGGTGGTATTTACTTTCCTTGTCACCGCTGGAGTTGCTTATCTCATGATTCCCAGTTTAAAGACTGAGCAGGGGTCGCCCACTACGACATTACCAATAGGGGCTGTCAACGTTCAGGAGTTGCCGTTGGTCGGGGGCGGGCTAAGTGGAAAACAACTGGAAGTGCCCGCACCGGAGTATCCGGCGAGTGCAAGGAGCGAACATGTTTCGGGCACGGTCACGATCCGCGTTACGGTGGACAAGAAGGGCAGAGTGATTGCCGTGAAAGTCGTCGAAGGCGACTGGCGGCTCCGCGACGCGGCGATCGCGGCAGCCCAAAGAGCCACTTTTTCCCCAGAGAAGCTGATGGGTCAGGGAGCTGTAGGAACGATTGCCTATACGTTCAAAGAGTGACCACTGAGAGTTTGGAGCCCTGCCAGAAGAATTCTCTTCCCTCCAGCTACCGCGCCAAGTGCCAATCGATCGCGCAACGGACCTTTCCTGCAACAATACTGCCCGGATTTATTCCTCACCGACTGTCTAACAAGCTGTCAGCTTGCGACGTGAACCACCGTTTGCTTACAGACAAACCGTTTCCCATGTTTGCGGAAAGCCTTAGCAATTAGGCCTTTTATAAGGTGTCTCACTCTCAGGAGGAATCAAGTGGCAATGCCCGCTACTTAGACCAAGGCGAGAGTAAAGCCAGGAGACAAACAAACCGGGAGATCATCGTTCCCGACCAGAGGAAAAGAAAATGAAAGCCGAGTGCCGATCTAAAGTTTATTACGCCACGCTTCTGTCTTCACTCCTGGCCACAATCTTCGCAATCAGCGGCTGCTCCAATCCCGAAAAAACCAAAATAACTCACGTCGAAACGGGCGAGGCATACCTGAAGAATGAAAAGTTTCAGGAAGCGTCGCTTGAGTTTCGCAATGCTATCCAGATTGACGAAAAGCTGGCTTCAGCTCACTGGGGCCTGGCGCGTTCATACGAAGGTCTCCAGCGGTTTCAGGAAGCCTTCGAAGAGTTGCGAAAGACTACCGAACTTGATGCAGACAATCTTGACGCCCGCGTGAAACTTGGCAACTTCTACATCGCCGCCGCTAAAGGTCATCCGGAGTTCATCGCTGAAGCCCAGCGGCTGGCAAATCAGATACTGGCGAAAAATGCCAATCACGTGGAAGGCCATATCCTGATGGGCAGTATTTTTTATGCTCAGAACGAACGTGAGAAAGCTTTCGCTGAAATCAATCATGCCATTGAATTAGAACCCAGGCGCGTCGAGTCGTATCTCAGTCTGGCCCGTTTCTACATCGTTACTAATGACAAGACGAAAGCCGAAGAAACTTTTCAACGCGCGCTATCCGTCAATAACAATTCCGGCTTGGTGCACACTGAATACGGCAAGTATCTCGTACAACTGAACCGGCTCGCAGACGCTGAAGCGGAAATGAACAAGGCCGTTGCGGTGGAGCCGAGCAATCGGGTCTCGCGTTTTATTCTTTCCAGTTTTTATCTCGTCAACAAACAGTTAGACAAAGCGGAAGTTTCCTACCGGGCGCTGGCCGAATTGGATAAGGACAAACCAGAAGGACGCGCGGTCCTGGCAGACTTCTATTCTTCAATCAATCGGCTGGATGAGGCCGTCGGTATCTATCAGGACATTCTGGCGAAGTCACCCGATTTCACGCAGGGCCGTTATCGCCTGGGCGAAATCATGCTCATGCGCGGCGACACGCAGGGCGCGATGGCGCAGGCCGATCAAGTTTTGATAAACGATCAGCACGACCGGCAGGCGCTGTTGCTTCGCGCCCGAGTTCGCGCGCAGATGGGACAGGCCAGTGATTTGCAGGACGCGGTTCAGGTTCTAAAAGAAGTTCTGGTTCAGGAGCCGAATTCACGCGCGGGACTTTATTTCATGGCCCAGGCAAACTTCAACCTGGGCAACATTGATCAGGCGCGGGCGTTTGCCGGCGATCTCGAGCGTAACTACCCCGACTACCTCCCGGCAAGATTGATGCAGGTTCAAATTAAACTCGCCCAGGGAGACGCGAAAGCAGCCCAACGGTTTTTATCGGAGTTAATTGATCGTCTAAACCAAACTGCACCGGACCGACAAAACTCGCCGCAACTGCTTGCTGAGATTCGCGCGAAGGCTTACCTCTCCCGCGGCGCCGCGACCCTCGAGCAGGGAAATACTGTAAACGCGCGCAAAGACTTCATGATGGCCCGCGACGCCGCTCCGAAAGACACTTATCCCTATATCAGTTTGGCCGGTGTTGCGTTGGTTGAGAACAAGACTGAAGAAGCTGCCGGTTTTTACGAGAACGCGCTGTCGATAGATAGCACAAACTTCAACGCCTTGAGCGGTCTAATTCGCCTCTACGCACACCGCAACGAAATCGAAAAGGCTCAGGCCAGGATCGATCAGGTTCTCAGCCGCAACCCCAACAACGCCTCGCTCCACTATCTCAAAGCACAAGCCTACGGTTATGAGCGCAACTCCGGGCAGGCGGAAGTTGAGCTTCGTAAGACGCTCGAGCTGGATCCGAACTACATCGCCGCCTATTCGTCATTAGGTGCACTCTTCATCAACACCAACCAGCAGGAGCGCGCCATCGCCGAGTATCAAAAGATTCTCGAGCGCCGCCCGGACAATGCCACCGCCTACACATTGATCGGCATGCTTGACGACTCGCGACAAAACTACGACGCCGCAGCCGACAGCTACCGCAAAGCGCTGGACAAGGATCAAAACTCCGCGATAGCTGCAAACAACCTTGCCTGGCTGTATGCGGTCAACGGTAAAGGTAATCTTGACGAAGCAGTGCGTCTTGCCCAGGGCGTGGTGCAAAAGAATCCAAACATCTCCGGCTTTGTCGATACGCTTGGATGGGTCTACTACAAAAAAGGACTCTACGGTGCTGCCGTCGAACAACTGCAAAAAGCAGTGGCGCTCGATGAGCGCGCCAGCAAGAACGGTAACGGCAGCCCGGCTCCAAACTATCACTATCACCTTGGGATGGCTCTGAAAGCTAAAGGCGAGAAAGAAGCCGCGCGACGCGCACTCGAACAAGCCGTGCGCCTGAGCGAGAAGGTTCCGTTTGCAGAAGCTGGCGAAGCGCGCAACGTTTTGGCCACGCTCTAGAGCTTGTCAGAACCGGGAGCGGCAGCAGCAACCGGGTTCTGGTGAACGACACCAGCCCCCGAACATTTCCCGGTTAGTGTTAAGGACAACGGTTTTGGAGGTTACAAAGTGTACGCAGAATTTTACGGACTGAAAGACCTACCTTTCGCGCTGACTCCAGATCCGCGCTTCATATATTTCACCCCGTCGCACCTGGAAGTGATGGCCAACCTGCACTACGGAATTGAAACTGGCAAAGGCCTGATAGTGGTAACCGGCGAAGTAGGCACAGGTAAGACGACGATCCTGCGCTGGATGATGCAACGCCTCGACCGCACGGTATTGGTCGCTTACATCTTCAATCCGCGCTTGTCAGTCGCGGAGTTTTACGAGCACGTGGCGATTTTGCTTGACCTGCAGACATGGGAAACGAAATCCGAATTGTTGGTGGCGCTCGGACAAACCCTGGAGTCACGACATTCGCGAGGGCTGCGTACGGTATTAGTTATTGACGAAGCGCAGGGACTTTCACCCAGCGTGCTTGAAGAGATCCGACTGCTTTCAAACTTCGAGTCAAACACGGCGAAGCATCTTCAGATTGTTCTCACGGGCCAGCCGGAAATGCGCGACCTCTTAAACAACCCCGACCTTCGTCAACTAAAACAACGCATTGCGCAGCGCTGCGTCATTACGCCATTGCCCACGGTTGAGGAAACCGACCGTTATATAACTTCGCGCCTGCTTGTCAGTGGCGCCACTCGGACGGGCATTTTTTCGGCGGAAGCGATTGACTACATTTATCGCTGCAGCGAAGGAATCCCGCGCAACATCAACAACCTCTGCGATAACGCGCTGGTTGCGGGTTATGCCGCCGGAGACAAAATCGTCGACCGCCCGATTATTGAGGAAGTTGCGGACATGCTGGATATGGTGCCTCGCACAGACCACCGGCTGCCGGCGGGTGAGGAAAGGGAATTGGCGGCAAGAATCTTTTCAGATGCTAATCGCGCCGAACTCTGGGCGACAGGTAGTGGAAATTGCGAGTCAACCAACTAGGCAGGACAGATTCCTGTCATCGCATAGTTCCCGCGATTGGCCGATTGAAGAGCCGCTGTTCAAAGCCTCTTCGATACTCGATCGCGCGGAAGATGCGGTGAAAAGTTCAGCGTTCACTGCGCACACTGCGAATGCTTCTGACGGGATGGCACTCCCCGATGGAACAGCTCGCGTGCTGTTGGGGCAACTTTGAACGCTGCCGGACCGGCGCGCGCCACGGGTTTCGTCTCTTATGACGTAGACCCCGGCGCGCGTCGAGTCTGATCTCCTTGCCATAGATTTGGGGTTGTTTCTCCTGGGGCGTTGCCCCAGGCTGTTACATTTCGCGCCCTTGGCGCTTCGGAATCAAGCTACTCCTCTTCGCTCTTGCCCGGTTCACCCTCTCCCGTTTTTCGCTCTGGTCTCATGTGCGGAAAAAGAATCACGTCGCGGATCGATTGCTTGTTCGTTAGCAGCATCACGAAGCGGTCGATGCCGATGCCGATGCCGGCGGCGGGCGGCATGCCATAAGCGAGTGCGCGAATGTAGTCTTCGTCCATCACCATCGCTTCCTCATCACCTCGCTCACGCTGCGACATCTGATCCAGGAAACGTTGATACTGCTCCGCCGGATCGTTCAGCTCCGAGAAGCCATTGGCGCATTCCATGCTATCGATGAATAGTTCGAAACGTTCCGCAACCGCAGGGTTTTTCGGCGACGCCTTTGAGAGCGGTGAAACAATTTTTGGAAAGTCGTAAATGAAGGTTGGCTGAATGAGGCCATGTTCTACGTTTTCTTCGAATAACTCCAGGAGGCTTTCATCTGTAATCTCCCGGTCAGGAGCAAATCGCATTACACTCTCCCTCATCGTCAGCCGTTCAAACGGCAGCGAGAAGTCGATCTCCTGTCCACGATAGTTCACCTTCGTGTGCCCTAAGGCCGTGAACACGGTGGAGCGGATCATCTGTTCACAGAAATCCATCATCTGGTTCACATCAGCATACGCCCAGTAAAACTCCAGCATCGTAAACTCAGGATTGTGGGTACGATCGATCCCTTCGTTGCGGAAGTTGCGATTGAGTTCATAGACCTTCTCAAAACCACCGACCAGCAGGCGCTTCAAGTACAACTCAGGCGCGATACGCGCGTAAAGATCAATGTCCAGGGCGTTGTGATGTGTCTTGAAAGGTCGGGCGGCCGCGCCTGTAGCCTTGGACGTCAGCATCGGGGTCTCAACCTCGACGTAACCGTGGTCGTCCAGGATTCTTCGCATCTCGCGGATAATCGCAGAACGCCGTTCGAAGACTTCGCGCGGTGTTAGTTCACCTTCCTCGCGTTCGAGTTTCAGGCTCCCGGCAATCAGATCTGCATAACGCTG
>Ga0180089_1000028_pt1 | contig 12720 bp, 10 predicted proteins | sample EasRiv860_16_10D_FD_123016 | JGI IMG/M metagenome (GOLD analysis project Ga0180089, IMG submission 123016) | Soil microbial communities from meander-bound floodplain in the East River, Colorado, USA - East River metaG ERMLT860_16_10D | ecosystem: Environmental > Terrestrial > Soil > Floodplain ... | reverse complement strand
CATTGCGTTGAGGGGTTCCGGCGGGATGCTCAATGCAAAACTCTATAACAACACCGTGTATGCAAACCCGAATTATACAGGTGCAGGTTACATTCTTGGGATTGGGTTCAATAGTCACTGCCCCGAGGCACTGACGTTCTACAACAACATTTTTGGTGTCGCCGAGGGTCAGGACATCTACTATCAGACCGATTGTGGCTCAGTACCCATCTCCTCGAACAACAACATCTGGTACGGATCAAGCGGAGGCATGCCCAGCTTCAGCGGGTCCGCCGAGTTAAATGCCGATCCGCTGTTTGTGGATGCGCTTATTGGTAATTTCCAGTTGACCAAAACCACGACTCAGACAAGCCCCGCCATCGATAAAGGGCTCTCGAGTTCCCCTGTCAACGTGGTGGTGGCCAAGGATTTTAATGGAAGCCCCCGTCCTCAAGGTTTGGCCTATGACATAGGCGCTATCGAGAGCACAGGAGCGACCTTGTCAACGCCGCAGAACGTGCAGTTGCGTAAGAAATAGATAACGTTGCATAAGGGAAATCATAAGGATGAGGTTTGTTCATGGCTAGAATCTTAAAAACTTTCTTCTTGATCATATGGCTTTCACTTCTGACAGCAGCTTGTGGCGGAGGGGGTACGGGCGTTGACAGCCCTAACGGCGCTCCCAGTGACGGGGGCGGAGGTTCTGGTGGCAGCACCGTGGCGACGGGTGTCTATGTGCTTTCCTGGGATGCCATAACCGATCCTGCCGTGACCGGATATCGAGCGTACTATGCCATAACGCCGCTTTCCAATGGAAACATCCTGGGCACTGTCGATACGACCTCGACATCTTTGGAGTTCATTCCGGCCGATCACGGCTTAGTTGCGGGGACAACTGTGTACATGGCGGTGAGTGCCTTGGGCGCAAACAGCTTGGAATCACCGGTTTCGAATCAGGTGTCTGTGACGATTCAATAAAACGCTGCGCGTTGTAAATAGATGCACCAGAACCACTTTCCGCGATGGTCGTGATTGTCAGGCGTAACGTGGTGCAATTTTGCGGTGGATAAGGCTAATGCGTAGCGCGCGAGGCTGTCGCACCGCGCGACCGACTTGCAAAAAAATACATGTATCGATGTAAGGCCGGTTGGCATTCTGTGCCCAAAGCAGAGCGAATCCTGCAGAGCATAAAACCCCAATTCCTACATTCACTTGTAATGTTGGCGGGAACACCAAATCCCATGGTGACAACAGTAAACCCGCTGTCGTGGAAAACGATGCCGGAAGAATTTTGCATATTATTGTAGAGACGTTGCTTTCGCTCTAGATTCGCATCTAGGGTTTGGAATTGAGGTAATGGTTGTCCACCAGTTCGCGAAGGATCATGCAGTTTATCCCGCTCAGGGATTCTTGCAGATTGAACAGTTTCGCATGATTTCGGTTGTCGCTGATATCACGTTATGAAAGGAGTTACGATGAGGTGCTGTGTCTCCATCGGATACGTGAGTGTGCCGATTGGCGTTAATCTTCAGCATCCAGTCCTTGCTTCCGAGATCGATACTGCTCTGTCCACCATTCCTTAAAAAAACAAGCAGTGAACCACCCAAAACAAAATACGACCAGTGATCACCTGATATGTTTGAGACACTCGTGGCAATGATGGCAAAGTACAACCATCGGCGCTTTTTATCGTAATCACATAGAAAGAGTGCAGGCAGGAATGCGCCATAGTCTGCAATGAATGTTCTCTGATATATTGCGCCCAGTCCGAGAACCCAGAACGGGCCTGCGGCACGTTTGTCTTAGGAAAAGGTTGAACTATCGATAAAAAATCCGGAATTCCTTGGCCATCACCTTCACGAGAAAAGTATTCTGGTTGTCATCCATAAACCGAGCCTCGATCGATGTAGCGGCGTAAGATCCACTCATAGACTGCCAATAACCTGGCTGTTTCCTCCTGTCGCCGCCGGCCCTTCTGCCAACCCTCAAGGGCTTCTTTTGGGTCGTATCTTCCGGACCTCCCGTAGGCAGATCTGTCTACCTCATCGTACACCTCCTCTGCGCTCAATAAGACTGGTTGACCTTCCCCCTCCCTAGTGTGCCACAGTAAAGTTAGCCCCTGCGGTCTCCAACAATGAAGAGAGGCAGGTATGAAGAAGACCCGTTTTAGTGAGGAACAGATCATCGCTGTCCTCAAGGAAGCCGAGACCGGCATGAAGGTCCAGGAGCTCTGCCGCAAACACGGCATCTCGGATGTGACCTTTTATAAATGGCGCTCGAAGTATGGCGGGCTGGAGATTTCCGAGGCCCGGCGGCTGAAGGGCCTTGAGGAAGAGAACCGAAAGCTCAAGCACATCGTGACGGAACAAGCCCTCGACATCCGTGCCCTTAAGGATGTCGTGGCAAAAAAATGGTGACGCCTCACGCCCGCCGTGGGGCGATCCGCCAGGTGTTGAGGCGCACCGCCTGAGCGAGCGGCGGGCCTGCGGCCTGATCGGGATGAGCCGCACGGGCTTCCGCTTGGCCGATGGTCCGGATCCCAATGCCTGGCTGCGGATGCGATTGCGTGAGCTGGCGGAGCAGCGCCGCCGCTTTGGGGCACCACGGCTGTATCTGCTGCTGCGTCGCGAAGGTCTAGTGGTCAACCACAAGCGGGTGGAGCGGATCTACCGGGAGGAAGGGTTGTCGCTGCGATTGAAGCGGCGGCGCAAGCGGATCAGTCATCTGCGGGTGTTGCGCAAAGCGCCGAACGGCCCGAACCAGGTCTGGTCGATGGACTTTGTCAGTGACAACCTGCTCGATGGGCGACGGTTCCGGACACTGACCATCGTCGATGAATGGAGCCGGGAGAGTCCGGCCATGGAGGTGGATGCCTCGCTCACCGGTCAGCGCGTGGTGCGCGTGCTGGAACGGCTTGCGGCTACACGGCCTTTGCCCGCCTCGATCCGGATGGACAACGGACCGGAGTATATCAGCAAGGCGATGGATGCCTGGGCGTACGCTAAAGACGTGCGGCTTCAGTTCATCCAGCCGGGAAAGCCGACCCAGAATGCGTACATCGAAAGCTTCAACGGCCGGCTGCGTGAAGAGTGTCTCAACGAAGAGGTGTTCATCAGTCTGGCTGATGCCCGAGACAAAATCGAATACTGGCGCCAGGACTACAACACCAGGTGGCCACACAGCGCGCTGGGAAACCTGACACCGATGGAATATCTGGAGCAGTATCAAACCGTGAAAACAGACCCAGGTGCTAACCTAGGACTGGTGCACCAAGTGGGGTAAGGTCACGGTCAGATCACTTTTTTGCTACACTTCGTATAATAAATGTTGGCATTGGAAGAAGTGTAAAGCATAATCAAATTATGTATAAGCAATTTCATCCCCCCGTTTTCGTCGTTGGGTCGTCAAGATCGGGAACGACGTTGTTGTATTCAATACTGCTTTCATCCGGCGAGTTCGCCATATACCAGGCCGAAACATTATTGCTAGAGGTATGTCAACCAAAATACGGTAATCTAAAAAATAAAAACAACTATGCGAGATTTATTAGCGATTGGATTCGGTCAAAACAGTTTTATCGTTCAGCGCTGGATCCGATTGAGTTTGTTGAAGGAGCAATTAACCACCATGATAATTACATCGAGTTCATGAAATATTTTATGGAATCGGTCACCAGTAAACAGGGTAAAAAAAGATGGGCAGAAAACACCCCTAGCCACATATTCTATATGAAAGAATTAATGGAATATTTTCCCGAAGCGAAATTCATTCATGTTATACGGGATGGCAGAGATGTTGCTGTATCAAAAAGGAAACTTGGATGGACTGGAACGAAAAATAATGACCCCCTCAAGCAGTTAGTGTATGCAGCGAAAGGCTGGGAAAGATCCGTAAAGGCCGGGAGATGTTATGGAAAAGAATTAGGCAATAATTATATGGAGATTCGCTATGAAGATATTGTTACGAATCTCGACGCCACATTGGCAGACATCAGCAGGTTTGCAGATATTACCATTGATAGAAGCAAAATTGAGAACAGTTCCATAGGATCATTGGGTAAAGCCAATACTGCATTTAGTGACAAATTACCTGGGATATCTTCGCGCGCGGTAGGCCGCTGGAAGTCAGAGCTAGGCGATGAGGAAATAAATATATTACATTTGGCAATAGGCGATTCCTTGACTCAGCTAGGCTATGATGTTAGTGACGATAAGAAGTTGCGAGTATCATGGAAAAACGGATTACATTTAAAGATGTGTCCTACTCTTCTGAAAATGAGAGCTTTTTTAAAATATAGAACATTTCTTGGGCGTTTTACGTCAGATGCGATCGAGATTGGACTGCAGTAATAGTCGCCGACAGAATTCTATCGAAGATTATGCAAGGTCGGCGCGAATACTCCTGAATCTGTGACAAGCAACCTCCGGTTTTTCTCACCAACAGACTGCGACATCGATATCTCTTTAGCCGTTCAGATTCCCGTCGTCCAGCCTTCAGTCATGTCGGCGCGTTACCGGTCGAGAGGTGATCATGGGAAACAATAGACGTTGATTTTTTTGTCGGTAGATATTAGCAGGAGCAAGGATTAAAACTCCTAAATTTAGCCGCGGAAAGTAAAAGACGGCCACGAATTCTACATTACGATATTGAGGTTACTAATGTTTCTCCTTCGCCAAAGTACGCATCGGATGCTCATTCAATACGACCCTGACGTAGGGCATATTTTCGTGCCCAACTTGCGGGCTCGCATTCCCCGGCAGGACGGTGGCTACATACTGGTAACGAATGCGACCGGCTTCCGCTCGGACTCCGAGTTTGACAAGGCAAAAAACGGGCCTGACCAGTTTCGCATTCTGATGTTTGGCGATTCGTATACGGCTGGCGACAATGTCGCGAATGAAGACCGCTACTCAGATCAGCTTGGGAAGCTCTTGAACGCCGAGGTGCAGAACTACGGGATTTCCGGTTCTGGCACCGATCAACACCTACTGATCTACCGAAAGTTCGCAAAGGACGTAGAGACAGACCTGATCGTACTATGTGTCCAGATTGACAGCTTCCATCGAATTCAGGTGTCCCATCGTCCCGTAATCGACCGGGTGACACGACAGCGCCTTCTGGTCCCGAAGCCGTATTTCCGGCTTGTTGGAGGTCGTCTTGACCTTCAGCATGTACCAGTTCCGAAAGAGCGCCCGGTTGATTCAGGAAGAGTCGATGAGGCGACAGGAAAAAGCCGGGATACTGGACTGGCGCGCGCGCGCGACTGGTATCTGAAGATCCCAGGTCTCAAGCAGTTGCGGCACTCGCCGATATTCCAGGAATTTGGCTCCCGGGCTATTCAAGTTCTAAAAAAGTGCGGTGGGAACCCCTATCCAGACATCCTGTCTCCCGAGACACCCGGCTGGAGTCTGATGGAGGCTATTCTTCGCCAGTTTGTCGCGGAGACCCATCCCCGGCCCGTTGTCATCGTCCCGATACCGACCCCGGAATTCTTTCAGGACGGTCGGAAACCGGTCTACCAGAAGCTGTTCGAAAGACTGGATGCGCCTTCAGAAGGAGTGCATGTCTGTGACGTCAGCACTCCCCTCGCGCAGCTCCCCTGGGCCACTCGTCAGAAGCTGGCGTATGAACTGGGCGGGCATTTTACGCCCATGGCCAATCGTATGGTTGCTGAACACCTGGCATCGTTTATCAAGTCGCGGGGGCTGGTGCCGGTCAATGGCGCACCACGATCCGTGCAGGGATTGAAACCTTCCATCCGGGCGGCGACCCGCAAGCCGACAAGCAAGTATGTACTTGGCATATCGTGTTTCTATCACAACTCCGCGGCCGCGCTGATTCGAGATGGCGAAATTGTCGCCGCCGCCGAAGAGGAGCGGTTCACCCGGGTGAAAAACGACCGCCGCTTTCCGCATAACGCGATCAACTACTGCCTGGAGGAAGCGGGTGTCTCGCAGAAAGACTTGTCGGCTATTGCCTTCTACGATGATACGGCCCTGACTTTCGAGCGGATTTGTCATGCGCTCATGGCCGTGGACCGCCAGTCTGCGGAAAAGATGTGGATGAAGATCATGCCCACCTGGTTGCGGATGAAGCTGCATTTTCCGCAACTCATTCGCAAGGTCCTGGACTATCGCGGGCTGGTCCTGCAGGGCGGTCACCATCGCTCGCATGCGGCGAGCTGCTTCTTTCCGTCCCCCTTTGAAAGCGCTGCGATCCTGACCGTCGATGGTGTCGGCGAGTGGGCCAGCGCGACGATCGGGGCAGGCAAGGGGAATTCCGTGCGGTTGCTGAAGGAAATGCGCTTCCCGCATTCGCTCGGCCTGCTGTACTCCGCCTTCACGCACTTTACCGGCTTCAAGGTGAACTCCGGCGAGTACAAGATGATGGGCCTGGCTCCGTACGGCAAACCGATCTACGCGGACCGCATTCTCGACAAGCTCGTTGATCTCAAGCAGGACGGCTCACTGGAGCTTAACCTGAAGTATTTTGGTTTCCTTCATGATGCACAAATGACCAATGAGGCCTTCGCCGATCTGTTCGATGGCCCCCGGCGAACGCCGGAAGGCCGCATCACCCGACGTGAAATCGATATCGCCAGTTCCATACAGGCCGTTACGGAACAGGTGATATTGCGCATGGCTCGCACGGCCCATGATCTGACCGGAGAAAAGAATCTCTGCATGGCAGGCGGCGTGGCGCTGAATTGCGTCGCCAACGGACGGCTGTTGCGGGAAGGGCCATTCGAGCAGATCTGGATTCAACCAGCCGCCGGCGATTCTGGGGGCGCGCTCGGGGTAGCGCTTGACGTGTATCACACCTACTTCGGCCAGACCCGCCGCCTACGCCCCGACGGCCGGCCCGCCCAGGGCGGCTCCTACCTGGGGCCGGAGTTCAGCGACGACGAAATCCGCGCCTACCTCGAAACGCATGCCTACCCGTTTCGAAAGCTTGCCGACGAAGAGCGTAGCCGTGCCCTAGCTGGGTATCTGGAGCAAGGCAAGGTGGTCGGCCATTTCGCCGGCCGCCTGGAGTTCGGTCCGCGGTCGCTGGGGGCACGCTCGATACTGGGAGATCCCCGGAACACTGATATGCAGACTGAACTCAATCTGAGAATCAAGTACCGCGAGTCCTTCCGACCATTTGCACCGGCGGTATTGGCCGAGAAGGTCTCTGAATATTTCGAGCTGAGTAGCGAAAGCCCGTACATGCTCATCGTCGCACCAGTGAAGGAATCGAGACGGTTACCGCTTGATGCCGGGATCGGTGACGACGACGATTTGCTACCGGTGGTGCGGCGTGTGCGCAGCGACCTGCCGGCCATCACGCATGTCGACTATTCAGCAAGAATTCAGACGGTCCGTCGGGAAGACCACCCGGTATTCTATGATCTGATCGCGGAATTCCAGCGCCGAACCGGTTGTGCGGTGCTCGTGAATACATCCTTTAACGTTCGTGGCGAACCCATCATCTGTACCCCGCAGGACGCGTACCGGTGCTTTATGCGGACGGAAATGGACGTGCTTGCGCTGGGCAACTACATCCTGCGGAAACCGGAGCAACCGCCCTGGCCCGAAGGAAAAGGTGAAGGTCTGGAAAACGAAGATGTCACCCACGCCACAGTGGAAGTCCACCCGCCGAAACTGGTGAAGAAGCTGAAACGCGTGTTCGACGGAGAATTCTGGCCGGTCGCGCAGAAACTTGCTGCCGAGGGAAGCGTTCTGGTGAGTGAAAAATTCAACAATATAGAAACAACCTGGGTGGATGTCGGCGAGCCTGCTGATCTGCGCACACTGTTCGAGGTGCCGAAGGCTCTGCGCGAAGCCAACCCAGATCCATCCGAATTTGCCTCCGAACTGACCAAACACTGGCATGGCCGGAAGGCGGCGCAAGAACTCAGGCCGGTACTAGCTCGACTGATCCAGGCGGGCCTTGAGCATCCGGTGGACATCGAACTGGAAGAACAGGTAAGCGAATCCGTGTACGTGATGTTCTAAATTGACATCGTTGAGGCCTGCAACAAAGAGGCCGAAGATGAAAGCTAAAACCAAATGAAGCTGGTGAAATAATTGCCTTCCTCGGGAGGCTCTTGGTGTAATAGGCCTCTTTGAGCCGCTCACCAATAAGCCCCCGGCTTTGCCGGAGGCTTATTTGATTGTCATCGCCGTATTGGTGGTGATATCGGCGGCGCGATCGATACCGACCAGTACACCTGGATCGTCCGCATCGATCATGCGCAATTCATCAGATTATCGTGCCAGGATATCGCCTCCGCCCCAGTCACCACCCGGCGCGGTCAGCGCCGCATGAAAGCGGCTTGCAAAGCCGATGGGATTGCCGCGCTTGCCACACAGTAGACAGGTGCGGCGAGAGGTTTGCCGGTAGCGAGTGCTCCGGCCACAGCCTGTATGGTCGAGGGCCGGATCGCGGACATGTCGGCAAGCACGATGACCCAACCACAGGCCTCGGACGCAGCGACACCGCAGGCGAGACTCGTGCCCATGCCATCACCGGCATTCGGGTTGATCACGATGCGCAGACCTTTTGCAGCAAGGAGTTGCCTGAAGGCTTCGTCGCCGGGACGAAGCAAGGCGACGGAATGGGGCAGGGCATCTGATTAAGATGCCGTGCCGCGGTGACGCCAATCGTCCTGCATCGGGTAAACGCGCCAGCAGTTCATTGTCTCCGAAACACTCGCTGCGACCGGCTGCGAGCAGCACACTGACAATAGCCGACACGCCCACCTCGGCCACTGGGTGCTAGCCATGCGCCTTAAGCAGCAAGGTTGCGATTTTCGATTTTGCTTCGAGCGTGATTCCGTGGCGCGCGACGTTGACACCCGCAAGAACCGCGACAGGCTTTGCCGGTGGGACTTGGGTAGGGTCAGCCAGCTCTTGGGGCTTCCGATTGACTGTGCGCAGTTTACTTCAGTTGACGGGGCTCGGTCGACCCGATAGACATGCATGTCTCGAGACTAGCCCGATTTACGATCTATTCCCATCGCAGATCGAATTCTGTGAAGTTGAAAGATAGGATTCATGTGTTGTGCATTGGTGGGAGGAAACAACAAGTGCCAAGGCACCCGCAACAGGTTAATTACTGGGGAAGACGGCATCAACAGCGTTTTCCATAAGATGGAAATATTGCTTTCGCTCGCGATGGATGTAAAGGATTCTCCCTTGATGAAATAGGTATTCAGCAGCCTATATAAGATCACGCGGTTTGCATGGTTCAGAATTTTTTGGAGCCGCGAAAGTTTTTGCAGGACTTCGGATGGCACGGATACCAGATTGTGACGTTCCAGAAACGACAGCATAAGATAAAGATGACTCGATGCTACGGAGCCTTCCAGCGATGCCAGAGCCTTGTCCCAGTCGAATGTCGCGCCCCTGTTTTTCAGTATGTAGAGGATATCAAGCATGGGAATCAGACCCCTTACGCGGTTGAACGATTCCGCCCAATGCGAACAAATATATACGATATTCAGTTCATCGCTGAGATAGTTGGCCGGCAGGTCGCGGCGTGTGCTAGCCCGAATCTGGGTTTCCACATGCTCCCGCGAAAAAACCCTGTCATTAGCTACCGTTGCCGCGCGAGAGAAAAGCGAGACATGCAGTTCCACCCAGACGCGTTTTTCCGGATGGAAAAATGGCATGCTGTGATGATGAGTGGTGTAAAATTCTTCGGGGTATTCGGATTGTTGGGAGTACCCCAGATCCTTCAGTAGGGATTCAAGTTTTGGCCTGAGTTCCGGAGGCACTAGCAAGTCGATGTCCCCCATCGTGCGATGATGGGGTTCAGGATAATGGCGCCGGCAGAGCGACACGCCTTTGAGTAATGTAATATTCCGTGTCAGCTCAGTGGAAGCTGCCAGTATCTCATCCAACGCATCAAGGAGAACACCGGTCAGAACACGCGCCGTAAGGTCCGCGCCAAGAAGCGTAGAATACTGTCGGACAAAACTGTCGATTTTTCGATTGTTCCTGCTGGTGTGGTACAACAGAGGTCCGAGACCGGCTTTGAGTGCCCACTCGAATGCTGCTGGATCGAAGGTGCCGAGGTCGAGGTCGTCTCTGCCCTGCGCAACTACTTGAAGAAGGACTATCAGCGGCGGCATGATGGAACGATAATATAATTTATCATATAAATCATATGATTATTATATAAATGGGCGTTGTTTTTTTTAGGGTAAGACCTGTCGGTCTTGTGAAATTTTTCGTTGATTCATACATACTTGTCTTTCTTGAGGACCTATATTAAGTAACTGATTATATTTTATATTCAATATTTAGTGTCTAAGATTGCTAGTGTAAAGAATGGTGAAATAATTCTGTGTATCTCCGACAACGTAGTGATATTATAACTCGTGAAATCGATGGCGAGATGGTGGTGCTTAATCATCGTCTGGGCCAGGTACATCAGTTCAACACCACGGCAAGCTATGTGTGGAATCGATGTGATGGACGGACAACGGTAGAGCAGATAGTCGATATGGTTTCCAAGGAGTATGGGATATCCGCAGTAGACATCGGCGAGGATATTGCGAATATCATTGCGGAGTTTATAGGGAAGGAACTGGTGGACAGCGTAGATAATATCTCACCAGAATTGTAGAACGTTATGTATGCGACACATAGGAGAGATCTTATGAACAATAACTTTGATGCTTCAAGAAGAAAATTTCTGAAAACGGCAGGTTATGTGACGCCCGCAGTCCTTACATTAGCGGCGATTCCTTCTTTTGCCTCTGCAGGTTCGGCTCGGCATGGAGGAGGTAATAATACTTGGCAAGGAGGAGGTAATTTCCCGCACCATTGGGAAAATGGCGGTCACAGAAGAAGATAGTTGCGGTAATCACTTTCCTGTTACGCTGTACGACGTAATACTTTCAAATCAAGCGGTAGTGATTTGGAAGAGTATATTTAACCCCAGTTTTCAGGTAACTCAAGATTGAGCGACGGTCGACATTAGAGCCGTCACGAATTGGAACTTACTTCGCGCGCAGAGATTCTGCGGGTGATCTGCTTAGGCGGGTGATGTTTTGGTTTCGAAGCTCCTGAATCCTTCGGTTTGCTTCCGGTGACTGTTCAATCAAGTCAATTACATGCAGTATCGATAGTCGTTCCCAGTTTGCCAAGATCAACAATTGTCCGTTCTTGACCCTGCTTTGCTGTTTTCTGCGCCTGCTGCGATTTTATTCTTTTCAATCGTAGATCGTCTAATTTGTGTCCGGTGTGCTGACCTCGAGACGGCACAACTCCTCTCCCAAGGTTATGGAGGAATGTCCCTAGATTCTCCATCGCGACGCGCAGACATGAATTATTTTGTTGGTAGGGAACCATCCATTTCAGGCTATTATCTTCTTCGAGATGGTATCGATAAATATTGCGTGCAGGATGAGGCAGAATTTCTCTTTACCTTCGAAAAGGATTTAACTATTGAATTGCAGAAATTACGCTCCGACCTTTTTTTTATACATGCGGCGGCGCTGGAATACCAAAAGCGGGCAATAATCTTTCCAGCTTCCTCAGGTACCGGCAAGTCCACGTTTACTTGGGGCCTACTGCAAAACGAGCTCCGATATTTGAGTGATGAACTAGCGCCAATTAATTTGGCTACCATGCATGTATTACCATATCCTCATGCTCTCTGCTTAAAGAGCGATCCTCCTGCGCCATACTACCTGCCACAATCCATTCTCCGTACGTCGCGCACCTTGCATGTGCCTGTCACACAATTCGCTGACGCTGTGGTATCTGAAGCTACGCTGCTTTCGGCAATTTTTTTCCTGGAATACGATTCATCTGCTACAAATCCGATGATCAGACAGATCAGCCCCGGTACCGCAGCCGCCCGTCTTTTTTCACATGCACTGAATCCTTTGGCGCATTCCGCTAATGGGTTAGAGGCAGCAATTAGCATAGTAAAAAAAGTGGAATGTTTCGAGTTGCACATGACCGATTTGAAAGAAACTTGCCTGCTGGTCAAGAAATTCCTTGACTAAGTGACAGTGCTTAAATCTTTCCCACCGTTGCAAGGTTATGAGAAACAATAATGAAAGTCTTAATAACAGGAGGCGCAGGGTTTATCGGATCCCATCTGGCTGATCGGTTGTTGGCAGATGGTGCAGACGTGAGAATTCTGGATGACCTGTCCACGGGCAAGCGTGAAAATCTGCCAGATCACGATAGCCTGGAATTTATCGAAGGCGATATCAGGAATACCGATATGGTAAGCCGTTGCCTGGAGGGGGTTGATGCGGTAGTGCATCTCGCCGCGATCGCCTCGGTACAGGCGAGCATTGACGAACCCATTCGCACCCACCAGGTCAACTTCGACGGGACGCTGAATCTGCTGGAAGCCTCGCGTCGCACCGGAATCAAGCGTTTTCTGTATGCCTGTTCTGCTGCGGTATATGGCGATGCGGCAAGCGTCCCAGTTTCAGAAAACGTTGCACTGAATCCGATGTCTCCCTATGCGGTAGACAAATTGACTGGCGAGTATTATCTGCTGCATTACCATAAAGTACACAAGCTGGCGGCAACGTCGTTCCGTTTTTTCAATATCTACGGCCCACGACAGGACCCATCCTCGCCTTATTCGGGAGTGATCAGTATTTTTGTTAACCGCCTGCAACAGAATCGGCCGGTCACTCTGTTCGGTGATGGTTCGCAGACGCGTGATTTTGTCTACGTGGCCGATCTCGCCGATTTGCTTGCCCGTGCGGTAAATGGGCTGGAT
>Ga0180089_1000027_pt1 | contig 12875 bp, 26 predicted proteins | sample EasRiv860_16_10D_FD_123016 | JGI IMG/M metagenome (GOLD analysis project Ga0180089, IMG submission 123016) | Soil microbial communities from meander-bound floodplain in the East River, Colorado, USA - East River metaG ERMLT860_16_10D | ecosystem: Environmental > Terrestrial > Soil > Floodplain ... | reverse complement strand
CATTAAAGGCCAAATATTTGTTAAAGGAGCTGTTGGTGCAAGACCATCACGAACCAAAAAAGGAGTGGTTTGACTATTAACTGTCTGAGCAAAAATTGAACAGTTTCCAGCTAATGGTCCAGGAAGCACATCGCCAGGTGGAGATCCGGCAGTTGGCAGTCCCGGCATCGTAACTTTAGCGTGTTTTCTAGTTGTAGCCACTGCCGTATTTGTCCAAGGATAATGATCTCCAGACGACCCATAAGCACTATTTAGAGTTTGAAAATTCTGTAAAATCTGATCTTGTGAATCTGAAGGATCATCTTGTGGCTGTGGTATGTTAGAGGTATATACTGTCATGATTTCTTCCTTATTTATGACCTAATTTATGCATATTTATGACCTAATATTGACTGTATAAATATGGATTTTGCATAGTTTGAGCGCTAAATATTGTTGGCGTTCGTTGTGTCGCATTTTGCCTTGATGTCCTTCTCAAAACCAAATTCTCTTGTTCTCTAAAAAAAGGCTCATAAAACTGCAATTGCTCAGTATCACCCGAATCGGCAAGAATTTTTCTAGCTGCACCCCTTGCAATGTATTCAGACATGTAGGCGAATGGAATGGCTGCATTTGTAGTTAAAAATTGCGTTGGAGTGATGTAGGCATCCGCCTGAATTTTATATGCTCTGTCTGGCACTGGATAAAGCTTGATAGTGTTATTAAAAAATAACATTAATCTGGGAACGCCGGCAGAAAACGGAGACGTTTGTGTATTGATCACATTCCCAGAAGGGACAGTTCCTTGATTTAATGTGAATGTCGCTACTCCTGTTTCATAATCTATTACTCCACAAACTACATTAATATTAATTAATCCAGTTGCAATATCATAAACTGGGATGGTTCCGGATGGATCATATTGAAACGTTGCATCTGTTTGAAGTAGTAGGCCATTACCATCATCAACAACATACATTTGATTATTTGCAACATTCAATGCAGTAATAAATACATAAGGTAATAAATTCCCTAAGTCATCAATAAATCCTCTTAAAATAGGAAATTGACCAAATTCTATAGTATAAGGACCAGAAGTACCATCTCCTTGGATTGGCTGCTCATTTAAAACTAACTCAGGAAAAACATTGTAAAACTGTTGATTGGACATAAAAAATCCAATCTGCACCCCATCACAATAAGCTGGTTCTCTCAATCCCTGATATTGATCGAATGGGAATTGATACATGAAAATATTTGGAATAGTCTCAAAGGTATATTGTCTTTTCAGTTCAAAAAGCTGAATTCTTTCCGGCACGTCATAGACGTAAAAGCGATTTATATAATCAGCAATTGTGGTTGGTGAAATAGCCTGAGAAGAAGGACTTTTTATAATCCTTCGTACCCAGGTCTCAATATCACCAAGAACTGATCCAGTGACTGCCGGTAAAGTCATTAAAAGGCTCCCAATGGCGAGAATTTACCTGTGTAATGAGTCCCTGTAGGTCTAAATTCATGTGTAAATGAATCAGGTCTAAAGTTATTAACGGGCTGATCTACGAAATCAAACGTATGGAATTTCATGGCTTGAATGCCTGTGTCTTCATCCTGTTCACCAGAAAGAAGCTTGGCGATCATGCGAGGAACATATACAGGTACATTGACTGGAATTTCCCATAGGCAATCTGGATCGCCGGGCCATTTTCTAAACCAAAATTTCTTTGGCTCATTATTAATGCGACCACCTTCATTTTCATTTTGGAAAATACCTTTAACATATTCCCAATCTCTTTCTCTTTTTGGTCTCCATTCTGCTTTTAATTCACCAATGGCCTTTAATTTTCTGGAAGGCTCAATGTATTGGGCGTTTTCAATCTTTGCTCTTTCTTTCATAGAAAGTTCTAAACCTTTTTCAATAGCTTTAGGGGCAACTTCTTGAATTTTCTCTTGCGTAAGCGAACTCATTTCGCTTTGTAGATTCGCCACTTTTTCAACTACTTCTTTTTTAACCATAAATTTTCCTTATCTTGTTAACGGAGCTCTATAAGCTCCTGGTATTGAAATGCTATCTGGTTGTTCTTGACCGACCGATTGATAACCAAAATTGTTATCGCCGGCGGGAATTATCTGAGCTGGGGATATTTCATCAGCATCCGCAGGAACGACAAATGGATTAAACGCCTGAGAATCGAGTCTCACTGTGACTGTGTCATCAGTGATAGCCGTTACAAATCCGCTTAGTCCATTGAGTTCAATCATTCCCCATTGCTGGGGAATCTGAAATGTGACGAGATTTCCGATAACGAATCCGTGGTCTTCATCGGTAGTCACAACCGTATTTATTCCTGATGAGGAAATTGCGGCTATGTCTACAGTAAAAGGTACGTATAAGCTATTTAAGCTCGACATTATAAAATCCTTAGGGGCCTTTCAGCCCCTATTTGTTATCTATCATCAGTAAACTGATCTGGATACTCAGCTCTCCAGCGGATAGTAGCGCCACCGCCTGAAACGTTTGTAAGCAAGCTTGCGCCGATTATTACGCCAGGTGAAGTTGTGTAGCTAAATGCGCCAGGGATTGTTATTGGTTCAGAGATCACAGGACCACTAAATCCAAAGTTCAAATCACCAACTGGGATAACTTGTGGGAATGTAACGCCCGCTGCGGCAACAGCACTTGTCGGATAGGCAAATGCAGTGAAAGCAGACGAATCAATGTCGACAACAAAAGTATTTGCTGCACCGACAGTTGTTATAAACCCTGTTAAACCATTTAATTGTGTCATTCCCCATTCTTCAGGAAGAACAAAAGAAACCTGTTGACCGACAACATAGGCATGATCTACCGATGTTGTTACAGTTGTTGTTGTTCCAGTTGTAATCGCTGTGATATAGGTTTGATAAGGCTCAACTAAATTAGGTACCGCTAATGGGAACCATAATTTTGCTTGAGCAGCTGTAGCCGCTGCGGCAAAGCCAGATGAATCCACAGGAATTGTGAATGTATTGGCTCCCGTTACGGTTACGGTATAAGGAATACCAGCAATTTGAAGCATGCCAGTTGTTCCAAATAACCAAACTGTATCACCGGTCACAAAACCGTGGGAAGTTATGGTTACTTGTGCTGTTGCAGCCTGGTTGACGGCACCAGCAGCACTTACTGTAGGACCAAATGCAGGCGATCCGCCACTAAAAAATCGGAATCCACCAGATGTTAAAATAACGTTTTCGACATTATTATCATTGGCAGCATTTCTCGTGATGTATGCTCTGTTGGCGGCTTCATCCGAAAACCCAAGACCATATTGGACTTGAGGTGTTGCATTTGAAGAACCCCATTCGGTTGTATTCCAAATCTCAAAACTGAGTGGACGGTAAGGCAACCTTACAAAAACTGGGGTTGCAGCTGTTGCGGTAAGTACGCCTTCAGATATTTTACTATATTCAGTCATAATTACCTCTATACTAGTTGTGTACAACGTACGTTACGGAGCCAAGTTGATTGCAACACAGCTTGTGCTTGTGCAAACTTGACGCCCAAAGTCCCATTTAATGCTAAAGGTCCACTAAAAATAGGTGGTCTATAGATCAATTGAGATGAATAACCATCCTGATCGATGTGAGCATATGACTCTCTAGCTACTGCTAGGTTGTCAAATACATCGTTACCGTTCATAGATGTACCTACTTCAACTGCTGATTCAGAACTTGTTAAAATTCTAAAATTCAACACTGAGCCATATTCACTCAAAATTACGTCGCTTTGATTTGGATAATTCCAAGATGATGTAAACTCATCCATACCATCAAAAGTTGGTTGTAATTCTGTCGAACATAAAAGAAAATAAGCGCTTCGAATTGGTGATGAACCGAAACGATCCTCGCCAATCTTCCCGCTTAAGAATTTGAAGGCATTTGCAGTATCTAAAGAAGCTGCAACAGCGCTTAAATCCCTAACAGTTAAATCCGTAGGATTATCGCCATTAGTACCACCAACGCAGTTATATACGCTAGCAACGCTCATGAGATAATCACGAAGAATGATGTCTTCAGCTTGTCTCATTGCAACGCCGAGTCTTTCTGTTCATTTCTGTTACTTTAATGACCTATTTCTAGGCGGGGATCCCTCTTCGGAGTTCCCTCTCTACGTTACCGTAGAGTTCAGACTATCGCTTCCCTTTCGGGTTTTCTCACTTAGTCGTTCAGGCTGCTTTCGCTTGCCCCTTGTTGTCCGTCCGCTTATGCGGCTTGGAGTTCCAAGTCAATCAGAGAAAATTTTACATGAGCAACTTTGTCTACCCATGAAAGAACTGGATCTTGGTCTTGAATGACGACCTGTTCGTTTAAAATGACGCTCGTTCCATAAAACGACATAGCGGCATCGATGATATTTCTTGTTGCAACTTGAGAAGGAGGTTCAATACCTGAATTTCCAAGTGGAACAATAGGGGGTTGGAGTGCAACTGGGCGTAAGAAACGCATAGTTGTTCCACCTTGTCTTGGCATGCTATATTTCTCAGCCGGAATTATATAGTTAAAGTTCGGCGTAGGAACAGAGAGCATACCTGGAGCCAACGATTGTAAAATCGGTGGTGGTAAGTTAAATGTTGTTGTAATTGACATGTTTCCTCTGCGTTAACAATTTCAAATGCATGCTTTCGGCATACATTTGCGTAACGATCAGAGAAAAAGAACTCTACCTATGAGCCTGACCGTTATTGATCGGACTGCGTTGGGCTGATTTCAGACGTTCATAAGCTTTTATTCGAGCTTCCTTGGAGCTGACATCAAATTCGACTCCGGCAGGAGCGCCCGAGCTTGGAGGAATGTAGTAGGAATTTTGTTGATTCGCCGCTACTTTCTCCTGAATCGATGACTTAGCCTCAGGTTTAGGCAGACTTTTCAATTTCTTGTAAGCCATAAGCCGTCTCGTATATTCGTCTTCAACTGCTGAAACAGTTTCCAAAAACACAGGATCGATCTTTTTAAGCTCAACAAGATTAGTGTCATTCATTACTTGATCGTAGTCAGAAAATTCCCGCTTCAATCTTTCAAGAAACCTACCCTTTTCTTGCTCAGCCTTTTGAGCCTCAATCTTCTCATAAGTTTTCTTAGCGATTTCTTCTGCTTTTCTTTCAAAAGCGGCCCTTTCCTTATCGAGTTTGGCTCTTAACCTGGCAGGATCGACATAATCTTCAACTCCATCAAGAGGATCTGGCTCTTGAGGCTGAAGCCTTTCTGTCATTTCTGCCATTCGTTGCTTAAGCATTTGAGCTTCCATTTCAGCCCTAATTCGGGCTTCCTTTTCTTGCTCTCTTGCAGCTTCCAATCTGCGAAAGTTCAGTTCCTTATCACTAAGCTCTTTCTGAGCTTGAGTCTCTTTTTCAGGTAAAGCGACTTCCTGTTCTTTAACGCCTTCATTCATGGATTTCTCCTATGCTCTGACGAAGAGCTGTTACGTCAAAATTAACGTTGACGGATGCGCTTCCGTTTCGTTAACTTAAAATTTTAAATAGCATAACGGAGAATAACATGCAAAGTTTTTATTTGAATAGGAACCAAATATGGGACAATACGTACTACTGGAAGGAAAATTCAGAGAGGGATTATTGCGACACCATAAAAAATATGATTATTTCAAACCCCTTTAAGAATCATAAATTCTACATCTATCAAATTGTGAAAAGAGTTGATGACATATCAGGTGTAAAGAAATGGTATCATCAACCAAGATTAACGAAACCTGAGCCATTACCAGGAACCACTTTGTTAAGAGTTGATCCAAAAGACCCAGATACTGTAACAATTATTTGGACTCTACCTAACGAGGAGAATTTTGGGCTTTATTCAGAAGGTAAAATGTTTGCAGATTCATTTGTCTATGACTGCGTACAAAAGTATTTGCATAGCCCAAGAGACCTTATGAAAAAGGAAGAGGGGGACCTTTCTGATGAGGAAATTAGAGAAATCTATAAATCTATCAAGCAAGACGCACTCAGGAAGAAAAATGCCAAAAATAGGGAAAAAAGCAGTTGAGAATATACCTTAAATAGGTCTATTGTATATCACAAATAAGGAGAAAATAATGAAAATCGTCATAGGCGGCATTAAAGGCGGAACGGGCAAAACCACCCTTGCAGTTAACCTTGCGGTGGTTGGCCATAAACTAAAAAAAAAGATTCTTTTAGTCGATGCCGACGAACAAAGATCAGCATCTGATTGGGCAGAACAAAGAGGCTTTGCCGATTTCCCAACTATTGCTTTAGCTGGAAATAATGTGTTTAGTCAGATTAGGAATTTAGAAGAGAATTACGATGACATTATTATTGATGCTGGTGGACGAGATACACAAAGTTTGCGCTCGGCTCTTACGATTGCTAATAAATTTATCGTACCCTTTCAACCACGCTCATTTGATGTGTGGACTCTTGATAGAGTAAAAAAACTGATTGAAGAAATCAAAACAGTTAACCCAGATTTAGAATGCTATCACATCATTAATCGTGGGGATTCAAGAGGCCAAGACAATATCGACGCTGGAGAAATCATCCTTTCAAAATACCCAATATTAAAGCCATTAAAAACCGTAATTGGCAATCGGAAAGCTTTCGCTAACGCTGCAAGCGATGGGAAATCAGTTTTTGAGATGCCCGAACCAGATGACAAAGCTTGTAACGAGGTATGGGAATTTGCGTCTTTAATATATCACGGAGATATCTTGAAGAGGTCATTCTGACTCATAAAATATGTAAAAAATATATCGGGAATATATATGACAGTAAAAAAGAAAAATGAAGAAAATGATCAGGTATTAGATGAATTAAGGTATGCAATAATATCCAAAGGAGGCAGTGTAATAGATGATATGCTAACTGAACAAGATTGGAAAAAAATCACATTGCGAATATCTTCAGAAATGCTAAAGAAAATTAAGATAGCGCTTACTCAAAGACCGGGGCTTACAAGAAACGCATGGATTCTTGAGGCTATTCATGAAAAGATTAATAGAGATGGTAAGGATTGATATGTCTGGTGAATGTGATGATTGCGGCGAACATTGTCTAGAATGTGGGTGCGGGGAACCTAAGGGAAAACCTAAGATTATTCTGGAATGGTTAAGATATCCAAAAAATAAACCCGCAGATGATGATAACGTATTAGTGATAAACGATTTAATTGAATCGATGACCCCACATAAAGCTTATTATTGTGTACAATCTGATGAATTTCTTAGTTTAGAAACAATATGTACAGTGCCGGTTTCAGTCACACATTACATGCCTATGCCAACTATAGAATGGTCATAACATGGAATGGATTAGCGTTAAAGATGAACTACCCAATGTTGGGGATTGGGTACTAGTCTTCACTCCTGTAAAAGAAGAAGGTTTAATAGAAATTGCAATGTTTGATCTTGTGGAAGGATTTATAAACCCCCTTATGTATATGGGTTCATTCAAAAATGTGACCCACTGGATGCCATTACCTGAGGCACCGAAGGAATGATATGGAATGGATAAGCGTTAAAGACCGATTGCCGGAAGAAGGCTATAACGTATTAGTATACCTAAACGATGGAAGAAACTGTGGACATTCTATTGCATATTGGATGGAAAACAATTGGTGGGGTGCAATGGCAATGAACGAACAGAACCCACGTATAAGGATATATTATAATGATGGTGGAGAATCATTCCTTGAATCATGTTATGTAACCCATTGGATGCCGTTACCTGAGGCACCAAAATGAACCCAATTAAAGCCCCATCAGATCCACCACCTCTTGACCTTGGCGATGAGCTGCTCGCTTATGCACAGCAACACCCCGAAGAAAACAATTACATAGAAAAGACAGCAACAGTTTTTGAAAATTATGTTGAAAAACCCGAGCCGCCGTCTCGTCCTTCATCTCCTATTACTGTTACAAAAGTAATTCTTGTGCCTGCGCATAAGTATGAAGTAGTTCTTACAAGGCAACAACAAATAGTTCGTGAGCTTGGAATTTCTATTGCAGAAGTAAAGCCATTATTGAAAAATACTTGGCAAAAGTGTGTGTTGTTATGATAACCAAGATGACAGTAATACCTCCATTAATCTCACAATTTTTTGACTCCATATTATTAACTTATCCAGCTAGAATAGGAGACGATTATACTCATTTAAAGGAAATATTTGAGTTTATCGAAAAAAAATTAGCAAAAAAACTTGCAGGCACACCCAATGAAAAAATCAAATATGATGTTCTAAAAAAGGAGTTTTTAGATTTATATGGGCAGATTAAAGCAAAAAAAGAAAACAAAGAAGAAATTAGAGAAAACAAGACGGAAGAGCCCTTTTATTTCTTTAAATGCACTAATAGAAGCAACGAAGAATTACTTAGAAGACTTAAATACAGAAGCCGTCAGATTTCATATTTCTTCACCCGAAATGAGGTTTAAAAGATATGACCAATCGAACTGAAAGATTAAGTGAAATAAGATTGCAGCTCGATGAAATGAGAAGGATAATGGATAATTATCCTTATGATAGTAAAGAATCTGTAAAAGCAATGCTTAATTTTCACAATAAATTTGTGCCCCTAGATCAATGTGAGTAATCCAGCTGCATGGCATTTTATCCTGAGCACAGGACAATTAAAGTTAGGGGCCATTTTCGTGGCGTCAGGCAAAAGAATGAAAATAATAGTGTTGTTATGAGTGAAAGATGTCTTGTTGCATATAAAATGAACGTGAAGGAAGAGGATTCGTTTTATGATTGCATTTATACCGAAGATACCGATTTCAATTATTTATTAACTGAATGGTGTGGATATGATGCAGAAACAGGAATTTATTTCTGCCCTTGGAAATTAAATATTAGAGATAAAGAATTAATGCCCAAATTCATGGAGGACTTTTCTAAATTAAAGGATTACATTCCATTTACATCCCTTGATCAATGTTGGGGAATAGTCATAGATGGAGTTAATATTTATGAAGATGAAGAACTAACCAAAAAATGGATGGCAATTATCCAAAATTTGCCAACTTGGTAATTGCAGGGAGTTTTGTGAAAAATAAGGAAAAAGATCTAATGATTGAATTTAATACAGGGAACGATTGGGTAATGGCACTTAACAAAAATGGACAAATAGAATTTAACCGAAGCAAATGGCCAAAAGCAACCCCAGATGATTTTGCAAAAGCTGTAATAGAAATATTAGAAAGGCAATATACAGTTGAATTTAAAAAGAATGGGCCTCCATATAATAGATGAACATACCATTTTCGTGGCGTCAGGCAAATGCTACCAATTTACTACCAAAACCTACCAATTTGGTAATTGAGATGAAAGACTTAATTTGTACATCAATGATACCTAAAGAAGTCCAAAAAAGACTGGAATGCAATCTTTTGCATGAGAGAAAACCCATTTTGACTGGTAGAAAGATTAATGACCCAATTACAAAAGAAATGGATTGGGAAATTATTTGGAAATGTGAAATTTGTGAAAATCAAAGAGATTACAGTGTTACTCTTTGTTTACCGGATAACGGACAAAGAGTGCTGGCCTTTGGCTATCGAACATTCTGTTGCGATTGTGATAAAGAAGATGAACGGCAATGGCATGAAGTAGTTTTTTCATTTAAAGTTAGCGCATACAAAATCAAAAAACAAATTCCTGAGAATCTAGAAGAGACAATACTGGAAAAATGCGAATGCTATGAGCATTGGGATTTTGATGATGAAGAGCCATTTGATCATCTCATTGGCGTCACTAAATGGAAAAAATTAATTTCTATTAAATAAACCAATTAGGGTGATTTTGTGAGAGAATGGGATAAATTTGAAAATGATGAAATAATGACAATATGGAAAGGGTATATTGCTCAAGAGTTTGGAAATCCAGACGTACTGAGAATGAAATATCACACAGAGAAACCTATACGTCTTACACCAATTGAAATTATAAAATTAGTTGATGAATTGATGACAAGATTGGACATAAAAGAAAATGGTCATAATCTTTCCAACAAAGAAAGCAATTAGGGTGATTTTATGATACAAGTATTCGAAGCGTGTGGAAAGTATTCAAGAACAATTACTGTTAATAAAAACATTATGGAATGTTTTGAATGCAAAAAAGAGAAAGAGTGTCTCATTTTTGATTCTTCAGATGCAGAATATAGCGACATCATTTTTTGCAAAGAATGCTTAAATAGTTTTTTTGATGGCCATATAAGTAAAAGCGATTATTCAAATGACTTAAGTGGACAAGAATGTTTAGAGTGATTTTTTTGTGATAAAATGGACTAATTTTGAGAGAAAAACACCACATGATAAATCCATTTGCCATGTTTTAGTATTAAAACAAAATGGAGATTTAGAAGAAGAATTGGCTATCTTTTATAAAGAATTGGGAACTTTTGTCATGAAGGCTACTGAAAAAAAGCCATGTGGAACAAATGCAAGAGTTGTTTATTGGAAACAATTGGTTGATTAGGGTGATTTTATGAATAAAGATTTTACAGGGAAAATATTTGCTGGAACTCCTGAAGAATGCCAAAAAAAATGCGATGAAATCATTGAGGAAATGCATGTAAAACAGATAATTTTGAATATTGAAAAAAAAGAAATATTCTTTTCCAATGGAACAAACTGGTTAATGAAAATTAACAAAAACAATCAAATCGAATTCAATAGAGAAGATTTTCCTAATTTAACTGCCGATGATTATGCAAAAGAAGTTATTACAATTTTGGAAGACGCCGTTTTGAAAAATGCCGATTTGAAAAAGTATTTTTATTGATTACATGATCAAATTGTGGACGCAATTTAAAGAAAAAGATTAAGTTGTAAATTGATGGATGTTTTAAAGGAATAAAAATGGGATGGCTATGGATTGTCGGGGGCATTATTGCCTTTGTATTTTTATTGATCGTTATTTCTGTATGGTATGATATGAAACATCCTGATCCATCTACAGAATATTTAGAACAAAAGCTCTTAAAGCATATGAAAAACCCTGGCAATCAGGAAAAAAAGTGAGTCACTTCACACAAGACATCAGTAATTTCATACAAAATTGGAATTCTTGTCCTCTAAATATTAAGGCTCTCGCCTTATTTGTATTTTTTTTTTTATTGAACTGCTTCTGATTGGAGAGTTGATGTGTGATTTTATTGAGATATTGATTGAAAAAACTTACAAATGATCATCTCATTCCCCCGCCCATAATCTGCCATCCATTCGAATTAGTATACCCGGGATAAGCCATGGGATTAGCTGCAAATCTTTTTTGTTGCCCTTGCGCATATGCTTCTTCTCTTGAAGTTTCTTTTAACGATGAGCGTAAACCATAGTGGCTATATATAACGTAACGAAGAGCGTCAAGAGCATGATCTCGTTGCTTAATAGGTTTGTCCTCACCCCTTCTAACAGCTTTTTCATCCCAAACATACCCTTCAAATTCCTTTATCAGATTCTTGCATCCCTCACATATGATTAGATCGCCTTGAGATAAATAAGTGGCAACTGCTCGAATCCCATCGATTACGTCGTTCTTGGCTTGACGAACTGGCCACTTTTGGCGTCTAAGCTCGACTTCAAACGATTGTGCACTGGGATCAAGATATGTTAATCGTATAGGATATCCTTCAAAATGAGATCGAAGATCGTTTGCATATTCTGCGTCCGTTTTTTGGTATCCCCTTTCTTTCGAATCCCAGTAATATTCCTTTTCCACCCATATTGTAGGGTGATGATCATCGTTGAAACCCAATAGGACAGCCGCAAAAGGATTACTTGTACCGTAATCAATACCCATAAGATAATACTTCGCATACGTTGGCGGCTCCTTTCTAACGTGAATACTTCGATCAAAGAAATCATAAATAGCCCCTTCGGCTAATACCCATTCGCCAAGGATGAACCGCTTATACCAGAGACCCGAGTATTCTTTTTTGAGTGAATTCTTGAAAGATTCAGTGAGAACGGGGTTGTCATCGAGGTTAAATTTAAAGGAACATAATTGGGAAGGGTCTCCCGATAATTTATCAATGAAATCAGCTTTAAGCCAATGATATGGGGAATCAGGGTTCGTCCCTCCAAAGAGTTTGGCCCCTTCGACGCTAAGACGTGAAAGTAACATTCGAAAAAAGCTTTCGGGTAAGATAGTAATCTCATCGACCAACGCTCCTGCAAAGGTCGATCCTCTGATTTTTCCTTCCGCCCGTTCATCATTTGCGCCAATACAATAGACCTTGCGCCCAAACAATGTGAATTCTCCGAGCCCCCTGTTATATCTGATGATCCCATTTGTTAGCCTTTGAAGTGGTTCAATAACGTTATGTAAAATAGTGCGCTCAGACTTACCGCAGACAACATAAATTCCATCGGGACCATTCTGAAGCTCCTTAAGAAACCGTAAGAGAATGATATATGACTTGCCTGATCGAACAGCTCCTTCAGCAATGTTAATTCGGGCGTTTGAATCATTGTAGTAAGCTATTTGCTTTGATGAGAATTTGTTGATCATTCATTTATCAATAACCGCCCCCACGCAAAAGATCATGATGAGGACACTCTGTAGGAGCTTTCTCTACTTTTTGCCAATACAAAACTTTGTGTTCGTGCTTTCCCCAAGGGCATTTGCGAGTAGGAAAATACATTCGAATCTCTATTTGTGGCACAAAGCCATTACCTAAACTTGAGATAACAACACATAATTGTGACTTTCCAGGAAGCATATCATTAACATCAATCCACATCTTTTTTTTCTCCTAAATTCTCCATATTCTTATTGAATCTAGTGAACTCGTTTTCAAGCGCTTCTTCTTGATTAAGCTCATCTTGATTCTCTTTCCATCCATGGGTACATGTGAGCATAAACCTTGCCATATTCGAATCTAACTTCTT
>Ga0180089_1000026_pt1 | contig 12949 bp, 12 predicted proteins | sample EasRiv860_16_10D_FD_123016 | JGI IMG/M metagenome (GOLD analysis project Ga0180089, IMG submission 123016) | Soil microbial communities from meander-bound floodplain in the East River, Colorado, USA - East River metaG ERMLT860_16_10D | ecosystem: Environmental > Terrestrial > Soil > Floodplain ... | reverse complement strand
GACCTAACTTTGGGGTCATAGACCTAAGGTTAGGAGGTTTAGCTTCGGCAAGTCAGAGACTTGCCGCGCACCGGAATGGCGAAGCCAAACCCTGGGCCCAACCAAATCAAGTTTGAACTTTGTACCTCGTGAGAGGTTAGACAAGAAATGAAGTCTTGCGTTAACATACTGCCAGGATCATTCAGAACGATGAAGAATTTTCAACCAGTCTCGAAACTCCTCCTAACGGTGCCGCTTCTGCGTCGCGCATTCTAGGCGCGCTTAGCGGAGCGGCGAACTCCTACTCAACAATTCGTAGCCCAAACTGTCAGTTTGCAGACCCGGTCAAGCTTGCGCGCTCGAGTTTATCTAATAGTCTTGCTCGACGAGTCAGTCGCAAGCCGGCAGTTTGCGTTACAAATAATTCGTGTTAAGTGTAGACACTGTCAGGAAAAGAATCATGGATGAAAAATATTTCCCGGAACAAATAGAAAGCAAGTGGCAGCAACATTGGGAGCAAACCAAAGCCTTCCAGGTTACAGAAAGCGACCCGCGCCCGAAGTTTTATTGTCTCGAAATGTTGCCTTATCCGTCGGGCTTCCTCCACATGGGCCACGTGCGCAACTACGCCATCGGTGATGCGCTCGCCTGGTACAAGCGTCTGCAGGGTTTCAACGTGCTGCACCCGATCGGCTGGGACAGTTTTGGCCAGCCGGCCGAACAGGCTGCCATCAAGCGCGGCGTTAATCCACGCGATTGGACCGAGGAAAACATTGCGCACATGCGCGGCCAGATGAAGCGACTCGGAGTCAGTTACGACTGGTCGCGCGAGATCGCCGCACACCGGCCGGAGTATTACAAGTGGGACCAGTGGTTCTTCCTGAAAATGTATGAACGAGGGCTGGCGTACAAGAAGAAGTCGCCGGTTAACTGGTGTCCGCGAGAGAACACGGTACTTTCAAATGAACAGTCATCCGGGGGCATCTGCTGGCGTTGCGGCGCGGAGGTTGAGAAGAGAGATCTCGAGCAGTGGTTCTTTCGCATAACTGAATACGCGGAACAGCTCATCGAGCACATCAAACAAATCGAAACCACCTGGCCGGAGAAGGTGCTCAAACGCCAGCGTGATTGGGTGGGGCGCAGCGAAGGCGCCTTTATCGACTTCGCTGTGAAAGACAGCGACAAGAGCATTCGTGTGTTCACGACGCGTATCGACACCATCTTCGGCGCTACCGCCATCGTGCTTTCAGCCGAGCATCCGCTGATTGATGAACTTCTGGAAGCGTCTGCGTTAAAGAACCAGGTGACGACTTTTGTGGAGAGGGTGAAGGCAGAGAAAGCTGCGCGCGGCCGCACCGTTGACGAGCAAGAACAGAAAGAGGGAATCAACACGGGCGTTCTGGCCGTCAATCCCTTTAGCGGCGAGAGCATTCCAGTTTGGGTGGCAAATTATGTGCTGATCGAATACGGCACCGGAGCGGTCATGAGCGTGCCGGCGCATGACGACCGCGACTTCGAATTCGCGCAAAAGTATTCGCTGCCAATTCGTCGCGTGATCGAGCGCATCTCGCACGAACAGGAATCGATCGCGCATGATCCTTCACACGAAGATCAATCCACCGCGATGCCACATGCCTTTATGGACTACGGTATTTTGGTTAACTCCGGCGATTGGAGCGGGAGGCTTTCGGCGGATGAGATCGTCGAGATGGCCAAGTACGCCGAAGCCCGTGGTTTTGGTCAGGCGGCGATCACCTATCGCATTCGCGATTGGGGTATCTCGCGCCAACGCTTTTGGGGCGCTCCGGTTCCGATCGTCTATTGCGAAAAGTGCGGAATGGTTCCGGTGCCGGAAAAGGATTTGCCGGTTGAGTTGCCCGATCGCGCCGAGTTTACGGGCTCGGGCGAATCGCCGTTAGCCGGCGTAGCAGACTTTGTGAACACAACCTGCCCTAACTGTAATGCGCCGGCGCGCCGCGACACTGACACCATGGACACGTTCGTGGATTCATCGTGGTACTTCTTTCGTTACTGTGATCCGCGCAACGAGTCAGCGCCGTTCGATCCGGAGATCGCTAAACAATGGACGCCGGTGGATCAATACATCGGCGGCGACTCGCATGCGGTCATGCATCTGATCTACACGCGCTTCTGGACGAAGTTTATGCGCGACCTGGGTCTGGTTTCTTTTGACGAGCCGGTGAAGAAGTTGTTGACGCAAGGAATGGTCACGAATCGCGTTCAAGGGACTGACGAATGGAAAGCTATGTCGAAGAGTCTCGGTAACGGCGTCGATCCCGACGAAATGATTGCAGCTTTTGGCGCTGACGCGGCGCGTCTGTTTGTGCTGTTCGCGGCGCCGGTTGAAAACGAGCTGCGCTGGTCCGAAAGCGGCATCGAAGGCGCGGTCAGATTTTTGCGACGCGTTTACACAATGGTGTGGCGCTGGCACGAGCGTCTGGCAAACAGTTCCGTGGCGACCCCGGGCGATGATGAACCGAGTGGGGCGGGACGAGCGTTACGTCGCAAGACTCACCAAACGATTGCGAAGGTAACGAGTGACTTTGAGAATCTGCATTTGAATACGATCGTGGCGGCCTTGATGGAGTTGTTCAACGAGTTCAGCGCTTTTGATGCAGAGCCCGCGTCCGCAACTGCTGCCGACGCGTTTGCGGTGCGTGAGGCGTTGGAGTCGTTGGTTCTGATGCTGGCGCCATTCTCGCCACACGCTGCCGAAGAGATGTGGCAGCACCTGGGCCATAACGGCGGTCTTTTGAATTCCGGGCGCTGGCCGCAGGCTGAGGCGGAATTAGCGAAACAAGATGAGCTCGAAATTCCAATCCAGGTGAACGGGAAACTGCGTTCGCGCGTCCTGGCTTCGCCGCAGGTAACGGAAGAGGAGCTGCGTACGGCGGCGCTCAACGATGAGAAGATCCGCGCCCTCATTGACGGTCACGAGGTTGTCAAAGTCATCGTCGTACCGCAACGTTTGGTGAATGTGGTGGTGAAGTAGGTTCGCTGGAAGCAGCTTGTCCCAGGATACTCGAAGCGCGCAATTCTGCTCCAAAGCCTTGCCGCAAAGCATTTTGCCGGTTGCTTGCTCACACCGCAGCCGTTAGAATCACTCCGCGACTGCTACCTTTGCCGTATTGGGTGCGAAATCCTTCTTGCCGTCGGCCGCTTTGTACCGGGCTCATAAATGAAAGAATGTCCAGCCTGTAGGCGTTGTTTCTCTGACGAAATTATCCACTGTCCGCAAGACGGCGATGCCACCACACCATCGCTGCTGGGCGAACCTGTCCTTGATGCGCGGTACCAATTAGAACGACGACTTGGGCAGGGTGGAATGGGTGTTGTTTTTCAAGCCCGCCACATTTTTCTCAAGACGTCTCACGCCATAAAAGTCATCTTGCCGGATCTCGTCGGCAACGATCCCATGCTCGTCACGCGGTTTCGCCAGGAAGCGCTTGCGGCCGCGGCCATCCGTCACAAAAACATTATTGCCGTTACCGACTTTGGCGTGGTGCGCGGCACCATGCCTTTCCTGGTAATGGAGTTTGTTAGCGGGCAGTCACTTCAGGACATTCTGGCAGAAGAAAAAGTGATGGCGCCGGAACGCGCTTTGGAATTCGCCTGCGCCATTGGGGCCGGAGTCGGAGCAGCACACAAGCAGAACATCGTACACCGCGACCTGAAGCCCTTAAACATCATGACGCAGCAGGGCCAATCGATCTCCGAAGGCTTAAAGATCCTGGATTTCGGTTTGGCGAAGATCAAGTCGGGCGAACTTTTAGGATCTTTTATTCAGGCGAAGACCAGCGGCTTGATGGGATCTCCTTTTTATATGGCGCCGGAACAGTGGTCCGACGATGAGCCTGATGCCCGCGCCGATGTCTACAGCCTGGGAATAATTCTTTACCAGATGCTTACGGGAGATGTGCCGTTCAAGGGTTCCTCCATCCCTTCCATAATGAAGAAGCACCTAACGCTGCCGCCGCCGTCGTTTAAGTCCGCCGGCGTCGAGGTGTCGCCGCAGCTTGAAGCGGTCGTCCGTCATGCGTTGGAAAAGGAGATCGCGGCTCGCACCCCGTCGGTAGAGGCGTTTATCAGGGAGCTCAAACAAGCAGTGGCGGAAGGCGGGTTGACGATAGGGGCCGGAAGACCGACCGCTCCCGTTCCGGATGAAACCTTATATTCACCAGCCTCCAGTACCGGCGAAACTTCGCAAAACTTCGGAGCTTCATTCGATTCGATGGCGGGCACAGTCAGTTCCTCGCAGTTGAGTGCGGAGGAGCAGGCAAAGCTTGCGGCTTCGCGCGCAGCTCATGAGCAGGAGCAAAAGGAAAAAGAGCGAATTGCGCAGGATGAATTGACGCGCGAGGCGGAAGAGCGCCGCAAGGCCCAGGAAGAGAAAGAGCTCAAGCGTAAAGAACAAGAGGAGCGGGCCCTTAAGGAAAGGGAAGAGCGCGAAGCACGCGAGCGCCAACAGCGCGAGCAGATGGAGCGAGTGGAACGTCAGGCGAAAGACCTTGAAGAACGTCTGGCCCGCCTGGCGACCAGCATGCCGCCGTCGCCCCCAGCCACCACGACCGTCATCGATCCAGGGACAAGCGCGCAAGTACATCAGAGCGTCAGAACGGAGGCGGTCGGAAATAACAGTTTTCCTGGCGGGGCGGTCGATGCCACGCTCTATGACAGTCGACCTCACATCACGCCGGTACCTAAGCCGAAAAATAATGCCTTGTTGATGATCGGGGTGGCCGTTGTACTCATCATATTGGTTGGCGGCGGAATCGGGACCTATCTATGGTTGCGGTCCCGGTCGACTCAGATTGGCGGACCCGGGCCCGGTGCAAGTCCCACACCCGCCGCGAGTCCTGCAACAGGCGAAAACAAGGCAGACCTGATTGAGATCCCGGGTGGAACGTTTCAAATGGGTCGCAACGATGGACCACCACAGGAACAACCGCAACATGCCGTCACCGTGCAAAAGTTTCTGATGGATCGCACCGAGGTTACCAATGCAGAGTATGCTGATTTCGTTCGCGATATGAATTATGCCGCGCCCAGCCACTGGGTCAGGGGAAGACCTCTTGCCGGGCAGGAGCGCTGGCCAGTTGTCAACGTCTCAGCAAAGGATGCGGAAGCCTTTGCCGCCTGGCGTTCGCAACGAGATGGAGTTACTTACCGTTTGCCAACGGAAGAGGAGTGGGAGTTTGCGGCGCGCAGCGGCGGTGAATTCAAGTCCTTCCCGTGGGGCAACACCTGGGCGCCCAACCGCGCGGTGGTGAAAGAAGCCGCTACGCAGCCGGTGGGCTCTTATCCTGACGGCAAGAACCGCTGGGGAGTAGTCGACCTCATCGGCAACGTTTGGGAGTGGACCTCTTCCAAGGCGTCTCTTTATACCGGCACCGCTCAGATTCCAGCTGCGAACAGAGACTGGGTGGTGGTTAGAGGCGGATCATACGCCAGTGATCCAGATGACCGGCAGATCCAGATTTCCGCCACTTACCGAGATTGGTTTGCACCCGACTTCAGAAATCCAAACTACGGCTTTCGCCTGGTGCGTTCGGCTTAGTAAAGTTAACCGTGTGTTAGCTCATCCTTCGTAAACTGCGCTACAATCCGCCACGGTTTATTTAATCTCGTGAAAATGTTGCTAACCAAGTCATCGTACCGGTGATTCCAGCCGGACTCAGACGGGCAGCCGGGTTGGGCTAAAATCACGTTCTTAACAGGAGAGAATCGATGAGAGCGTTCTCGATTTTTCGTGCAGTTTTTGCGTTTGTCGCATTGTCCGCAGTGCTGTCCTTCGCCGGTGTGTGCGCTCTGGGCCAGGACGTCGGCTCTGATGTGATTGGAGGCGCCGGAATTTTCAGGCCAAAGAATCCGGAGTCGAAAAAACGAACAGTCCGAACGACGCCGACGAGGCGCGGTACCGCACCCCGAACGACGGGAACGAGCGCGGCAACGGCGGACAAGATTGAAGATCTGTTGGACAAAGGAAACCAATTCCGCGACGCGCAACGGTACGCTGAGGCGGAGAATTCCTACCAGAGCATCCTTAAGATCAACGCGAAAGATGGTCGCGCTGCATACGGCCTCGGCAATATTTATTCCGACCAGCAACGCTGGGAGGAGGCGGAACTTGCTTACCGCAATGCCGCGCTTTGGAGTCCGACCAGTGTGGACGCACTGATTGCGTTGAGCGTGGTACTGGTGCAGCCGCGCACCGGTGGAGACAATGCCAGCCGCTTTGCCGACGCTGAAAACTTTGCGCGGCGAGCAGTACAACTCGCGCCTCAGAATGCAGTCGCCTGGGATCGGTTGGGCGTAGCGCTGCAGTCGCGTGGTCTATTCAACAATGAAACCGAGCATGCTTACCGTCGCGCGGTGGAACTCGATCCGGAGTTTCCGGTGGCTTACGCTCACCTCGCGCGCGTGCTGAAACGAATGGGACACGCTGACCAGGCGGCGCCGCTCTACGACAAGGCCACGCAGTTAGCGAAAGATCCGGCGACGTTGAATCTGATTGCGGAGTCGTTACAGGCCGAACAGCAGTGGCAAAACTCTGAACCTGTTTTGAAGCGGGCGCTCGAGCTCGATGCCCGCAATTCCACCTCGCTTTACTTACTGGGCCGGATGTTCGTGGTGTTCAAGCGGTTTCAGGAGTCGGAGCCTTACTTGAAGCTGGCTACTGAGGTAAGTCCGCGGGCGTTCCAGCCTATCAATCTTCTCGGTCGCACTTATCTGGCACTGGATCGTTTTGAGGAAGCGGAAGTAGTTTACGAGCGAGCGGCGGGAGTGGCGTCACCGGGAGATCGAAAGCAACTGGCCGGAATCTATGGCTTTGAGGGCGTAGGCGATGGCTATTTGAAAGCAAAGAAGAAGCCGAGCGCAGTTCGCGCTTACACTCGGGCGTTGGAACTCGACCCGGGAAACAAGCAGCTGGAACTAAAACTTGCCAAGGCACGCTAGCGGCGACTGGGACCGTAGTCTTCAACCTTAATTTAAGGAGCGGATGTCACTCATGAAGCGTTGCCCGAAATGTAGCAGAGCGTTTCCCGACGACAATCAAAAGTTTTGCACGATCGATGGCGGTTTGTTAGTAGCCGGGGACAAACCTTTCGATCCAAACGCTACGATTCAGAGCTCGGCGGCGCCACCAACAGGACCGCCGGCAGGCAATCCGCCACCGGATTGGGACGAAACCATCGCGGCCTCTGCGCCCACAGTGGTTTTTCCGAAACAGACGGGCCCTACCGGTTTACCCACGTCTTCTAATATGCCGCAGCTACAGGCTCCAGCACCGAGTGGGCCCGTGGCACCCCCATTGGTACCAACGCCGGCCTCGAGCGCGCCAGTACCGCAGACGCCTTCGAAATCAACTACGCCTCCTCCGGCGAAAAGCGCACCGTTACCAGCGGCACAGCGGGCACCTGCACCGGCAGCTGCCGGTGTGCCGCCAGTCGCAAAGAAAAAATCTAAGCTGCCTCTGATCCTCGGCATCCTGGCACTACTCCTGGTCATGGGCGCGGGCGCCGCCGTCGCGGCGTTCTTCCTCGTGATCAAGCCCCGGCTTGATCGCAGGAACTCTGAACCGCCGGTTGTTGTAAGCGAGAGCCCAGGCGAGAACGTAAACAGCAACCCAGTCACCACCCCGAACGCGAGTGAAGCGACACCGGAACCCGTGAAAACCGAGCCGGAGTACGTAGCGCCACCCGACACCACCAAGTTTACAAACTCACAAGCGAATCTGGAGGGTAAACTAGCCGAGCATTACCTCGACTTCTCGTTCTACTATCCAAACAGTTGGGTCGCGGATCCGAAGGCTGGCGGCGCTTCCGGAAACTTCGCCAAATTCGAAAGGCGATTACCGCCTGACTTCACGCAAGAGAACTTTGCTGTCCGTTACTACGAGAGCAAAGGAACCTACGACGCGGACCTGCCTGACTTTCCGAGGCAAGTAGAAGAATTTAGCGATAGCCTGGCCAAGGTTCTCCCGGGCTATCGCAGAGTGTCTGAAGGCCCGACCAAAATCAATTCACTGGATGCCTATGAATTTCGCTATGTCGGCCTCTCAAAAGGTACTGAACGAGGTGACCTGCAGTTGTGGGGCAGGGTGGTGTTTGTGCCCACCGGTAAGGCCGAAGACACTAACGGCGCTGTCCTTACTATGTTTACAACTTCGCTTGCACCGGAATTGTCGAGCATTGAAGATGTAGGTTCGAGAGGTGAAATGCCGGTTATTCTGGATTCCTTCAGGTTTGGCAAAAGTCCCTAGACTATTGTCCGGAACGGGCAAGCAAACCGGAGAGTTGCGTTTAGCGTCGATCCAAATAGAGTGGTATGCTTCATTCAGCTGGAGTAGTTAATAGGTAAGAAATGCAAGCAAAGAAAAAGACCAATAGTGGAAAACGGTTGTGGACACCAACGCGCATCGCCTTCACGGTGCTCGTGTTGTCCCTTTTCGCAGCGCTGGGGATTTCAAGTTGTAGTTCCGGCGACGAAAGACGTTCCAACCCACCAGCATCCGGAGTAGCGACGGATAGCAAGGCGCCAAATCGCGGCGCGCCACCAGCGAGTAATGTTGCTCCGCCGCCGGTTACTATGTTGCCGGCCAGCGTAACCGAAGCAGAACTAAGGGCCTTGACTGGCGCGCCAATCAAGCTTTCAAACTATGCCGGAAAAGTCTTACTGGTAAATTTATGGGCCACCTGGTGTGGTCCCTGCCGCCTGGAGACTCCCGAACTGGTTAAGCTTAATAAGGAGTTTCGCTCTCAGGGACTAGAGGTGATCGGATTATCGACCGAGAATCCCGACGACTCTGCTGACGAGGTGCGCGAGTTTGTTCAGAACTATAAAGTGGATTACAGAGTTGGCTGGTCAGGTTCGCAGGTTGCAGTCGCGTTAATGCAGGGGCGCGATGCGATTCCGCAGAGTTTCGTAATCTCCCGCAGCGGTCGGATCCTTAAGCGATTCGTCGGCTTCAATGCGGTCGCCACTCCAGATCAAATAAGAGCAGCCATTCAAGAGGCACTTAACGACAAGGGCGCTGCCGATTAATCATTTGGAGTTTTCTTTCCCACTTAACTTGCGCTCGGCTTCTTCAACCATTCGTTCACCCTCTTCCGCCAGCTTGTCATTTTGCATGCCATCGGCCACAAACTTCTTGGCTTCCCCTTCCAGCTTTTTCATCTCAGCTTCGACGCGATCTTCTACTTGATCTATCGCGGCCAGTTCGCCGGTTTCATCTTGAGTTTTAATGCGGTCTTTATCGATACCCATGCTAAACCTCTCCTGCCAGGAATTCTGCTTTTCCAATTACATACACGGGGCAACAAAATCAGTCTAACGAAAGTCGACGGTTGATGCCAAATGGCTGGTTTGAAGTACCGAATGATAACCCAGGCAAAGCAATCAGCAGATTACGCAGATTGCACAGATTACAAAGAGAACTGCCAGCCCTGTTGATTAATTGAATCGGTGTAAGTAATCTGCGGATAAGGTCATTGAGCAAACGCCCGCACTATTCGATTATCCCGGCTGGTCCGAGCTCCCCGCGGTTCGCAACGACCGTGTTTATTCGGTTGACGCAAACTCCTACTTCGCGCGGCCCAGCCTGAGAGTTGTAGAGGGAACTGAACTGCTCGCGCATCTCATTCACCCCGATTTGTTTGCCTGGCAAGGTTCAGCCGCGGCCTTTGCACGGGTTGAGTGGCCGCGTTCCCGATCCCGGGTGGCGTCGTAACTTCGATAGAAAGACAGGTAGCGAACCATGCAAAAGAATTGTTCCAACTGCGGCAAAGATTTCCACTGCGGAGCAACACCTGGAGCTGCAGATGGAACCGAAGAGTTATCGTGTTGGTGTACGGAGCTACCACACGTCGGCGTCGTTGCCGATGCGGACCAGGATTGTCTCTGCCCGGAATGTCTGAGCGAAGCGATTGGGAAACGGGATGAGAAGACAGCCGACGTAGCTGGCGTGACCGCGTGAGGCTGCACCGATCCACGAATGAACACGAACTAACACGAAATGGGAACGAATCAAATCGCGATCAGATGCTGATCGTATCCGGTTCTTACCAGCTCCTCATACGCCGCCCAGATCTCGTCCGGGATTTCCTGATGAATTTGAAATCCCTTCTCGGGGTAGAGTTTAATCCGCTGCAAATCGCCAACCATGATGCTGATGACGTCATCGCTGGATAGGTCCTCGTTTACGTACTGATCCAGATATTCTTCAAAGGACACTTGCGGAGAAGTGACGAGCACCCGCTTCTCGGGCCATAACTTTCTGAAGGTGGCATAGGCTCTGCGCTCCATGTAAGGCTTCTGCACCAGGATAAACTCTTCGAGATTGAGTTGTTTCTCCTCGAGGAGAAGCTTGGTAAATAAAACATTCTCGCCCGTGTTCGTTGACTTGTTTTCTATGAGTATTTTCTCTCTCGCCACGCCGAGGTTGATGGCGACGGCAGCAAACTGATCGGCTTCGGCTTCAGTCCACATTTCGCCGGTGATGACGCCCAACCCTCCGGAAAAGATAAGCAGCGGCGCCCAACCCTCAAGAAATAACTCAGCGCCTCTTTCGGCAACTCTCTTGTCGTGACTGCAAAGGACGAGAATCGCATCGGCCTTTTCAAGTCGATGATTCATCAGGTGGTAACGCCAAATCTGTTCGGCCAGGAATCGAATATGGGTGGTCATCTCAATGCGAAAGCGGCCGGATTATCTCGCCTCAAAAAGGGGCATTACTGATCGAGAACTCTTGTCCGCGATTGCCATATCTTTTGAACATCCAGAAACTGTTCTGGCTGCTTTTCGTTATCTCGTGCAGCGCTCGACGGAAGCTCACGTTCCTCAAGCTCACTGAAAACAAAGTCGCCGGCGGCGTTTGCTTGTCGAGGTTACGTCGAGTGAGGCCGAGCACATTCAATTCGCGGCCCACCTCCGGCAGGTTTGTCAGGGTCTCAGTTGCGGCAAGCCAGTCCTTGTTGTTTACCTCAAACTCACTGACTGTGGTTTCTAATAACGGACAGCCGAAGTCGGTGGGATAGACATCTATGAAGCCACCCTGATTCCGCCACTGGTAACCAGGCGCGGCCTTGATGATGCCCTCAACAACATCGTCGACGGTAGCAAACCAGAAATCTATTTTGACGTTAGTCCGGGGTTGGTTCGGAGCCGTTTCCAGACCGATGTTGACCTTATGCAATTCGGCAATTTGAGCCAACAGAGCGGCCATATCGCCGTCAAAGACAATCTTGTTAGGCTTGGATCGATCAGTGGTTGACGGCTGTGCTGAAAGTTGCGGTGAAGCCAGGCAAAACAACATCAGCAAAATCGCGAGCATGAAGGCCCTTTTAGTGCTCATGATTTTGTCTCCTTCAGCTAGATAAGGATTGCCAACGTCTACTCACGCGCAAGCAAAGACTTTGTTCCGAAGTCCAGCCGGCAGTCAACAGCAAGCAACCGTGAAACTCGGAGCCGGATGTTCTTACAGCTCTTCTGTCAATGAAAACTAAGCTTGAATAATACCTCCAACGGGAGTTATTTCTCACGAGCCCGATAATATATAGTTGGAATGAACCTAGTTGACTTATATCCCGACGGGGTGATGTGTGTGGTGGGAGAATAATCAGTCATGCGAAAAATTAGTCTCATACTATTGGCGATATCAATCGTTGCAGGCTTAACTGTTTCCGCCAGGTCTGGCGCTCAATCCCAGGACGCGAAGACTCAAAGTGAGTGGATAGCTCAAAGTCTCAGAGAGATGGAAGCGATCAAGGTTGGCATGACCCGGGCAGATCTGCTGAGAGTGTTTAGGGAGGAGGGAGGGCTTTCCACTCGAACACAGCGCCAGTATGTCTATCGGGAATGTCTTTACATCAAAGTGGCGGTAGAGTTTGAGCCAGTCGAAACGACAGAGATTCTTCCCGAAAACGGAAAGGACAAGATAGTTAAAATTTCCCAACCTTTCATAGAATGGTCGGTCATCGATTAGGTTGAGTTGCGATAGTGTCTCAAGTTCAACTCGTCTCTGCGCGGCCTTTGCGTCTTCCGCGTAGCATTTTCTGGCACAGTTCTGGCACTGTACTGAACGATATTTGTTTGAGGGAATATCCAACCAGCCTGCGAAGCTGGCGGAGAGAGTGCTAGCCCCAGGCGATGGCGAAGCCGAGCCTGGGGAACAGAACCCAAACACATCCCAGCCCGCGAAGCGGGCGACAGATGAAACGTGCAAAAATAGCTCGACTAGGATCTGTCGCCGGCTGCGCAGGCTCTCCGAAAATGGTGGCCATCACCCCAGGCTCGGCTTCGCCATCGCCTGGGGCTAGGACTTTCGCCGCCAGCTTCGCAGGCTGGTTGAATGGTTTCTTCCGACCGATCATTGGTTGCGGCCATATAGCGAAACCGTAGATGAAGATCCACGTTCACACTTTCCTGCTCCTGCTAAGCTTGGGCGCTTTTGTGCAGGCTCAACAGTTACCTTCAGCGTCCCCCTCACCGTCCCCCGTATCGTCACCGCCACCCGCCAACTCAGCCGGACAAAGCAGCGAGGAAGTAGGCGAGGGTGAAGTGCTGCGCATCTCGTCCAATCTCGTTTCTGTGCCCGTCAGCGTTAGCAATCGTCAGGGTCAATACGTTGTCGATCTGCAGCGGCAGGATTTCCGCGTCTTCGAGGATGGCAAGGAGCAGCAGATTGTTCACTTCAGCAATGTTGACCAACCGTTTTCCGTCGTGCTCTTGATTGACACGAGCGGTTCGACAGCGCCGTTCATAGATCAAATCAAGGCCGCAGCAAAGGCTTTTGTCGATCAAATTCGACCTGCGGACACGATCCGGCCAATCTATTTTCACGGTGAGATAAAACCACTCAGCGCGGAAGGCATCAACGAGCCCATAGTATTTGACGCGGCAATTTATCGGTTGGAGCCGGGCCCGACCAATATAGGGACGAGGCTGTATG
>Ga0180089_1000025_pt1 | contig 13462 bp, 10 predicted proteins | sample EasRiv860_16_10D_FD_123016 | JGI IMG/M metagenome (GOLD analysis project Ga0180089, IMG submission 123016) | Soil microbial communities from meander-bound floodplain in the East River, Colorado, USA - East River metaG ERMLT860_16_10D | ecosystem: Environmental > Terrestrial > Soil > Floodplain ... | reverse complement strand
CGATGACACGTCTTCTACTCAACATAAAAGTGTAGATCTCCTTCGTAATGGCTTTGGAAAAATTCGTCAGCGAGGCACTAATTCGAAGGCGAATCCTACACGGGAAAGAGAAAAAGGCAAAGGGTAAAGGGGGCAAAGGGGGAAAGGGAAAAGAAGAAGGCGAAAAGGGGAAAAGGGGAAGAGGGAACAGCAATGGCGCCATCCTTCCCCCATTTCCCTTTTACCCGTTTCCCTTTCTCAGTTGTTTCCTTCGTTCGGCTGCGTGAGGCTAAACCAGTTGCCGGAGTTGTCCTTGAAGACGGCTTCGATGCCGTAGGGTCGTTCGGCAGGCTCGGAGACAAAAACTACGCCTTTGCTCTTCAGGTCTTCATAAGTCGCACGGCAGTCGTCGGTGTTGAAAACGCCGGCGCCCATTACACCCTTGGCCATGATCGCACGCAGTTGCTTAGAGGTTTCCTCGTCCATCAACATGCCAGGCTTCGGCTCCATCAACACAATCTCAAAGTCTGGTTGGTCCTTAGTGTTCATCGTCAGCCAGCGAAAATCCGGGCCCACCATTGCATCTGTGTGGACTTCGAATCCCAGTTTGTCGCGATAAAACTTAAGCGCCTCGTCCTGGTTGTTAACGAATACGGTGGCGTGGGACATTTTGCGGATCATGCAGTTTTCCCCCTGAATGAAGTTTTCGCGAGGTTAACCGATCCGGACTATTTGTGCTTCTCGAAAATTGCTAAAAGGCCGGAGGCCGGACATTCCATCGTTGTAACGCAAACTGTTAGTTTGCGGGGTTTCCTTGTCGTTCAGTTTGGGATTTGGCGATCGCGCAAACTAACAGTTTGCGTTACATCATGCCGATTCCAGCTTATACATCACCAGGAAGCATCCCGGGATTTGCCGTTTCGCTGCCTGCGTTTCCCGGCTCTTTTCGCGGAAGGTGACCGGCGGATGGCCCACGGACTTGTGGAATAAACTGCTAAACGATCCCAGGCTTTGAAAGCCTACTTCCAGGCAAACATCCGTAACTCTGAGATCGTCTGCCCTTAATAGTTCCTTGGCCTTCTCGATCCGTCGTTCGATTAGATACTGATGAGGAGTCTTATTAAACGCCTGCCGGAACAGCCGCAGAAAGTGATAACGAGAAAAGCAGGCATGGCTGGAGATCTCGTTCAGATCGAGCGGCAGGTCGTAGCAAAGGTCGATAAACTTGCGCGCGCGGTTGAGTCGCTCCAAAACTTCCGGGGTGGTAGAACCAGATTCGTTGTCTGCTTCCTTAAGTCTATTCATGGCTCGTCTCCTCGACCGCAGGGTTCGGCAGCCGCAGGTTTATCGCATTGGGCCCTAAACGTCAACACCAGTGGCCGTGTATCGCGACGCTCCAAAAATAATTTTGATCTTCTCTTAGGCCACCCTACACGCCTCAGCCCGCATCCATAATTCCGTACGCAGTTCAACTTTTTGCATCGACCGTTGTTGCACCTCTGGTTAGTTAGAGGACTGCTGGTCCACGCTAGTCTCCCTTAACCGACAATTCGACTCTTCCCGCGCCGTCATTAAGTTTCCGGCTGCGCCAGGTCGTAGTCTGCTCCAAACGGAGGTTTTATGAGGCGCCACTCTCTCCTGACATCGGCCCTGTTAGCATTTGTCTTTCTGCTCTCCGTCGGTTCAATCTCGCACAATCATTCAGTGATGGCCCAGGCAAGCTCGACCGAAGGCTCACTGCTGGCTGTTGATGCGCAAGGGAATTCCGGCCAGTGCCCGCTAAAACATACTGAAGTTAAGACTGAGATCAGCGGATTTCTCGCGCGCGTTGTTGTCACGCAGCAATTTGAGAATCCCTTCGGCGACAAGATTGAGGCCGTCTACACCTTTCCATTGCCACCGGCAGCCGCCGTCGATGACATGACGATCGTCGTCGGCGATCGCACCGTGAAAGGAAAAATAATGCGTCGCGAAGACGCCCAGGCCACCTACGATGCGGCGCGTTCAAGGGGCCAGGTCGCCGCGCTGTTAAATCAGCAGCGCCCAAACGTTTTCACTCAGGCAGTCGCCAATATTCTTCCCGGTCAAAGAATCAACGTCACGATTAGCTACGTCGAAACTCTCCAGTATGACGACGGTTCGTACGAGTGGTCGTTTCCTATGGTGGTTTCGCCACGCTATGTGCCCGCGACTGAGCCGTCTAACGAGGCCTCGGCGCCGACCGACTCAACTGCCCAACCACCAGCGGAAGGCGAAGCCGTCCCGGGCGAAGGCTTGCCGGATGCCGCAGAGATCGCTCCACCGGTAATGCCCGAGGGCCAGCGCGCCGGCCATGATATTTCGATCGAAGTAAACATAGACGCGGGTGTCCCGTTGGTAGGTTTTCAATCCCGAACTCACGAGATTGAAGCGTTACAACCGGGTTCTGAGAAGGCGACTGTGCGCTTGAAAGATCAAGCGACGATTCCAAACAAGGACTTCGTCTTAAAGTACACCGTCGCCGGAAACCGGATTGAAGATGCGTTGCTCCTGCATCGCAAGGGCAATGAGGGCTTCTTCACTTTCATTCTTCAACCTCCACAACGCGTAACTGCACCTGAGGTAACGCCGAAAGAGTTGGTATTCGTCCTTGATACGTCGGGCTCGATGGGTGGCTTCCCGATTGAGAAAGCGAAAGAGACGATGATGCTCGCCCTCGATGGTCTGTATCCCCGGGACACCTTCAACGTGATTACCTTCGCCGGCGACACATACATTCTTTTCCCGCAGCCGGTGCCGGCGACCCCGGAGAATCTGAGAAAGGCAAAAAAACTTCTCGCGAGCGCGGAGGGCAATGGTGGCACAGAGATGATGAAAGCCATTCGCGCTGCACTCGCGCCGTCTGATGTGCAGGATCACGTGCGTATCACTTGCTTCATGACCGATGGCCAGGTCGGCAACGAGATGGAAATAATTTCTGAAGTGCGAAAGCATCCGCGCGCGCGCGTATTCGCCATGGGCTTCGGCAGCGCGCCGAACCGCTTCCTGCTCGACAAGATCACGCAATACGGACGCGGCGAAGCGGAATATGTTGCGGACGGCGACACCTCAGGAGTAGCAAAGCGCTTTCACGAGCGCGTACGCAATCCATTGCTCACCGACGTTTCAATCGAGTGGGTTGGCTTATCTGTCACCGAGGTCTATCCCAAAAGGATCCCCGATCTCTTCAGTGCCAAGCCCGTAATTATTTCCGGCAAATACACAGTCGGTGGAAAAGGCATGATCCGTCTTAAGGGAATGATGTCTGGACACGAGTTTGTCAGAGAGATTCCGGTAGAACTTCCCGAACTGGAAACTCAGCACGATGTGTTGGCAACCCTTTGGGCGCGACGCAAGATCGACGATTTGATGGGCCAGGACATGAACGGCGCGCAGGCAAACAGGATAAGCGACGACTTGAAAGCAGAAATAGTAAAACTTGGTCTCAGCTATCGACTGATGACCCAGTTCACATCTTTCGTCGCCGTCGAAGAGGATGCTGTAACTGACGGCATCGAGCCGCGGCGGGTTGATGTTCCGGTTGAAGCGCCACAGGTGGCTGGGTCGGTCGGGCCGCCGTGCGGAGTCTGCGCGACGGTCAGCGTTACGGCAGCATCGACGACCATGAACACAACTGGCGAAACTGTCAGAAGCACTGTATATCAAAATTTTTCTCTGCAGGGCAGAGACCTACAAAGTCTCTTCGTGCTCGCTCCCGGAACCGTGGCTCCCGGACCGACGGATTCCGACTCCCCAACCCTTGCAAATATTTCCGTCAATGGGCAACGACCGGCCTCGAATAACTTCCTGGTAGATGGCGTCGATGGCAACTTCGGAATTGCTCCAGGTGGACAGAGCCCGGGCGCTTCCGCGTCTGGCAACACACCGCCGCTAACGGCAACGGGCGGTACAAACCCAATGGCATCGGTGAGCACCGCGCAGGAGGTTACGATTCGTACCTACGGCACTACCGCCGAGTATGGGCGAAACTCCGGCGGGCAGCTCGCGATTGTCACTAAAGCTGGCACCAACGATTTTCATGGTTCCGCGTTCTATTTTTTCAGTCATGAAGCACTCGACGCTAATGATTGGTTCGCCAATAGTCACTCGCCCCTGAAACCCCGCCACCGGCTTGGTGATTTTGGCGGCACCTTCGGCGGACCGATTCAACGCGATCACTGGTTCTTCTTTTCTTCGTACGAAGGATTTCGGCTGCGTCAGCCTGTGGTGGCGTTGACTGACGTTCCGTCGCTTACGTCCCGGAACACTGCACCCGCGAATATTCAACCGTTGCTGAATCTTTATCCGTTACCCAACCGCGCCGAGCGATCCGATGGTTTCGCGGAGTTCGCCTCCAGTTTTGCGAACGCCGGTCGACATGACACCGGAAGTTGGCGCGTAGACGGTATGCCCAACCAGAATTTGTCGCTGTCCGGTTACTTGCACCTTACTAACTCAAGCGCAGACGAACGAGGTGCAGGCGGATTGTCGCTGAACACACTAAACCGCATTTCCAACAACGCTCAGGCCATCACCGGCACAGCCACCTACTTGATATCGCCGAGCATGGCCGGCGATTTAAGAGCTAACTACAGCCACTTCACTTCTCGAAGTGCTTACCGGCTCGACACTTTCGGGGGAGCACTGCTGCCGCAGTCTTCTGTTTTCAGTCAGCCTGCGCTCTCAGGTGATAACGCATTGTTCAGCTCCGACCTCAACGCGAGGAACACACAGCTCTTGAGCGGCGGTGGAGTCAGCAGCACGCAGCGGCAATTCAATATTCTCGGGTCAACGTCGATCGTTGTGGGGACCCATACGATCAAGTTTGGAGCTGACTATCGCAGAATCTTCCCGATCATCGGCTTACACCAGCAGGAGCAAAGCCTGCTTTTTGACGGCGTGACACAAGCGCTCACGGGCAACGCCGCGCGAGTGAATTTCCTGACCCGGTCGCAATCCGAGCGACCGGTGTTCAATGACACTTCCATCTATGGACAGGATGAATGGCGCGTGACACCAAAGCTGACCCTTATCTACGGTTTGCGTTGGGAAGTGAGTCCGGCTCCAGGCGATGCCCTGGCCGTCACTCAGGTTGACGATCCCGCGAGCCTCACTCTCGCACCTCAAGGCTCACGCTTATGGAAGACTACTTACGGAAACTTTGCCCCGCGCGTTGGGATCGCCTACCAACCGTTGGATGACGATGGTTTGATCATACGCGGCAGCTTTGGATTGCTTTATGACCCGGCCAACGCTGCAGTCGGAGACGCCTATGCCGACTCGTATCCATTTCTCAACGGACAATCGCAATTCAATGTGCCGTTTTCTTTTGCCGGGACTGCACCGCAGAGTGCGAACGCGACACCCGTGCCTTTCTCGGCGTTTGATCCGCATTTGCAGGTGCCTTATTTGATGGAATGGAGCGGCTCAGTGCAACGCGCGCTTGGTTCCGCGCAAAGTATTGAGGTGGCTTACGTCGGCAACAGCGGTAAACGGTTATTGCTTACCAACACGTTGCTGAATCAGAACTCCAATTTCGATTTCCTGCGGCTGACTAACAACGGAGCATCGTCCCATTACCGCTCGTTGCAATTTCGATTCGACCGGCGATTATCAAGCAGGCTTGGCGCCATGGTTAGTTACACCTGGGCCAAATCCGTGGATGACTTTTCCGTGGACACGGCGGCGCGGGCGTTATTCAGAAGCCTTAACTTCGAAGACGAGCGCGGTCCGTCCGATTTCGATATTCGGCATACACTGACCGGCTATGTTTCCTATGAACTTCCGGCCCCCTGCGCTTCAGGCTTCCCGAACCTGCTTACGCGCAATTGGAGCATCGACTCAGTCTTTAATGTTCGCTCCGCCGCTCCTCTTAACGTGGTCTACGCCGTTCCGACGAGTTTTGGATTTCTCTACGTAAGACCCGATTTGATCACCGGCGTACCACTCTACCTGGATGATCCTAACGCTGCCGGTGGTAAACGCATCAACCCCGCTGCCTTCAGCCTGCCGCAGGACTTGCGGCAAGGAACACTGGGTCGAAACGCGCTGCGCGGGTTTCCCCTTGCGCAGTTTAATCTGGCACTGCGGCGGCGTTTCAATTTCACTGAAGGTGTCAGATTAACGCTCGGCGCGGAGGCAGTTAACGTTTTCAATCATCCAAACTTCGCAACGCCTGCCGGCAACGATGCGAGTCTGGGAACCGCATTTGCTCCCGGAAGTTCGCTCAGTGTGAACCCAACTTTCGGGCAGTCGTACACGAATGCCGCGCGCAGCTCCTGGGGTCTTGCCGGTAGTAGCTTTGGCTCGAACTATTACCCCGGCGGCGCGCGGACAATGAAGCTGTCGGTGAAGTTGGAATTCTAGGGATCGGGGCAGTAGCCCGACAGTAATGGAGGGCTCTGACGTTCGCGACACTCGACATGACTGAGTGTGAACTCCGCGGAGCCCTCCATCACTGTCGGGCTACTGCCCCGTACTGACTAACCGAGCGGTTTAAGAAGGTAAGCCGCATCGGAGGTTGACTTGTATTCTTCGCGGGCCAGCGTGTATTGCACTACGTCAATATCGTAGTAGCTCGTATGCGTCTCGTAGTGCATTCCGACTTTTTCCATCACGCGAATTGAAGCGGCGTTTTCTGGTTTAGCAATGGCCACGATGCGTTCGAAGCGATGTTCTTCAAAGCCGTATCTCAAACTCGCGCGCGCTAATTCGGTGGCCAGTCCTTTACCCCAGTGAGGTGGGGCGAAGTGATATACGACTTCCGGCATGCCGAACAACGATCTTAGTCCACCAAACCCGACAAACTGACGTGTTTCCTTGTCTTCCGCTGCCCACCGGCCAAAGCCATGACGGCGCCAATGATCGATCACGCTGGTCAGCGCTTTCTCTGCGACATCTCTGCCGGCCGGTTTGCCATCCGCGACATATCGCATCATCTCCGGGTCGCTGAACATGCTGGCGAGGTCGTCCAGGTCCTCGGGCCGAAACAATCTCAAGCGCAATCGATCGGTTTCAATCAACGGAGAACGAGCTCGTACTTCGTCGTCGGTGGCCTCGTGGGGGTTTTTCTCAAGCATGGTTTATACTTATCACAAATAGTACAGCAAGTTTTACGGATTAATACGCGAAAGGGTTTACTCCAACAAGGATTTCATGCGCGAATCAACTTCATCAGACAAAACGCGGGTCAAATTCACCGGCCGCATTCTCTTCTTAACCGACGATACTTCCCTTATCCGCAAGCAACTTGAGGCCGAAGGCGATGACCGCGAGCGGCTCGAAGCGGAACTCGCCGAGCGCCTGCGGCTTGACGACCTGCCGTTGATGGGCAACATTTCGACTGACGAAATCACTCCGGGCTGGGTCTGCTTTTACTACGACGAAACCCTGGGTCAGTACGTTTACGTTGGCATGCGCGAGGCCGCAGTCAAGAAAGATGAAGTGAAGAATGGCGGCTTCGCTGTGGTCGTCTCCGGCTTGTCAAAGGGATGCGGATCGTCTCGCGAAACAGCGCCTTACGCGGAAAAGGCGGCCGGCATTCAACTTGTCATCGCCAAAAGCATCGAAAAAATTTACGGGCAAAACTCGCAGAACATCGGCCTGCTCACCTCGACTGACCTTGGCCTGGTTGAGCGCATCCGCACCGGCGCCGAGATACCGCTGGCCGAGTTCACCAATGGTCTCGACCCCATCTCGAGAGACATTGTCGAATATGGCGGGCTGTTCAACTACAACAAAGCGCGATTGGCCGGGGAAGTAGTGCCGCCGCCGGTTGCCACTGAAGCAAGGCCGATGACGATTGTTGAAAAGATCATCGCCCGTCATGTGTTTGTGCGGGCTGGTGAAGTCGGCGTGGCGGCGGTGAAGCCGGGCGACGCACTGTTTGCTGTCGCTGACGTGCGCTTCTCGCATGAGTATGTAACGCCGATGGCTGAGTCGCTCCTGAAACAAGCGCTGGGCCCGGACGCGCGCGTGACGGAGCCGGAGTCAGTTTTTGCGTTTCGGGATCATCTGACATTTCTAAGCAAGGTGATGTCGCCAAAACATCGCGAGATGGGACTGTTGGAAAAAGCGGAAGGACTGGCGACCACGCAGGCAGACTTCACCGCGAAGCAGGGAATCCGACTCTACGGTGAGAACCCCGAAGGCGGCTCGGAAGCGATTTGTCATAACGCCGTGGTCGAAGATCTGGCGTTGCCGGGACAGATTGTGATCGGCACCGATTCGCACACCTGCATGGCCGGCGTGTTGGGCTGTTTCGCCTTTGGCGTCGGCTCTACGGACATGGCAAACGCCTGGTTCGCGAAAGACATTCGCATCAAGGTTCCCGAGACGGTGCGGTATGTGTTGAAAGGGCGTAAGCGTTCGGACGTCGCGGCGAAAGATGTGATGCTCGTGATACTCGCGAGTGATTACATGAAAACGAGCAAAGGCATCGGCAAGGTGCTGGAGTTTGCCGGCGACGACTTGAAGAATTGGCCGATGGATGAAAGAGCGACTCTGACGAATATGGCAGTTGAGGCCGGAGGGACGACTGGAATCATCGAGCCTGACGAACACACGCTTGAATACATCGTCAAGATGCGCGGGCTTGATGCGGAAGAAGTGCGCAGGGGATTTACCTACAGCGACCCCGATGCTGAATACGCCGCCCGGTTTGAAATCGACCTCGACGCGATCCGACCGATGGTGGCGCTGCCGGGCGATCCGCGCAACGGCATTCCTATCGACTCACTCGAACAGGAAGTGCGCATTGATGCGGCCTATGGTGGCTCGTGCACCGGCGGGAAGATGGCGGACATGGACATGTATGCTGAAGTGTTGCAGAACGCTTTGAATCAAGGTAAGCGTGTCGCGCCCGGGGTTCATCTCTATCTTCAGTTTGGTTCGCAGAAGATCAAACAGTATGCGCGCAGTCGAGGATACATCGAAATCTTCGAAAAGGCGGGCGCTGAGTTAATCGATCCGTCGTGTGGCGCCTGCATCAACGCTGGTCCCGGCGCGTCTCCATCCGCCGAGACCGTCACGGTCAGCGCGCAGAATAGAAACTTCCCTGGCCGCAGTGGACCCGGCAAGTTGTATCTCGCCTCACCCTACGTCGTCGCCGCCTCCGCGATCGCCGGCAAGATCGTCGAGCCCTATGAGTTTTTGCGCGAGGTCGAGCCAGAACTTGTGCCAACCTAAATGCCGCGTTTTTAAGCAGCATCGGCCGAAACTAGTAGACCTGTGACTCCGCCCGTATTGTTGAAATGCTCGTAATACGCTCTCAGTCTTTCATGTCGCCGTTCGATCTGGTACTTTTCGCCAGGTGCGCTGCTAAGGTAAGTCTCAAATTGGTAGAGCCCTTCATCACTTCTTTTGATCCCCTTACTGGCTTCATCCTTAAGGCTATCCCATAACGTGAGTATGAATTCAGCGAATTTAGTCTTCTCCTCTGCTGATATCACGCCCTCTTTACCACTCAGTTCTTCATAAAAAAGATAGACTGAGAGAATATATGATCTGTTCCGCAGTCTCTTCGTGTCTTTAGCAAAAGCCTGCCACAAGTCGTCGAGGATCGCAGCGATTTTCTCGGACTGCGTGTCAAAGGTGGTTTTGTCGCTACCAGTAGGATGCTCAAATTTTTGGAAGAAGTATTGAAGATCCTCGTATCTTGTTCGGGCAAATGATCCAGTTATCGCGCGCGCGAAGGAGTTTATGCATATTTGGGCACATAGAGTCTGTCTGGCGAAGCGACGCTCAGGAATTCCTAGATTACTGACGAATTCATGGAGTGCCAGGACTTTGAATACCAGATCCTTCATCGCACCAGCAACGTCTTTGGGCAATATGGGACTTCCTTGATGTGATACTCCATCGACACCGCGATTGCTATTCATTAGCAAGTTGATATCGGAACCTTGAAAATCTGCCTCTCCGTGAGTGGCCCCGGCTCCGAATAGATAGATTATCTGTTTAGATGCTACCGAGGCATCTGGACTCAAGGCTTGTTCTAACTCTTGCTCAGCTAGCATACTTTCTTAAGGTTGCGAGGTTTTGGATTATCCGAAATCACATTTGACCGATGGCTATTTAGAGAAACAAAGAGCCCACTCTGTCGCGTGAAAAGTTGTGCGGTATGACTTCACGCTGGGATGAACGCCCGCGAGAGTTTGGTTTACGCGGAAAGACTTCTCTTCCTTCAAAGTCCAACCTAGCTGCGTTGCCATTTCGACAAAGATTCGAGGCAGATCATTCTGGATTTCCTTGTAATAGGAATCCTGAACGACCAACACGCATTTGCCCGATTTCTTCAGCACGCGATCAATCTCAGCTAATGAGGTAGATACTGAAGCAAAATACTGTCGGTAATATTTCAGATAATAAGTGGAAGACGCCTTAGAAGAGTGTCCCTCTACTGCTGAAAGGAAGCGAGAGCAGGTTGGACCCCAATTAGCGTCGTTGTAGCTCTGCGTTTTGTTGATGGTTGGCGTCCCGATCATAGTCTCTCTAAGGCGGCGGGTAACTTTGCCATTGGGGTAGCCTATTACTGCCAGTTCGGGCAGCGTTGCCTTCACATAATCGATGCGAGTGCAATAGGGCGGCGAAGAGATTGCCGCGTCAATCGAGCTGGATGCCACTGGCAGTTGTAAAGACGAGGCCTGGTCGATCACACAGGTTCGAGTGCCGACAGAAGGCATCACCTCAGTCTCCGCTTTCATCAATTCCAGCATACTCTCAACCTCTCTGCGAAAGCGGTTGAGTATTCTATCCGCCGACAATTGAATTCGGTCGCCACCATCCGAGACCTTCACCCAGGTCGGGTTTGAGCTTTGGAATTCGGATATGAAATGTCTGAGAGTCCTAAACAGTCCTACGTAGAAGAATGACAACAAAGGAGAAGCCTTACCGGCCCGTCGCCATAATGGAATCGCTGACGATTGATTCTTCAGCACGGCGGCTTCTACTGAGCGTTCCAGAACACGAAAGGCAGCAGCAGACGCAGGCTGCAACCACTGTTCGAACGGGTCAATGACGGAACTCGACGATTTCGTTCCGTTCGTGATGTTCTTCTTGTAGGAACGAGTGATTGACTCCGTCAGAATCGGAATCTGATTCGCTGTGTTTGTGGGAAGCGTACGGGCTCGAGCGACGAGCAACATTGCCGGATTTACATCGTAACCCCTCAGTTGGAGCCCTTGCGCCGTTGCTACTTCAGCGGTGGTCCCAGCACCAAGCCACGGATCTAGCAGGGTGGCGCGTGGGGGTAAGTCAAGGTGCGAGATAATGTCTTCAACAAACCCGACCGAAAAATCTGCGTAGTATCGAAACCAATTAGCTCTCGAGGCTTGGGCTCCGGGCCTTCGCTTGGGACTGCGAATGGTGAAGGCGGTCGTCATTAAATCATCATCACAGACGTGGATAGGAAAACTTATATGACAGAGTGCCAAGAGAATATGCTGTTACTTACGGCATGGCAAGTGCGAGATTTCGCTAACAGTTTTCGTTTGGATGCAAGATTTTCTTCGGGTCCAAGCGATTCATGAAGTTCTCAAATCAGAATAGTTGGCTTAAAGTTCTCATGTGGCTATAAGGGCTATAGTTGAATATCCGGCTGAGGTTCTCCTGACACCCGGAGACGCCGTCGTGAATTTTGACGACGATCTGAAGTCGCTGGTGGCGGACATGTTTGACACGATGTACGACGCCGGAGGTGTCGGGTTAGCAGCACAGCAGATCGGTTTGTCGCTTCGGTTGTTCGTCATGGATTGTGACGGAATCAAACTGGTCGCCGCGAATCCGGAAATTATTTCCGTTGCCGGCGAACAAAGCGGCGAGGAAGGCTGTCTCTCGGTCGCCAAAGTGCCGGCTGAGCTCAAACGACCCGACCGCACGCTCCTGCGCGCGCAGGACGCCCAGGGAAAAACTTTCGAGCGCGAGGAAAGTGGACTTGCGGCGCGCTGCTTTCTTCATGAGACAGATCATTGTGACGGCAGGTTGTTTATCCGTCACTTGAGTCCTTTGCGTCGAGATCTGGTTCTCAGGAAGTTTCGAAAGCTGAAGAAGAGCAAGTAGTCCGCAAAACGGAGGCTGCCTACGATGTGCCATTCGCGCATGTGGCGATGATACTTGCAAAACAATCCGCAGATTACGCAGATTGCACAGATTACAAAGAAACTGCCGGCCCTGTTGATTAATCAAATCGGCGTAATCTGTGTAATCTGCGAATAAAATAAAGTGCCGTGACGCAAACGCTCTTTTCACAAACCACGCTGCTTTCCAGAAAGCGATGGAAGGCAAGCCTCGTGTGACTATTGACGGCTTTACACCGGAACAAAGATTTTTCCTGGGCTATGCGCGTGGTTGGGCCACTAACATGCGACCGGAATTGAAGCGCATGCTGGTGACCATCGATCCGCACCCGTTGGCAAAATTCAGAGTCAATGGGCCACTCGCGAACATGCCGCAGTTTGCCGCGGCGTTTCAGTGCAAGGCGAGTGATGCGATGGTGCGCGACGAAGCAAAGCGTTGCGTGATTTGGTAATGCCTTAAGCCGGGGCAGTAGCCCGACTGTTAAGGAGGGCTCTTGAGTGAGCGCTCAGCGGAGCCCTCCCTGACGGTCGGGCTACTGCCCCGGCGTACGTTGCGCTACCGCCTCGTCGCGAACCGTATTCGCGCCCGCTAAATAAAGCGATTGAAGAAAAGAATCCCGAGAGCTATCGCAAACGCTGAGAGCGCCGCGAAGAAGAGCGTTACGGGCAACGCGCGCGGCGACGTAGTTGGGCGCACCGGTGAGTTCTTCATAATTTCATCGCGCATCCGTTTATTGAGTGCCAGGATGATTTCCAGTGCACCAATCAGGATGAAGAACGTAGCTCCGCAGTATCTCCACATGGGTTACCCAACCCCCAATTTTCCAGCCGCAGGAGTCGCTCAAAAAAGAGCGGGGGCAAGGCGGGGTCCCCGGCGGGGCAGCCCCGCTGGGGTGCTAATCCCGCCTTCCTGACCCAGAGACTATCAGGCAGTTCGGATACCCAGCATTGAAAGTCTTTCAAGCAAGGATCAAGACTCAAGTCTGAGTAGCTCAGGGTCAGGAAGGCGGGCTTGCCTCCGCTGCATTTCTCTAAACTTCCACGTACCACCGCCTCGGGTTTTATCTCGGTCGCTGGCCCCAGGTTGGCGGCGGCGGTTCCTTAACCGAACGATCAACCGGTCGCTCTTTCAACATGCGCAACGCTTCCACGACGGCGCGTTCGAGTTGCGGATCGCGGCCAGCGATAACATCCTTCGGCCAGTTTTCAACGTCAACGTCCGGCCCGACACCTTCGTTCTCCACCGCCCACTTGTTGTCGCGGGTGAAGAACCCGCCGCGTGGCGCGATCATTGAACCACCATCAATAAATCCCGGTGTGTCAGCAGTGTGAACCAGTCCGCCCCAGGTTCGTTTCCCAACCAGGAGACCGAGCTTGCGCCGCTTTAACAT
>Ga0180089_1000022_pt1 | contig 13784 bp, 10 predicted proteins | sample EasRiv860_16_10D_FD_123016 | JGI IMG/M metagenome (GOLD analysis project Ga0180089, IMG submission 123016) | Soil microbial communities from meander-bound floodplain in the East River, Colorado, USA - East River metaG ERMLT860_16_10D | ecosystem: Environmental > Terrestrial > Soil > Floodplain ... | reverse complement strand
TGCCCGCATTCAAGTTATCAAAATTTAAAATTGCGTTGAAGACAAGCATGTAGCTGCCTTTAGTTTGTCCGCGCCACATCGGGTTGGTTGAGAAGAGTACGACGTGGCCACGGCCTGAAGGCACGTCAATCACCGCCGCGTGTTCCGCGATTTCGTCGCCGCCGTCCAGTAACCCGGAGACAAACAGATCCTTCATGTCGGCGTAACGCAGGATTACGCGCGGGCGCTCGGCGGCGGGAATTACCGTGCCGCCACTGTTGCGACGCTGTTCGTTGGTCAAAGGCATAGCTTCCCAGGTTTCCGCTTTGGGCGATTCCGGCACCTCGGCCGGTGGCCGACCCTGCACAGTATCTGGATCATTAGCGGTACCGCGTCCGGTGAAGCGTTCAGTATTGCGGCGACGACCACCGCCACCGACGGCAACGTTACTGAGATTAAAGATCGGGCCATTCGCGCAATACATCGCTAAAGAATCAGCGTAGCCATAAGCAATCGGGCTCATGGCATCGACAGTTCTCATTCTTAGAATATCGCCGACAGCCTTTAATCGAGTGGCGCGCGCAATTGAGACGCCCGGTGTGAAGCCATAGTTCACTGCAAAGCCCGCGGTGTCGTCCACCGTGATCAGAACTCCGCCTTGCTGCACAAACTTTTGCAGATTCATGAGGCCGGACCAACCGAGGCCGGGCCGCATGTCGTCGGTCGAGTCAATCTTGCCGAGGTTAGGAGTAAGCGAAGTTGTTTTCCACGGCAGTGGGTTCCCGTACATCGGCAAGCCATTCACGATCAAGGCCGCGTCGCGCGTCGCGGGTGCGAAGACGATTACGTCATACTTCGCTTTCAGATTTTCCTCGCGGGCGACGTCCTGGGTACTGATGTAGGCATAAGGTACCTGGAACTGATCAAACGCAATTCGCCACCAACCCTCGTCCTGTGTGTTGATCCAGGTATGCATCATCGCAACGCGCGCCGGTTTGAGCGCGTGCGTCCGAACCGCGGGCGCTTCGGCGACAGCATAGACTTGAATTCCAAGATCGGCCGCAGCCCGTTGGATTTCAACTGCGGACGCCTTCCGGATAATAAAAGAGCCGCGATTAAACTTTTGCCCGGCGGCTTCAAAAGGTTCTTCGACGGCATCAACGGTTGCGTCCTTCAACCGAAAGCGCAGCGTCACGAGCGCGTTGTCGGCGTTGTGATTGACGAGGTAAGTTGAACCCGAGCCGATGATATTTCCAGCGGTGCGAACGTCACCATTCACGCGATTCGCGGGCGCGTCCAACACCTTCTTGTCAGTTATTCGAGACACTTGGAGATTTGCCAACTCGCCCATCGTCCAGGCGGTGTCGTCGTAGACTTCTGTCTGCGGATCGTTTGGCGACCAGTATTGATAATCAAGCAACGCGTCGGCGATTCGACTGTAGGGCTGATCCATGCGGACGATGTAAGAGCCGGCAGGGAAAGTGCGCGGGCCGTCAGGTGACGGAGTCGCCGAAGGTGTTGGTGAAGGACTTGGTGTTGGAGCAGGCCCGGTCGATACCACAACATTAGGGCTTCGGCCCGCGGCCGGTTCTGATTTTGTGTTGACGGTGAAGGGCGCGGTCGCGCGATGAATCTCTACTCCTTGCGCTTGCAAGGTGCGCAGTAGTTCGGCCTGATTGCCCGGTCGCGGATCGTCGCCCGGGAATACATAGGCAGCCGGTCCTTCATTCTTCGGTTTCAGGATCGAGCGTTTGCTCTTCAAGTAAAAATTCTTGAGAAAGAGTTTGCTGTTGTTGCCGAAGTAATGCAGCGAGGTTAATAGCCCGGTCTGCTGGTAGTTATTGTTGTTGCGCTGTGACCATTTTGCTTTCGGCAGTGGTGGATTTTGACGATACCAGGTGCGCTGGTACTCGCCGGGCGAAGTAGTTCTCTCCAGCGTATCGGCGCCGCCATTGCCGAAAGTTTCGTAGAGGCGACTGATGCCATTGTGTGTTGCGGCAATGAACATCAGGTAACCCGGCGACCAGGTATCGAAGTCACCATGAGCAAACACTCCGGGCATGCCAAACTTTGTCAACTCCGAGACGTTGTTCCAGCCGATTATCTGCCACTCGTCCGTCAGGATCGGATCGACCCAGGCGTTGTAGGGCCCATCGCCAATGGTGTTGTCATAAAGATAAGGGACTGACTCGTGCAGATCGTGAAGCACCTGCGCTTTCCAACCGGTGAAAGTGTTAAGCACGTTGCGCGTCAGTTTTAGCGAAAGGCCGATTGCATCGCGGTTATTATCGTGGGCAACGTAGTGACCCCAATAGATTAGTGGCGGGACGTTTTCACCCGGGTGGGCCAGGTGCCAGTTGTAAATATCAACCATGCGATTACGCCCATCGACCTCCACAACGGGAGTGATCAGCGTCACGACACTTTCACGAATCGACTTAACGTAAGCGCTATCGTCGACCGCGAGGCGATAGGCCAGTTCCATCAGGGCGGTCGGCGAACCTGTTTCGGTGGAGTGGATAGTGCCGGTGATGTAATAGATCGGAAACGAATCAGCGACGAGCTTGTCGGCTTCGTCATCATTGAGATTAATCATCCGTGGGTCGGCCAGTTTGGTGAGCCGCGCACGATTCTCATCAAGTCGCGCCAGTAGTTGCTCGGAAGCAACGGCGACCGCAATCATCTCGCGTCCTTCTTCAGTCGTCCCGATCGTATAGACCTTTACGCGCGGAGTCGCTTTCTCCAGTAGGCGCATGTAGCGATAAACTTCTTCGGCATACGGCAATTTCCCTGGCGCGCCGGCAACGTCACCCAGCACGGCCTTTGGCGTGGGCACATTTGGCGAAGCGGGCAGATAATCTGTAAGTGGCGAATTGAAGAAAGGCTCCGTGGTATACGCCCGAATCTTTTGAGTGTATTCCTCATCGACCGGTTGGTTGGCATCGCGGCCGGGCTTGATCTGACCACTGGCAACTGCGCCGGCAGCAACAAAGAACAGACAAACAATCAGGCAACGTAAGAGTTGACGAGTCATCCGGGTTTTTCACCTTACACAAGAATTAGTCTTAGCTTATTTGCTGCGGAGAAGAAGCTTTTAAGCTAAACACGATTGCAAGTCAAATTTTGTTATGCTCGGGCGTGCATAGCGACCGATCAAGTGATTTTGCTGGGACCGCGGGCGTCCCGCCCGCAACGCGCCGAAGGCGCGCAGGTTTTGCACGTTGCTATCTCTCGATACATTTTCGCGCTTTGCGCTCATTGCGGGCGGGACGCCCAAGGTCCCAGCAATCACTTGACCGGTTCTGTTGAATCGCGCTTGCGGGTCAACTAGAATCGATTCGTCACTCAAGCCGCAAAATAGATGTCTAAACCAGAAACAAAAACATCGCCACCTGGCGCCCAACCGCCTGAAGAACGGACTCTTGTCCAGATCCTGCCAGTGAGCAAAGTGGCTGGTGGAATTCCCTCCATCATCGCTACCGCGAAAGCCGCCTGGAACGAGATGGGAGTCGCACGTGGTGTTCGCACGCTACTGAAGCTCAATCAGAAGACGGGTTTCGACTGTCCCGGCTGTGCCTGGCCCGAACCCGATGGCGAACGTTCACACGCGGAGTTTTGTGAAAATGGCGCCAAGCATGTCGCTGACGAAGCGACAACGAAACGTGTCACGCCGGATTTTTTCCGTGACTGGAGCGTCGCTGATCTCACGGAACAGTCTGACTATTGGCTGGGCAAACAAGGACGCATTACGCATCCAATGGTGCGTCGTCGCGGCGCGACAAACTATGAAGCGATAAGCTGGGACGACGCATTTGTCTTGATTGCGGGCGAGTTAAATTCCCTACGCGAGCCAGACGAAGCCATCTTCTACACTTCCGGACGGACGAGTAACGAAGCCGCGTTCCTCTACCAACTTTTTGTGCGGCTGTTTGGCACCAACAATCTGCCTGATTGCTCCAACATGTGCCATGAGTCGAGTGGCTCTGCCCTGGGCGAAACAATTGGCGTCGGCAAGGGGACGGTCACGCTCGAAGACTTTGATCTTGCCCAGGCAATATTCGTCATTGGACAGAATCCGGGAACAAACCATCCGCGCATGCTGACTGCTCTGCAAAAGGCCAAACAGAATGGCTGCAAGCTGGTGCACATCAATCCGCTGCCCGAGGTGGGGATGACACAGTTCAAACACCCGCAGGATGTTTTAGGCTGGATTGGAAAGGGAACGACGCTGGCGGACCTCTTTCTCCAGGTGCGGATCAACGGCGACGTGGCGTTGCTGAAGGGAATTATCAAAGCGGTGTTCGAAGAAGAAGGACGACACCAGGGACAAGTTCTCGACCACGAGTTCATTACAAGTTACACGCAAGGGTTTGAGGAATTTGCGGTCGCGATCAATAACGCTTCGTGGGCTGACATCATGGAGCAATGCGGCATTTCGAGAGAGCAAATTGAAGAGGCCGCCAGGATTTTTATTGACTCAGAACGAACAATCTTTTGTTGGGCCATGGGCCTGACACAACACAAGAATGCGGTCGCCAACATTCAGGAGATTGTGAACTTGATGTTGTGCCGGGGGCAGATTGGCAAACGCGGCGCCGGACTGTGTCCCGTCAGGGGCCATAGTAACGTTCAGGGCGATCGCACCATGGGGATCTGGGAGAGGCCAACAGACTCTTTTCTTGAAAAACTTGGAAAGGAATTCAGTTTCGAGCCACCGCGCCACCACGGTTACGATACAGTCAAGGCGATTGCGGCGATGCACGCCGGTAAAGCGCAGGTCTTTTTTGCGCTTGGCGGCAACTTTCTTTCGGCGACTCCCGACACCGAATACACCGCTGAAGCGTTGCGGCGCTGTAGTTTGACCGTGCACGTCTCCACGAAACTCAATCGAGCGCACTTGATCACCGGCGAACAGGCTCTGATCCTTCCGTGTCTGGGACGAACTGAGACTGACCTGCAAAGTTCCGGGGTGCAGTTTGTAACCACGGAGAATTCAATGGCGGTAGTGCAAACATCGCGTGGTTTTCTTAAGCCCGCCTCGAATGAGTTGTTAAGCGAGCCGGCGATCGTGGGCCGTTTGGCAATGACTACTCTGGGTAATCGTTCGAGCATCAATTGGGAAGCGCTCATTGCTGATTACGATCTGATCCGAGAACATATCGAACGGGTCGTTCCCGGGTTTGACGACTACAATGTGCGTGTCCGGCAGCCGGGCGGGTTTCACCTTCCCAGTCCGCCGCGCCAGCGCATTTTCAACACGCCGAGCGGTCGTGCGGTTTTTACTGTCCACGCGTTGCCTTATCATGATCTTCAGCCCGATCAATACCTGATGATGACGATGCGTAGTCACGATCAATTCAACACTTCGATCTACGGACTGGATGATCGCTATCGTGGTATTCACAACGGGCGGCGCGTAGTTTTTCTTAATCCTGACGACGTCCGACTAGCTGGTTTGAGCGAAGGCCAAACCGTGGATCTTGTCAGCCACTTCGCGGGCGAGGAGCGTGTTGCCCGAGCCTTCGTTGTTGTTCCCTATAACATTCCCCAACGTTGCGCAGCCACTTACTTTCCGGAGACAAATGTATTGGTGCCGCTAGGGAGTGTTGCCGACAAAAGCAATACGCCGGCGTCGAAGTCTGTGGTCATCAGTATTCGACCATCGGGGCATGCCGAGTAAGTTAATGACTTTTCAAAGCGCAAAATCAGAAGTTGCTTCCAAGACCGAGTTATACGCAAGTCTGCAATTGCAGCTTCGCAGCCTGCTCGAGGGCGAGCGCGACTTCATCGCGAATGCCGCGAACTTTTCTTCGTTGCTCTACCATTCCCTTCCGGACTTGAATTGGGCCGGGCTCTATTTGCGCAAGGGTGGCGAACTCGTGCTGGGACCATTTCAGGGACAACCCGCCTGCGTGCGGATCGCGATCGGCAAGGGAGTTTGCGGCACCGCCGCGGAACAGCGCCAGACTATTCTGGTTGATAACGTGCACGAGTTTCCCGGCCACATCGCTTGCGACAGCGCGTCCAATTCCGAGATAGTTGTCCCGCTAATCGTCAATGACGAATTGATCGGAGTTCTCGATCTTGATAGTCCTTCCCTTGCCAGGTTTGACGATGAGGATGCCCGCGGGCTTAATGAGTTGGCAGAAATTTTTATTCAAGGCAGTTCAGATTTCAAGTAGTTTAAAGTTCAAGCTTCAGCTTGGCGACTTCCCAAAGAGTTAACCTCAAGGTTGAACTCTGAACTATTCGAGTGATAGGTAACACGGGGCAGTTTTTATGATCACGGTTCGAAAAGCTGAAGAGCGTGGCCATTTCGATTTCGGCTGGCTCAATACTTATCACAGTTTCTCCTTCGGCGATTACTACGACCCAAAGCACACGCGCTTTCGTACGCTTCGCGTAATCAACGAAGACTTCGTTCAGGCGGGCCACGGCTTTCCCACGCACGGACATCGCGACATGGAAATTGTCACCTACATTTTGCAGGGGGCCCTGGAACATCGCGACAGCATGGGCACCGGATCGGTTATTCGCCGCGGCGATGCGCAACGCATGAGCGCGGGCACGGGCGTGACCCATAGCGAAGCCAATCCGTCGCGGGACGAGCCCGTGCATCTGCTGCAAATCTGGATTTTCCCACGCGCGCAGGATCTGCAGCCGGAATATGAGGAAAAGAAGTTTTCCGACGATGAGAAGCGAAATAGGTTGCGGCTCATCGTTTCGCCCGATGGCCGCGACGGCTCGGTGAAGATTCATCAAGATGCGAAAATCTTTGCGTCGCTTCTGGATGAACGCCAGGAAGTTGTTCACAGTTTAGAAAACGGGCGGAGCGCCTGGCTTCAAGTCGCGGCTGGCTCGGTAAGGTTGAATGATGTTGTTCTCAAGCAAGGCGACGGCGCTGCGGTAAGCCAGGAATCGAACCTTCGCATTACTGCACAAGCACCTGCAGAAGTATTGTTGTTTGATCTGAAATGATTGCTCGCCAGGACAGACATGAGAGTCTGTCCCACTAAAGATTCTCTTTATGACTGCTGAAAATGCCAGCCAAGTACTCGCCGCCTGGGAAACCTCTTCTCAATACTGGAACAAGCACCAGGCCTTGATCGAGCAGATGTACGCACCGCTGTCGCGTACCCTGATTGAAGAAGCAAGGATTGTTCCCGGGCAGACGGTGCTCGATATCGGAGGTGGTAGTGGCGAACCTTCGTTGACGATTGCGCCCGTGGTGGGGAGCTCCGGTTCTGTGACCTACACCGATCCTGCGGCGGGCATGGTCAGAGCCGCGCGAGAAGAGGCAAAGCGAAGAGGACTAAGCAACATCCAGTTTCATCAATGTTCGGTGGAACAAGTTCCGTTTGCCGACGGTTCTTTTGATGTTGCCGTAAGCCGGTTGTCGGCGATGTTTTTCCCGGATGTATTGTGCGGACTCCGCGAGGTGCTGCGAGTCGTAAAACCAAATGGTGTTGTTTCATTTCTCGTTTGGGCTGGCAAGGAAGTCAATCCTTTCTTCAGCGTAGTTACTGAAATACTCGATCGATTTGTGCAGGCTGAACTCGAAGAGGAAGACGCGCCGGCAGCTTTTCGCTTTGCCGCGCCAGGAAAGCTCGCCAAACTTCTACAGCAAGCGGGAGCGACATCAGTAACAGAGCGCGCCTTTGAATTTTCGATTGAAGCGCCAATTACCGTAGAACAGTTTTGGGAACTGCGCACTGAGATGTCTGACACGTTCAGGAATAAGCTTGCGAGGTTGGTACCCGATCAGGTGGCTGCAATCAAATATACCGTTCAGAAGAAGATGGCCAGCTATTTCAAAACAGGTGCTATGGTGATTCCCGGGCAAGTGTTGCTGGTAACGGGCAGAAAACCTGACAAGTAGCCGCGAGTGAGACTGTCCCGTTCAACGTTCGAACCTAGCCAGTAACTTTGCCAGCTTCACCAGCGCGTTCGATTGGTATTCGAGAATGACCCAGATGTGCAATCACCGTATTCACGATCGCCACCAAAGATGAATCCTGATTCGTCAGTTGGCAGACTTGGCGAATCTGTTCAATCCAGGCCCAGGTTACGCGGTCGCCATACTTTGCGCTGTTGATGCCATGATGCTTGAGAAAGCGCAATAGACCAGAACGCATCTTCTCAGACGACTCCTCGGGAGTTGAATTACAAAGATAATAGGTCGCAACGGTCAGGTGGCTTAAATGTGTGAATTCTTCCTTGCTCGTGGTGCAGTTTTCGAAACCGGAAACAACTGCCTCAATCTCCTGCTCGCTTTGGTAACGTTCTCCCATCATTGCTCCCTTCTTCAGTTTCTGAACCTACTGCAAAAAGAAACGAGGCGGACCGAATATTCGATCCGCCTCGTCCTGAAAATTGTTTTCGTTTGAACTACTTGGCCGCTGCCGCATTTGAACGAGCCGTCAAGCGCGACTTGTATCGCGCCGCCGCATTCTTATGCAATGCTCCATTCTGTACTGCCTTATCGATGGTCGAAATTGTCATCGGCAAAAGCTCTTGAATCTGCTTGGCGTCGCCGGAGCCAATCGCCCCTCGTAGATTCTTTATTGTAGTTCTCAAGCGGCTGCGATTGCCCCGATTAATCTTTCGGCGCGCCTCGCTCTGGCGCATTCTCTTTTCAGCTGACTTATGATTGGGCATTCAAATCTCCGATAGCTTATTGACGCTTCCTGGCAATGTTCCGAAACAGCTTTACACGATAGCGACGTGCGCGCAAGTGAAGGAGTATAAGGACGAGATCATTGAGTGTCAAGCAGCGTGAGTGCCCTCCACGGTCTCTTGTGGCCGGCTGAATTTTGAGAATCTCTGCGCGTTTTTGCTAGTCGCCGTGATTCTGTGGTGGGTTCCTGCATGAATTCAACCACCGAGACCGAGAGTAGCGCAAAGGTGTGCAAAGGTCTGACAGCGGAAAGTTGAAATAGAACGCGAAGCCGGCGGGTGAATGTTTGACACTCATTGAAGTGTGTAGTAGCGTCGAAACCTACAGCATATGCCAGCAATTCCAGCACGCTCACGCACCCTTGTTCACCAGTCATCTCGAAGTTTGTCGCCGGCAGAAAGAGAGCGCGACAGGATTTGAAGCAAATCGAACTTCCTCCTCGCGGCCTGGAAACGCTCTTTGGTGTTCATGATCAAAACATCAAATACCTGGAGTCGCTGCTTGACGTCCGCATTGACGCCCGTGGTCAGGACGTCTCCATCGATGGCGACACGGAAGATGTTGTGACCGCGCAAAGAATTCTCGAAGATTTCTCAGAACTATTTCGAGAAGGCCGTTCCTTTACAGACAAGGAGCTACGGGAAGCCTTCGCCCAGATTGCCGAAGATCGCGCCTTTAGTTTGCGCGACTATTTTACGAAGGCGCGCTTTAATCCCGCCGGCAAGAAACAGGTCGCGCCCAAGTCTGCTAATCAACGGAAATACATCCAGGCGATTCAGGAGCAGGATGTTGTTTTCGGCATCGGCGTAGCCGGTACGGGAAAAACGTATCTGGCCGTGGCGCTGGCGGTGCAGGCGCTGATGCAAAAGCAGGTCAACCGTATCGTGCTGGCGCGCCCCGCGGTTGAGGCCGGCGAAAAGCTGGGTTTTCTTCCCGGTGATTTGCAGGAGAAGGTAGATCCGTATCTGCGTCCGCTCTATGACGCGCTGTTTGATTTGATCGACTACGAGCGCGTGACGAAGCTTCTGGAGAAGCAAGTGATCGAAATTGCGCCGCTGGCGTTCATGCGCGGTCGCACACTTTCGGACGCCTTCATTATTCTTGACGAGGCGCAAAACACCACCAGCGAACAAATGAAGATGTTCTTGACGCGCATTGGTTTTGGCTCGAAGGCGGTGATTACCGGCGACGTCACCCAGGTCGACCTGCCTACCGGAAAGCGCAGCGGACTAATCGAAGCTGAGCGAGTGCTCAAAGATCTTGCCGGGATTGAGTTTGTCTATTTTACCGAAAAAGATGTGGTGCGCCACAAGCTGGTGCAGATGATTATCAAGGCTTACGAAGAACATTCCAACCAGAAGAGCCATATTTAGCTTATCTACAAAAGGACACGAACTCACACGAAATGTTGCTAGTGTAGTTTGGTGTGATTTAGTGGATCGTGTTTTGAAACGTGTTTGCGCCAAGAGCCGAGGCTCGAGTTCTGGAAGAGAATGATCGAAGTTGTTAACCGTCAGCGCAAAATGCCGCTCGACTGCGAACGCTGGCGGGCGTTTGTGGAAAAGACCTGGCAAGTTCTTCCCACCAAAGCCGAAGGAGTGACGGTCGCCTTCGTTTCAGATCGAGCGATGCGCGAACTGAATCGACTTTGGCGTCACAAGCAGGGAACCACGGATGTATTGTCATTTCCCGCGGAGCAGGATGAGTTTGAAAAAGCGGAGGGCTCAAGCCTGGGAGACGTGGTAATTTCAGTGGAGCAGGCGGCGCGGCAGGCGAGAGAGAACGGATTGACCCTCGAACAGGAAATCGCGCAGCTTATTTTGCATGGTCTGATTCACCTTTGCGGGTACGATCATTCTACAGATGATGGTTCGATGAATAAGCTGGAACTGCGGTTGAGACGCCGGCTAGGTATATAAGCAACCCGGAGGGTTGCGAGAGAGTTGCCGGTGGTCGTAGCGAAGCGAAGACCACCGGTTGAGGCAGAGAGGAATGACTGCACCCCGGCGGGGTGCCAGATAAGAAGATGCAAGAGATTCTCTTTGAGATTCTCGCACCACTTCGTGGTGCAAGTCTTTTCTGATCTGTTCCGGTGGTTTTCGCTTCGCTTCAACCACCGGCTACTATCTACCAGCCCTCCGGGCTGATGCGAGTTACCATTCACCATTTACCTAAGTTACTATCTAGCAACGAATGCCGAACCAGATTGAGCTCACTCTAACCCTTCTGCTGTTGGTCGGGTTGTCATTGCTCGCGACGGTCGATATGGCCTTTGGCCAGTTGAGCGACGTCGGCCTCCGCCGCCTGATTACGGAAGCCGAGGAGCGCGCCAAACTACGATCATCAGCTTTCCTGAAGCAGGTGCTCGAGAATCGTCCCAGGTTTAGCTTTGCTATCTCGGCGACAATTCAGATTTTGCTCGTAGTCATTGCCGTTCTCGTTACCTCGATTTCGCTAAGCTCATTTCAGCAGGACCGTTTCGTACTATTTGGTCTACTCGGTGGCTTGGTGCTTGCCGGCATCTTCCGCCAAATCATTCCCTTGTTCATCTCGACGCGCGATCCGGAAGGAACACTGCTGTTTCTCTTGCCGGTGATTCGTCCGCTCCTGCCGTTGATGGCTTTTGCCGCGGACCCGTTTCATCGACTATTTGATCGCTCGCGTCGCAAGGAGCAGGAGCTGGAGGACGGCGAAGAAGATGAAGAGCAGGATGCCGGCGACGACATCCAGGCGTTTATTGACGTGGGCGAGGCAGAAGGAATACTCGAAGAGGAAGAGGGTGAACTGATCCAATCGATCCTCGAGTTTGGTGATACCCGCGTTAGTGAAGTGATGACGCCCAGACCCGACATTGTCGCGGTGTCGGCTGGAGCTACGGTCCGCGAAGCCCGCGACATCATGGTGGAATCGAAGTATTCACGACTGCCGGTGTACCGTGATCAGATAGACAACGTCGAAGGACTCATTTACGTGCGCGATCTTCTGCAGCGTTGGGCTGAGGGAAATGAAGACGGGCCAATTTCGCCGCTGGTGCGCCCAGTTTATTTTATCCCCGAGACCAAGCCGGTTGCTGATCTGTTGGAGGAAATGCAGAAAGCTCACGAGCAGCTTTCGATGGTGATAGATGAATACGGCGGCGTCTCAGGTCTGGTAACCGTCGAAGACATACTCGAGGAAATCGTCGGAGAGATCGAAGATGAAGACATAGCCGGCGAGGAATTGAACGACATCGTCGAGCAGGACGACGGTTGTTACGAAGTGCTGGGCTCTACTGAGATTGGAAAGATCGAGCGGCTGTTTGACATGGAAATTGAGGCCGACGATTTCACGACCATTGCCGGGCTCGTCATCAACGAGTCAGGCAAGGTGCCGCAACCTGGCGAGCAGCTAACCTTTCGCGGACTCGAGCTGGAAGTGCTGGAAGCAGACGAGCGACGCATAGGCCGTCTGCGCGTCAAGAGAGCCAAAGGTGAGAACGCAAACGGAGTGAGCCAGGCGACCTAAACCGTTTGAGTGACCGACAGACAATGGCAAAACGAACAAGCAAGTTTTTACAGGGACGAAGAATCGACCCGGCGCCAATAACTCCGAATACAACTATCGCGGAGCTGGTCGACGAATCATTTTTGGCTTACAACGGCGCGCGCCTGCGTGAGGCGTGTCAACTCTTCGCGCTGAAGATGCTTGAACCGGAAGTGACCATTGGCATGTCGATCACAGGGGCCCTAACGCCTGCAGGCTTAGGGATGTCGGCGCTGATTCCATTAATCAAAGCCGGCTTTGTGGATTGGATCATCTCGACCGGCGCGAATCTCTATCACGACACACACTTTGGCATCGGCCTGGTGATGCGTGAAGGCAATGCGCAAATCTCCGACATAATCCTGCGCCGGGAAGAAGTCGTCCGCATCTACGATATCTTTTTCGACTATTCTGTGTTGCTCGACACCGACGCATTCTTTCGCAAGATGATCACCGCGAAAGAGTTTCAGAAAACGATGTCTACCGCCGAGTTTCACTACCTGGCAGGACGCTACGTGCATGAACGAGAACGCGCACTGGGCCTGAAAGATAAATCTCTGTTGGCGGTAGCTTACGAGTATGCCGTACCGATTTACACTTCATCGCCGGGTGATTCTTCTATCGGCATGAACGTCGCGGCAAAGGCGCTACAGGGCAATAAGCTTGCGTTTGATCCATCGTTGGACGTGAATGAAACCGCGGCAATCGTGTTGGCGGCGAAGCGTAATGCAGGCCCCGCAAAGGCCAGCCGAGGTAAAGCCAATAAGAAACTCGGCCGTTCCGCATGTTTCATTCTGGGCGGTGGTTCACCAAAAAACTTCCTGCTGCAAACCGAACCGCAGATTCAGGAAGTGTTGGGCATCGACGAACGCGGACACGACTATTTTCTGCAAGTCACCGACGCGAGGCCTGATACCGGAGGTTTGTCTGGCGCCACTCCGGGCGAGGCCGTTTCCTGGGGCAAAGTCGATCCGGACCGTTTACCCGATGCAGTGGTCTGTTACGTCGACTCCACAGTGGCGCTTCCGATCATCACAGCTTATGCTCTGGCGAAACATCCCCCTCGTGAACCGAAGCGGCTTTACGATCGTCGCGACGAGTTCATGAGGCTGCTCCGCTCCGAATATCGAAAATCAAAGCGGCGGTGAATATTTTTGGCATGCTGTGACCTGTAACCGCACTCCCCGGTATAGAGGAACAAAAGGTGAATATGGGCTCGACACCAGCTACCGGTAACAAAGCGTTAAAGTATGACTGCGACAAGTGCATTGCTTATTGCTGCTCGATCTACGATCGCGTTCAGGTCACTCCCCGCGACATCCGCAGGCTCGCGGCGCATTTTCGCGTAGCGCCGGAAGTTGCGACCCAGCGGTTTACCAAGGTGTTCGGCAAAGAAAGAATTCTGCGGCGCAAAGCTGATCGATTGTTTGGACAGGCCTGCACGTTTCTGGATCAGGACACGCGGAAATGTACTATCTACAACGCGCGACCGCTTACGTGTCGTGAGTTTCCCGCCACCTCGCGCTGCGCGTACTACGATCTAATAGAATTCGAACGCGAGCAGCAGAACGACTCGGACGTTATGCCACTCGTAAAGATTACTTTT
>Ga0180089_1000021_pt1 | contig 13894 bp, 12 predicted proteins | sample EasRiv860_16_10D_FD_123016 | JGI IMG/M metagenome (GOLD analysis project Ga0180089, IMG submission 123016) | Soil microbial communities from meander-bound floodplain in the East River, Colorado, USA - East River metaG ERMLT860_16_10D | ecosystem: Environmental > Terrestrial > Soil > Floodplain ... | reverse complement strand
TCAGATCTCAAACTTCGAATCTCAGATTTCAGATCCGAAATAGTCATGCAGCAGGAGCAAGCGCAGCGCCTCGCTTTGCTCCTGCCTTTTTTTTTGCCTTGATCTCCCCTACACTGATTCACTTCCAAAAACGTGAGGTTTAGCAACATTGGCTGGAAAGACGGAAAGACGCGTGGCTAAAAAAGGCTCAGTACTAGTCGTCGATGACGAAGAGATCATGCGCGAAGTGTTGGAGACGCTGCTCTCTTCCGAAGGTTACCGAGTCGACCTGGCCAAGACCGGCGAGGAGGGACTTGAAGCCTACGGTCGTCGTGCTTACGACATTGTTTTGCTCGACGTTTCGATGCCGGGCATCGGTGGACTGCGGGCGCTGGAAGAGTTTCTGAAGATGGACTCGGACGCGGTCATCATCATGATCACGGCCTACGCCACTTTTGATACGGCCATCGCGGCCTGGGAACACGGGGCCTTTCTCTGCATACGAAAGCCTTTTCAAAATGAACAGATCTCTCTGACGGTTGCCGCCGGAATAAAGCAGCGACGTAAAGAAGAGGAACGCCAAACACTACGGCGGGCAATGAGTCGCGCGGTAGATCGCGGTGCGATTGTTGGGCGGTCCGACGTCATGCAGGAAGTCTTTCGTCTGGTCGAACAGGTCGCGCCGGCCCGCTCTACCGTCCTAATCACAGGCGAGAGCGGCACCGGAAAAGAGTTGATAGCAAAAGCAATTCACGAAGCGAGTCCGCGCGCCGGTAAGCCTTTCGTCACGGTCAACAGTTCCAATATTCCTTCCGAACTCCTCGAATCAGAACTCTTCGGTCATACGCGTGGCGCTTTCACGGGTGCAGTGGCAGCGAAGAAAGGACTGTTTGAGGTTGCTGATGGCGGTTCGATTTTCCTCGATGAGATTGGCGATATTCCCCCGGAGACGCAGGTACGCTTGCTGCGCGTTATTCAGGAGCGCGAATTCACCCCGCTCGGAGACACCACGCCACGCCGGGTTGATGTGCGCATCATCGCCGCAACCAATATTGAGTTGAAGGAAGCCGTGAAGCAGGGAACGTTTCGCGAAGATTTGTACTACCGGCTGGCAGTAGTGCCTATCGAACTGCCGCCGCTGCGCGACCGGCGCGAGGATATCCTGCCGTTGGCCCAGCACTTTATCGAGAAGTATAACGAAGAAAACAGCCGCAAAGTGTCTGAGCAGATCGCCCCTGAGGTGCTGGCGCTGCTCGAAGCTTACTCGTGGCCGGGCAATGTACGGGAACTTGAGAATGCGATTGAAAGGGCAGTTGTCATCGCTCCCCGCGACGAGGTTTCGCGCGAGTGTCTACGGCCGGAGATTAGCGATCCGCAATCCGTTGCCAGCACTTCCGAAGAAGGCGCCAGTGTCGGCGCGGTGCAGGATCTCGGGCGCGGCATCAATTTCTACGATCAGGTGCGGCGCTTTGAGATCGATCTGATTCGTCGCGCGCTGGAGCAAACCGGCGGCCATCAATCGCGGGCCGCGCGCTTGCTGGGAATGAACGCCACCACGCTCAACTCAAAAATCAAAACCTACAGAATCAGCCTGCGGCCGTAAGAGAACTTGTGTGAACCAGCACCAACCAATACCCACGCCCATTAACTTGAGCGGAGAATTAGCATTTCCTTGATGAAGGTCCCGTTTACGCTAGTGTCCTTAAAATGAGCTCTTACGATGGCATCGGCAGGTGTTTTAATGAGATGGCCTGTGGCCTTAAGCAAAGGATAATCGGTCCTCACGAGCTTAATTTCACTCATGGTTAGGGACGAGAGTTGAGTTTTATTTAACGCCTCAGCAATCTTCTGGTACGCACGTGCCTCATCCTTAGGGAGCAGCGCGTCGAAACTCTGTCCGGCAATCAACAAGCGCCATTCGCCAGCGTCGGAGAAATAGTACCAGATAGCGATAGAGGGCTTATCAGCTTCGTCCAGACTGTTTATCAGAGCAATGGAATCGGCGATCTGACTCTCTACCAATGCCTCTTCACCCATTGAAACACTCAATGTTTAGGATCTCCAATTGCGGAAACAAGACTACCCGCGGAGATCGCGTCCCATAACAAATACCTACTTGTCTCCGTCCATTTACTGGCAATACCCCAAGCAGCCGCGAGCGACGGATTTGCCTTTGAGTCCACATTAAAATCTTGCGAAAGACCGGCGACGCCGAGCAGCTTTTCAAGGCTATGCTGGTAGATTTCATTAACAAAAGCTTTATCAGGAATTGCGTTTGGCTGAAAAGACTTTGCGATACAGGCCTTAAGCGCGAGTTCAACCGCGTACCCTGCCAGATAGTACGCAGAAGAAGCACGTCCGGCACTCAATAAGAAGATAGAATCTTCTAGCCGCGTTTCCGCCAGTGCCTCAAGATCAGCCTTAGTTATCATCCGATGTTCTTCGATACACCTCAGAGGCGAGAGAGTCAAGCTGCAGAAGGCTAACTCGCAATTCCGCGGTTTCAAAATTTCTTGCTAGACTACAATTGGTCTGGTGGCCGCAAAAATAAAAGAGATGACTGAAGCAATTGAAACAAAGAGTCTGAATAAGTCTCCACTCGAATCCATCCATCAACGGTTGGGCGCGACGATGAACGAGCACAACGGTTGGTCTGTGCCGGAATCATATGGCGATGTGTTGCTTGAATATGCTGAAGTGCGAGAAGGCGGTTGCGGAGTAATAGATCTTTCCAATAGAGGCCGCATTCTGGTGAGCGGCACTGAAGCGGTGCAGTTTCTCAACGGCCTGATCACGAACGACATGAAAACGTTGGCCGTAAATAGTTGGATGCCGGCGGCGTTTCCCAATGTTCAGGGCCGGCTGATCGCAAGTGTGCGCGTCGTTCGCTTGAAAGATGAAGGGACAGACAAGAATGTCTCTCCCGCTTTCCTGATCGATACGGAAGCAGCTACGCATGATCGCGTGCTGAAGACTATTGAGCGCTTCACGCTTGCCGGCGACTTTCGCGTCACCGATGTGACGAACCAAACTGCGCTGCTCTCTGTAAAGGGGAGTAAAGCGGCTGACGTCGTGCGCGCCACGCTCGGCGACAACGTTGCGGACCTGTTACCCAACCAGTCAATCCAAATAGCCTGGCCACAGCGCGACCAAAAAGGAAGCGAGACCGATGATGCTACCAGCGGCGTGATTGTAATGCGCGAGTCGTGCCCGCGCGAAGATGGGTTCGATTTAGTCGTGAACGCAGATCAAGCCGGCGGTTTATGGGATGCATTGCAAAATGCCGGGGCGAAACCAGTTGGTTATGCAGCGCTTGAGATATTGCGGATCGAGGCGGGCGTGCCGCGGTACGGAGTAGATATGGATGAAACTAACGTTGTGACTGAGACAGCGCTGGACGACGCTGTCAGTTACACGAAGGGATGTTATGTGGGACAGGAGATCATCGCGCGCATCAAATATCGCGGGCATGTCGCAAAGAAGTTGACTGGCGTCATGTTTGCGCAGCCGGTTGACGTGGCGGTGGGCGCGACTATTCATTCAGCCGATGGCAAGGAAGCCGGCCGTATTACTTCCGTCGCCGATTCGCCGCGCCTGGGCCGCACAATCGCGCTGGCGTATTTGAAATACGATTATCTTGCTTCGGGAACGAGCGTGAAAGTGATTTCCGGTACGGAAGTGTTTGAGGCAAGAGTAACGGAATTGCCGTTCGTGCGAGAGTAAGTTTGTTAGTTCAAGTGATTTGCTGGGACCGCGGGCGTCTCGCCCGCAACGCGCCGCCAGGCGCGCAGTCTCTTGGGGGTCAATCGTTTCGCGCTTCGCGCTCATTGCGGGCGGGACGCCCGCGGTCCCAGCAAATCACTTGAACTCTTCGCGTAATGCCTACTGTCTTGGGGATAACTTCAATGAATGCTGAGGCAGATCCGTCGGCACCGAGCGATGCTCCGCGCGACCTTGATCAGGAGCAAGCGCGCCTTGCCTACAGCATTATCGAATCGCTCCTCGAGCACACCCGCGTGGTCAGCGATTTAATTGCGCTGATGGCGCAGACGCTCGATCAGGACACCACCAAAGCACTCACCCAGACTCCCGTCTGGACAGCCTATCTTGATAGCCGCCGTGCGTTGGAACGAACGCGCGTCGATGTTGAGAAATTTGCTGAGATTATGAAGGAGCTCAGTGAAGATGAAGGCGAGGACTAGCTCGCCGGCTTCATGTAAGTCAAAAAGTCTCGCAGGGCCTGCTTCGGCGTTTCGCCTACCGAAAACGTCACCGCGTCAAACTTGATCTCAAACGAGTTAGCTTTCGTTATCTTTACGAACGTCTCGTAAGGCATGCGAAAGACGAGTCGCTCGCCCACCCAAACGCGACCGGGTACCGGCCGTTTGATCGCCCACCGGCTGGAACTAAGAAACACCTTCTCTCCGTCGATCATGAAAACTACGTACAAGTCCGTGCGCAACCTTCCCCTGACAACGGTTTGGAGTTCGAAGTCGATAATGGACGGTGTCACAACCTGGCGCCCGGGAAAACTAAACGATGGGCTCATTTGGAGACTGTGGTACTTGCCGTTTTCGCCTGATATCTGCAGCGGCGCCAGTCTGATTACCGTTTTGTCCTTCTCGGCGTCGTAAGTTGTTTCACTCTTCGCAGAGTCCTGAGGTTCCACACTGACCGCAGCCGGATTCGCCGACCGGACCAGGGTCAGTTGGGAAACTGACAGAATAAGAGCCAGCAGGAGTGGCGTTAGATTGTTCATGCAAGTTTTCATGCGGGGGCTGTCTTACTTCACGATCATGATTACCTGCCGCTCGCGTCCGCCGTCAAACTCGCAGAGAAAAACTCCCTGCCAGCGACCGAGCAATAGTTTTCCCTCGTGAAAGGGAATCGTAACGGATGAACCAACCAGGGTAGCTTTGATGTGAGCATCGGAATTCTCTTCGCCGTGACGAAAGCCCATCCCGTGTTGGGGAATAACCGTGCGCAAGAGGTGCAACATGTCACGCGGCACGTCGGGGTCAGCGTTTTCATTCACCGTCAATCCGGCGGTGGTGTGTTGCACATACAATACAACTACACCTTCCAGTTGCTTCGCTGCAGTCAGCTGTTGTTGCACTTGATCGGTGAATTCAATCAACTCCTCACGTTCATGCGAACGCACTTTTAGTGTGTACAACATACTTCGAATGTTTGCCGACAAATTTGCTCAAACGAACTCAAGCAATGTTCTCGATGTCAGGCGATTATAGCCGCGTTCCAGGGCCCAAATACAAAAGCCCCGACGAAAATTCGTCGGGGCACACGCCTGAAGTTTGAGCAGAGCCTTACTGTGGCGCCGGCTGGTATGGCTTGTCATCGATAAGAATATTGCTATCCCGAATGTTGTCCACCGTGTACATCTTCCAACCCTGCGCAGTACTTTTCCAGGTTTCTCTTTGAACTACACGAGCTTCGACCTTGTGTAGAGTTCCATCCGGCAGGCGTTGAATACGAACTGTCTTTTGCGTTACGTCGGCGCTGGCGATATCACCCTGGACATCAATCGTGCCAATTTCGAAATCCTGGGAAATGAAATGGTCGATTCTATCGAGCAGCCGTCTTGTATAAGCCTCCATATCGGCGCGCGTGTTTACCTTTCCGTCCGGCGTAGTCGTATGAAAGTCATCGGTCCGCAACGCCATGAGCGCCACCGCGTCCTTATTGTTGAATGCCTGGATGTTGAGGTCATACCAGGCTTCTATTGCTTTACGCACCGGCTTGGATTTGTCCCGCTCTATCAACTTACCGCGCTTAACTTTGACCTTGTACCCTGCGGCCTCGCTCGGAGTAATTTGCGAAGGGCCGCTCTGAGAATGGGCGACCCGCCCCATTGAGCAGCTAAGCGTCAACAGCGAAGCAACGACAATGAGCTGATTCTTCATTACGTCTTTCCCCGCTTATTCCTTTTCGTCGAGCACAAAATTATAGGTCATGACGCCTGTAACTTTGACTGGCTGGCCATCCTTCAAAGTTGGTTTAAAGCGTGCCTTTAAAGCCGCCGCCTCCGAAACAGCGTAGAGTTCTTTGGGGCCGCTATCTGCTTTCGCGTAGATCACGTTGCCATCGTTGCCAATTGTGATGACAACCGCCACCATGCCTTCGATCTTTTGCTGCCTTACCTCGTCAGGATAAGCGGGTCGCGGCGCTTCAATCAGCTCGCCTTTCTTGACCTTATCTTTGCTCTTTTGCTTCGAAGATTTGTCCTTGTCCGGCTTATCGAGGTCTTCACCTTTTTTGTCGGCTGGCTCCGCCGGCTGAGCTGGTTGCGCAGGTTGCGCAGGTTGCGCAGGCGGTGCTGCCTGGGGTGGCTCCGGTGGCTGAGGCGGCTGCCCTGATTGCGGCGGCTGCGCCGATTGGGATGGCTGCGCTGATTGTGATGGCTGCGGTGGCTGAGGTGGCTGGGGCGGCTGTGTTGGAGAGGAGTCTGATGGCGGCGCTGGCGGCGTGGCTTTCTTCTTCGAAGATTTCTGGTCGCCGGCTACCTCAGATTCCGGCGATACCTGATTGCCATCGCTTACCGTTATGAGAGTGCCAGGGTCACTCGTTACCGCATTCGACGCGTGCGGGCGACTATAAACTCCAGCCGCCAACAAAATGAGCAGGGCCACCCCCACCAGTCCCACGGCCAGCAGGCGAGACGCGACGCCTATCCTGCGTTTCGGGTTTCCAGTAGTCATGATGTTTTCGATCCTCCTTCGTAAATTAGAGCCACTTGCAGCGCCCGTTACACCTGCTATCCTCCAGCCGAAACAAAAGCGCACCACTTTAAGAATGCTCGACGCATACGCCTCAGGTACTCGACAAATCTCCATTACCCGTTCGTCGCAGACTTGCTCACGCTCATCGAACAGTTTGCGATTGATGAACCAAACGAGCGGGTGAAACCACAACAGAGCACACAGCCCCAACTGCAGGTTGCCGATTAGATTATCCCGTCGTTGAATGTGGACCAGCTCGTGAAGCATGATTGCTTCCAACTCATCGTCGTTGAGATGGACGGCGATTGATTCCGGCAACACCACCGTCGGCCGCCAGACGCGCCACACCGCTGGCTCGAGCTTCAGCGGTGAAATCACCAGGTCGACTTCACGTTTCCACTGAAGAGAAATTCGAGCGCGCTCGAGGGCCTGCCACTCTCGGCCATTCCTGCGCGGTTGACCAAGGCGCAACGAGCGAAGGAATCTGCGTCGGCGAACTACCCACAGCAGCAGTATCGTTAGAATGCCGGCCAGCCAAATTGTAGTTAGTGCGAAGTAAATCTCCTGGCGGCGGGTGGCCTCGGTCGCGACTATCGTCACTTCATAGCTGGACGCGAGCGTCGCCACTGGCCCAGTGATTCCCGATAGTACCAGAGCGTTTTGGCCGGTCTGTTGAAAAGAGCGGAAGAACGAAAGAGATTGGACACCTGTTTGCTGGGCCAGGAAGACGAAAAGAGCGGCAGGGAGAATGAACTTCGCGGAAGCGACCAGGCAAAACGTGTGACGCCAGTGAGCCGGCCCGCGTCTGAGCACAAATGACGCGACCAGGATGACTAACGCAAAAACAGTCGTCTGCCACAGATGATCCGCAAATCGCGGCCACCACCAAACCGAAGCCGCCGCCAGCCATTCATACACGGCTCTCATTTCGCACTTCCTCCCGAGCGTTTGTTCTTGCGAGAGGAGACAGGTGCGCTCTTGTTCTCTTCCAGTTGGCCTAACGTTGTTTCCAGGTCCCTGATGTCCTGCAAAGTTAGTTGTCCTGTTTCCACCAGTTGCGCCATCAGCGAGCGTGGAGAACCACCGAAGACATGAAGCAGCTCGTCAAGCAAACGGTTGTGGGCTGCCTTACGAGTCACCACTGCTTCAAAGATGTGCGCGTTGCCGATTTTCTTGACCCGCCTAACTGCTCCCTTTTCTTCCAGACGATAGATGATTGTCTGCACCGTTGTGTAGGCCGGACGTTTTTGTTCCGGAAGGTGTTCCTGAATTTCCCGCACCGAAGCACTCCCAAGCGCCCACACCGCGCCCATTACTTCCAACTCCAAACGCGTCAGCCTTACCTGCTTTTCTTTGACCATCCCCGCTCCTTTACTACGAATGAGGTTGAAGCTACTACAATTGTGGTTGAGTTGTCAACGGGGAAAACAGGGGACGGGGGAAGAGGGGAACATGGGAAAGGGGAAGGGGAAAGGAAAGAGGGAAAAGCCGCAGCTAGAAAAGGGGAAAGGGCAATGGAAAGACTAACTGTCTTTCACTTTACCCCTTCCCCTTTTACCCGGTTCCCCTATTCCCCTTTTTGAGAAGCTCTACGTTTCAGCAGGGTCCAGCCCGTCGGCAGAACTGCGGCAGCCAGGAGAATCTTAATGACGTCGCCAATGATGTGCGGGGCCACGCTGAGCTCAAAAGCGACAAGCAGTGGCGTGTGCATCAGGATTGAAAACCAAACCCAGCCGGCCAGCAGGATCACAATTGAGCCGACTGCCATCGCCGCGACCGCGGTAAAGAAGCGTTTGTCCCAACCGTTTTCCGCGAAGGCGCCGGCGATAAAGGCCGCGGCGGGAAAGGCGACCAGGTACCCACCCGTAGGTCCAAGCAGATGAGCGATGCCGCCGTGGCCGCCGTAAAAGAAAGGCAGCCCGCTCGTGCCTTCGATCAAATACGCAATCATCGCCATCGCCCCGAGCCGCGATCCGAGCAGCGCTCCGGTCAGCAGGACCGCAAAGGTCGAACCCGTGATTGGCACCGGGCCAATTGGAATTACGATCTGAGCCGCGAGCGCAGTCAACAAACTAAACACTACCGCCAGTGAGACGGAGCGGGTCCAGTCGAGCGGAGCCAGGGCAGCGCCGATCAGAGTATCTGGGGCGGTATGATCAAAAGACGTGCTCATTGGGACTAACCTCAATCTTCGTTTCGAGTTTCGTATTACGAGCTTCGAGTTAAAACCAATTCTAAACTCGAAACCCGAAACTGGGAACTCGAAACTAGTCTAATCTTTCTGCGCTTCGGTGCCGCCGGCCGACGCTAAAGTGCCGATGCGCATTTTGTGGAACGATCTCCAGACAAACACGACCGACGCGAGAAAGAAAACTGCCGCCAGGATGTGGCTGATCAGCGGTCCATTCTCGCCAAACTGTCCGCGGGTGTCGGCGATTGACACCGCCAATTCCACGGCCAGCAAACCAAATAACGTAGTGAACTTGATCACCGGATTCAGTGCTACTGACGATGTATCCTTGAAGGGATCGCCCACCGTGTCGCCAACGACGGTCGCATCGTGCAGTGGTGTCCCTTTTTGTTTCAGATCCACCTCGACCACTTTCTTCGCGTTGTCCCAGGCGCCGCCGGCGTTAGCCATGAAGATCGCCTGATAAAGTCCGAAGATCGCAATCGAAATCAGATAGCCGATAAAGAAAAACGGCTCGACAAAGGCAAAAGCCAGCGTCGAGAAAAATATCGTCAGGAAGATATTGAACATGCCCTTCTGCGCATACTGCGTGCAGATCTGGACGACCTTCTTGCTATCTTCAACCGACGCTTTTTCCACGCCTTCGAGGCGAATGTTTGCTTTGATGAACTCAACCGCGCGATACGCTCCGGTCGTTACTGCCTGAATGGAAGCACCTGTGAACCAGTAGATAACCGCGCCGCCCGTGATCAGTCCCAAAACGAAAGGCGCATGCAGCAATGACAAACTATTTAGCGCCTCGGAGTTTCTAAGTTGGTCCGTTAGTACCATGATGATCGAAAAGATCATGGTGGTAGCACCCACTACTGCGGTACCGATGAGCACTGGCTTGGCTGTGGCTTTGAACGTATTGCCGGCGCCGTCGTTCTCCTCCAACAAATGTTTCGCGCGCGAGAAATTCACAGTCAGATTGAAGTCTCTTTGAATCTCGGCTTCGATGTCTGGCACCTGTTCGATAAGTGACAACTCGTAAACGGATTGGGCGTTGTCAGTCACCGGGCCATACGAGTCGACGGCGATAGTGACCGGGCCCATCCCGAGGAATCCGAAGGCTACCAGTCCGAAAGCGAAAACCGGAGCCACCTGCACAACCGATGTCGAAACCATCAGGGCATCAAGGCCCATGGTGCTGAAGAAGTAAGCAATCGACATCAGGAAGACGATGCTAATGCCCAGCCAGTAAGCCGAAAAATTTCCGGCCACGAGTCCCGAAAGAATGTTGAGAGAGGCACCGCCTTCGCGCGAAGACGTAACCACTTCGCTTACATGGTGAGATTCAGTCGACGTAAACACCTTGACGAGCTCAGGAATGATCGCGCCTGCCAGCGTGCCGCAGGAGATGATTGCCGAAAGTTTCCACCAAAGGGTTGTGTCGCCGCCAAGAGCGGGAATAGTCAGCTTGGAAATGACGAAGGTGACGACGACCGAAAGAATGGAAGTGATCCAAACCAGCGATGTGAGCGGAGATTCGAAGTTCATCTTGTCCGCAGTGCGGTAACGAGTTTTGGCAATCGCGTCGTTAATGAAATACGACGCTGCGCTGGCGATGATCATCATGATGCGCATCACGAAGATCCAGACCAAGAGCTGCACCTGCACGGTATCGCCACGCACTCCCAGCAAAATGAAAGTGATTAACGCCACACCGGTAACACCGTAAGTCTCAAAACCGTCGGCACTGGGACCCACTGAATCGCCGGCGTTGTCGCCGGTGCAGTCAGCAATCACACCCGGATTGCGTGCGTCGTCTTCCTTAATCTTGAAGACGATCTTCATCAGGTCGGCGCCGATGTCCGCAATCTTCGTAAAAATGCCGCCGGCAATTCTGAGAGCTGCCGCGCCCAGCGATTCACCAATCGCGAAACCGATGAAGCAAGGGCCGGCGTAATCGCCCGGGATAAAAAGCAGGATGCAGAGCATGATTAGCAATTCCACGCTGGTCAGCATCATGCCGATGCTCATACCGGCTTTGAGTGGAATTGCGGAAAGCGGAAACGGTTTGCCTTCGAGACTCGCGAACGCCGTACGCGAGTTGGCAAAAGTATTAACCCGGATGCCGAACCAGGCGACGCCGTAACTGCCGGCGATGCCCACCAGACTAAAGGCGAGAATAATAGCGACGCGAAACGGCTCCATCCGCGAGAGCACGCCGAAATAGAGAATGATGATGATGCCGATGAAGATTTCCAGAATCAGGATGAACTTGCCTTGTGTAATCAGGTAGGTCTTACAAGTTTCGTAAATAAGCTCCGAGATCTCCCGCATGGCGCGGTGAACCGGCAGCTTCTTCAAGTTCATGTAGATGCCGAGCCCAAAAAGAAGACCCAGCATGCAGACGACGAGTCCGACTAACAATAGGTTGTGACCGTTAATGCCGCCAAAAAAAGTGACGTCGCTGAGATCGGGCAGAATCAGATTCGCTTCTCCGCCCGAGTGCGATTGACCGAAAGCAGTTGACGTGGAAACCGCCAGACCCGCCAAAGCGCCGAAGAATGTCAGGCCGGTGCGGCGAATACGTCGCGCATGCGTGCTAACTAAAGAGGCGGCCCCGGCAGTCAGGTTGTTAATAGATTTCTTTTTGATAAGCAGTGCTGCTAAGCAAACTGTTAGCAGGCTGATAATTGAGATCAGCGATAGTTCCACGATTGTGTGATTCCTTTCGGTCGTTTAAGTAGCGGAGATGCGCGCCCGCGAGCCCTGCTCGTGTCCGAAGTTCAACACCATAATTGCTTCGGAAGCACTTACAGTATTGACGGATCGACTTGCAAGAACCGCGTATTATTGCCGATTTTCCGGCGGACTGTCCAACGCGGAAGGTTAACGGGAGTTGGTAAGCAGGATCCGAAGAGCGGGGGCAAGCCCCCTTCCCAACCTCGAGCTTAATTAGGTTGTGTGGCTATTCCTCGTTGAAGGCTCTCAAGACCGGGCCACCGCAGTTCATGAAGAGTCTCGAGGTCGGGAAGGCGGGCTTGCCCCGCTGCTTGGCGACCAGATCTTTCAGACGGCGGCTCCAGCATCGGCCACCACGAGGCTCTGGGGCCGTTTGCCGAAGCCAAGCCAGCGACGAATCGAATCGATCAGAATAATTACGGCAGCGAACATGATGATCGCGGTGAGTGAAACGTTGATATACCCCAGCATCGAGGTTTCAGGCTTTTGCGAGAGCGGCCAGAAGATGTCTGTGATCGACTCCCAGCCCGCAACGAGTGTGGTAGTAGAAACAAAGCTCAGCGGCAATAATGTCACCCAACTATATTTCGCCTTGCCAGAGTTAATGAGGATGGTGGTGGCGACGCAGAGCGCCACGGCCGCCAGCAGTTGATTGGCGATGCCAAACATTGGCCAAATAGTTGAGATCGATCCCGACCAGATAAACGCAGCCCAGGCGGTTACAACCAGAGCCGAGGTGATGACTGACCCCGGCAGCCAATTTGGCTCCTCGAGTTTGCGATAGACTCGCCCGCCAAACTCTCCCACAAGGAAACGGGCCACCCGCGTGCCGGTATCGATCGTAGTGAGAATGAAGAGCGCTTCAAACATGATCGCGAAGTGATACCAGTATTTCATCAGCCCGCGCAGTCCCGGGATCCCGTCAAAGATTTTGGCGATGCCGAGCGCCAGCGTCACGGCGCCGCCGGTTCGTCCGCGCAGATTTTTCTCGCCTGATTCCTGTTCGAGTCGATCAATTTCCTGCGGCTGCAGGTTGAAGCCCGGCGCGCTGTTTTCGTCGACCATGCGCACGTAAGCAGCTTTTTGTGTCTCGGTCTTCTGCGCAGTGTTGATGGCAAAGTAGTCACCGGGAAAAAGAGAGCTCGCGGCAATCAGCGCCACCACGCCAACCACCCCTTCCATCAACATCGAACCGTAACCAATCATGCGTGCATCAGTTTCTTTGGCGATCATCTTCGGCGTTGTGCCGGAAGAAACGAGCGCATGAAAACCGGAAATCGCCCCACAGGCAATCGTGATAAAGACGAAGGGATAAAGCTTGCCCGGAATCACCGGTCCGCCGCCCGCAGTGAAAGGGGTTAGCGCCGGCATATTAAGATTTGGATGAACCAGAATGACGCCGATGATCAGGAAAGCGATCGTGCCGATTTTCAAATATGACGAGAGGTAGTCCCGGGGACAAAGCAACATCCAGACAGGCAACACCGAGGCGATGAAGCCGTATGCGGCCATCAGGAGGATCAAGGCGTTGCGCGAAAGAGTGAACGTGTTGGCCAGCGATGAATCAGCTATGCGTCCCCCCAGATAAACTGCCGCCAGCAGACCTACCACTCCGATTATGCTCGCCTCAGCGATTCTGCCTTTGCGGAAGCGATACATGTAAAGGCCCATGAAGAGGGCGAGGGGAATCGTGAATCCAACGGTGAACGTGCCCCAGGGCGATTCGGCAAGCGCATTCACGACAACCAGGCCCAGCCCCGCAAGCGCGATCACCACGATGAACAGAATCGCGATCCCGGCGACAAGCCCACTCACCGGGCTAATCTCAGTCCGCGCCATTTCAGCCAGTGACTTCCCTCGGCGACGTACGCTGCCCGCGAGAATCATAAAGTCGTGCACAGCGCCACCAAGGCAGACTCCAATCACAAGCCAGAGCAGTCCGGGTAGAAAGCCAAACTGCGCCGCCAGCACCGGGCCGATAAGCGGGCCGGCGCCCGAGATGGCTGCGAAGTGATGGCCGAAGAGCACCCACTTGTTTGTCGGGTAATAGTTGTGCCCGTCGTACATTGTTTGCGACGGCACCGGTCGCGAATCATCAAGCGTAAGAACTTTGGCCGCGATGAAAGCGGAGTAGTAGCGATAGGCGATGGCGATGACGCAGAGCGAGCCGATGATTATGGGAAGGGCGTTCATGACAGGATCACGCTGGCGAGTAGATGTCGATCCGTTCAGTTGGCTGCCAGAATCTGAGTAAGCC
>Ga0180089_1000020_pt1 | contig 13912 bp, 13 predicted proteins | sample EasRiv860_16_10D_FD_123016 | JGI IMG/M metagenome (GOLD analysis project Ga0180089, IMG submission 123016) | Soil microbial communities from meander-bound floodplain in the East River, Colorado, USA - East River metaG ERMLT860_16_10D | ecosystem: Environmental > Terrestrial > Soil > Floodplain ... | reverse complement strand
CGAGTAGCACCATTAGATCCGTACCACCGGCAAACGGCTGCCAGACCCCCGGCTCGCGCGCGAGCGTCGCGAGGGCTTCAGGTAGCGTCGCCGGGGAAACTAATTGATAACTGGGAACGTGACCTCTCATTTGGTTTGACGGTCAAGATCGTGCGGCACTTGTTCACGCGTCTTAACCTCTGGGGTCTTAACTAGAGGCCGGGTTCTTATTTTAGCTGTTCCGAGGGAAAGGCAAAGGCGCCGTAATTGCGAGACAAGTTTCAGTCGAGCTGTTACGGCCTCTGCTGACATATCAATTTGTCGCATCGTCAATGTCCTCCATCAACGCACTAATATCGGCTTGATCCTGTGCACTGCCGCGCATGTTCTTTAGCCCAATTAAACCCTCGCGCGAAACAACCGACAGTGTTCCACCCTCCCAATCAGCTTGGACGCGCGAATCCCACACCCCCCGAATCTCTGGTGTAACAAGAAGCAAATCCAACGATAGCACCTGTCCGGTCTCGTTGTGGATCTTCGAGACTCGGCGTATCTCGATCGCTTCATTAGAAAACGTCATTTCCAAGCCGCGAATCGTATAATTTAGCGCTGTGGCAATCGCCATTACTCCATCCAGCGACTCTGCTAAAATTAACAAATCTATATCGACCGTCGCACGTGGATGATCATATACAGCCATCGCAATACCGCCACAAAGAGCGTAATCGATTTGCTGCTCATCCAGCGCCGCGATCAGTCTTCGGAATTCGTCATAAAGGTCAAACATCTTCAGACGCGCTCCCCTGACAAGCTCGCACCACAGACTCAAAAATCTTCATATATCCGGTGCACCGGCAAAGATTGCCGGCGAGTCCATTACGAACGTCGGTTTCGGTAGGATGCGGATTTCGTTCGAGCAAATCCACTGCGGCCATCACCATACCCGGTGTGCAGATGCCGCATTGTGCCCCACCACAATCGATGAAGGCCTGTTGGACTGCGTGCAACTGATCGCCACTCGCGACTCCTTCGATCGTTTTGATAGCTGCGCCCTCAACTTGCGCCATCGGAACCAGACAACTGTTCACGATCCGGCCATCGACGACAACGCTACAGGCGCCACACTCGCCCTCGCCACAACCTTCCTTGGTTCCGGTTAGGTGCAACTGCTCGCGCAGCACGTCAAGCAAACGCTCCATTGGATGCGCCTGCAGCGTTCGCTGCTCGCCGTTAATGGTGCACTTGATCTCGGTAGTGCCGTCAGCCATTTTGATCGAGCCTTTCCATCATCGCTTCCGGCATCAGCGGCACTTGATTGAAACTTACGCCCGTCGCATTTTCGATCGCACTTAATATCGCCGGGGCGGCGCCGTCCATCGGCAGTTCACCGATTCCTTTCGCGCCTCCCGGCCCATATGCATAAGGATTTTCTTCAAAGTAAACACGAATCGGCGGAATGTCAGCCGCGGTTGGCATGATGTAGTTAGTCATTTGCCCGTTAGCCATGCGCCCGTCTTTCCACACAACGTTTTCGAAGAGTGTAAAACCGATTGCCTGCGCTACGCCGCCTTCTATTTGTCCGGCGGCCAGCACCGGATTGATCACTCGCCCAACCTCCTGCACCGCGACAAAATCGTCTACGTGCGCTTCATAGGTCAGCAGGTCAACTGAAACTTCGGCAACATAAACTGCCCAGGCGTAAGTGCCATACGCGTCGCCCTGATACTTCTCGTCATCCCAGTAAACATTCGGCGGCGCTTGATACTTACTAAAAGCTTTCAAAGGGCCAAGCGTCTCGATGTACTTGCGACAGGCTGCCTGGAATTCTGCCGAGCCATAAGCTTCGGATAAGAGCCCGCTGCCGATGAGCGTCTGCTTCAAACCGAGCACAGCTGACTCCACAAGTTTGCCCACCACCATGCACGTGCGAGACGCGACTGTAGGTCCGCTATTAGGAACGTGGCTGGTATCAGGCTGCGCGACTTCGATTAACGACTCGTCAACGCCGAGCGCTTCGGCAGCGATTTGTGAAAAAACGGTATTGGTGCCCTGACCGATCTCAGTGCTGGCAGCCAGAATCCGCACGCGTCCTTCCGCAGTCGCTTCAGCGCCCACCACCGACGCCAGGTAAACTTCGCCCGAGCCGGTAAAGCCGGCGCCATGCATGAACGAAGCAAAGCCGATACCCTTCTTGATCCTCCTGCCTCCTGCCCCTGCCTCCTGCTCCTGATTCTGTCGCGCGAATCGCTGCTGCTTCTCATGATAACCGCTCAGCTCAAACGCGCGATCGAGCAGCTGATCCATATCCACTTTTTCACGAATTACCTGGCTGGTCGCCGTAGTCTGTCCTTCCTTCACAAAGTTGCGGCGACGAAATTCATCCGGAGTTAGCCCTAACGTCCGGGCAACTTTGTCGAGTTGTCGCTCGAGCGCAAAAATACTTTGCGGCGCGCCAAACCCTCTAAAGGCGCCGTGCGGAGGCACATTGGTAGCAACCGCGCTCGATCGTATGCGTACGTTGGGACAGTAATAGGGACCAGCAGCGTGAATCGTGCCTCGTGACAGGACTACCGGAGAAAGCGTGCAATAAGCACCACCGTCGACGATGAACTGGATGTCCATTGCCAGCAGCTTGCCGTCTTTCGATACGGCAGTCTTGTGCCGCGTGCGCGAGGGATGACGCTTCGTGGTTGCCAGCATGTCTTCGGCACGATCGTAAATCATCTTCACCGGCTTGCCGGATTTCCACGCCAGCAGCGCAGCATGACCGGCAAGCAGCGACGGATACTCTTCCTTACCGCCAAAGCCGCCACCGGTTTCGGTTTGAATGACGCGGATTTTTTCTTCGGGCAGGCCAAACAGTTTCACTAGCGCCTTGTGAACGTAGTAAGGACATTGCATTGAACCCCACACCGTCACGCCTTCCTGCTCGTTGGCGATGGCGATCGCGCCGTTGTTCTCGATGTAGAGTTGCTCTTGTGCGCCGGTGTGATATTCACCTTCGACGACAAAGTCTGCCGTTGACCAGACGTCATCGACGTTACCTTTATCAACCAGAAATGATTTGAAGACATTGTCGTCTCCCCAGATGATCTCTTTCTTGTCCACAGAATCTGAGAGCGTAAAGATCGGCGGCAGCTCTTCGATTTCAATGCGAACGTTACGGCGACCTTCTTCGAGTAAGTATTTATCGGGATGTGCCAGCAGCAGAATTGGCTCTTCGGGATGATTGACTACCTCGTCCGCCAGGTAAGGCTGGTCGTTGAGTATCAAGGCCACGTAGTTTTCGCCGTGGCTTTTTCGAATATCTGTCGCCGTAACAATCGTGAATTCGTCCCAGGGAATGTCGCCTGCAAACGCGATGTTCTTGATGCGCCCGCGCGCCACCTGACTGCGCACTGTAACGCCGTGAAGCAATTCGGGAAAAGAAATGTCATCGACGTAAAGCGCCGCGCCGGTGACTTTCTTCCGTCCTTCCTTTCGCGGAATGGATTTGCCGACAAGGGTCATTGGATATGGGACGGCCTTGGCCCCTCACACAAAGGCCTTTGACAAAATCAGTCTTATTTGCGCAATTGCGAATTAGCGCCGTCAATCGCAATTCGAATCTGCGTTAAAGCCGGCTTCAGAGCGATCGTCAAGTTAGTAAGCTCAGGATCATACTCAGCTGTTGTTATGCCTAGCAGATCGGACGGTAGTTCGATGGTTTTCTTCGACGGACGGATGATAAAAGCTCGACGCCGAGTCAGCTTGCCAATGAACAGACCCAGTTCCAGGATAACGTTGTCCCGAGCGACACGCTTTGATTTTCCGCGAACGCGAAGCTCATCGTCTGGAGTGAAGACAAATACACCGAAGTCGTATTGTAAGACCGCCTGTTCTAGTGCTTCCAGCGTTGCAGTGCCCAAGCCAAAGACAGTTCCCTCATTCCAGACCTCTGACGCCGCGACTTCAGATTTTCTTAATAATTCGCTTAGTGATGTGGCTAAACTAAGGCCTTCTGTCGATGATCCGATGAAGGTCCTTGGAAGGGCATCAAGGTCTTTTCCAATTCCGCACCTCTCGATCAGCCGACCGCTTTCTGCAAACATTCGATCCAACGAGTCCAGATGCTGAGGTAATAGTGAGACCCGTCCGTTAACTAAAGTCCTCCTACAGTCGTCGCATAGAGCGCGAGCCTTCATGCTCTTCAGAAGACCCAACTTGTTCTCATTGAAGTCGAACACGCATCCTCTAGTATCATCGTGAGGCTCGTGATCCGGGGCGATAAAATAGAAGGTGCCTATGGCGAGAGAATGGAGGTAATAAGCCGCCATTTGTGTTGAGGGGACAATAACGTCTGGAACGTTGGCAATCGTTACAACCGCTAAACCCTCGTGACTGAGCAACCCCCAAAACAGATTTGTAAATTTACCCGACGTTAGTTGTGAGTCTATAAACACTATTAAGTAGGGGTGATATCCACTGACCTTGACTCTGAACTGTTCGATAGCGTTCAGTAAATCATCAAGATCAACTTTGGAATATTCACAAGGCCTCAAACCCCTCGCCGTCTCTTCGGGTAAAGGGATATAAACAAACTCATTTTGCAGGGAATTAGCACGAGCAATTGTCCGTCGGACGGTCTCGGGTGGAACGCTTCCAATCTGGGTAACCTCGATTGGCATTTGAGCCATAATTTGAGTCTTACCCTCCCGCAGCGGTTCATCAAGGTAGGCAGTTCAGGACGGGTTGGCATGTTTCAACTGACCGGTGATATCCATTATCTCGATTCCGACCAGCTCTTCCCCTTCATAATCGAATACGACCCCATTGTCGAAATCGCTCTCGCTCCGAGTGGTTTGCGTCTTCTCTTTGAGGCGGATGTAGAGCGTGTCCACGTCATCCTGGTAGTCAAGCCACAATTCACCAGGCGGAAGACTGACTCGGCGGCGCGCGGCCTTAAGCAGTTCTTCTCTGCCAGGAGGGACTATCGTTCTTGGTTCTCTTTGCGCCATACGATCTTTGCCTTATCCATCTTTTCTTCCACGCGTGCGGAAAGAATAAATCCGTCTAGCCGACCTTTCTCGACGTAGAAGACGTGAAGAAAAGCTCTTCGTCCCAATACTACCACTGCGGCGAGCGACCCACGTCTGCTGGCTAGAATATAGTCGGGGCTCTTTACTGTATCAAGTATCGTTTCAAGATAGGAAGCCAGTTCGGGATGTGAATCAAGAATGTGTTCCCACCTCTCATCAGTAAGGCGAATCGGAACTCCATTGACCGAGTCGACGATGCCCAGAATCATAAGTCAAATGAGTCCGTAGGATGTTCATCGCTCGATTGCGACGAAACGTCTGCGTCAAGAAAGAGCTCCCCCCGCGGCATCTTCGGCACGAACGGTGCCACCAAAACTCTTTCTCCACGGGCCCAGCTTTCTGACTCGCAGATTCCGCAAATCGTACTCTGGCCGAAGTTCATCAGTCTTTTCTGGTTCACTTTTCTTCATAGTTAGCGCAAACCGTCTTCGCGCCTGTCTTCAAATATCAGGCTGATCGCCTCCCATAAATCTGCTCGACATTCTTTAATGGTGCGACCCTGCCCATTTGCCCCAGGTATTTCCGGACAATAGCCGATGAACCATTCTCCATCTTGCTCAATAACCCAGGCAAATTCGTTGCGCATCCCAATATCTCCTTCAGAGAGTAATCTACACCAAGTCAACGACGCAGTAACAGCTACTCGGAATCGTTTGTCCTATTTATGGCTTCGCGATCACCAGCGGGTTCGCTTCCAACTCTCGCCGATAAAACACGCGTGGGCGCTGCAGGCTGCGCTTCTCCGGTTCAGCAATAGTTTGCTCGCCCTCGGTGAAGGCGATTGCCAAACCGACGCCGCGGCCTTCCTTCATTTTCGTTTCCTGCATTTGCGGCACGCGTTCTGTCGCGAAGTCGAGCCACTCGCGCGCGTTCAATACTCCGTCCTTAGGTTCACTGTCGGCGACGGCAGTCTTCAATCCTTCTTCGACTAACGCAAACGTCAACAGGCCATGACCAAATTGCGCCGCCTCGAGCGCAGCCTGATAGCTTTGCGCCGCTGTAAGGATGTACATGCCTTTCTCATAAGCCAGTTGGGCCAGACCCTTGGAGTTCATCGGGCCGCGACGCTTCTCCTCGGCTTCCAGCGCTTGCCCGGAATTGCAGGCATCGATGACCAGCAGCAGATGGCCGGCGTCGAGGCGTTCGACTGCCTGCTCCAGCTCCACATCAGAAATGCTGTGCTCGAGTATCTTCTTAAGGCCGGGCTCATTAAGTTTCGTGCGTTCGCCTGTGTAGCCGAGGTCATGAGGAATGAGATAAAAGCGCTGCGCCTGTGCGGTGCCGTGTCCGGCAAAGTAGATGATTACCGTGTCTTCAGGCTCGGCGCGCTTTAATCCGTCAAAGGGACCTGCTTTCAGCGACGGAGCACCGGGAACGCCGGCAAGCCGGTTCAAGGCTGACAGGATGTTTGCCTTGGTCGCGTTTTCATTTATCAACAGCACAACTTCGACGCGCTCAAACTGCGCCACTTGTTTTTGCCTGAGCCGCACCTCATCACCGAAGCTTTGCGCATCGGCCACGGCATATTTCAAGTTGTATTGCGCGTTAGCATATTCATTAATGCCGACAGCGATGATGTAAGCGGTGCCGGCGCGCTTCAAACTGTCGGCGCCGGTTAAAGCTAACTGCGCATCTTTGCTTTTGACATTGTCTTTGTTGAAGGCGTAGGCGGTCAGCCGGTTCGGTCCGGCGGTAACCGTAATCTCTTCCTCAAAGGTGGCTGACGGTTTTCCGTTCAAGACATCGCCATGCCAAACCTTGACCAGCGAGCCATTGCGAAACAAACGCACGTCGCGCGCGCCGCTGCCTTGAGGATTGTCTTTCTCCGCCGGTGCCTCGGAAATATCGACCTTCACTTTGATCGTGCGCGCAGCGATCGCAGTGGTTGCTTCTCCGGCAACTGACAATTTCACGACTGGTTGCCGGCGATCTTTTTTCGAAACATCCAGGGCGACCTTCGGACGTTTACCGGCGAAGACATCGCCCAGCAAACCTGGATAATAAAACTCATTGAAGAACCACTCGATGGGAGCGACGTTGAAGGTGTCGTGGTTGTAGCGCCAGAGAATTTGATTCCAGGCAGCCGGCGTCCCGTCAAACAGTCCCTGCGGAGTGACGACCATCCATTCGCCGCCGTCGTCGAGCGAGATAAGCGTCAACAAGTGTTCGCCTGTGTTTGCGTCCCACAGGAAAGTGCCGCCGTCGTCGCTGGCCGAAGCGAGCAGCCGCGAGTCGGGGCTGAAATCCAGCGACTCGATATTGGCGGTGTGCCCGGTGAGGGTGCGCAGTTCCCGGCGCCCGGCAACATCCCAGATTCTGATCGTGTTGTCGGTGCTGCCCGAAGCCAGCAAGCGACCGTCACGACTGAAGGCCACCTGGGTAACGCCTTTGCCGTGACCTTTCAGCGCGCCGATCTCCGTGCCGGTCGCCACGTCCCACAGTGTTACCTGGCCTACCGCCTCGACCTTCATGTTCTTCATGATCTCGTCAGGATCCTGCGGTTTGGAGTTCTTCCGGTTTTTCTGCGCGCCGGGGTTCATCATCGCTGCGAAATCAAAATTTGACTTCGACTCGACACCGCCGATCGCCAGCGTTCGGCCGTCGGGACTGAAAGCCAATGAGGTGACGGTCCGGCCCATAGTGCCCGCGGACATCGAGCCCATTATGTTTGTCATCATGTCGCTCATGGCCGACAGGTCTGGCATTTGCGGCATACTTCCCGGTTTTCCTCGACTCATCTTCTTGAGCTGATCGGGAGTCATTCCCCTCATGCCGGTCATCATTTGGTTGAGACCGGCCATCGGCGAAGACGTCAGATCGCGCAACTTGCTGCCCGAGCCCGTATCCCACAAAGTGATATCGCCCATTGCTCCGAGTGTCGCTAGCACGCGGCCATCGGTGCTAAAGCCGGCTTCGCTCGCCTGGGTGGCGGGATTGATCGCAGGCAACTCTCGACCAGACTTCAAATCCCAAAGTCTGACGCCGCCTGGGTTGACTCGATACTGTCCCGGCTGCGCGTCCTGTTTCATTTGCGCTTCGCTGGGGCCGTAAGACACCACCAACAGATTGCCGTCTGGGCTGAAGCGGATACGTTGAACAACCACTCCGCTCAGCGTGGGCGTGAGGGTTTGCAGTTTGCGACCGCTGGGAATTTCGAGAATCGAGACGTCGTTGCTGTTGGGCGAGAACGTTGCGAGCAACCGACTGTCAGGACTGGGAAAGCCAAATTGGTTGTCGGTTGGTCCAGCGATAAGACGGAGGCCCCGTCCGGTACGCAGGTCCCAACGCGTGCGGCCTCCAGAGGAAAGTTGGTTACCGTCGGCGCTGAACGCGACGTTGTAAGCCATGTTTGTGCGACCGCTGAGCTTGAGCAGTTGTTTCGCTGTGTCTGTTTCCCAAAGAATCGTTGGGGTGTCGAATCCTCCCGTGGCAATTTTTTCCCCGTCGTCACTGAAACCAGCGAAGACCCCACCCGGCATAGAAAATAGTCCACTGTTTGGCGCCTGCAACGCCGGCAGCTCGCGGCCGTTTGCTACGTCCCAGAGTTTGACCGTGTAACCATCCGACATGGCGAGCAGGCGCGCATCACGGCTGAATCTTACCGGGCTCGAAACCTGGGTCGTCGCTCCCAGGTCGCGCTCATTAGCCCGGCTGGTCACGTCCCAAAGCTTGACCCGTTTGTCGACGACGCCCGCCAGGATCAAGTGACTGTCGGGAGCGAACGCCATATCGACGCTTGAGAAATCCTTGCCGGAAAGGTTCACTTCGCGTATCACGCGGCCTGAGTTGAGGTCCCAGAACTGAATTTTGTTTTCTCCCTCAGTTGATACGCGTGCGAGCTGAGTTCCATCCGTGCTCAGCGCGGCACCGCCCTCACCGCCCATCATCGCCAACGTATTCAAGCCGCCGGCGCCCATGGTGGATATCACTTGTGCCGTCGCTAGATCCCAAACCCTGACGGCATCGCTTATGGTCACCAGTCGATTGTTCGAACTGAAACCGATGAAATAGATTCCGCCAATCGAAGCCAGTCCGCCTTCACCAGACGTTAGCGTTTGCACTTCGCGACCGCTGGTCACCTCCCAAACCTTGACTGTATTTTCGCCCCCGGCGGCGGCGATGAAACGGCCATCACGGCTGAAGGCGATCGCCGGCGACATGCCCATCGCGCTCTGTTTGCCGCTCGAGAGATTGCGCAGCTCGCGCCCGGTTGCGGTGTCCCATAGCTTGATGGTGTTGCTGCGAAATGTCGCGGTCGCGAGCAGACGACCATCCGGACTAAAAACAAGCCGGGTCGCGCCGAAGAAATTGTTGTAGCCCGTCTGAAGCACCAGCTCCGGTTTGCCCTCACGTGTTTGCGACGCGGTCTGGGGACTATTCGCCGCGCCGCTGCTTTCTACACCGAGGCCGCGTTTGTCGGGAGTCGGCGTAGGCGCAGGTGTTTGCGCGAGCGCGACGCAGGCGACCGCGTTGAGCAGAACCATTGCGAAAGCAAACTCGATAAGACTAGTGATCTGCGGCTTGAAGTTTTTCGACGTTGTTATCATTGGTTCTAATTACAGTCCCGAGCAAGAAGGATAGCTGCTCGATCCTAATTCCTCGTGTATTATTCCCGCGCTCTACCATCCCTGCAACAATTCAGCCGCCAATAGCCTGGCTGAAGTCTTAGGAGCGTCAAAATGCTAACCAAACTTTCTTTATTTTTGTGCGTGGTGTGCGCCATCTTTCTGGTAGGTTGCGCCAAGACTGAAACTAATACCAACAGTAACGCCAACACAGCAGCTACCAAGACCACAACCCCGGCATCAACCACAGCAACAACGGCTAGCGCGGACAAGATTGGCGTGCCGGAATGTGACGAGTACATCGCTGCCTACGACGCTTGCGTCTCAGGCAAAGTTCCCGAAGTAGCCCGCGCCCAATACAAAACGGCCTTCGACCAATTGCGCGCGTCGTGGAAAAAACTAGCCGACAACCCGCAAACCAAACCTTCGTTGGCTATGGCCTGCAAACAAGCCACCGAGCAGGCGCGCACCGCGATGAAAACCTACAACTGCACGTTCTGATCGGTCTCATCAGTTTGAGGAAGCGACATAACCGGAGCGGGGGCAAGCCCGCCTTCCTGACCTGAGAGCTTTTCAACGTCGAGTTTGAATCATGAATGTTAAGCTCTCAAGATAGCCACCGCCGAGTTGGTACTGGATCTCTCAGGTTGGGAAGGCGGGCTTGCCCCCGCTCCTTCATGAAAACTTCGCGTGCTCGAGCAGCAGCAGTCCGATCGAGACTGCCGCCAGTGCATACATCACCGGATGAATATCTCGCCGCCGGCCAACAATCAAATACAGGCCCACGTGGGAGATGAAACCCCAGAGAATTCCCTGCGTGATTGAGAAGGTGAGCGGGATCAGAATTATCGTCAGGAATGCCGGCAGACCCTCTTCAATTTTCGAGAAGGTAATCTTTCCCACGCTGCGAAACATCGAAGCGCCCACCAGTATCAGCACCGAAGCTGTTGCATAAGCCGGCACCATCCCCGCCAGCGGCGCCAGAAAGAAACACGGCAGAAAACAAAGCGCGGTAAACACCGAAGTCATTCCGGTGCGCCCGCCCATGTTGATTCCGGCCACGCTCTCGATGTACGCAGTGCCGGAAGATGTTCCGGCCACGCCCGCTCCGAGCGTGGCAAACGAGTCGACAATCAAACCCTGCTTCAGGTTTTTTGGATGACCGTGTTCATCGAGCAAGTCGGCGGCATGCGCCACACCAATGAAGGTAGAGATCGAATCAAACAGGTCGGTAAACAGGATGCCGATAATCGCCGGCAGCAGAGACAGTTTCAAGGCGCCGAGAATATCCAGTTTGAAAAGGACAGTTTTGAAATCAGGAGCGCTGAAGATATGTTCGGCGGGTTTTACCAAACCAAAAGCCCAGCCCGCCAATGTGGCGAAGACTATGCCGGCGAGAAACGCGAGCGCGCTCTTACGCGTGAGCAGCCAAACCGAGACCGCCGTGGCGATGATCGTTAGCAAGGCCGGCACGCCGAGCGTTCCCAACTTAACGAAGGTTACCGGATCCGGAGCGATCATTCCGGCGTTCTTAAGTCCGATAAACGTCAGAAAAATACCGATGCCGGCGGCGGTCGCGAGTCGTAGTTCAGTAGGAATTGCTTTGGCGATCGTTTCGCGAATGGGTGTAACGGATATAACGAGGAACAGAACACCGGCCCAAAACACAATTCCCAGGGCCACCTGCCACCAGATCTTCTGCGTGAGAATTATTGTGAACGTGAAGTAAGCATTGATGCCCATGCCGGGCGCGACCGCAAAAGGCAGCCTGGCATAGAGGCCCATGAAGAGCGTCATGACAAAGCACACCAACACCGTCGCGGTGAGCACGCCACTGAAAGCCATGCCCGTTCCGGGTGTAGAAAGAATTGAAGGATTCACCACCACGATGTATGACATCGTGAAAAACGTGGTGATGCCGGCGATGACTTCGGTGCGGAGGCTGGGCTTGGAGACAGGCGGTGTTGTCATCAACGTCTGGTTCGATTTGGATGGTTTGACCGTGGGAAGTTTATGTTACTTCTGTTCAATGCAGCAATTTATTCACATATGAACCAGGCACAAGCGAAACTCCTGGTCACCTTCTAAAATAACAAACCCGAAGGTTGCCCTTCGGGTTTGTTGTTGTCAGCTTGCAGGGAGTTCCCGGTCGCTGCTTGCTGAATCTCTGCAAAGGCGCGTGCCTTACTGTCGCCTAGCCATCACAGTTTCCGTAGCTCGCTTCTCCCGTGCCAATTTGCGTACCTTCTCTGATTGCGACCTGGGGGCTTGCATCCCCGTATCGTCTCCCGGCAGCCATGCCTGCGCGAAGAAAAACTGATCACCATAACGGTAGAACACCAGTCTCGCTTTGTCCTGTGTCCTCCCGATGACGCTATTGGTTCGGACCAACGCACTGCGGTTGCCATTCTGGCTGCGGATCTGGAGCACCTTCGCGGGCGACTCGGGATTCACACACCGCACGGTGTATTCTCCGGCCGGCATAAACTCTTCGCCGATGCTGAATGCGAACGGAATATTGGCTACTATCTTAGGGTTCCCGTTGGTTTGGGCCTTCGCGGTGGAAAGGCCGGCAACGGTCACGAAGATTATCCCGGTGATGATTAAGTAAGCTTGCTTTTTCATGAGTATTCTCCTTCGACTAGTGTTTGCTGGGTCTGAAGCTGAGTCCCACGCGGTTGTTTTCTGGGGCGGCCATCCTTTTGGCCTCCGCTTCGTCCCCGAAAGCTCCTACATTTACTAACGCGGACACTCGGCGGATAATCCCTCACGGCCCCAAAACTTCTTGAGGTAGAATCCATCAGCAGACCCTCGCAACGCAGCGGTACCCGAAGATTCGGATACCTAACTCTTCTTCGAACCCAGCGAACTGCCCATTGAAATGCAATCACAAGATGGCATAACGCAACTCCTGACTCGTTGGGGCAATGGCGATCCAACGGCCCTCGATCAGCTGATGCCAATGGTTCATAGCGAGCTGCGCCGGTTGGCAAGCAACTATTTGCGCCGCGAGCGCCGAAATCACACGCTGCAACCCACCGCTCTGGTTAATGAGGCGTATTTGAAGCTAGTCGATCAAAAGACAGCTAAATGGCAGAACCGGGCGCAGTTTTACGGTATTGCGGCCCAGCTCATGCGCCGCATTTTGGTGGACCACGCGCGGCAGCATAAGGCGGTGAAACGAGGCGGCTCGGATCAGCAGCGGCTTTCGATTACCAGCGCAGACCGGCGAGTAGCGAAACCCGATCTCGATGTTTTGGCTTTGCATGAAGCACTGGAAGAGCTTGCTACTATCGACGCGCAGCAGGAGCGCATTGTTGAGTTGAAATTCTTTGGCGGCCTCTCGATCGAGGAAACCGCGGAGGTGCTTCAGGTAGGTCATGCCACTGTTGAACGCGACTGGAAAATGGCGCGCGCGTGGCTCAGACGGAAGCTTGATTAATACTCCTGAGGGACGGTGGACTCTTCCTCCGCGTTGGTATTAGGCGAGTTCATCCAAAGCGGGCGGTGTCGCGCGGCGTAGTCAACAGCGATGTCGTTCGATCAGCGGCTTAAAATGAGCTCCGAGCGCTGCGTCTCAGACCGCACTCGAGCGACAAGAGCTATGACTCCAGAACGCTGGCAACAAGCCAAGGAGATATTTCATTCGACGCTTGATCGCGCCCCGGGCGAGCGAGCGGCTTTCTTGGCTGACGCCTGCGGCGGCGATGAATTGCTGCGTCGTGAAGTTGAGTCGCTCATCTCTTCACATGAGAAGGACGGCAGCTTTATCGACTCCCCTGCCTACCAAGCTGCGGCGGAAATACTCACGACCAGGGGTGACTCCATCGTTGGTCAAACGGTCGACCACTACAAGATTCTCTCCCCGCTCGGCAAAGGCGGAATGGGCGAAGTCTTTCTGGCGGAGGACAGCAAACTCGGACGAAAGGTCGCCCTCAAATTTCTTCCAACTTCGCTCCTTAGTGATCCGGACCGCATGCGCCGATTCGAGCTCGAAGCGCGTGCTGCCTCTGCGCTCAACCAGCCAAACATCCTCACGATTCACGAAATCGGGGAAGCTGGCCAGCGCCGTTTTATCGCCACCGAATACATCGAAGGCGAGACGCTGCGACAGCGAATGTGGAGTGGACCTTTAACCGTCATCGAAGCGCTGGGAATCGCTGAGCAGGTTGCCTTAGCTCTCGGGGCAGCTCACGCCGCTGGAATTATTCATCGTGACATTAAACCCGAAAATATCATGCTGCGTCGTGACGGTCTGGTGAAAATCCTCGACTTTGGTTTGGCCAAGCT
>Ga0180089_1000019_pt1 | contig 14176 bp, 11 predicted proteins | sample EasRiv860_16_10D_FD_123016 | JGI IMG/M metagenome (GOLD analysis project Ga0180089, IMG submission 123016) | Soil microbial communities from meander-bound floodplain in the East River, Colorado, USA - East River metaG ERMLT860_16_10D | ecosystem: Environmental > Terrestrial > Soil > Floodplain ... | reverse complement strand
CCAGCTCAAGGATGTTGGTCGAACTATTCGACATCGATCCTAACATGGTTTACCTGTGACAACTAAACGCCTTTTGCCTGACGACGAGATACAGTTTTGATCGAGACAACCGGAGTCTGATTGAGTATCATCGAGGCCTCCTCGTTCAGTGGATCATGCAGGATGGTTCTTATGCGCGGCCTCCTTCGCTACGTCTTCGTTTTAGCCTTGAGCTTTGGCTGTACTGGACTCTTCTCCCAGGCGAATTCCCAAACAAAGAACCCGAAAAAGCCTGTGACCGGAAGTGTCTCGGGAAGAGTCACTCTGCACGGCAAAGGCGCCGCCGGCATTATTGTTGGTGTTCGCAACACCGACTTTTCAACCCAGCCGCTGCCGGCAATCAAAGCCACAACAGACTTTGACGGCAACTACCGAATCACAGGGATACCTGCGGGAAGCTATCAAGTTTCACCAATGGCCCCGGCCTACGTCGTCACAGATCTTGTGGCGGCCCGCGCGAGGGGAAGAACTCTCTTGCTGTCGGAGGGAGAGGACGTTCAGGAGGTCGACTTTTCGCTAGAGCGTGGCGGCGTGATTGCGGGAAGGGTCACCGATGCCGCCGGACGCCCCGTGGTCGAAGAACGACTGACGCTCGTGCCTGCGGATCAGAGCAAACAGAACCAGCAGATGTTTGGTCCTGGCATGGGAAGTGGAGCACAAACTGATGATCGCGGCGTTTATCGGATCTATGGTCTGGTTCCGGGGCAGTACAAGATCTCTGTCGGGCGGGATAACGACAGCTATTATTCGACCACAGGTGTTGGGCGCGTCGCATACAAGCGGACCTTTTATCCAGACGCGACCGATCCAGCCGAGGCCAAAGTTATTGAGGTGACTGAAGGCTCTGAGGCGACAAATATCGATATCACACTTGGTCAGGCATTGCCGGGTTTTGTAGCAAGCGGAAGAGTCGTTGACGGCGAAACCGGCCGGCCAGTGTCTCTGAGGTTGGGTCTCCGCCGGGTGTTGAATAACGACTACGCGGGTATTAATGCGTCCGTGAGCGCAAACAGTCAGGGCGAGTTTCGTTTGGAAAACATAACACCCGGGAAGTATGTGGTTTTGATTTTGCCGGTACAGGGTATTGAAACGCGTGCCGACCCCGTGAGCTTTGACGTGGTTGATCAGAATGTGAATGGATTGCTGGTTAAGACTTTCAAAGGACTGAGCGTCAGCGGCAATGTCATCATCGAAGGAAAACCCGACAGTAGCCTCGCCGCCAAGCTCGCCGAGTTACGTCTTTATGCTTATGTTCGCAATGAAGGCGCGAGCGCAGGTTTCGGGCATTCATCACCGTTTAGTGCTGACGGGAGTTTCCGCATAGGCGGACTAAGTCCAGGCACTGCAGACTTCACGCTTGGCTCTCAAGAGGGTCGTCCGCTGGTGAACTTCGCTATCTCGCGCGTCGAGCGCGATGGAGTGGTTCAGCCGCGAGGTCTCGAGCTCAACTCCGGTGAGCCGCAGGTTACCGGCGTGAAGATCTTTTTGAGATACGGAACAGGATCGGTTCGTGGAGAGGTGAAAATAGAAAATGGTCCGCTACCTGCAGGCGGGCGCGTGATGGTTTCGCTCAAGAAACTGGGTGAGACGGAGTCAAATATCAGACCCTACACCCCGGATTTACGCGGACACTTTTTGATAGAGGGTGTCAGTGCAGGAGAATATGAGGTACGCGTTCAGGCAAATGTGCCACGGCGTGAACCGCCTTCCGCGAGGCAACAGATCACCGTCAGCGAGGGGGCGGTCAGCGATGTCGTTATCACCGTGGATCTAAAACCGAAACCGGGGCAACCAATGAGCCCCTGAGCCTGCGAGGTCTGCGGTCAATGTTTATGAGTCCTGCAAGTCAAAACCTTCACAACACTTTGCTGTGGTTGCTCGTGAGCATCGCCACGATTCTGGTCGTTTCTCAAAACGTGGTCGCACAGGAGGAGAGCAAGAATGCTTCGGCACGGACTGGCGCGATTAGTGGACGCGTAGTCAATGAAAATGGCCAGCCTGTTTCACACGCTGCTATTTTCGTTGGCTCACCAACGGATTCGACGCAAGCGCGTGCGACTAGCACCGATGACAATGGAAACTTCCAGTTGAGTAGTCTCGACGCTTTGGTTTACACGGTCAGTGCGTCAGCACCGACCTATGTCACGCTGCCGCGCGACCCTGAGGCTTTGCCTTCGTATTATCGAATCGGCGACTCAGTAACGATCAGCCTGATCAAAGGCGGCGTGATTACAGGGACCGTCACATCGTCGACGGGAGAGCCGCTGGTCCAGGCCGGCGTGCGCGCAATACTGATTCGTGACGCTAACGGCAAGCCGCCCAGCTTCGGTCGCTTCGTAGTTGAAAGATCAACCGACGATCGCGGCCTTTACAGAATTTATGGTTTGTCCACCGGCACCTACATTGTCGCGGCTGGCGGGCGCGGAACAGTTTATTTTTCCAACAACGCTTACGACACCGATGCACCAACCTATGCTCCATCGTCAGCGCGCGATGCGGCAATGGAGGTCAACGTCCGAGCCGGCGAAGAAACAACGGTGGATATTCGTTATCGGGGCGAACCAGGACACACAGTCAGTGGCGCCGTCAATGGACCAATCGCGCCAAACTCCAGCGCCAATATTACCCTCGCGCAAATTGTGAATGGAGTTCCCCTACCCAGCGGTTTTTCCGTTCAGGCGTTCAATCGTAAAGGATTCGCTTTTTATGGAATAGCGGACGGAGAGTACGATCTCATCGCACAATCAGTCATAGGTCCGCGCGAGATTATTGCGTCAGAGTCGCGAAGGATAACGGTCAAAGGCGCGGACGTTTCCGGCATTGAACTTGTCGTCAGAGAGCTCGCTTCGATTAGAGGGCGGCTGGTGTTGGAGACAACTACCGCAGCCGACTGTAAGAACAAGCGCCAACCGGTGCTTTCGGAAACGGTGTTGGTTGCGCGTCGCAGCGAGAAGAATACGCCGAAAGATCAACTCGCATTTCCCAATTCTTTTGCCCAGAGCGTGCCTGACAAGTCTGGGGATTTTGCGCTGAGAAACCTGGCGCCCGGGCAGTTTAGGCTGAACACGCGATTCTTTGCTAAGTATTGGTATCTGCGTTCGATGGTTCGCGAAAATCCTGGGGTGCCAATCCTGAGAACCGGACTGGTCAACCGGCAGGCGGACGTGGCGCGCAACGGGATCAACCTAAAGTTTGGCGAGCGGATAAGCGGAGTAACTATTACGCTGGCTGCAGGCGCAGCCTCGCTTCGAGGAGCGGTGAAACAGCCGCAGGGCGAAAGCTTGCCGGCCAAACTCTACCTGCACCTGGTTCCGGTTGAAAAAGAGAGTGCCGAAGACGTCTTGCGATTCTTTACGACTGCGGTGCAGGCCGACGGTACGTTTGCCTTCAACAACCTGCCGCCGGGCCGCTACTGGGCTCTTGCTCGACCGGCGGCTGATACTGACCCGCAGTCTGATGCAGCGCTACGCTCTTTTGAGGAAGGCGACACTCGCCTGAAAATACGACGCGCCGCCGAAGCCGCCAGGGCCGAAGTAGAATTCAAGCCCTGTCAGAATGTCGTTGACTATCAATTGCCGTTCAAAATTTCGTCGCTCAAGAACTAAAGACTGTGCGAGTGAAAGGGCTACGTGCGACATCACACGTAGTAGCCAGGCAAGCACCAAAGTAGAAAAGTCAAGGTCAAAAACTCAAAGTGTTTGATCCGGCTTTTCACTTGGATCTGAATCGCTTGACGCTTTGCAAGACGAGTTGCTAGACTCAAAACACTTACCAAGTTAGGGCCCCGGCGCTTTACCGCGTCGCTCGGATTTCCCCCAGACCCGCGCGTGCGGCGCAGTCTGATTTTCAAACCCAATGGAGGTGCTGCAGTGGGCTTCAAAGTCGGCCAGAAGGTTGTTTATCCTAATCACGGCATCGGAACCATCGAGCAGATTGAACAGAAGCAAATAGGTGCTGCTTTGCTCCCTTTCTATACGCTTCGGCTCGCTGCTAATAACTCACTCGTACTAGTTCCCGTCTCAAATGCTATGGAAGTCGGTCTGCGGTCGCCAATCTCCTCAGGCGAGTGCGAAATGCTTTTCAAAGTGTTGGCTGATGATTTCTCCTTCCCAGCTCACGATTGGAAGGACCGGTTCAAAGACTTTTCCGAAAAGATGCGGACCGGCGACGTTTTTGAAGCGGCTGAAGTGCTTAAGCATTTGACGTATCTAGGTAACCTGAAGCCCCTTTCATTCCGTGAACAACGGATGCTCGAACGGGCTCGCTACCTGGTGATTTCGGAATTGGCCGCCGTCTGTCGCCAGCCGGAATGCAACATCGAGCCGCGCGTTGAAGAAGCACTCACTCGTGCCTGCATGAAGCATGACCGCCGGCCAGCCCGCGCACGTGCCGCCGGGGCTGCCACGGGCCACTAACATTCACTGGGATCGCGGGCGTTTCACCCGCCACCGGGGGCGTTAGTTCGAGTTACCCTTACGAAAATCAAAAAATCCTGGCAACGCGTTCACTGCGCGGAGTCGGACGCCGCATGTCCGCGAGCTCAGTCATACGGTAGAGCTTGACCTCAAACCACAATAGATGCCCCCAGACGTCGCCTATTTGCGCCATGATTCGCGTGCTATAATGCCCGACCTGAATCAGTTTCCGCCTTTAGACAATGGACGAATCCGGCAGTAATCTCACCCAAAGTTTCCCGCAGAGGGCTTCATCAGCCGCGCTGCCCGTATGATTGCACTACTAAAACTAGCTGCGATCGCGTTTCTCGTTGCCACCAACGGGTTTTTCGTCGCGTCTGAATTCGCGCTGGTATCGGTTCGCCGGGCTCGGTTGGAAGCGCGTGCAGCCGTCGGCAGCAAAAACGCCAGAGCGGCGCTTCGACTACTCGATAACCCGACGATCTTCATTTCCGCAGTGCAATTTGGCATCACGCTCGCTTCGCTCGCCCTGGGATGGATCGGCGAGCCGACAGTCGCTCGACTACTCGAGCCAATCGCTTTAGCTATTGCGTCCGAAGGCCGCGCCGGTTATGTGGCCCATTTAATGGCGATTATTATCGCTTTTTCGCTAATCACATTCATGCATATCGTTTTCGGTGAATTAATGCCGAAGATGGTCGCTCTTGAACGCGCCGAGAGAATTGCGCTTTTCTGCTCGCGGCCGCTGGAACTGTTTGCGAAAGTGTTCGGCGCGCCGCTCTGGATCTTCAACTCGGTGGGCGCTTTTCTCGGTCGCCTGATTGGTCTCAAGTCAACTTTGGATCACGCGGCTGTGTACACCGAAACTGAGCTTCGTCAGCTGATAGACGTGGCTCGCGATAGTGGCTATCTGCGCGCCGAAGAAAGACGCCTGATTCATCGTGTGTTTGAGTTTTCCGACACGCTGGTGCGCGAGGCGATGGTCCCGCGAACCGAGATGGCGGCAATTCTAAACGACTCTTCGCTGGATCAGATTAGCAGGGCTTTTCAACAGTATGGCTATTCCCGTCTGGCAGTCTATAAAGAGTCGCTTGATAACGTGATGGGCTTTCTTCATAGCAAAGACGTAATGCCATTTCTATTGTGCCCCGAGAAGTTTCGGCTTGAGGAGGCGCTGCAGCCGCCTCTCTACGTAGTTGATACGGCACGCCTCGAAGATGTGTTACGGCAAATGCAAAAGGCTAAGTCGCATTTCGGATTTGTGGTAGATGAACATGGCGGACTCGAAGGCATCATCACGCTCGAAGATTTGTTGGAGGAAATTGTTGGCGACATTTCGGATGAACATGATGAAGAGGTGAATGAACAAATCATGGCAGCCGGCGAAAATAGGTATGTTCTTGCTGGAGGGTTGGCGGTGCGGGATCTAAACCGCCGGCTCAAGCTTTCGTTGCCGGAGTCGGAGAGTTACACGACAATTGCCGGTTTCCTGATGACTGAGGCCGGCCACATGCTTAAACCAGGCGACAAAGTAAACTACAACGGGCTTATATTTGAGGTGGATCGCGTGGAGCGGCGTCGCGTTATTACAGTGCGCCTGGAATTGCCCGCCGTAGACCAGCAGACGACCCCAGCCGCTGAACCCGCGAGTGAAGGCGCCCGCGCCGCAGGGTGATTTCAAGTGAACGCTGGGAGCGCGGGTGTGCCGCTCAATCGGGCGCAAAAAATGTAAATGGGAGCGAAAAGATGAGCTGGATTGAAGGTGTAATCGCGCGGGAGATTCTGGATTCACGTGGTAACCCCACCATCGAAGCGGAAGTGACTTTGATTGGCGGCGAGGTTGGCCGAGCGGCGGTACCGTCAGGAGCATCTACCGGTGAACATGAAGCCGTTGAATTGCGCGATGGGGACCAGAAGCGTTATGGCGGCAAGGGCGTCCTAAAGGCCGTCCGCAATGTGAATGAGGTTATAGCGCCGGAAATGGACGGCATGGATGCACTCGATCAGGCAGAGATTGATAGCGCCTTGATCGCGCTTGATGGCACACCGACGAAGTCGAAGCTTGGCGCCAACGCGCTGCTGGCCGTCTCGATGGCTACCGCGCGCGCCGCTGCCGCTTACCTGGAAGTTCCTCTCTACAAATATCTCGGTGGTCCTAACGCGCGCACGCTGCCGGTACCGATGATGAATATCATCAACGGAGGCGCGCACGCCGATAACAACGTCGACTTTCAGGAATTCATGATCGTGCCCGTTGGGGCCGAGAGCTTTAGCGAAAGCCTGCGCATCGGCACGGAGATTTTTCACACTCTAAAAGCAGTACTTAAGAAAAAGGGCTACGCGACCAGCGTCGGCGACGAAGGCGGCTTCGCTCCCAACCTGCGCTCCAATGAGGAAGCGATCGAGACGATCCTCGAAGCGATTGTTCAAGCCGGCTACGCTGCCGGGAAAGACTGTCTGTTGGCGCTTGACCCCGCAGCGAGTGAGTTTTACGACGGTAAATCTTACGTCTTCAAGAAGAGCGATAAACGGGAATTGTCGAGCGATCAAATGGTGCAGTTTTGGAAAGGATGGTCTGAGACTTATCCAATAATTTCGATTGAAGACGGCATGGCTGAAAATGACTGGACTGGCTGGAAGACGCTGACTGACGAACTGGGCCGGCGAGTACAACTTGTTGGCGATGATCTATTTGTGACTAATACTGAATTCCTGCGCAAGGGAATTGAGCTCGGCGTCGCAAACTCAATCCTGATCAAGGTAAATCAAATTGGAACTCTCACTGAAACTCTGGATTGCATTGAGCTTGCGAAAACAAGTGGGCGCACCGCCGTTATCTCTCATCGTTCGGGCGAGACGGAAGATCCCTTTATCGCTGATCTAGCGGTCGCAACAAACGCGGGTCAGATCAAGACCGGCTCGCTTTCTCGAACTGATCGAATTGCCAAGTACAATCAACTCCTGCGCATTGAAGAAGACTTGCGGGGAGCGGCACGTTATCCAGGTCGTGCTGCCTTTAAGGTGAAACATGAATCTGTCAGACATCAGGCATCTGTTTGATTACACCGAGTGGGCCAACGAGCTGGCGCTAAAGGCGGCGGCGGAGCTATCCGACGCAGATCTTCGACGGGATTTCAAGATTAGTCACAGCTCGATCTTCGCAACGCTGCTGCACATGGCCGGGGCGGAATGGATTTGGCTGGAACGCTGGCAGGGCCGATCGCCCGCGGGCAAGGAAGCCTGGTCGTTTTGGACGAGCGACTCGTGTGCTGACCTCAAAGTTCTGAATCAGCGCTGGCTCGAAGTCATCGAACGACGCGCGCAGTTAATTTCAGAACTAGACGAGCCTGGTTTGGCGGCTGAACTGCCGTTCAAGCTTCTCAGCGGCGATCCGAGCACGCTGCGGCTCGTGGATCAAATGCAACACGTCGTCAATCATGCGACACTGCACCGCGGACAAGTAGTGGGTATGATTCGACAGCTCGGCATCGCGCCGCCATCTACCGATCTGCTGTTTTATTTGCGGCGCGAAATACCTGCATAGTTAGTTAATTCATTCCGACTATGGCTGAATCATGGGAGCGTGACGGTTATTTGATCAGTACCGATCGCTCGCGTCTTAACATCGAACTAATTCACGACTTTCTCTCCAAGACATCTTACTGGGCGATCGGGCGGGCGCGCGATGTTGTGCAACGCTCAATAGATAATTCACTTTCTTTCGGAGTTTACAAAGGGAACGATCAGGTTGGATTCGCACGCGTCGTGACAGACTACGCGACTTTCGCCTGGATTGCCGACGTTTTCGTGCTGCCGGAACACCGCGGTCATGGGCTCTCCAAGTGGCTGATGGACGTGATGCTGTCGCACTCGAAACTGCAAGGATTCCGCCGCTGGGTCCTGGCAACCAAGGACGCGCAGGCGTTGTATGAACGTTTTGGCTTCATCCCACTGCATCGCCCCGAACGGTGGATGGAACGGCCGGATCCGAACATGCAGGAGAGTCCCGATTACTGGAAGAATGATCCATCGAGCTAAGAAAACTTCAGAGGCGATTAATTGAACCAAAAACGCGGACCGCTGGCATTGATCATCATTGACGGTTGGGGTTATTCGGCACGCAGCCAGGGCAATGCGATTGCCCTGGCTGCGACGCCTTATTACGACGAACTTTGTGAAAACTATCCCCAAACATTGCTGGAGGCTTCGGGCACTCGCGTGGGTTTGCCCGGCGGGGTGATGGGCAATTCCGAGGTTGGGCATTTGAATATCGGAGCTGGGCGCGTCATCCGCATGGATGTCTCGCGAGTCGATAATGACATCGAGACCGGACAATTTTTCCGTAACCCAGTCCTGCTGGCGGCGATCAATCACGCCAGGACGCAAGGGACTGCGCTCCACCTGATGGGATTAGTTTCTGATGGTCAGGTGCATTCCTCTCAGGAACATCTCTATGCACTGTTGCGCCTGGCCAAACAACACGTACTGGAGCGTGTATTCATTCATTGCTTCCTTGACGGCCGCGATACACCACCGTCGTCCGCCGCTCACTACATTGCACGGTTACAGATGAAGATCCAGGAGATCGGTTGCGGCCAGATCGCGTCAATCATCGGACGCTATTACGCAATGGATCGAGACAAGCATTGGGAAAGAACTGAGCGCGCCTACGATTTGCTAGTCAAAGGTAAGGGCGAACGAGTTACCGGTCCGGTTGCAGCAATCCGACAATTCTATGACCGTGGAATCACTGACGAGTTTATTGAGGCTACGATCGTCGTTGGAGCTAATGGCGAGCCGGTGGCAACAATCCAGAATGGCGACGCCGTTATCTTTTTCAACTTCCGGCCCGACCGCGCGCGTCAACTTACGAGAGCGCTGGCGATTTCCGGCTTCGCTGAGTTTGACGTGTCTGGCCGGCCCCAGATTCATTTTGCATGCTTCACTGTCTACGACCGTTCGCTTCCGCTACCAGTTGCTTTTCCTCCGCACGATCACAAAAACGTGCTCGCGGAAGTCTGGGAAAAGATCTGCGTGCGCAATTATCGTTTGGCAGAGACGGAGAAGTACGCGCATGTCACGTATTTCTTTAATGGCGGCGTGGAAAAAGAGCATGACTGTGAGCGACGTCTACTCGTTCCCTCGCCGCGGATCGCTACGTACGACTTGCAACCTGAAATGTCGGCGTTCGAGGTGACTGACAATGTCCTGCGCGGAATAGACGAACGAGAGACTGACGTATTCATTATTAACTTCGCTAATCCGGATATGGTGGGCCACACTGGCAAACTGGATAAGACGATTGAGGCTTGCCAGTATGTTGATACTTGTCTGGGTTTGATTACGAAAAGTATTCGGCAGGCGCGGGGTGTGACATTGATTACGGCAGATCACGGAAACGCGGAACAGATGATCGATCCTGAGTCGGGCGGTCCACACACCGCGCACACCCTTAATCCGGTTCCGTTCCACTTGATCGATGAAGCGTCTCGTGGATTGAAGTTACGTGAGGGCGGTGCGCTGGAAGACGTGGCTCCTACTGTGCTCGGTTTGCTTGGTAACGAAAAGCCGGAAGAGATGACCGGCCGCGATCTACGATACCTGGATTGAAGCAGTTCAGCCTTCAATCCCAGGTTTCGATTTTTCAAGAGCAAGCCAGAGCTTAAAGTCTGAAACTGTCTGAACTTTGGTTGAAAGATTTAGAAGTGTTTGATCCTCGCAACATCCTGGTAATTGATTTTGGTCAACTTGGCGATGTCGTGCTTAGTTTGCCGGCGCTCGGCGCCATTCGAAAGCGATTTCCGCAAGCGCGGCTCACAGTGGCAGTAGGAAAGCCGGGCGCTGACGTGATCGCTCTATCCGGTTTTGCGGATGAGACGCTGATCGTGGATCGTGTCGCGTTGCGCGACGGCTTCAAGGCTGTGTCGGTTTTTCTCGTCTTCAAACTTGTCAAGGAAGTCAGAGCGAGGAAGTTTGATTTCGTCATCGACCTGCACAGCCTCTCTGAAACAAATCTGCTCGGGTTTTTGTCCGGAGCTCCAAAGCGTCTCTATGCCCGGCGGCCGGGACGCTCGTTGGATTATCTTGCTAACTTTAAGCCGCGCCCACCCGTCGAAACCGATCATCGCCAACGACATCTCATCGATCGCTATCTGGATGTCCTGCGCCCGCTCGATATCGAGAACCCCGAACGTCTGCCAACTCTGAAAACTCGGCCGGTGGACGCCGCGGTGCTCGAGCGCATTTTAGTCAAGGCCAGGGCCGAATCCGGCGCGCCGCTGGTGGGACTTTTCCCCGGTGCCGGCCACCCCAGCCGGCGCTGGCCGCTGGAACAGTTTGCCAGCCTCGCAGATTTTTTGATTAGAAACGATCAGATCCGGGTCTTGGTTTTTGTAGGACCTGAGGAGCGTGATTTCATCAGGGAGATTCGCCGGCAGTTTCCGCCTTCTGTCGTCATTCTTGATCAACTCACTATTCCGCAACTGGCAGCGGCGCAAGCCCGGCTGGCGGCGTTCGTTTCAAATGACACAGGCCCCATGCACATTGCATCAGCGGTTGGAACCCCGGTAGTGCTCCTGCTTGATAAGCGCGCGCCCGAAAGTTATTTGCCGCAAGGCGATCGGCACCGCGTAATCTATAACAGCGTCATTGGGGACATCACAGTTGATGAAGTCTATGAAGCGACCAGAGCTATTCTGGCGTCAGGGAGGACGGCGACGCTGTTCGCAAGTTAAGGCGTAATTAGTCTAACTCCGGATCCCGGGCGATTCCCTCGTCTTCACTATGAAAAGCAGTTTCACCACAACTCGCAGTCTTAGTCTCAAGGTCCTGTTAGTCCTTTTTCTTTCGGGCGTCGGTCTGTTGCTGCTACGACCTCTAGTTGCAAGCAAAGGGAAAGACAAAGAACAGCCAGAGCAGGCGGCGGTTTCTACGAAGTCGTCCTCCGCCGAGTCTAACGATCTGGCTAGCCGCATAGATAGTGCAATTAATGAAAGTGACGGTGTGGCGCGCTGGGGCATTTCCGTTATCTCGATGGCTGATGGGTCGAAGGTCTACGAGCGAAACGGCGATAGGCTTTTCACTCCGGCCTCCAACATGAAAATTTTTACCACCGGCGTTGCTTTGGATCTGCTTGGAGTTGATTACCGCTGGCGAACCTCGGTTTATGCGAACTCAAAACCCGATGCGAGCGGCCGTGTTAATGGTGATCTCATACTCTACGGACGAGGGGCACCCGATCTCGTGGCGAGTAGCAAAGACGAGAACCGTGGCTCGCTGGCAAAACTGGCGGACGATCTCTATGCGCGAGGTGTAAGAAGCGTAAGTGGGAATGTTATCGGCGACGAAAGCTACTTTCGTGGTGACCCTTTGGGAGACGGTTGGCAGTGGACAGATCTTCAGTGGTACTTCGGCGCGGAAGCGAGTGCACTCTCCATCAACGGGAATGAGGTCGACATTAACTTCGTTCCGGCCAGCAAGGCCGGCGAATCAACTGTGAGGACAAGCGATACTGAGGGCTATGTGACGGTTCAAAACCGCATGTTGGCTGCGACAGACAGTAGTGCCCGATCAACAATCGGCGTGCATCGAGGGCTTTCTGATAACAACATTGAAGTGTGGGGAGAGTTTGCACCGGGCTCGAAAGGATTCGGTGCGCGACTTTCAGTTCATAAACCGGCGCTCTGGGCTGCGAAGTTATTTGGACGGGCCCTTAAGACGCGTGGCATACAAGTCCATGGTCAGACGCTCTCGCGTGATTCACGCGTACCTCAAAGTCAGCGTTTCGACCCGTCACATTCCGTCGAGCTGGTGTTCATACAAAGCGAACCGATGAGTGAGATAGCAAAGAAAACAAACAAGGAGAGCAATAATCTTTTTGCGGAGTTGATTCTCCGCACGCTTGGAAGAGAGCGTGGTGAGATGTCAGTGTCGCCTCAGGGAATGGGAAGAGAGAGAGGAGATGATGAATCTGGACTCGCTGTTGTCCGGCTGTGGCTGGAGCGGGCGGGAATTTCGACCACTCACCTGGCTTTGCATGACGGGTCAGGCTTGTCCAGGCTCAACCTGGTGACGCCAGAGACAAGCGCTCATTTTCTGCTTTCTCTTTCCAAAACAAATGTAGGGCCGGTTTTCAGGGAGTCCTTGCCAGTCGCTGGGCATGACGGAACTCTGGCCGGTCGGCTCAGGACGGTAACCAATAGCGTCTCTGCCAAGACCGGTTCCCTGACTTACGACAACTCGCTTTCAGGATATCTCACCACTTCCAAGGGACAACTATTCGCCTTTTCAGTCATGTGCAACGACCAAACCGGATCACTCAACAGCATCCGCGTAATAGACCAGATTATTACCCTGCTTGCGGCTTATCCAGACCTTCCTGCCGAAAAAAGTCAAAAATCGGAGTAATTCCCAACGTTCAGCCAATGTTGGCGCTAGACAAACGGCGTTTAACCGTTTATTATCGCATTTGTCAGGTTTTGCGGTAGGTCCAGCTACCCGCAGTCAACCCTCCTCCCATATCGAGTTTTCGGACAGACCCACCGCTTCAAGTCAGGAGTGAAATCAAATGGTCATACGGATAGGAAGTTTCCTTCTAAGTGCACTCGCGTTGGCAACATTTAGTGCCAATGCGCAGGCGCAGTCTAACCTTACTGCGAAATCAAGTGTCCCTCACTCGGTTCCCACGGCCGTGGTGGAAACCGATCGCATCAGGGATGGTCTGGTCGGGCCCGTGCGGCGAGTACGGACTGAAGTTGTCAAACTTTCAAATGAGGCAGGAAGAATTGCGGAAGGCAAACGCGCTGTTCTGGAAGTTGTGTCATACGACCTCAAGGGCAACAAAGTCGAGAACCAGTACTTCCCTATTGCCGGGGCGAACCTCACCGGTAAAGAGGTTTACAAGTATGACGATAAGGGAAACATCAGCGAGATGACTCTTCTGAACACGGATGGATCCTTGTTGGGCAAAGAGGTCTACAAATACGAATTTGATTTTGCGGGCAATTGGAACAAGATGACCACCTCGGTTGCCGTAATTGAAGGTGGCAGGATGTCTTTCGAGCCGACTGAAGTAACCTACCGATCGATCATGTATTACCTGGACGAGAACATGATGAAGATGGCTCAACCGGCATCACAACCGGCCACGGCGCCGTCCGGGCAGCCGAACACGTCCGCTTCAGTGCCTGCCGGCAATGTTGCCAGCTCGGAAAACAAGACACCTGCGGTTGTGCCTAAGCCTTCCTCCAACAGCAACAACTCAAACCCAATTCACAAAACATCTCCTTCGCTCCCTGGCGCGATGCCAAATGCTGCGGACAATCTCAGTGGTCTGGGATCCGTGGAATTGACCAGCGGGAGCACAGACTCGAATGTCGAGGCCACGACGGTGAACATCGAATCCGAACCACCGCCGCCTACTCCGCGGCCAGTGCTCAAACCAGTTTCGGGCGGAGTCCTTAATGGTATTGCTCTCAGCTTGCCATCGCCGATTTATCCCGAGAACGCCCGACGCTTAAGGACGGCAGGCATAGTTACCGTGGAAGTAGTCGTCGACGAAACCGGAAAAGTAATCTCCGCAGTGGCCACATCCGGACCTGCGCTTTTGAGAGATGTAGCCGTGCAAGCTGCATTGCGAGCACGATTCTCACCAACCAAGCTTTCAGGGCAGCCTGTTAAAGTTTCGGGGTTTATCAACTACAAATTCGCCCTCTCCTTATAAT
>Ga0180089_1000018_pt1 | contig 14292 bp, 7 predicted proteins | sample EasRiv860_16_10D_FD_123016 | JGI IMG/M metagenome (GOLD analysis project Ga0180089, IMG submission 123016) | Soil microbial communities from meander-bound floodplain in the East River, Colorado, USA - East River metaG ERMLT860_16_10D | ecosystem: Environmental > Terrestrial > Soil > Floodplain ... | reverse complement strand
TTCAAACAGTCAATCGCCACCTCCTCCGGATACACGCAGTCCCAGGGGTACAGCGTGGTTTCCAGATAGATGCTGGAATCCTCATTGTAATATTCGGGTAATTCCCGATAGGTTGGGTCAAACGACCGCATAGCCTCATCTTCAAAGAATTCGCGAGGCGTAATCTGCGTACCTTTGCTTATCCTGATCAGATCGTTGATCTCTTTCTGCCTTGCATACTCCTCGTAGCCCATTTTAGGAGCAGAACGCAGTCTGATCTTGTAGTCCTCATCGTATCCATACTTGTCAACGAAGTCTTTGAAAAGATCAGCGTCTCCCATCACTGACACATCGATTCCTATGCAGCCGTGGGTTCTGATCTGTTCTTTGCGAACAATCATGATCTCATTGTTGTTCTCGCTCAGGTCCCAGTTCCCTGGTAATACGGCGCCTATCCGGAGTGCATAGCTGCTGCGTGGTTGCAGCGGAGGTTGTCTTATGAAAGGACGACGGATCAGGTAGCCAATGTAGTAGTAGGTCTCGTGCGCCAACAACCCGAGCTGCTTTGCTCCGCCCTGATACCTGGTTGTGGGTGTGGGCGAAGGATGGGCGTCAAGGCCTAAATCGATGGCCATGGTCACTGCTCTCTTCATGTGAAGCGGGTCGCTGACGATCAGTACTCGCTTCAAACCTCTGGCGAGGGCCACCTCTCTGGCAAACAAAAGGTTCTCGTAAGTAGTATGCGACTTTTCCTCAACCAGGATATCTGCCGCAGAGATCCCTTGCTGTATCGCATATTGGCGCGCAGCCGACGACTCCGTCAGCTCGTTGCGATTTCCTTGTCCGCCGGTAAAAATTATTCTCCGCACCTTACCGCTACGACGGAGTTCCAGAGCATGGTTTATTCGCTCTTTGAACACAGGCGATACGTCACTGCCCCAAACGGCCGCTCCCAGCACAATCGCTGCGTCGGCAGGTTCGTCGGAGACGGTAGTGCCGAATAAATAGATACGAAGAGCGATAAGGCCGATCACCAGAATCAATGTGCCGAGGATTGCCGCTAGTATTCGGACGATTCTCTTCTTCATTGCTTCTTCGAGTTGACAGCGAAGGTTGGGCTTCGGAGGTTGGTTTTGAAAAAAAGAGTAGCCGGAGATAAACGCGGATGACGTGAATCTGAAAAGACTTTGAGACTGTCACCTTACTGTTCTTGGTTTAAGTCTGATCCGCGTTTATCCGCGCAAACCCGCGGCCGAATTATTTGTTCGCCTCGCGGCGCCCGCGCGCGATGAAATCCTCAATTTCAGACATCCTGCGTGGCAAGGCTTCGGTCATCCACTTCACACCGTTTGACGTAATCACCAGGTCGTCTTCAATGCGCACGCCGATGCCTTTGTATTTTTCGAATGCAGGTCGGACTGCGGCGATGAATTTTTCGTTCTCGGCGGTTTTCGGCAAGTTATCGAGCGCGTCCGGTCTGATATAAATTCCCGGCTCATTGGTGAAGACCATTCCCGGCTCCAATTTCGACCCGTAGTTGCCAACATCGTGCACGTTCATTCCCAGCCAATGTGAAGTACCGTGCATGAACCAGGTTCGATATTGGTCTGAATTTCGATCCGTGATCAGCCCTAGTTTCCATAGTCCCCCTTTGATTACTTCCTGCGAAGCACGGTGAACGTCTGATATTCTCGAGCCCGGGCGCGACGCCAAGCCCGCAGCTTCCTGCGCGTCGTAAACAATCTGATAGATCTCAGCCTGGGCCGGCGAAAACTTTCCATTAACAGGAAAAGTCCGGGTCACGTCGGCTGAGTAGTGCTCGTATTCGGCGCCGACGTCCATTAGCAACAGTTCGCCCGGTTTGACCCGACCTTGCGACTCCCCATAATGCAACGTGGTCGCGTTAGGTCCACAACCAACAATCGATGGATAACCCCAGTGATCGGCGTTGCGAAGTTTGAAGGTATAGGCCACCTGCGCGTCAACCTCGTATTCCCATTGCGCATCGCCCGCTGCTACCCAGGCGCGCTCGTGTGCCTCGGTAGTGATATCTATGGCGTGCTGCAGCAGTGCAAGCTCGAGCGCGGACTTTCTGAGTCGCAGCTCAGCGAAAATAGGCGTGGCGTTCTTTATGCTGTAGCCTGATGCCGACCTCGCCCAATCCGAAGCGAAACGTTGTTCCTGGCGATACTCCATGCTGTCGCCAGCTCCCGGCACGAGGAGATAGATCTCGCCGTCGTTGTCACCGGCTGCGGCAAATACCTTATCAAAACCGAGAGCACCGGGCGTTGCACTGCTCGCATTCAATGCCGAACCGGATGACATCAGAATCTTTTCAGGCTTGGGGCGATATGGCTGCCGATTGCGCAGCGCTTGCAGGAAAGGTCCAAACTCACCAGCCTCCCAAATTTCTTTGATGCCGGAAATCTGACTCGCCTCCTCCGGGCTATACATGTGGCCGGTCCAGGTTTCCGCACGCACATCGCGACGAGGTAGGAAAAGGATCGCGGGGAACGTTTCGTTGCCGGGAGTGAGCACCAGCGTCGCACCTTTTTGCTTTAGGTTCGTCAGGTAGTAGAGATTATTCTCCTGGCGATATTCGTAATCCACGTCATTAGTGTAGACCCGCGGCTCAGTGCTGAAGAGAATTAGAATCCCCTTATTGCCAATGGCCTGACCCACGCGCAATCGCCGGCTTGCAAGCTCTGTTAGGCGCGTATTCTCGTCAAAAACTGGGGCCGGCGGCGCCGTCCTGATCACGGAACTCTTCGCGTTCTCGGCGAAGCGATCTCCCGCTGCCACCGGTAAGGCGTTCAGCAAAAGTGCCAGAGCAACACAGCCGATCGCAGTCTTTGAATTAAGTAATCTCATAAAATCTCCGGGAAGGTCCTGGACTTGTAACAAACAAGTTAACTTGCAAGGCTTGGAGACAAGGAAAAATGAACGGGCTCACGCACGAGATCAATTCACGCGTCTTCTGCGTAGTATTCTCGGTCGTGGCTGAAACACACGCACGGTACCATCTTTCATTGTTACTATGCGCCTGCCGTCGGGCAGAACCGTGACCTGACTGCCGTCCGGCAATGTCCTGGTCCGAGGCGAGTTAGGAATGAATACTTCCGGCGCATCCGGAGTTACCGGCATATCTTTCATTGGATAGTGCTCGCCGGGGTTGGTATTTGGTTCCTCGTCGGAGTTTGCAGGGTTCGTTTCAGCCTTGTTCTTCTTAGCAGTCTTCTCAATTTTTTTTGCCGACTCATTTGCGAGAGGCGGAGTAGTTGTTACGGCCTGCTTTTCTTCATTCAAATTACCGGATGCAGGTTCGGAATTAGCGTGTTCCGTTGCCGGTGAAGGCTCGACGGGTGCCGCATTCACATTGGGCTGATCGTTAGGCGCTGTTGCCGCCGCCGAATTGCGACGTTGGTAGGCATAGAAGCCGCCAAATAGAACTCCGATCAAAACCAGCGCTGCCACGCCGAGGGCCCAGGGTGCGACTCTTCGCCTGACCACCGGCGCTTGAGACCGCACCACCGTAGTCTCACCTGTTTTCAGCATTGTCGGAGTCGAATCAACTTGCGCCCTTTCGGTTAGCGTGGCTGCTGAGGGCGAGTGAAGAACGGTCGCGGCTTCGCTTTTACCGGTCAAGGTTGCGACTTCCGCTGTTCCTTTAAGAGCATCACGCATCCCAGCGGCAGTCGGGTAACGCTGGTCCCGGCTCTGTCTCATCCCTCGTGCCAGAACGTTTGCGACTTCCGGACCGATGCTGGCCAAAACCTCATTTGCGGGAATTAATGGATCCGGTTGGCCATTAACCAGCGAGGCCGCGCGCGTTAACGCGTCAGGCGGTTTCACAGCGGTCATCAGGTGATAAAGCGTCGCGCTCAAGGCATAAATGTCGCTACGGGCATCCGTTCCCATTCCCTGAATCTGCTCAAGCGGTGCGTAGTTCGGTGTGTAGCCATAGATGCTGGCTGAGGTTGTGACCACAGAGACTCCGCCTGACTGTCCCTTCGCCAAACCAAAATCCAAAAGGATGATCTGTCCTCTGCCTGTAAGCTTGAGATTCTGAGGCTTGATGTCCCGATGGATGATTTGCGGATCTTGCGTGTGCAGATAATCGAGCGCGTCCAGCAGTTGGTCGCCCCAGGTTAAAACCTGATCCGGCGGAAACGGTGCTTGCTTGCGGGCCATCATTTGCGAAAGGTCGTAGCCGGGAATGAACTGCATTACCAGAAACTGCCCATCGCCTTCTCCAAAGTGGTCACTGACCCGCGGCAGGGCGGGATGGTGCATGCCAGCCAGCAACTTTGCCTCACGCTCAAACTGCTTGCGTAGCCGCTCATCAGCAAACATGGTTTCCTTGAGGGCCACCGTCGTCTCGAGCCGCTCGTCAATCGCCTCGTAGACGGCTCCCATACCGCCTTGCCCTAACAGGCGAACGATCCGATAACGACTTTGTAAAACAGTTTCCGGCGCTAGCATTACGATTTCTCGGATTGAATTCTCAGACGGGGAACCGAAAGCATTATACACACGCACTGTCTGACACGAAATCAACGCCTAAATGTTCCGCTAAGCTTTAGTTCTGTCGCAATCGGCGACAAGCTAAGGTTTGTCGGAGACGGAAATCAGGCGTATGCTGTCCCCACACGTGAGTGATTCCCTCCCTTCGATGGACGATGAAGTTATCGATGTCGGGCCGCCGCAAAGACGCCGGTGGCGACGTTGGCTGATCGCTGCAATTGTGCTGTTGCTGCTGATCCTATCTCGCGGCCTCTCGATTTATCTCTCCGCCGCCTGGTTTAACTCGCTCGGTTTCTCGTCAGTCTACTGGTACATATTCAAGCTAAAAGTTGGGTTGTTCCTGACTTTTGTTTTGGTCACCATTGTCATCCTTCGCACGGCGTTTTGGTTGCTCGAGCGTAGTTTCGCCAGGCAGCCAATGGAGCAGCGGACGATCGTCGTCAACAACCAACCAATTCAGTTTTCGCCGGAGCGCTTTGTGAGACCGATTGGCTGGATTATTGCGGCGCTCTTCGGTTTGTTTTATGGCTTCGCTATGAAAAGCGAGTGGCAGACGTTTGCACTTTACTTCAACCAGGTCCCGGCCACTTCGCCAGATCCGATTTTCAACAAGCCGATCGGCTTCTACCTTTTCTCTTTGCCGGCTTACGATTTGATAAGTAGCTGGATGACTACGCTCGCCCTGGTAATTCTCTGCGCCGCAATCGCTTATTTGCTTCTCGCTGTCCCGCAAAAGGTCTTAAAGGCTGCAGCACGCAAAGATTCCACCGGCGCTCCCTGGGCCGCGGTGTCGCTGGCGCTCGCTGTGTTTCTTGCGGTGCTCGCGTGGCGTACTTATCTCTCGAGGTTTCCCTATCTGTGGCAGGATCATCAAACATTTTCCGGAGTAACTTTTGTAGAAGCAAACTATCTCCTGCCGGCTCTTTACTTCGTCTCCATCGCTCTATTGCTTGCGTCCGCAATAGCAGCCGTAAATGCGTTCTCAAAGCGTAGCCTGAGAGTGTTGCTGGTTGGGTTGGCAGTTCCACTGCTGGTTTATGTGGTCGGCGTTTATCTGGTGCCGGCTTACGTCACAAGCTTCATAGTTAAACCCAATGAGCTGGGACGCGAAACGCCCTACATTGAACAAAACATCGTCTGGACCCGGCGGGCGTTTGGGCTCGAGCACGTAGAGCTGCGCGAGTTTGAGGCCGAAAGCACAATCGAAGCTCTGGATCTAAATGCTAACAGAGCGACGCTCGACAACATTCGGCTCTGGGACTGGCGCGCCCTGCAAGATACGCTTAAGCAGATACAGGCGATCAGGACTTACTACGACTTTCCAGACGTAGACGTAGATCGTTATCCACTGGACGGTGTCCGACAGATGATGGTTGCCGCGCGTGAGATAAACGTAACCAAACTGCCCGAAGCGTCCCGTAATTGGATTAATGAAAAACTGATCTACACGCATGGTTACGGTATCACCATGAACACGGCAAACGGCTTCACGCCTGAAGGGATGCCGCGCTTCGTGGTTTCCGACATGCCTGTCAAATCCACCTCGCCAGCAATTAAGGTGACGCGCCCCGAAATCTATTACGGCCAGGAAACCAATACAGACATTTACGTTAAGACGCGGCAAAAGGAATTTGACTTCCCGCAGGGCGAAACGAACGCCCTAACCAGTTATGAAGGTTCCGGGGGCATCAGAATCGGCGGTCGCGCGAAGCGCATGCTGCTGGCCTGGGCGTTGGGCGACCTTTCAAAACTGCCCTTCTCGGATGATGTCACCTCCGAGAGTCGCGTATTAATCCACCGCAACATCCGCGAACTGGTTAACGGGATCGCACCCTTTCTAATCTATGACAACGATCCCTACATTGTGGTCAGCAATGAAGGCAGGCTCTTCTGGATGCTCGACGCGTTTACTGAGTCGTCGTCCTATCCATATTCCAGACACCACGCTGTCGGACAGAACAACGTCAACTACATCCGCAATAGCGTCAAAGTAGTGATTGACGCATACAACGGCACGACGCACTTTTATGTTTTCGACAATAACGATCCTTTGATAGCTACCTATCGCGCCACGTTCCCCTCGCTATTTCTAGATGCAAGCCAGATGCCCGCTGACCTGCGCGCTCACGTTCGGTATCCCGAAACATTGATTCGTGTGCAGGGCGAGGTCTACGGCCTCTATCACACGCAAAATCCCAAGGCGTTTTTCCAGCGCGAGGACGTGTGGAACGTGGCCCAACAAATCGCCCTGGATGCCAATGACAAAAAACAGATCCAGCAGATCGATCCTTACTTTGTGTTGATGCAGTTGCCAGGAGAGAAACCCAATCGAGAGTTTGTTCTGATCCTGCCGTTCACCCCGGCGGGCCGTAATAATCTGATTGGCTGGATGGCCGGCCGCTGCGACGGTGATGAGTATGGCAGGCTCTTGATTTACAACTTCCCCAAGTCGCGACTCATCGATGGACCTTTACAAATTGAAGCGCGCATCGATCAGAACTCTCAGTTGTCCTCCCAGTTCACTCTCTGGAATCAGCAGGGGTCACACGTGGTGCGAGGCCATCTCCTGGTTATTCCGATCGGCAAGTCGTTGCTGTTCGTTGAACCAATCTATCTGAAGGCAGAGAGCAGCCCCATGCCTGAGTTGCGACTCGTGGTTCTCGCAACGCAGGACCGTCTCGGTTTTGGACCGACCTTTGACGATGCGATGAACAGTATTTTCGGCGACCTTGCGCGTCCTCCGACGCAGCAGAAAGCCGAACCCTCCAAAGACGCGGGCGTGGAAGGCCCGGCAAAGCCAACCGCATCACCTTCGCCCGGTCAGCCTGTGCAACCGGCCAGCCTCCAGCAGCTGATAGACAAGGCCGTTCAGGAATTTGACGAGTACCAACGCCTCACGTCCCAGGGAAAACTCGGCGAGGCGGGCCAGAAACTGGAGCAACACAAACGCACACTGGAGGAGTTGAAGAGGGTCAGCGGCAAGAGCCAGTAACTTTTCGGAGCCCTCGGGGTCCGAATAGTGAAAACGCAATTCCGATTTGTGAGAACTTCAACCACTGACCATCAGCTAAGTTTCTTTTCAAGTTCCTTCGCTCCGGCCACAGTTTCTTCGTGCTCAGGAAGATAATCGGATCCCGGAGTCATCTTGAGAATGAAATCAATTTGCTTGCGAGCGTCCCGATCGCGACCGGTCGCGTGATAAGCCTCGGCTAGTCGAAGGTGCATTAAGCCGTTGCCGCTTCCGACCCGCAAACCTTTTTCCAAATAATCAATTGCCTTCTTTTTATCTCCGCCTAGAACTCTGGGAACTTCGAGATAGAGTCGTCCCAGGACCATATAGCCGCTGCCAACCTCATAATTTGGATCTATTTCAATCACTCTCTCCATTTCCCTGCGGATATCCTGAAACACTGCCAGAGCAGCCAGCATGCTGATCTCCGCGCTTCCGCCATAGTTGGCTCCCAGCCAGAAATGGCCGTCAGCTTTATCACCCTGTAGTTGCACCGCTATCTTCCCGGCGTCAATACCCTCTCGAAATGCCGCCTCACGCTCTCGGTCATCGGTGGAATGCAAACCAAGATAGTACTCGAATTTCGCCAGTTTCCAGGCTGCCTCGTAGTTTCCATCATCAGCGATTCGAGCTTGTCGCAAGACGGCAATTCCTAACACGACCTTCGAGAGATCCTCCCGCTGGGAATAGAAGGCATCAGCTTCGGCAATTCTGTCTGTAGCGGTCTTTTCGCTCACCGCCCCTCCTGCCTGGCTCGTCTCGGCGTCGCGGCTACGACAGCCTGGTACCGAGCCGGCAGTAAATAACACCAGCCAGAAGATAATCATCCCTCTTGTTTTTCCGCGCATTTTCTCCAAAGTTAGCATGGAACCTCTCCAATTGTATCGTCGCACCATACACATGTTTTACAGATACCTGGATTGCCCTGTTTAGGTTATATTGGCAGCTCGACTGAAATCAACTGTTCAGAACAGCCCAGGCACAGACGGGAGCCTGATAAGTGAGAAGCAGGAGGAAGGCTTGGCAGCGGCGGCATTCTACGACCTCGAAGGAACGTTGGTAAGCACCAACCTGATTCATACGCTGGGCTTCTATGCCCGGAACGAGCCGGGTCTGTTCCGCAGCTTCAAGAAGAGTGCGGCCACGCTCTTGAGCCTCCCAATGTTTGCCGTCACTGACCAGTACAGCCGCAAGGTTTTCAACGATCTCTACTTCAAGCGCTACAAGGGTGTGAAGGAAGATCGTCTGCGGTATCTAGCCGACGATCTATTCATATCCGTGCTGAAGCCGGCCGTCTTCCCCGGCGCCTATGAACTATTGGAAAAGTCCCGCAGCCTCGGGTTGCGCCAGGTGGTGGTGACTGGAGCCCTTGATGTTTCGGTGAAACCACTGATGGAGCATCTGGGTATTGAAGAGTACGTAGCGAACCGTTTGGAGTTTGTTAACGGAGTCGCCACTGGTCGCCTTTTGCCGCCGGTGATGGCAGCCGCAACCAAAGCATCATGGATAAGAGTATTCGCAGAACGCGAGGGGCTTAGTCTGAGCGACTCCTACGCTTACACCGACAGCATGAGTGATCTGCCGATGCTTTCAATCGTCGGTCACCCGGCAGCTATTAATCCTGATATGCGTTTGCGTCAGACGGCGCTGCATCATGATTGGCCGATCCTGAATCTGAAATGAAGGAGTAAATGGTGAATGGTCAATACTCGCCAAAAGGAGTCTAGAGTATGCGTCCACATCAAAAGCTCGAAGCTTGGAGTAGGGCTATAGAGTTGGTGACAGATGTTTACAAAAGCACTGAACACTTTCCGAAGGAGGAAAGATACGGCTTGACTGGGCAGATTCGGCGTGCCGCTGTTTCAATTCCGGCAAATCTTGCGGAAGGGGCGGGTCGACGTTCTCAAAAGGAGTTTGCACATTTCCTTTCAAACTCGCAGGGCTCGGCAAGTGAACTCGAAACCGAACTAATCATCGCGAACAAGCTCGGTTATCTCGATGAAGCTACGTTCGCCAGACTGATTGATCAACTTGAGAGAATTGGAAGGCTAATAACCGGATTGGTCCGTCACATCAGCCGAGGACCAGCTTTCACCCGAGCAAGGTAAATCAACCGCTGGGGCACCCTGGCCGCTTGCTACCATTTACTATTCACCATTTACCTTCAAAACTATGGCACTCCAACTACGACGCAAAACGCACGAATCGGTTGTCTACATCGACCGCGACAGCGCGCCGCGAATCATGCCCTCCGGCGAAGATTTTATTCTCGAGGATCTTCCGATTGGCACGCGGGTGCTTTATCCCAACCCACCGATCAAGGGATTGCCGAATCGCGAGGCGGCTATTCGTTATGCGCTGAATCATCCACTCGGATGTGACCCGTTGTTTGCACAACTCGAGCCGGGCATGCGCGTCACAGTGGCTGTTGACGATATCAGTCTGCCGCTGCCGCCGATGGCTACGCCTGACATTCGTCAAAGCGTACTTGAGATCGTGTTGGACATGCTCTCCGGCCACGGTGTGGACGACGTCCACATCATCATCGCCAATTCCCTGCACCGAAAGATGACTGAATGGGAAATGAAGCGCATGGTTGGGAAGAAGATCTTCGATGAATACTATCCCGATCGTTATTACAACCACGACGCCGAGTGGGCGGATGGACTGATAAAACTGGGCGAGACCAAGCACAAGGAACCACTGACGCTAAATCGCCGCGCGGCCGAAAGCGATTTGTTAATCTACGTCAACATCAACCTCGTCCCGATGGACGGTGGTCATAAGTCAGTCGCCGTCGGTTTGTGCGACTACCAGTCATTGCGCGCTCACCACGAGCCACAGACGATCCGCGATTCTGACAGTTATATGGATCCGGCCAGATCCGAGCTAAACCACAAGGTCCACCGCCTGGGCAAGATTGTCGATGAACAGTTGAACGTTTTTCATATTGAGACTGCCATCAACAATCGCATGTACAAAGGCGATATGGATTTCCTGCTCAGGAATGAAGACGACTTCACTGCCTTTGATCGCATGAAGTTTGAAGCCATGCGTTACTCGATGAGCAAACTGCCGCGACCCGCTCGACGGAAGTTGCTGCATTCACGGCCGGCTCAGTACGAGATGATTGCCTGTCATGCCGGCAAGACCGACCCGGTACACGAGAAGATTATTGCCAAGGCCTTTGATCAGTATGCGATTCCGGTAACAGGACAGTGTGACATCCTGATCACCGGCATCCCGGACATTTCACCTTATAACGTTTATTCGATCCTGAACCCGCTACTCGTTCAGGTGATGGGTCTCGGTTATCACTTCAACTTCTATCGCAACAAGCCGTTACTCAAGAAAGGTGGCGTGCTGATCGTCCATCATCCCTGTTACGACGAGTTTGATCACAGATTTCATCCCAGTTACATCGAGTTCTTCAATCGCCTTTTGCCGGAAACTCGTGACGCCTTCGTGTTGCGCGACAAGTATGAAGAGGAGTTTGCAAACAATCCGAGTTACGTTGAGATGTACCGGCGCGGGAATGCCTACCACGGCGCGCATCCGTTTTTCATGTGGTACTGGGGCGAAAACGGCCGCCAGCATGTCGGCAAGGTGATCGCAGCTGGAGCTGAGAACGCGCATGTCCCGGCAATGCTGGGCTGGGACCGCGCAGACAATCTGACGGAGGCCATTGCGATGGCACGCAGCTTCATGGGCAGCTCCGCTCAGATCACGATGCTGCATCAACCGATTATTGGTATTGCAGATATGGAATAGAGAACTCCGTGTAATCTCCGTGTCCTCTGTGTCTCTGTGGTGAATATTTTCGGCGTCGCCATTCACCACAGAGGCACAGAGAACACAGAGCAATCACAGAGAAACCGGTTATGAACCTTTCGCCAACTGAAATCTTCAACGATCGCAAGATGTTTCTGATTGGAAGCACCGGCTTCCTCGGGAAAGTCACGCTCAGCATGCTGTTGCATAACTTTCCAAACATCGGACGCGTCTACGTCACCGTCCGTGCTCGGTCGCAGGAGGAATCAGAGTCGCGATTTTGGAACAGTGTCATTACGGCGCCGCCATTCGATCCGCTCCGGGAACGTTACGGCAGCGCGCTGGATGGATTCGTTCGAGACAAAGTGGTCGTGCTCGGCGGCGATATCGGCGAGACAAATCTTGGCTACACCGAGGAGCAAGCCCAGGCTGTCGCCGACGACATCGACGTTATTCTTAACAGCGCCGGCAACGTTACCTTCAACCCAACTCTCGAGAGCGCGCTACGCACGAATGTGGTAGGTACGCAAAACGTGATTGCCTTTGCGAAGAGGATGAAGCGCCCGGCGCTGATTCATGTCTCGACTTGCTTTGTTGCCGGCAATCGTTCCGGCGCGGTCTGGGAAAACGATTCGGTTCTCGGTTATTTCCCTCGTCAAAATGAATTGCCAGGCGTTGAGTTCGACCCAGAACAGGAGATCAAGGACTGCGCGAAGCTTGCCGAACGGGTCCGCGAAGAAGCGCGCGACGCGATGATGGTGGCGCGGTTTCGCGACCTTGCGCGCAAGCGCCTGAACGAAGAAAACCGTGACGCTGCTGACCCGGATGCGCTGGGCCTCGCCGTTGCGCGCGAGCGAAAGGTTTGGACCCGCACTCGTCTTACCGACCTGGGTGTAGAGCGTGCGGCCTGGTGGGGCTGGCCGAATATTTACACCTACACGAAGTCGCTTGGGGAACAACTCGTCGCCGCCGAGACTGGCATAGTTCGCAGCATAGTCCGTCCCAGTATTGTTGAGTCGGCCCTCGCTTATCCCTTCCCCGGATGGAACGAAGGCTTCACAACCACAGCGCCGATTATTTTCCTGGTCTTGAAGGGCCAGACGCAGATTCCCGCCAACGAGAAATTAATTCTCGACATCACGCCCGTCGATCAAGTTGCGTCTGTGATGCTGACAGTGGCGGCGCAAGCTTGTGTTGAGGAGCCAAAGCTTGTTCATCAAGCCGCAACGGGCGATTCGAATCCAAACAACATGGACCGGATTATCGGGCTGGTAGGTCTCTACAAGCGCCGGCATTTTCAGGATAAGGATTCGGGATTCAAACTGCTGAACGAAATTGTGGCGCGCATGGAGCCGCGCCCGGTTTCTACTTCGACTTTTGAAAAGTTTTCCGTGCCGATGTTCAACTCCGCGGCGAAGCGGGCGTCGTCGCTGCTCGATCGAGCGCGGCCACGTTGGGGTGGGGGACGCGTAGTCGAAGTGATCGATCGGATGAAGACAACGGTGGATCGCGTCGAGGAGATCACGCACGAAACGACGGAAGCGTTTGAGATCTTCCGGCCGTTTACAATCGAGAACGCTTATATGTTTCGTGCCGATAACGTCCGGGCCTTGTTTGATCGCATCAGTGGTGATGAGCAGAACTTACTGCGTTGGCACCCCGAGAAGTTTGACTGGTACGACTACTGGCTGAACATCCATTTGCCCGGACTGAAGAAATGGGTGTTTCCGACGCTCGAAGAAGATATGCGCGCGCAGCCGAAACGTATCTACACTTATCGTGACCTGCTTGAACTATTCGAAACGTCTACCAAGCGTCACGCCACACGCGTCGCCATGCGCATCGAGCGCGACGGCCGAAATGAGCAATACACCTATGCCGATATGCGTGAACTGGCTACGCGCGCCGCCGGCTTTCTGGCCAGCGAGGGCATCAAGCCTGGCGATCGTGTGATGCTCGTCAGCCATAATGCGCCCGAGTGGGGCATGACATATTTTGGCGTGCTAAAAACCGGCGCCAGTTGTATCCCGGTCGATCCGGAAAGTTCGATCGATGAAATTGTAAACTTCGCGCGCGCCGGCGAAGCCGCGGGCATCGTCATCAGCAAGAAGCTCCACGACGAGCACGCCGGACTCAAGGAAAAACTAACCGCCGCAGGTCTCTCACCGAAGATTTGGGTCTTTGATGAAGTATTTGAGATTCCGGACGAGCAGACCGAAGACGAGCGGCTTGCTTTGTTGCCGTCGCGCGTGACCGCGCAATCGCTGGCTTCTTTGATTTTCACCTCCGGCACTACCGGTCGGCCCAAGGGCGTGATGCTGTCTCATCGCAATCTGACCAGCATGGTCTCGATGCTCTCCTCCGTATTCGACATGACCACGAAGGACGGCGTGCTGTCGGTGTTGCCGCTTCATCACACCTTCGAGTTCTCCACTGGCTTTCTGACGCCGCTCAGCCGTGGCGCCCAGATAACCTACTTGCCGGAGCTTACCGGCGACGCTTTGGCACGAGCAATTAAGAACGGTCACGTTACCGGCATGGTTGGAGTGCCGGCGCTGTGGGAACTGCTTCATCGTCGCATCAAGAACAAACTTTACGAACGTAGCGACTGGATTGGTAAGACTGCCGACACGATGATCAAGGCAAACACCTGGGTTAGAGACAACACACCGTTTAATTTTGGCCCGGTCGCTTTTTATCCGATTCACGAAGGGCTGGGAGGTCGCATTCGTTATTTCATCAGCGGTGGCTCGGCGTTGAGCGAAACAATTCAGAAAGACTTTCAGGGGCTCGGCTTTACGATTCTCGAAGGCTATGGATTAACCGAGGCGTCCCCAGTGCTGACCGTAACGCGCCCGGAGAATCGCATGCTTACCGGAAGCGTGGGTCGCCCGTTGCCCGGCGTTGAGGTAAAGATCTCCGAACCTGATGCGAGCGGCGTTGGCGAAGTAATCGCGCGAGGTCCGAATGTAATGCTCGGATACTTTGCCGACGAAAGCGCAACGCGT